>JRYL01000701.1_pt1 | contig 11632 bp, 9 predicted proteins | sample 235391 | NCBI WGS metagenome assembly JRYL01 (sample SAMN03074223, study PRJNA261481) | activated sludge metagenome | biome: Wastewater Treatment Plant; feature: Wastewater; material: Activated sludge; isolation source: activated biomass of a wastewater treatment plant treating wastewater from... ... | reverse complement strand
CGAGGCAAACCACTACCAGCGGCGGAAGGTGCCAGGCGTGGCGGTGGATCCGGGGGAGTGACGGATTCGTGACAGCGGAGCTGCCCCTTGCTGCGCGTCGCTGCGTCGCTGTTCGTTCGTCCCGGCGCCTCCGCAGCTGACCGACCTCTGCGTGGCGGGGCAGCAGTGGATCGGGGCCGGCGTTGGGTGTCTGGCGACCAGTCGGGGGTCGGCGATCGTTCGAAATCAGGTTCCGTCCGTGAACACGTCGTCGATGGTGGCGGCGTCGAGGCAGCGGCGAGCCCAGGTGCGGAGTTGGGTGGGTTCCGCGGTGCGGATGCGGGTGATGAGGGCGTCGGGGATCGTGCCGAAGCGACTGGTCAGCAGGTCGGAGAGGATGTCGGCGAGGCCTTCGGCCTTGCCCCTGGCCTCACCCCTGGCCTCACCCCTGGCCTCACCCTCGGCGAAACCGCGTTCGTGCAACTGGACAGCCGTGCTCTTGAACTTCATCTGGACCTCCTTGTCGACATTCTGCCACACCACGTCGAGCAGCTGTTCGGGCTCGAGCGGGGTGGCCCGCATCAGGTACGAGAGTAACGCATCGAGCGATTCGCTGCCCGGCTCGGCGCGGAACACCTCCTGGAACATCTCGACCCACTCGACGATCGCCGGGATCGCCCGTTCGGGCAGGACGCCGGGCAGTAGTTGCAGGGCCCCGAGCGTGGCCTTGCCGAGCACGGTCAGCGTCAGTGTCTGCAGCTGGGCTGCCGACCACCCGGCGGTGCTGAACACGGCGTAGCGGAAGCGCGGCTGGTAGCTGCGCAGTGCTGCGTGCAGGTCCTCGGGGACCCCAGCGAGGTCGAGCAGTTCCACCAGGTCGGTCGGCGCGGTCCACGGCTGCTTGCCGTGGTGGATGACGACCGGCAAGACCGGCGGGAGATGCCGTCGGCGCTGCCCGCGTTGCAGGCGCCAGTGGTGTCGCTGGACCTTGCTGGAGTAGCCGTGCAGCTGCAGCACGGTGCCGCGGCCGCTGCGCGACTTGTGCTCGAGGATCAGGTGCAGATGAACCGTGCGGTTGCCGAGGCGCGCGCGGAACAGCAGGTCGGTGTGGCGCTTCCTGAGCCGGCCGGACACGAACGTGCCGTCGCAGGCCTCCAGCGTGGACCAGTCGATCGCGGCGACGATCTCGGGTGGCAGTACCAGCCGGAACAGCGCGGCGGCGTGTCTGGGCTGGGCGAAGGTGTGGCGGAACAGTTCGTCGTGGGGGATGCGGGGCACGGGGACTCGCGTTGGGTGCGGGTCCGGTAAGTGCCCCGAGATCGGCGGCGGTTACGGGTTGGTGCGGAAATCGGCGCAGCGGGTGGGTTGCGGCAACCAGCTCAGCTGCCATCGGACGAGCGCCGAGCGCGCCGGGGCCGGGGGCCGTCGGGCCGCATGCCCTGCCGGTTGTCGATGGACCGCCGTCACTCGTCGCGGTCCTTCTCCAGCCCGGCCAGCGTGGCGCGATAGCGCTCCAGCATCGGTTCCACCCAGGGTTTGCCGGGATCGGTGATCGCCAGCACCCTGGTGAAGTCCGCGAGTGCTGCACCGAACGCCACCACGTCGCGCTCGCGTTCGGCCCATTCCAACATCGCATAGTGGAAACCACGCGAGACGCGCACGCTTGGCTGCGGTCCCGCCTGCAGAATCGCGTAGAAGCGCTTGCCGAGCGTGTACCGTTCTTTCTGCCCGACCGCGCGCAACTCCGTGCCGATGCGCAGGTCGACCAGCATCGCGTCGATCGCCGCTCGAAGATCCGCATCGGCGATCGTGCCGATGCGTTCGCGGGTGGCGATCGCTGCGGCGAGTTCGAGGTGGCCTTCCTCGAGCTGCAAGCGCAGGAACGGTGCCCTGGCGTCCGCGTCACCGGCGGCCACCGCCGTGCGCAACCGGACGTACTCCTCGGCGCGCCGTCCGTATTGCAGGACACCCGCCACCGTGCGTTCGTCGAACGGCACGGTCACCAGCACGACGCCGTCGGCGTCCAGGAACGCGAGGCTCGGCAGTCCCATGAGCTTCTTCTGCGTACGCAGGTCTTGGTTTTTGCTGCCAGCGACCTTGCTCTCGATGTGGCAGAACGCCACGTAGCGGCGCGCGACCTCGGCAAACCCATCGTCCGAGAGCAGACCGCTCTCGGTCACCTTGCACGGCGTTCAAGGCCCCGCGGTGGTGAAGTAGCCGAACACCAGCTTGTCGGCCTTTGCCGCGCGCTGCAGCGCCAGGTCGTAGTCGATGCACCAGTCGACACGCTGCAGGAACGGTTCCCTGAGCTTCGCTGCCAACAACTGCTCGGGCGTGGGAGTGGCCGACTGGCTCTGCTGCCCCGCGACGGGAATGGCAAGCGCGAGCGCGAACAGGAGGCGGATCGGCATGGCGGCAATCGTTGCCCGACTCGCAGCCTGGCGCAAGGTGCGCCGGCGGTGGTGGTAGCTCTTCCAGGTGGTGGCGAGCAGCGTGCGGAGCCGGGTGGACACGTCTCCGTCGCCCTTGGGAGATACGAGAGCATGGCGCTGGCGCAGCTCCTATGGCGACTGCAGCGACGAGGACAGCGCGTTGGATATCTGTGTATACTAATATATATCGAGGCCCCGAAGAGTCTTCGCATCGACGCGCCGGCGCTGGAGCGCAGCCGCCTTGCTCCCGTTCGAGGCCAGAACGGGGCGCGGTGGGCGACCGCACGCCGAGCGACAGACGCCGCGCGCTCGCTGCGCTCGAGGCAAACCACTACCAGCGGCGCAGGGGATCGGGTGTGGCGGTGAATCCGCGGCCGAGACCGATTCGTGACACCGGCGAGGTCTCGCTGCAGGGATGCCGGAAGCCCGGCTCACACGAGTGGTGCTGCACCGCCAGCAAGGCGGGCTGGTCGTCGGAGTCGCCTTCTCGCTCACCTTGGCGGTCGTTGCCGCGCTAGCATGCGTCACCGTGGCTGCCGTCGAGCCACCAGAGCCCGTCGTGGCTGGGAACCGCACGATTCCTCGCCGCGATGCTGCCGGCTCGTCCCATCCGTGCGCGGATGGGCCCCCGCGCCGCGCTCTGGTCCTGTTGCGTTCCCGCCCAGCCTACCATGCGAGTGTTCCTGAACTACGGTCGCGGCACCTTGCCCGTCGATCTGCCGCCCGACCTGGAGGTCACGGTCGTTCGCAAGCCGCCGATGCCGGTGCTGCCCGATCCGGCCGCCGCGGTACGTGCGGCGCTGGCAGCGCCCATGGGGTTGCCGCCGCTCGCGGAGTTCGCCCGTGGCCGAGCCAGTGCCTGCATCTTGATCTGCGACATCACGCGGCCGGTGCCCAATGGCCTGCTGTTGCGGCCCCTGGTCGAAGCCCTGGTCGCCGCCGGGATCCAGCTCGAGCGCATCACCGTGCTGGTGGCCACCGGCATGCACCGGCCCAACCTCGGCGCCGAACTCGCGGAACTGGTCGGCGACCCCTGGGTGCTGGCGAACGTGCGTGTCCTGAACCACGACGCGCGCTGCGATGCCGACCACGACGACCTCGGTCACACACCGCACGGCACGCCGGTCAAGCTCGACCACCGCTTCACTCGCGCCGAGGTCAAGGTCGTCACGGGCCTCGTCGAGCCGCACTTCATGGCCGGGTTCTCCGGTGGCCGCAAGGTCATCGCCCCGGGCATCGCGCACCATTCCACCATCGCGACGTTCCACTCGCACCGTTTCATGGCGGATCCCTGCGCCACCAATCTGGTGTTGGCGGGCAACCCATTGCATCGTGAGCAATTGGCGATCGCAGCCCTGCTCGGGCCGGTCTTCGCGGTGAACACGGTGCTCGACGAGCATCGGCGACTGTCCTTCGTCAATGCCGGCGAATTGATCCAGAGCCACCTCGCCGCCGTGGCGATGACCGAGCACTGCGCCCGGATCGTGTTGCCGCGGCGCTTCGCCACGGTGGTGACCAGCGCGGCGGGCCATCCACTCGACAAGACCTACTACCAGACCGTGAAGGGCATGGTCGCCCCACTGGGCATCCTGCAGCCCGGCGGGACGCTGATCATCGCGTCGGAGTGTTCGGAAGGCCTGGGGTCGCCGGACTTCATGGCGGCGCAGGCCCGGCTGGTGGCGCTCGGGCCCGAGGCGTTCCTGCGCTCGCTGGCCCCCAAACGCTTCGCCGAGGCCGAGGAGTGGCAGACGCAGATGCAGACGAAGCCGATGCTGGCCGGCAAGGTGCAGCTGTTCACCACGGGGTTGGATGCCCGCGCGATGGCCTTGACCGGCGTCGGCACGGCGAAGTCCGTGGCCGAGGCCGTCGCGACGAGTGTTGCGGCCAGCGGTGATCGCCGCGTTGCGGTGGTGCCGGAAGGTCCCTACGTGGTTCCCGTCTGCAGCGAGGCTTGAGGTGCCGCCGATTTGGCAAGTCAGCTGATCAGCAGCAGCCGCGGCGGTCGCGACGGTCCGGTGTCCGGCGCGCGGTGGATGCAGGCAGGTACCGCGCAGCCTGGCCAGCGGACGGCCAACCGCCAGAGGTTGCCGAGGCCGAACGAGAACGGCTGCGCACCAGCTCGCGGGGCATGGTGCAGGTCGAAGTGGTGTTCGCGCAGCCACGCGGCGAAGGCCTCGTCGTCGGCACCGCCGAACTGCGCGAGCAGCCGCGCGCGCACCTGCGGCTCCTCGAGTCGCGGCAGCGCCTCGTCGTTGCGCAGTCCTTCCGAGGCCGCGCCGGTGTAGCTGCACAGGAAGGTCTCGGTCGGCACCGTTGCGCTGTCCTGGTGGAACGAATAGACGTCGGTCGGCAACACGGCTCCGATGTCGCGCGGATAGTCGCGCAGGCAGTCCAGCTGCGGCTGGTGGCCAAGCCCGCGCAGGCGGCGCAGGTCGGCGAGCAGCGTGTCGATCGCGAGCTGCATGCCGGGTTGAGCCGCCAATGCCTGGAGCTCGTCGTCGGCGATGCTGCGGCGATCCTCGGCCGGCGCCAGACGACGCGCGATGGCCTCGTAGTCGCCATGCAGTTCGCGCGCCCAGCAGACCGCATTGACGCCATCGGCCAGCGGCACGTCCACCAGTTCGTCGAAGCTCGCCACCACCCGGATGCGGTGGTAGCCGGGGGGTGAGCTGAAGGGTGGCATGCGCGGTCGTGCAGCATCGGCGAAGCCGTGCTGCGGCTCAACGCGGCGCAGGCCGAACGGGTGGGCCGTGGCCTGGCCGCCGCGGCGTCTCGCTCACTCGGTGACGCGGAACGCGAGCACTCGCGACATCGACAGGGTGTGCAGCGCCGGGCAGACGTTCATCGAGCTGCCGACCACGGCACCCTGGGCCTGGATCTCGAAACCGATCAGATTCGGGTTGCAGGGCAGCGGGAACGAGTAGCTGGCCGTACTTCCGCTCAGCACCGCGAGGCTGGTCGCCACCGGCGCGACGGTCAGGCAGACGCCACACGGCACCAAGGGTGTCGATTCGCCGATGCCGAGCAGGAACGCGCCCAACACGGCCTGCGGATCGCTGGTCGTGATGGTGAGACCGAAGTTCGCATTGCCGATGCCCGGCTCGCCGCGCAGATCGAACCCCGTCGGCAGGCCGCAGCCGGTCGCCAGCACCGTCGGCAGCGACTGCCGGTGGGTGCCCCACAGGAACCCGGTGATGTCGCCCGCCGGCGGGAACACCGTCGTCATGCTGGTGACCAGCAGCATCGCCCGGCCATCCGTGCCGCCACCGGCGCGGCTGCTGGCGAGGGCTGGCTGTCCGAGCGAGCCGACCACCGGCATGGCCACCTCGGTGCCGCAGGTGAGGCAACCGTCGCGGGAGTAGTTGCGGGCCTTCACGACGCTGGTCAGGAAGCCACTCGACTGCTCCCAGGCCACCGCGTACTTCGAGCCCAGCAGGGCGACGGTCGGTTGGCGTTCGTCGACCCCGAGCAACTGGCCGACCGCGGCCGAGGCCACCATGGAACCCCAGGAACTGCCGTTCCAGCGCCATTGGGCGATGGACACGTCGCGATCACCGGGGCCACGTTGGTACTCGATCGCCATCAGGAAATCGGTCCCGTCGCCGTCGATGTCGGGATTCAGCAGGTCGGGTCCGCCGAGGTTGCCGATGGCCACCGGATTGCCGAGCAAGGCGCCGGCGCGCGACACCGCGCGCAGATACCCGAAGTTGTAGTTGTTGGGCAGTTGGTTGTAGGCGATCGCGATCGTCGCGCCGGCGGACTTGGCGATGCGCGGCCGCAGGGCCGAGCCGTTGAACGACAGGACGACCTGCGCACCGAGGGTCGGCGCGGCCGTGGTGCCCAGCGTGTACGGATACATCCGCAAGCCGGCGCCGCGCAGCTCGTAGGCGATGACGCCCTGGCCCGTGCCGGTCGGATCCCCCGACAGGTCGGGGGCGGCACAGCTGCCAGCCGCATTGCTCGCCACCTGGAACGGCGTGATCCCCGTGCCGAGGCCGTCGACGACCGCGCCTTCGATGCTGTACATCGCGAACTCCGAGGTGCCTTGTTGGTAGACCACGATGCAACGGTCGATGCCGGTGTGGTAGGCGATGCGCGGCAGGCGCGTGAACGCCCCCGCGACGCTGGCGACGACCTGCATCACCGGCCCGGTGGCGCCATTGCCGTACGTGCTGAGCATCACGTCGGTCTGCGCGTTGGAGACCCGGCGTTCGTAGACGCACAACCACTGCTGCGCGACCGGGTGCCAGACGACGTGCGGCGCGCTGTCGTGGGCGGTGGTCGTGGTGATCTGGGCGGTGTTGCCGAGGAACGGATCGAGCACCAGCGGCAAGGCCGCGTGGTCGACGAACGACGCCGGCAGCGACAGCTCGACGACGTCGCCGTCGAGGCGGATGTCGCCACGGGCTCGGGCCCCGCGCGCATCGATGCCGGTCACGGTGCCCATGTGCACGAGGCGTTGGCCGTCGCGCACGAAGTCGACGCCACCGTCGGCCGCCGGCACGGCCAGACGGCCGAGGCCATCGAGACGGCAGCGCACGACGAGGTCGCCGCGACCGGGCAGCGTGTCGAACACGAAGCTCTGTTCGACCCCGCGGGGGCTGAGTTGGTAGCGTTCGCGGATGGTCGGCGAGCGATCGTAGACGGCGACGTCACCGGCCATCGCCGGCGCGTCCGCGAGGTCGCACGGCAGCGGCAGGCCGCCGTGGTGGATCGACAGCAGGCCGATCTGCAGCGGCGCCACCGGCGGTGCCTCGTGGCCGAGCACCGGCGTGAAGTGGGCCCCGGCGCGGTCGAACCGCACCAGGTAGTCGCTGCCGCAGCCGAGCAGATCCTGGCCGTCGATCCGCAGGCCATGGCCGGTGCCGAGAGCGCTCGTCGCGGTGACCGGTACTGGCGACGCGGGGGAGGCGGGCGCCTGCGCGGACAGCCCGGCGCACGAGAGCGCCGCGACCGCGAGGCCGGGAAGGAAGTTGGTGGAGGGGTGCATGGGGAGGTTCACTGGATGGTGACGCGCAGGGCGTTGGAGAGGTCGAACTGGAACGTCGGGCAACCCGGCGTGTTGAAATCCTGGACCAGCCATTGCTGGTAGTAGGTGAGACCCAGCAGTTGGGTGCCGCCCAGGAGCGGGATGTCCCACGCGGCATTGCCGTAGGGATCCGTGCTGGTCGGGCCATAGACGAAGGCCGAGTGCAGTTCGGGCACCAGCACGCAGCTGCCGCAGCCAGTCGCGTCGCCGCGGCGGAAGCCGAGCACGAGCCAGGAGGTCGCGCCGGCCGGCGCGCCGCGCAACAGCGCCAGGTGGGTGCTGCCGAGGTGGTTCGAGCACTCGTCGACGGCGGTCGCGGTGAGGCCACCACAACCGGCCGCGACCTGGGTGGAGAGGCCGTCCGCTGCCTGCCAGCGGTAGGCCTGCAGAGGGCTGGCCGAGCCGTTGTCGGCTTGCCAGACGAACAGCGCGTCCTCGCGGGTCGCGCCGGTCTCGCCGCCGCTCGCCTGCGTCGCGAGGCACGCCGTCAGCTGCGAGCCGGTGACGCCGGGCACCGCGGTGACCGGTTGTTCGCATGGCAGGCACAGGCTCTGCCCGAACGTGCGCAGGCCGAGGACCTGCGTGGTGGTGCCTTGCGTCCACGCCACCAGGGCATTGCGGCCGGACATCGCCACCACCGGACGGAATTCCTGCACGCCGGTGTTGAGAGCGACGGTGCCGGTGCGCAACAGGTCGCGCTGGTTGGTGACGTGGTTCCAACCGAACGTCATCGCCGGGATGTCGTTCAGCGTCGTCGAACCGGCTTCCAGCATCGCGGCGGCCAGGAACCAGCTCTCGCCGTCGCCATCGAGCGAGAAATCCGAGTATTCGCGGGTCCCGCTCAACGTGTTGCCGGTGCCGACCTGCGTCGTGCCGACGTAGGTGCGGGTGCCGATCGTGCCGGCGGCAGTGAGCCAACCGACCATGCAGCGGTTCGCTGCGCCACCGCTCCGCGGCAGCCGCACCATGCGGTTGGTGCCGGTGCTGCTGGCCGTGACCACGGTGCCGAGCGTGCTGCCGAGGGCGCCGCTGACGCTGACGGTGGTCAGCCGGACGTTGCCGTTGTCGAGCCACGCCGCCAGCACCGAGGAGCTGCTCTCGGTGACGTTGCCCGCCAGTTCGAGGCCGTTCTCGTCGTTGAAGGTGGGGGCCAGCGGCAGGGTGGTGCCGAGCGTCGTCGGCGACACGGCCCGCACGTACAGGTCGCGATGCGTCGGCAGCGGCGCCACGGTCACGGTCTCCTGCCAGCCGACCAGGAAGGCGTTGCGCACGCTGCAGTCGGCGACCCTGGCGCGTTGCGCGTTGGTGCCGGTGCGGATCACGACCGAAGTGCCCGACAGATCGGCGCCGCCAGTCGTTGCGCTGTTCACGAACTGGCCGTAGACGTCCGCGGTGCTCGACGAGTAGCGGCGCCACCAGACGACCAGGTACTTGGCGAGGCCTGCGTCGTAGGCAGCCTGTGGATCGAGGTTGCGGCCGCTGGTGGTGGCGGCGATCACCGCGCCGATCAGCGGGTCGAGCTCGAGCGGCAGGGCCGCCTGCTCGACGAACGCCGCCGGCAGGCCGGAGCAGCAGCGTGTTGCCGTCCAGGGTCAGGCCACCGTTGCAGGTGCGGCCCTGGGCATCCACCCCCAGCACGCCGGCGATGCGCACCCCGCCGAACTCGTTGCCGAACTCGACGGCGTCCGCGGCCACGCTGCGCAGCCCGAGTTGCGTCGCGACGTCCACGGCCACCACCAGGTCGCCGGCGCCGCTCGGCCGCTCGTGGAAGACGAACGACTGCTTGAGACCATTGGTCCGCACCTGGTAGGTCGTGTCGACGCTGCCGTGCCGGAACGTCACCGTGCGCTCATGGCTGGCCGGCGGCACGGCGTGCAGCGGCTGGATTGCCGCGCCGCGGCCGAACGCGGTGCCGCGCAGGGTCACCGGGAACTCCCTCGGCGCCGTCTCGCCGAGAGCGGGCGTGAAGTGCGCGCCGTGTCGGTCGAACCGGGCCCGGTAGTCGGCGCCGGCACCGACCAGTTCGCCGTCGACCACCTGCAGCGCGGCGAAGGCGTCGAGTGCCGTCGTCGCCGTCGTCAACGACGCCGGCGGCACCGCGGTGGGGTCGAGAGGCTGCTGGGCAGACAGCAGCCCGTGCCAGAGTGGTACGGCCAGGAGTATGGAAGCGAGTCGGGAGTAGGTCATGGTCGGTTGTCGCGGGCGATTCCGCCCCGCATCCGCATCCACACCGTTCTGCCCCGGGGTCTCCGACCGATTTTGCGATTCCCTGCCGTTCGAGGCGCCCGGGCGCCCAGCCGGCGCCGGATTCCGGGGCGGCCAGGCGAATGCAGGTCCGTCCCGTCCGGTGCGTGGTGCTCGGCGAGAGCTGGCTCTCCCACCACGGTCAGCACAGGGTCGAGGGCGGCCCGTCGTGGGTCGCGGCGGCTGACGACGCGCACCCGATCCTACGAGGCGTCGGCACCCTCTTCGGCACGACCGACGTCCATGGCGCCGAGCCGCTGCCGGACGCGACGATCCTGTCGCGCGGCGAGGTCAAGAGGTCATTGGATCCGGCGTCGCCGTCGGTGCCGGCGGAGTATCAGCCGATGCGGCCAACGGATTGGATAGGCGAGTATCGCAATTCCGCCGGCGTGACCCATCGCGTCTACTGCACCACCATGGGAGCCGCGACCGACCTGTTCGACGAATACCTGCGTCGCCTGGTCGCAATTGGCGTGTCCTGGGTCTCGGCGTCGACGTGCCTGCCAGGCTGGAAGTCGGCATTCCGGATGACCTCCGCCCCACGGAGTACGGCTTCGACGGCGGTCGCAAAGGCCTGCGTCCCACAGGCGGGGCGCTGATTGGGGGAGGCTGCCGACGCGTTTTCGTGTGCCACGCAGGATGGGCGGTGCCAGATCGTCACCGCAACGTCGGAACACGACTTGTGCGGCGCCCGGAACGAAGGTGAGGCGCGCTTGCCAGCGCCTCACGCCAGCCAGTTCGGCGGTCGCTTGCCGAGGAATGCCGCGAAGCCTTCGCGAGCCTCGGGGGTGCTGCGCAACTGGGCGATCCAGCGCGACGTGACCGGGATCGCGTCCTCGAGCGACAAGGGTGCCACGGCGCCGATCAGTTGTTTGGCGCTGGCGACCGCGCACGGGCCCGCCGCCAGCAGTTCGGCGACGTACTTGTGCACGGTCGCGTCGAGTTCCTGGGTCGGCACGGCGCGCTGCACGAGGCCGATGCGTTCGGCCTCCTTGCCGTCGAAGCGTTCGCCGGTCAGGAACAGCGTGCGGGCGCGGCCAGCACCGATCTTCTGCATCACGAACGGCGAGATCACCGCCGGCACGATGCCGAGCTTGACCTCGGTCAGGCCGAACAGGCAGTCCTCGGTGCACACCGCGATGTCGACGGCCGCGGTCAAGCCGGTGCCGCCGCCGAGCGCGTGGCCGAAGATGCGCGCGACGACCGGTTTGCTGCAGCGGGCGATCGCCAAGAACATGCGGGCCATGTGTTCGGCGCCGACCTGGTTGTCGGCTTCGGGCAGGTTGGCCTGTTCTTGCATCCAGGCGAGGTCGGCACCGGCCGAGAAGCTCTTGCCGTTGCCGGTCAGGACGACCACGCGGGTCGCAGCATCGTCGGCCGCGGCGGCGAAGGCGTGCTGGAGTTCGTCGACGACGGTGCCGTTGAAGGCGTTGCGCACCTCCGGGCGGTTGAGGCGCACGTGGCGAACGGGGCCGTCCTGGGCGATCTCGAGGGTCTGGTAGGCGGTCATGGCGGGAGCAGCGTCGGGGGTTGGTGGGTGGATGTCCAGTGTGGGGCGCGGGTTGCCGCGGGTGGTGGAGTGGGCGTGTGGGCGCGGTTCGTGAGGCAGGGCATGTGGAGTGCGAGCCTGTCGCAGAGCCGATCCTTCGCGGGGTTGTTGGTGCGGGTCGGGCGGTGGTGTGGGAGGGAGGGGTTGTGGGCAGCGTGCGGCGCTGCTACGGTGTGAGAGCAGTTGGATGCGGAGCAGCAAGGCGCGCATTTGTCGTGGATAACCCCTAGGTGGCATTGCTAAGGGAAGTTCGAATTGGACGCTGACGACTTGGATTCTGTGGCGTTGCCGAGAGTGCCGATGCGAGCCCTGGATTGGGTGGCTTTGCGTGTTTCGTTGCAGCGACGGACGCGTGGGCGAATAGGTCCAAGGGACGCCGAAGACCTGGTCCAGGAGGCG
>JRYL01000809.1_pt1 | contig 11641 bp, 11 predicted proteins | sample 235391 | NCBI WGS metagenome assembly JRYL01 (sample SAMN03074223, study PRJNA261481) | activated sludge metagenome | biome: Wastewater Treatment Plant; feature: Wastewater; material: Activated sludge; isolation source: activated biomass of a wastewater treatment plant treating wastewater from... ... | reverse complement strand
AGGCCGCCGAAGGCGCGCAGGCGCAGCAGGACGCCGCCCTCGACACCCTGCGCCGCCGCTTCGACGCGCGGCTGGCCGCGCTGGCCGAGGACGATGCGGCCGACCGGCTGCGCGCCGTGCTGGGCGCGCCGGCCGCGCTGCAAGGCCAGGTCAAGGCCGGCGACAGCCATTGAGGCCGAAATCAAGCGATAGCGATTTGGCGCNNAACGGCGCCGGCAAGAGCAGCATCGGCGGCCACCTGCTCACGCGCGCCGGCCTGGCCTGGTTCAACCCCGACCGCTTTGCGCGCGAACTCATCGCCGCCACCGGCATGGACCAGACTGCCGCCAACGCCGCTGCCTGGCAGGAAGGCATGCGCCGGCTCGACGAAGCCGTGGCCGCCGGCCGCAGCTTTGCCTTCGAAACCACGCTGGGCGGCCGCAGCGTCGCGGCGCGGCTGCAGGGCGCGGCCAGCACGCACGACGTGCTGGTGTGGTTCTGCGGCCTGGCCTCGCCCGAGTTGCACCTGGCCCGCGTGCAGGCGCGCGTGGCGGCGGGCGGGCACGACATCCCCGAAGCGAAGATCCGCGAGCGCTGGAACGCCTCCGTCGCCAACCTGATTGCCCTGCTGCCGCACCTGGCCGAAGTGCGCCTGTTCGACAACTCCGCCAGCGTGCCGCCGGGCGAGGCCGTGCCCGACCCGGTGCCGGTGGCGGTGATTCAGCGCGGCCGGCTGGCCTGGCCCGCGCCGGACGCCGCCGCGCAACTGGCCGCCACGCCCGACTGTGCCAAGCCGGTGCTGGAGGCGGCGCTTCAGCTTTAGTGCACGAACCCCATCGACCGCTGCTCGCGCACCTCGGGCTTGATGCGGTGCTCGGCCTCGAGCTGCTCCAGGAACTCCTCGACCGTGAACTCGGCCGCCAGGATGTCGGTCTGGCGCTTGACGGCGGCGAAGTCGCCGGGCGCCAACTGCTCCAGCTTGGCCAGGCGACGGCGCACCTCATCGGTCAGCGCGTTGGCGTCGCCCTTCAGCGCCTCGGTGACGAACATGCGCTCGCGCTGCTCGGCGGTGAGCGGCTTGAACTTGATCTTGAAGGTGAAGCGCCGCAGCGCCGCCTGGTCGATGCGGTCGAGCAGGTTGGTGGTGCAGATGAACACGCCGTGGTGGCGCTCCATCTGCTGCAGCATCTCGTTGACCTCGGTCACCTCGTAGCTGCGCTGCGCGCCGCGGCGGTCCAGCAAAAAGCTGTCGGCCTCGTCCAGCAGCAGCACGGCCTTCTCCTGCGTGGCCTCCTCGAACATGGCGGCCATGTTCTGCTCGGTCTCGCCCACGTACTTGCTCACCAGGTCGCTGGCCTGCTTGATGATGAGCGGCTGGTCCATCTGCTGCGCGATGTATTCGCCCAGCGCGGTCTTGCCGGTGCCGGGCGCGCCGTAGAAGCACAGCGCGCCGTGGCCGCGCGCCTTCAGCGCCTCGACGATGCGCGGGATTTCGAAGCGGCTTTCGACGTTCAGCATGCCGAGGTCGTAGGTGGTGACCTGGCGGCGGCCCTTGCTCGTGCCGGTATCGGCCTTGCGGCCGAGCGCGGCGTCGGAGTTCTTCAGCTGGCGCTCGATCAGGGCCTCGAAGGCTTCGCCACCGGGCACCTCGCCCACGTGGGCCAGGTCGGCAAAGCGCACGGCGGTGCGGATCTGCGCCGGCGTCAGGCCCTTGCGCTCGGTCAGCTTGGCGACGAATTCGTCGCTCACGGCAACATCGGCCAGGCTCTTGCGGATGAGCTGCTCGCGCGCGCCGGGCGGGGGCGACTTCAGCTCCAGGTGATAGGCGAAGCGGCGGCGGAAGGCCGGGTCGATCTGCTCGATGCGGTTGGTGACCCAGATGGTGGGCACCGGGTTGCTTTCCAGGATCTGGTTGACCCAGGCCTTGCCGCTCACGCTGTGGCCCATGCCGGCGGGCATGGCCTGCTGCTCGGCGCGCGCCATCAGGCCGGCGGCATCGACGCTGATGGGCGGGAACACGTCTTCCACCTCGTCGAACAGCAGCGCCGCCTCCTGCGAGCCCTTCAGGAACACCTGCGCGATCTGCATCGAGCGGTAGCGGTCGCGGCCCGACAGGCTGTTGCCGTCGCGGTCGGCGTATTCGACCTCGAACAGGTCCAGCCCCGCCTCGGCGGCGACCACCTTGGCCAGTTCGGTCTTGCCGGTGCCGGGTGGGCCGTACAGCAGCACGTTGACGCCCTGCGCCTTGGTGGCCTGCGCCTTGCGCAGCAGGTGAACCAGCACCTGCACGTCGTCGCCGACGAATTCGAAATCGCTGCTCTTCAGCTCGCTGCGGGCGGCCGGGCGCGTGAACACGGCCATCAGCTCGGCGCGGTCGCGGTATTCGCGCATCAGCACCGGCGGCAGCTTCTCGCTGACCTTCATCAGGTCGGCCAGGTCGGTGATGCTGTGTTCGGAGATCAGGTTCTCGACCAGGCCGATGCGCTCCAGCCGGCCGCCGGCGCGCAGGGCCTCGCCCACCTCGGCCGCGGTCACGCCGGCAATGGTGGCGATGGCGGCGTAGGCCTCGGGGGCGTTGTTGACCTTGAACTCGACCAGGATGCTGCGCAGGTCACGCTGGTAGCGCGCCAGGGTGCCGTACAGCAGCAGCGCGCGCTCGGCCTTGTTGAGCTGCAACAGGTTCGACAGCGCGTCGATGTTCTTCTCGACCAGGGTGGACTGCTTCTTGAGCGCGTGGTTGAGCCACTGCCCGGTGCTGGCCAGCAGCGCCAGCAGGTCCTTGGGCGAGTCCTTGGCGTACTCGTCCAGGTAGAAGAACAGCGTGCCTTCTTCATACGGGCCGCGCCAGATGCCGTGGCGCTCCAGGAACTCGGCATTCGACAGCGCCTCGTGGCCTCGCCAGAACTCGTTGTCCTTGCAGCGGCGGGTGAGGAATTCGCGCAGGCGCAGCAGCACCGGCTCGGGCCACAGCAGGTGGCGGCCGGCCAGCGCCATCAGGCCGTTGATGTCGCGGCGCACATTGAACTTGCTGCCCTGCTGCGCGGCCAGTGTCAGCACGAAATGCGAACACATCAGCTCCAGCACCGGCGCCGTGGCCAAGCCAGGCGTGGCCAGCATGCCCGCCTGTTCACGCACCGTGATCGTCCGTTTCGCCATCAGCAGCCTCCCTGGGGTTGCGCCAACACAAATGTCACCTTAACGCAATCGCGTTCGGGGTGGAAGACAGCGCCACGGCCCTCCGGGTTCCCTCTGTGGCGCGATGGGCACAACTATTGCGCACTTTGGCCGGCTGCGGGCGGGCGCATCGGTGCACATTGGGGTCGCGTCCTACAGGTCGCGCGGTTGACGCTGTCACGCTACCGGGCGATCATGTTGTGACCAAAGTTGTCAAATCATGCGAGGAGTGTCGTAATGAACGACTGGAATACGATGTGGATGTCGCTGCAGAACTCAATGGGCGTCCACATCCCGCAGGTGCTGGGAGCCCTGGCGATCTTCATCATTGGCTGGTTCGTGGCCGCGCTGGTCAAGGCCGGCACGCGCAAGGCGCTGGGTGCGCTGCGGCTCAACCAGCGCTTTTCCGGCACCACCGGCAAGCCGGTGGACATCGAGGGCGTGGTGGCGCTGGTGCTGTTCTGGGTGGTCATGCTGCTCACGCTGGCGGCCATGTTCAATGCCCTCAACCTGGCCATGGTGTCCGGCTCGTTCGCCGCGCTGACCACGCAGCTGTTTGAATACGCGCCGCGCCTGCTGGGCGCCGTGCTGCTGGCGCTGCTGGCCTGGCTGGTGGCCACGCTGGTGCGCGGCCTGGTGCAGAAGGTGCTCGACCGCACCTCGTTCGACGAGAAGCTGTCCGAGCACGCCAACATCTCGCCGATCAGCGAGAGCCTGTCGAACGCGCTGTTCTGGCTGGTGATCCTGCTGTTCGTGCCGGCCATCCTGGGCACGCTGCAGATGGACGGCCTGCTCTCGCCGCTGCGCGACATGACGACCCGGGCGGTGGACATCCTGCCCAACATCGTCGCCGCGCTGGTGATAGGCGGCGTGGGCTGGATCGTGGCCACCGTGCTGCGCAACCTGACGACCAACCTGCTGCGCTCGGCCGGCGCCGACCAGATCGGCAACAAGGCCGGGCTGGCGGGCACGGTGCAGATTTCCGGCCTGGCCGGCCTGCTGGTGTTCATCGTGGTGTTCGTGCCGGCGCTGATCGCCGCGCTGGACGCGCTGCGCATCGAGGCCATCTCGCGCCCCGCCACCGAGATGCTGGCCATGCTGCTGGACGCGGTGCCGCGCATCATCGCCGCCGGGCTGATCCTGCTCATCACCTGGCTGGTGGCCTCGTTCGCCACGCGCCTGCTGTCCAGCCTGCTGAGCAACGTCGGCTTCGACACCCTGCCGGCCAAGCTGAACATGCAGCATGCCTTCGTGCGCACGCAGCCGTCGGTGCTGGTGGGGCGCATCGCACTGCTGTTCGCCATGCTGTTCGCCATCGTCGAGGCCGGCAACCAGCTGGGCTTCCACCGCTTCAGCGACATGATCATGACCTTCATCGAGTTCGCCGGCGACGTGCTGCTGGGCTCGGCCATCCTGATCATCGGCTTCATGCTGGCCAACGTGGCCTACGAGGCCATCACCCGCGCCAGCGGCGAAGCCCGCGGCACCATGCTGGCGCGCATCGCACGCCTGGCCATCCTGGGCATCGTGCTGGCCATGGGCCTGCGCGCCATGGGCATTGCCGACGACATCGTCAACCTGGCCTTCGGCCTGACGCTGGGCGCCGTGGCGGTGGCCGTGGCGCTGGCCTTCGGCCTGGGTGGGCGCGAGGCGGCGGGCCGCCTGGCCTCGCGCTGGGCCGACCGGCTGTGCAAGGACAAGCCGGCCGATCTGCCGCCCGCCACCGGCGCCGTGCCGCCCACGCCGGGCAACCCCCTGCCGCCGACCAACGACCTGCCCTGATGAACGCACCGGCCTCCGCGGCGCCCGACGCCGCGGCGCTGCAAGATGCCCTGGCCGAGCTGTTTGCCCCCTGGGTGCAGGCGCTCGGCCTGCGCGTGGAGTGCGTGGGCGAGCGCAGCGTGGTGCTGCGCCTGCCCGTCACGCCGGCGCTGGCACGCCAGGGCGGCATGCTGTGCGGCCAGGCCATGATGGCCGCGGCCGACACCGCCATGGTGCTGGCGCTGATGCGGCACTTCGGCCAGTTCCGGCCCTGCACCACGGTGCAGCTGAACACCAGCTTCCTCAAGCCGCTGTCGGGGCAGGATGCGCTGGTGGAGGCACAGGTGCTGCGGGCCGGCAAGAGCCTGGCATTCGGCGAGATCGACCTGCGCGGCGCCCGCGACGGCCAGAGCGTATGCCGCGCCAGTACCACCTACGCCCTGCTGTAGCTTGCGGGTGTCGCTAGAATGACTGATTCCTTACGTTGAAGAGGCCCTCCATGTCCGCGCCAGCCCACGACGACACCGTTCACCACGACCCGGTCGAAGACATCACCAAGCACATTCCGGTGGTGATTCCGCTGGCCGGCGCCATCATGATCTTTCTGCTGGCCTTCATCGCGGTGAAGATGGCCTGAATCCGGCTCAGGCATCGAATCAGGCTCCAGCGCCCGCCCCGTCTGCGCGGGCAGCTATCAAATAAGTAGCGATTTGCTGACGCCCTCTGGTCGCTTGCTGCGTCGCGGCGTCCGTCAGCGGGGTGTCGGCCCGGTTTCATAAAATCGTCACCTTGCGCCGGGCGTTCTGCCACACCTTTGTGAATCCGCTGGCCCGGCCAGTGCGTTCAGCGCCACGGCCATCCTGAGAAGTCCGCTTTCCCAAGGCACGCGCCTTCGGAAAGAGCGATTTTCAAAACTTAGGAGCAATGCCCGTGAACGCACCCCTGACCCCCGGGATGGTCAAGGACCTGAACGTCCCCGACTACGTCAAGAACGCCAAGCTGATCGCCTGGGTCGGCGAGATGGTGGCGCTGTGCAAGCCCGACAGCGTGGTCTGGTGCGACGGCAGCCAGGCCGAGTACGACCGCCTGTGCCAGCAGCTGGTGGAGGCCGGCACCTTCAAGAAGCTGAACCCGGCCAAGCGCCCCGGCTCCTTCCTGGCCTGGTCCGACCCGTCCGACGTGGCGCGCGTCGAAGACCGCACCTTCATCTGCAGCGAACGCCAGGAAGACGCCGGCCCCACCAACAACTGGACGCCGCCGGCCGAGATGCGCGAACGGCTGCAGCCGCTGTTCGACGGCTGCATGCGCGGCCGCACCATGTACGTCATCCCCTTCAGCATGGGCCCGCTGGGCAGCCCCATCGCGCACATCGGCGTCGAGCTGTCCGATTCGGCCTATGTCGCCGTCAACATGAAGCTGATGACCCGCATGGGCCGCGGCGCCATCGAGGTGCTGGGCGAGAACGGCGAGTTCGTGCCCTGCGTGCACACCGTGGGCGCGCCGCTGGCCGAAGGCGAAAAAGACACCACCAGCTGGCCCTGCAACCCGGATGTGAAGTACATCGTCCACTACCCCGAGACGCGCGAAATCTGGAGCTACGGCTCGGGCTACGGTGGCAACGCGCTGCTGGGCAAGAAGTGCTTCGCGCTGCGCATCGCCTCCAAGATGGGCCAGGACCAGGGCTGGCTGGCCGAGCACATGCTGATCCTGGGCGTGACCAACCCCGAGGGCCAGAAGTACCACGTCGCCGCCGCCTTCCCCAGCGCCTGCGGCAAGACCAACTTCTCGATGCTGGTGCCGCCCAAGGCCTTCGAGGGCTGGAAGGTCACCACCATCGGCGACGACATCGCCTGGATCAAGCCACGCGACGGCAAGCTGTACGCCATCAACCCCGAGGCGGGCTACTTCGGCGTTGCCCCCGGCACCAACATGCAGACCAACCCCAACTGCATGCTGAGCCTGAATGAAAACGTCATCTTCACCAACGTGGCCCTCACCGACGACGGCGACGTGTGGTGGGAAGGCATGGAAAAAGACGCTGGCGCCACCCTGCCCGCGCACCTGATCGACTGGCAGGGCAAGGACTGGACGCCCGCCGACGGCAAGGCGGGCCGCAAGGCGGCGCACCCCAACGCCCGCTTCACCGTCGCCGCCACCAACAACCCTGCGCTCGATTCGGCCTGGGACGACCCGGCCGGCGTGCCCATCGACGCCTTCATCTTCGGCGGCCGCCGCAGCACCACCGTGCCGCTGGTCACCGAGGCGCGCGATTGGACCGAGGGCGTGTACATGGCCGCCACCATGGGCAGCGAGACCACCGCCGCCGCCTTCGGCGCGCAGGGCGTGGTGCGGCGCGACCCGTTCGCCATGCTGCCTTTCTGCGGCTACAACATGGCCGACTACTTCGGCCACTGGCTGAAGATGGGCGAACAGCTCAAGGCGCAGGGCGCCAGGCTGCCGGCCATCTACTGCGTCAACTGGTTCCGCAAGAACGCCGAGGGCAAGTTCGTCTGGCCCGGCTACGGCGAGAACATGCGCGTGCTCAAGTGGATCATCGACCGCGCCGAAAACCGCGCCGCCGGCCAGCAGACCATGTTCGGCGTGGCGCCGGCCTATGGCGAGATCAACTGGAACGGTCTGGCCTTCAGCCCCGAGCAGTTCGCCAACGTGACCAGCATCGACCAGAACGCCTGGGCAGAGGAGTTCGCCCTGCACGACGAACTGTTCGCGCAACTGGCCCAGGGCCTGCCCGCGCAGATGACCGAGACCAAGAAAGCGATGGAAGCGCGTCTGGCCGCAGTCTGAGGCTGACGCACCCCGCGCCCCAGCCCCGCCGCGTGCGGGGCTTTTTTGTGGACTGCCACAGCAGCCCACGCGTGCGACACTCGGCCCAGCCCATGCACATCCAGCTCCTGTCCGACCTGCACCTCGAAGAGAACAGCGCCTTTCAGCCCCAACGCGCGCCGGGCGCCGACGTGCTGGTGCTGGCGGGCGACATCGGCTCGTACCAGGGCGGCTCGGCCTTGTCGGCGCTGGGCGACGAGGACTTCGGGCTGGGCCGCTTCGCCGACTGGCCGGTGCCGGTGATCGTGGTGCCGGGCAACCACGAGTACGACACGCTCGATTTCGACGCCACGCACGCGCGCCTGCGCGCCACCTGCGAGCGGCTGGGGCTGATCTGGCTGGAGCGCGAGACGATCGTGCTGCACGGCGTGCGCTTCGTCGGCACCACGCTGTGGGCCGACTTCGACGCGCTGGCGCCGCGCGGGCCCACGGCCAGCCTGGCCGATCAGCTGCAGGCGCGGCACAAGGCGTTTCGCGCCGCCGACTATTACCTGCGCATCGCCGCCACCACGCGCGGCGGCGCGCCGTTTCTGGCCGAGCAGATTCGCGAGCACGCGCTGGTGTGCCAGGCCTGGCTGCGCGCCGCGCTGGCCGAGCCCTTCGACGGCCCGACAGTCGTCGTCACGCACTTCGCGCCCAGCCTGCGCAGCGCCGATCCGCGCTATGGCCTGCGGCCGGGCACGGCGGGCTTCTGCAATGCGCTGGATGATCTGCTGCCGCAGGCCGACCTGTGGCTGCACGGGCACCTGCATTGCGCCATCGACTGGCGCGACGACAGCGGCCGCTGCCGCGTGGTGGCCAACCCGCTGGGTTACGAGAAGAAGGGCGAGCAGGCTGCGTTCGTGCCGCAGCTCACGATCGCGGTGGAGCGCGCGCCCGCGCCGCCGCTGCCCGATGGCCCGCGCGACGCCGCCGCCTGAAGCCTTAGACTTGAAGCATTCCCCCACCTTCCACAAGGAGACCACCGATGAAGATTCTTCTGGCCGTTGATGGCAGCTCGTACACCAAGAAGATGCTGGCCTATGTGACCACGCACCTGGAGATGTTCTCGGGTGACAACGAGTTCACTGTGCTCACGGTGCAGGGCGCGCTGCCGCCGCGGGCCCGCGCTGCGGTGGGCAAGGAAGTGGTGGACCAGTACTACGCCGAAGAGGCCGCCAAGGTGCTGGACCCGGTGGTCAAGTTCCTCGGCCGGCACGACCTGAAGGTCAAGAGCCTGTCGAAGGTGGGCAACGCCGGCGAGACCATCGCCAAGACGGCCGAGAGCGGCAAGTTCGACATGATCATCATGGGCTCGCGCGGCCACGGCGCGCTGGGCAGCCTGGTGATGGGCTCGGTGGCCACGCGCGTGCTGGCCAACTGCCAGACGCCGGTGCTGCTGGTGCGCTGAGCGGGGCACGCCGCCGCCGGCGGCGCGGCCCGGGTCGCCTTCATGGTGCGGCCCACCCTATACTCCCCCACCACCTCTCCGCCAGCCCCCGTCAACCGGGCGCTGGGGACATATACTCCCCAGAAGTATATCCAAAGCTTGGTGGCGGCGCCCCACGGTTGCCTGCTCAATGCAACCACGCCCTGGCGTGGCGCAGAAACTCCAGCAGCAGCTCGTCGAACTCGTCCGGCCGCTCCAGGTGCGGCAGGTGGCCGGCATCGGCCAGGCTCACGCAGCGCGCGCCGCTCACCGCGGCGGCCATGCCCTGCAGCACGGCGGGCGGGGCCACCGTGTCTTGCGCGCCCGCCACCAGCAGCGTGGCCACGTGGATGTGGCCCAGCGCCGCGCGGCGGTCGAAGCCGCTGAGCGCCTGCAGCGCGCGCCGCCACGTCGCCGCATGCACCTGCGTGAGCACGTGCCGTGCCAGCTGCACGCCGGCCGGCAGGGCGCGCGGGCTGACCAGCTGCGGCAGCAGCGCCTCGGCGATGGCCGTCATGTCGCGCCCTTCGTCGAGCCAGCCCAGGCCCTGCGCCGCGTGGCGGCTGTAGGCATCGCCCGGCGCCACGGCCGCCGCCGTGGCCACCAGCACCAGCTGGCGCACCAGGTCGGGCCGGCGCAGCGCCACCTCCTGCGCCACCATGCCGCCCAGGCCGTGGCCGACCAGGGCAACCGGCTCGGCGCCGCCTTCCGGCGCCAGCGCCTCGATCAGCGCGATGCAGCTTTCGGCCAGGCCCTTGAAGCCGTACGGCTCGATCGGCGGGCTGAGGCCGTAGCCGGGCATGTTCCAGGCCACCGCGCGAAAGCCCAGGCTGGCCAGCGTCTCGACCTGCGGCGCGAAGGAGCGGAAGCCGCCGCCGGCGCCGTGCAGCAGCACGACCAGCGGGCCGGCGCCCAGGGAGCTGTAGGTGGGAACGCGCGCCATGCGGCCATGTTACGGCTACCCGGGCGACAGCAGGGCCGTGGCCCGCTCGCTATCATGGCCGGCTGCCCCGCCGCCCGCCGATGAACCTGCCCCTTCGCGCCACCGCCCCCGCCTTCTCCGCGCTCGAATTCCGCGCCGCGCTGGGCATGTTCGCGACCGGCGTCACCGTGGTCACGGCGCGCACGGCGACGGGCGAGCTGGTGGGGCTGACGGCCAATTCGTTCAACTCGGTCTCGCTCGATCCGCCGCTGGTGCTGTGGAGCCTGAGCCAGCGCTCGATGTCGCTGGAAGCCTTCGCCACCGGCACGCACTACGCCATCAACGTGCTCGCCGCCGAGCAGCAGGAGCTGGCCCTGCGCTTTGCCGCCCCGGTGGGCGACCGCTGGGCCGGCACCGCGTGGCGCCCCGGCGCCACCGGCGCGCCGCTGATCGACGGTGCGGTGGCGCATTTCGAGTGCTTCAACCGCAGCCGCTATGAAGAGGGCGACCACGTGATCTTCGTCGGCCAGGTGGAGCATTGCGACCACCAGCCGGGCGCCGCGCCGCTGCTGTTTCACGGCGGCCGCTTCTACACCGAGCACCCGCTGTGACCGGGCGCCAGGAACACCTCGACGGCCGCGCCGTCGTCATCCTGCTGGCCTGCTGCGCCTTCTGGGGCGTGCAGCAGGTGCTGGTGAAGGCCACGCTGCCCGAGCTGGCGCCGGTGTTCCAGGCGGCGGTGCGCTTCGTCGGCGCCACGCTGCTGCTGGGGCTGTGGTGCGCGTGGCGCGGCGTGCGGCTGTTCGCGCGCGACGGCACGCTGTGGCCGGGGCTGCTGGCGGGGCTGCTGTTCGCGGCCGAGTTCGCGGCCATCTACATCGGCCTGCAATACACCACGGCCTCGCGGCTGACGGTGTTTCTCTACACCTCGCCGTTCTGGGTGGCGCTGCTGCTGCCGCTGTTCGTGCCGGCCGAGCGGCTGCACCGCATCCAGTGGATTGGCCTGGCCTGCGCCTTCGCGGCGGTGGTGTTCGCTCTGCGCGAAGGCTTCACGGCTGGCGGGGCCGGCATCACCTGGCGCGGCGACCTGCTGGGGCTGGCCGCCGGGGCGCTGTGGGGGCTGACCACGGTGGTGATCCGCTCCACCGCGCTGGTGCGCGCGGCGCCGTCGAAGATGCTGTTCTACCAGGTGGGCGTGAGCGCCGTCACGCTGCCGCTGCTGTCGCTGGCGCTGGGCGAGGCGTGGAACTGGCGGTGGAGCGCCTTCGCCACGGTGTCGATGACGGCGCAGACGGTGGTGGGCGCCTTCGCCAGCTACCTGGTGTGGATGTGGCTGCTGGCGCACTACCCGGCCACGCGCATCTCGGCCTTCGTGTTCCTCACGCCGCTGTTCGCGTTGCTGGCGGGGGCGCTGTGGCTGGGCGAGCCGGTGACGGCATCGCTGCTGCTGGCGCTGGCGCTGGTGGCGGTGGGCATCGTGCTGGTGAACCGGCGCGTGCCGGGCAAGGCGCGGGTGTGAGGGCAGCGGAAGGCTTCAAGCCAAATCGGCCTGC
>JRYL01007277.1_pt1 | contig 11645 bp, 9 predicted proteins | sample 235391 | NCBI WGS metagenome assembly JRYL01 (sample SAMN03074223, study PRJNA261481) | activated sludge metagenome | biome: Wastewater Treatment Plant; feature: Wastewater; material: Activated sludge; isolation source: activated biomass of a wastewater treatment plant treating wastewater from... ... | reverse complement strand
GCGCAGGTGCGGCTTGCCGTCGCTGATCCCGTAGCAGGCGCGGTTCCAGCGGTAGACGGTGCCGTTGTGCAGGCGCAACGCGGTCAGGTTCGGCACGCCGCCGCGGGTCAGCACGGTCGCCGGATCCTCGTCGATGTCGGTCGCCAACACGGCGCGGAACCGGGCGATGTCCTCGCGGAAGATCTCCAACACGGAATCGCGCACCCAGCCGTCGCCGAAGTTGACACGCGGCCGCCGACCGCGCAGCTGGTGCGCGGCCGAGCGGGCGTCGACCGACTGCTGGAACAATGCGACGCGCGTCTCGCGCCACAGACGGCGACCGAGCAGCAGCGGCGAATTCGTCGACACCGACAGCACCGGCGCGGTGATCGCCTGGGCGACGTTGTAGAGCTTCGCGAACTCCTTCGGGCCGACCTGGAAGTGCACCTGGAAGCTGGTGTTCGCCGCTTCGAGCATCACGTTGTCGAGGGTCATCTCGAACTCGTCGACGCCCTTGATGCGGAACTGGAACTCGCCACCGCGCAGGTGCGCGATCGCCTTGTTCAGCGCCAGGTAGCGCGGATTCTGCACCATCGACTGCAGCGTCAGGTCCGAACGCCGCAGCGTCGGCAGGATGCCGCACAGCACGATCTGGTTGCCGAACTCCCGGGCGGTCTCGCGAGCCTTGGCGAGCAGTTCGTGCAGCTCGCGCTCCATCGCCGACAGGCAATCGCCGCCGAACACCTGGGGTTTGAGGTTGCACTCCAGGTTGAACTGCGCCAGTTCATAGGTGAACTGCGGATGCGCGAGTCGCTGCATCATCGCGTCGGCGCCACACCAGGTGCGAGCCGAACGATCGAGCAGGAACATCTCCTGCTCGGCGCCGATCCGGCGCACCCCGGTCTCGAACCGGTCCTCGTCGAGCATGCGCTCGAGCGCGTGCACGTCGGCCAATATGGCCTTCATGAACGCGCGCAGTTGTTCGTCAGAGAAGCCGCTGGGGAGATCGTGTCGACCCATACGAGTACCGAGGCTGCGGCGGAACCATACCAGGAGCGGCAGGGTTCCGGGCAAGCTTCTCGGGGCATCCCGCGGCGGTCACCGCGTCGCCCGGCGCGCGGCCGCGAAGGCGGCCGCCAATCGGCCATCCGATCTGCTACTTCCGCGTTTCNNCTTGATCTCGAGGTGCACGACCAGGTTGTCGCCGTCCTTGGTCTGGGTCGCGGCGACGAACCCCTCGTCGACCGACAGCTTCTCGAAGCGGAACTTGACCACCTCGAGCTTGGTGCCGTCGTTGGGCTGGAACACGACGTCCCGGATCGCCTTGGTGCCCTTGGCGACCCGGCCCAGCGGCAGGAAACCACCTGGCTTGACCTCCAGCGGCCCCTGCACGAACGCCACCACCCGGACCAGGAACGACGACTCGCCGCGCAGGTCGGTGTAGAACTTCAGCGAGCCGCCGGTGCCGGCTTCCTCGCCGAGCGGGCCGTACTTGCCCTTGATCGTCCAGACCGCCTGGTCGCCGTTCATCGACTTCTCCCACTTGACGTCGAAGCCCTTGGCTTCGTCCATGCGCAGCAGGTTGAAGTCCTTGTAGATCGGCGACGTGACGGTGACCTCGAACTCGCGCTGGTCGTTCCAGGTCATCTGGTTCAGATTGACCTCGGCGGGCGAGACGACCAGCAGCTTGGCGCCGGTCGCCACCCACTTCAGCAGGGTCTCCGGCGTCTCCATGTCGGTGCCGTGGATCTTCAGCGTCGCCTCGCGCGGCCCGGTGACGCCCTGCATCTCCATGTGCACCTCGACCTCACCGGCTTCGCCGGGCCCGACCGGGATGTACTGGACCTCTTCCTTGAACTCCTTGCCTTCGCTGTTCTGCTGGACGCGGACGATCATCGGCCGCGGCTTGGTGGTGTGCTCGTAGACCCGGTCGCCGACGCGGATCACCGCCTTGCTGCACTGGCAGCTGCCCTGCAGGTTGCGCCACTCGATCTCCTGCTGGCCAGGGTTCTTGAACGGGAACTTGGTCGACACGTGGTCCTCGCCGACGACCGTGCCGAGGTCGGCGTCGACGACCGGGAACCAGGCGTTGCCCGGGCGGGTCGGCTTGCCGACTCCTTGCCGCAGGCCCTGGGTGCCGGGCATCGGCGTGCCGGGCACGAACTTGACCGGCGCCTCGGGCTGCGGCGGCTTCTGGCCGGCATCCTTCTGGGCGGCGATCGGCAGGGCGGCCACCAGCGCGGCGGCGGTCAGCAGGACGGAACGGAGCGGATGGATCATGGCAACTGGTGGCGGGCGGGGGGCAAAACGGCGTGCCGGGAAGACCAGCCGGTGCACCGGCGAAACGGCGCAGCAGTATAGCTTCTGGCCGATCGGAAAACTCCCGACTCGGGGACGCGGCCGCTGCGGATCGTCCAGGATCGGGAGGACTCCGGGCTTGCGTTCGCCCGCTGGCAGCGGTCGCATCGCCGCATGAGGCGTGCACTTCCGATGCTGCTGGTGGCGGGCCTGCTGCCGCTGGGTGGCTGTTGTTCGCTGGCCCGGCTGTTCTGTGGCCCGGATCGCTCGCAGTGGATCTCGGTGCGCTTCGACAGCCCCGAACACACCGTCGCGACCCTGCTCGAGGCCCTGCGTCGGGACGACCCCGAGGTCGTCTACCTGTGCCTGGCGGACCGCTACCGCCGGGATCTGGGCCTCGACGGCCAGACCGTCAAGCTGGCCTGGCAGAAGGTCCGCGAAGCCGCCCCGGGCCTGTTCCTGGTCGGCTACGCCGAACTGCCAGCACCTGCCTTGCGCACCCCTCTGCTGGCCCGTTTCGAGCTGCTGGTCGAGGGCCACCGGCTCGACGTCGAGCTGGCCTGCGAGGCCTACTGGGAGGTCCGCTACCGGCGCAGCGACGGTTCCACCGGCGAGTTCGGGCGCCCGGCCGCCGACTGGGGCAGCTACGCGACGGTCGCCAACCTGTCCGACGACGAACACGACCGCTCGGAACTGCGGCTCGGGCCGCTGCGCTTCGACCACGAAGGTGTCGACGCGGTGCCCGTCGAGGCGATCGAGCAGGCCCTGCTGGCGCGCCGCTGGAAGGTCGTCGCCATCCAGCAGCGCGAGCCGCAATGAGCCGGGGCCGGGGTCGAGCCCGCGCCGCCTAGCGCAGCGCGACCCGGTAGCGCATGCCTTGCGAAGCCGCGGCGGTACCGTTCGCCGCGCCCGCGTCGAGCACGAACAGCTGGCTGTAGAAGTAGAAGTCGTCGAAGGCCGGGTTGTTCGGCACGGTGAACGGCCAATTGGCCTGGCCGGCCCCGCTGCTCAGCGAGAACAGCACCGCCGCACCGACCGGCTGGACCAGCACTTCGATGCCGCCCAGCACCTGCAGGGTGTCGGCGAAGTTGATCGCCAGGATCGCCGGCGCGTTCGGCAGCAGGTTGCCGCCGAGGATCTGCGTGGTCGTGCCGATGCGGGCCGGCGCGCTCATCGCGATGCCGGGCGCGCCGGGCGTGCCGGGCGTCGCGTTGCCGTACAGCCGCGGCGGTGCGGCGTCGACGTACTGGATCAGCTCGACGTCGTCGAGGGCCCAGCCGCCGGCGACGTTGCTGCCGTTGGTGCTGAGTTCGAAGCGGATCGTCGCGGTCGTCGCGGCGTCGAGCAGGGCCGCGACGTCGATCTCGACCAGCTGCCAGGCGGAATCCTGGGTCGCCGTCGAGGTCGTGAAGACGGTCGTGCCGTTGACCAGGATCCGGGCGGTGTCCAGGTTGGCGAGGCTCAACCAACGCCGGAAGCGCAGCGTCAAACCGGTGGCGCCACCGGTCGGGATCGCCGGCGACTGCAGCCAGTTGCCGACGTTGTTGGCATACGAACCGTTGAAGCCGGTGCCGCCGAGGTCGTTGGCCCAGATGTTGGTGCCCGAGTAGGCACCGCTGGGGTCCGACCAGGCGAAGCCGCCCGACGTACCCGAACGGCCCGCTGGCGCGCCGCGCTGCCAGTCGTCCTGGCTGGCGGTGAAGCCGTGCGTCCAGCCGAGGTCCTGTTCGAAGTCGTCGCTCCAGACGCTGACGATCGAACCGACCAGGAACTCGTGTTCGCCGCTGCTCGGGCTGCGCCGCGCCGCCTGGCTGTCGACGACGTCGACGTGGTACTGCACGCGCGCGACGGCATCCTGGCCCGGGATCACCGCGCTGTACGACGTGCCGACACCGGTCGGCAGCATCGGGACCGCGGTGAAGGGCCCGCTGTCGCCAACGCGGTACTCCAGAGTCGCCGACACGATCGGGTTGCTACCCGAGAGGTCGACGACCACCTGGTACGGCCCGTCTTCGTCCTGGGTGTCGGCCAGCGGGGAGTGCTGGATCACCAGATCGGTGATCTGCGGGCGCACGACGTAGAGGCCGGTGCTGATGTCCGACACGTAGATGTTGCCCGACGGCTGGAACGGATAGACGCCCCAGGCACCGTTGAAGCCACCCGACGCGCCGGGCCAGGTGTCGTAGGCTGCGACCTGCACCGGATTGTTCGGGTCGCTGACGTCGATGCACTGGTAACCCTCGGTGTACCAGCTGACGTGGCACAGGTTGCCGACCAGGAAGGCATTGTGCGGGATCGACGCCGGGTTCGGGGTGAACTGGCCGCGCGGGATCGGCGCGCTCTTGTTGGTGATGTCGAAGAACTTGACGACGCCACCGGCGCGTTCGTCGGTGGTCACGCACAGCGTCTGGGCCGCGTTCGGCCACGCGTTGTGCGTGAACGTGGACGGCGTCGTCGTGTTGCTGAGCGTGCCGAGGTTGAAGTTCAACCCCTGCGTGACGTCGACGATGCGCAGATGACCGTTGTAGATCATCGAGCCGTAGGCGAAGCCGTTCTCGATGCAGAGGTCGTGGAAGTAGTTGCTGTTGCCCGACCCGAGCGCGAAGCCGAGGAACGGCGGATTCGCCGGATTGGCGGCCAGGTCGTAGACCGGCGTGCCGGTGTTGCAACCGGCCAGGTAGAGCTTGCCGGTGCCGGTGTCGACGCAGACGTTGTGGGCGTTGTTCGAGTTCGCGGTGCCGAAGATGCCGAGGCTGACCGGCGCGTTCGGGTTCGACAGGTCGATGATCTGGAAGCCGGCCCCACCTTCGCTGCTGACGTAGGCGTAGTGGCCGTAGGTGCGGCAATCGCGCCAGGTCGACGTCGCCCATGGGAAGTAGCCGCGCTGCACCGGCGTACTGGGGTTGGTGCAGTCGACGACCACCAACCCGGTGGTCGCGCAGAGCAAGGCGTACTCGTCGCCGTTGGGGGCCACATAGCCCCAGACGTCGTTGTAGGCGCTGTACTGGTGGAAACGGCCGACGAGCTGGCAGTTGAGGCCTTGGGCAGCCGCGGTGGCGAGCGGCAGCGAGGCCGCGAGCAGGGCCGCGGCCGACGAGAGGGTGGTCGTTCGCATGGGTCTGGGAGAGCCGGCGTCAGGGCACACGCCGCGGCGTCAGTCTACCAGCGCGCCCCCCGAGCAGCACCCCCCTCCTGATGCGGCCCGCCGCAACCATCGAGCGTGTGGGCCGCGGAGCATGCGGCCCGCGAAGCCACCCGTCTCACCGCGGCGCGGCCGCGGCCTGCCAGTCGTTCGCACGCACGACGACCTTGGCGCCGCTCGGCAGGATCTTGAACAGTTCGTCGATGTCGGCATCCAGCATGCGGATGCAGCCCGCCGACGACATCGTGCCGATCGTCCCCGGCTGCGGCGTGCCGTGGGCCCCGAAGCCGGTGTAGCTGGCGTGCTGGAACTTGATGAAGTACTCGCCCAGGATGTTCTCCGGGTGACCGTACGGGTAGACCCGCCCGTTCGGTGCGGTCCAGTGCGGCTTGGGCTGCTTGGTGGTCACCGTGAACTCGGTGACCGGCGTCTTGTCCCCCGCGCCGTGGCCGACGCGGTACAGCCGCAGCAGGTGTTCGCCGACGTACACGGCGAGCATGTAGCTGCGCTTCTCGAGCACGGCGACGATCGGGTCGACCGGCACCTTGATCTGCTGGCCGGCGCGCACGAGGTTCTGGTTGTGGATGCGGTTGAGCACCGCGAGCGTCCCGGCTTCGACCAGCAGGCCCTCGCGGCGGAACTTCGTCGCGACCGCGCCGAGTCCCTTGCCGGCTTCGATCGTGTGGCTACGCGCGCGGGTCAGGTTCGCCGGGTCGCAGAGCCAGCGTTCGACGACGTTGCGATGTTCGCGGTACAGCGCCACCAGGCATTCCATCGCCGCGGTGTCGCCGTTCTCGAGCCGTCCGCGCGTCGCCAGCGAGACCAGCTGCGAACCACCCTGGCAACGCACCTCGTCGGGTTGCCCCTCCAGCGCCGCCAACGTCGCCTGCGCCGCCGCCCGGCCCTCGGCCGAGTGCAGGAACGCGTTGGTGCTGCCCAGGGCGGCCAACCGGCTGGCGAACTGCGCATCGCGCGGGGTCAGCACCTTGAGCAGCCGCTGCCGGTCGCCGGCCACCAGCGAACCGGCCAACGCCGCCCAGGCCGCATCGACGTGCGCCGGCTCGGCGGCCGTCACGAGGGCGCCGACCAGGGCGTCGACACTGGCCGCCGGCGCCGCCGCTGGCACCGGGGCCGCAGCCGGGTTCCCACCACCGGGCTGGTCCGCATCGAGCAGATCGCCGACGTTCGCGGCCCCACTGCCCGGCGGGTTGCCCGAGGTCAGCAACAAGCCGTTGCCGCCGCCGGCCGCACCGACCTCGTCGGCGTCACCTTGCCACTGCTGATAACCCCACCACAGCCCCGCGGCTGCGAGGATGCCGAACACGAATTGACGCATGACCACCTCCTGGGCGCCCGTCGGGCACCGGACCGCAACGGGAACGCCGCCGGCGCGACCTGATGCCGCGCCGCTGACCGGGCGTTCCTCGCCAGCTGCAAAGTAGCACGGCAGCGGAGGAAATCGAGGGGCTCCACACCGCAGAGACCGCCGACGGAGGCCGGTTGAACCCTTGGGTTCAGGTGGGCTCCCCCCAGAGGATTTGGGTGCGGGCCGGCGCAGCGGACTGCGCCTCCCGCTCCCGCCTGTCTCACAGGGTCGGAACCCGAGGAATGGTCATCGGTTCAACTTTGTGGCCCGCGTGCAGAGCGCGAACCGCAGAGTGGAGCCCCTCGAGGGCGAACAGAGTAGCCCGCGGCGGCGCCGAAACCAGGGGTGAAGCGGGCCGCCAGGCAGCCTGTCGAAGCTGAGAGCCTGAGAGAGAAACCTCTCGAAGGCTCTGNNCGACGCGAAGAAACGCGGAAGCAGTGGATCAGCCGGCGTCGACCAGCGTGAACTTCAGCTCCGCCTCGGCGACCAGCCGTCCGGCGACCTTGCAACGAGCCCGCACGTGGCCGACCTGCGGTTTGGCGCGGATCGTCTCGACCTCGATGCGCAGCTGGTCGCCCGGCACCACCGCCCCGCGCAGCTTGACCTTGTCGATGCTCCACAGCACCGCCAGTTTGCCGGTGTTGTCGAGCTTGCGCAGCAGCAGCACGCCCGCCAACTGCGCCATCGCCTCGAGCTGCAGCACGCCCGGCATGATCGGCTGCTCGGGGCAGTGGCCCTGGAAGAACGGCTCGTTGATGGTGACGTTCTTGATCGCGACCGCGCGCTGGAAGCCGTCGAGCTCGACGACGCGGTCGATCAGCAGGAACGGATAGCGGTGCGGCAGCAGGTTCAGGATCTGCTGGATGTCGAGACCGGCCTCGGGCGCACTGTCGCCCTGTTCCTGCTCGCGCTCGCGCTCCTCCTGGATGCGCTGCACCAGCGCCATGTTCAGGCCGTGGCCCGAACGGGTGGCGATGATGTGGGCGTCGAGGTCGACGCCGGCGTTGGCGAGGTCGCCGATCAGGTCGAGGATCTTGTGGCGGGCGAGCTCGTCGTCCCAGCGCAGGCTGTTCTGCTTGGGCCCATCGGGGCCCATCACCAGGGTGTTCTGCGGCGACGCCCCCTTGCCGAGACCGGCGGCCTGCAGGGCCTCGACCTCGTGCTCGAACACGAACGTGCGCGCCGGCGCGATCTCGCGTTCGAAGTTCTCGGCCGTCAACTCGAACGCGACGATCTGCTTCTGCTTGCCGGTATTGGCGCCGCGCAGTTCGTAGTCGAGGTGGTACTCGACGGTCAGCCTGCCGTTGCCGGGCAGGGCGACGATGCTCGCCGAGCCTTCGCGGGCGTAGATCGGCTGCTTGACCTGGTAGGTCTGCCGCGGCGAGCGCTGCTCGACCGCGCCGGCGGCCTTCAGCGCGCGCAGGAACTCGCCCGACGAACCGTCGAGGCCCGGCACTTCCTCGCCGTCGATCTCGACGATCGCGTTGTCGAGGTTCAGCGCGTACAGCGCCGCCAGCAGGTGCTCGCAGGTGTAGACCTCGGCGCGGCCGTCCTGGATGCAGGTGCGGCGCTGGCGGGCCTTCATGTTCGCACCGCAGGCGCGCACCACCGGGTGCTCCTCGATGTCGGTGCGCACGAAGGTGATGCCGGTGCCGGCCTCGGCCGGTTGGATCACGACCTTGACCTCCTTGCCGGAGTGCAGGCCGACACCGCGGTACTCGACGGTGCTCTTCAGCGTGCGCTGGTTGCGCGGCGGCGGCAGTTGGGGCGCGGGATTCGCCACGGGCTCAGTTCCCCCCCCCGGTCTTGCCGCTGCCGACTTCCTTGTCCTGGCCAGCGGCCGGGCGCTGCAGCGGCACCTGCAGGAACTTGATCACGTGCGGGGTCAGATCGACCTCCGGGGCGGCGTACCAGACCTGGCGCCGATCGAACGTCATCACCCGCGCCTGGGTCTCCTTCGCCGACTCGCCTTCGGTGCGCGGCGGCAGTTCGGCCAGCTTGCGCAGCACGATCTGCACGCCGCGCTCCTTGGCGACCTTGGCGACCGCGAACTCGGCGTCCTCGTAGAGCACGATGTCGACGCGCATCTCCTCGAGGGCCAGCTGCTCGTTGAGCAACTTGGTCAAGGCCGGGCGCTGCTGCGCCAGCAGCTCGATGTCGAGCTGGCGGCGGGCATGCTCCATGGTGCCCTCCTCGATGACGCCGAGCTGCTCCTGGGCTTCCTTGATGCGGCGGGTCAGTGCGTCGACCTGTTCGCGGGCGGCACGGCGCATCTTGTCGAGGCGTTCGCGTTCGGCGATCGCCTTGGGGTAGTTCTCGAGGACCTTCGCGAAGTCGACCACGGCGATCACCGGCATCGTCGGCACGGCGGCCGGCGGGTTGCTGGTGGCCGGCGCCCGGCCATTGCCATCGGCTTGGGCCGGCAGCCAGGCGGCGAGCGTGGCGATGGACAGGATTCTCAGGGCAGCGGTCGGGTGCATAGCAGGTCTCCGGTCCGATGGGACCGCGAGCAGGGTAGCGTGCGCGCGCCGGAAAGGCCACGAAACCGCCGGCTCAGCGGCGACTTGCGGCGGCGATCGCCTGCTCGAGGTCGGCGAGCAGCACGTCGGCTCCTTCGAGGCCGACCGACAGCCGCAACAGCCCGTCGGGAATGCCCGCTTCGGCGCGCTGCTGCGGCGTCAGCGGCGCGTGCGTCGTGTAGGCCGGCAACGTGGCCAACGACTCGATGCCGCCCAGGCTCGGGGCGCGGGCGATCACCTGCAGGCGGTCGAGCACCGCGCAGGCGCCCGGCAGGCCACCGGCGAGCTCGACGGCGAGCATCGTGCCGCCGCCGGTCATCTGCCGGGCGACGAGTTCGCGGTCGGGATGGTCGGGCAAACCGGGGTAGGCGACCGCCAGGATCCGGCCGTCGCGCCGCAGGGCCTGCAGGCCGCCGGCGACCTCGGCCGCGGCGGCCTGCTGGGCAGCCAGGCGCAGCGGCAGGGTCGGCCACGAACGCTGCAGCAGCCACGCCGCATCCGGGGCCAGGATGCCACCGGTGCGGCGGCGGTAGGCTTCGATCGGTCCCAGCAACTCGTGCCGGCCGGCGACCACGCCGGCCAGCACGTCGGAATGGCCGCCGAAGAACTTGGTCGCACTGTGCACGACGAGGTCGGCGCCGAGGGCCAGGGCGCGCTGGATCGGCGGCGGCGCGAAGGTGCCGTCGAAGACCACCAGCGCCCCGCGCCCGTGGGCGATCTCGGCCAGTCGTTCGAGGTCCGCGAGCCGCAAGGTCGGATTGATCGGCGACTCGAACACCACCAGCCGCGCCGGCAGTTGCAGCGCGGCCGCGAGCTGGGCCGGCGACAGGCTCGAGAAGCGGTCGACGACGACGCCGAAACGCTGCAGGTCGTGCAGCGCGAACGCCGACGTGCCGCCGTAGATCTCCTGCGCCAGCAGCACGCGGTCGCCGGCGCGCAGATGGGCGGCGAGGGTCGCCGACATCGCCGCCATGCCCGACGCGAACGCCACCGCGCCGTCGGCGGCCTCGAGGTTGGCGACCAACGTCTCGAAGGCCCGGCAGTTCGGGTGCGTCAACCGCGCGTAGAAGTCGCCGGGCCGCTGGCCGCTGCCGAGTTCGCGCAGGGTCTCGGCGTCGGGCTGGCCAGCGGTGGTCGCCCGGACCAGTGCTGGCGCCAGCGGGCCCAAGGTCACGTGCGACGTGCCGCGCACGCCGTAGATCGGTTCGGACATGCCGGGATCATCGCGTTGCGGTCGCCGGCGTGCGAGCCGAAGGCTATAGATGTGCGGGTGCAAGTCCCCCACCTGGTGTTGCCGCCACCGCTGTACCAGCGCCTGGTCGAGGCCGCGCAGCAGGCCTGGCCGAACGAACTGGTGGCCCTGCTCGGTGGCCACCGGCACGCCGGGGCCGTCGCGGTGACCCACGTCGAGCCGCTGCCGGCCACGGCAACGGTCGCCACGTTCGCGGCCGAGGCGGTGGCGTTCGCCGGCGCCGAAGCGGCCCTGCGGGCCCGCGGCGCGGCGTTCCTGGGCTTCGTGCACAGCCACCCGCATGCCGCCCCCCACCCGTCGCGGCGCGACCTGGCGGTGGCCTGGCCGGGGTGCGTGCAGCTGCTGTTCGGCGGGGCGAGCGCCGAGAACCTGCAGAGCAAGGCCTTCACGATCGCCCACGGCGTGGCGACGCCGTTGCCACTCCGGCTGGCGGTGCCGGGCGAGGCGGTCCGGTGATCGTCGCGATCGGTGTCGACAGCGTCGCGATCGCGCGGATCGCCCGGTTGCTGGCTGCGGGCCGGTTCGCGACGCGCGTCTTCACGACGGCCGAACGCGCCTACTGTGCTGGCAAGGCCCACCCGGCGCAGTCGTTCGCGGCGCGCTTCTGCGCCAAGGAAGCGGTGATGAAGTGCCTGGGCACCGGCTGGGGCGGCGGTGTCGCGTTCGCCGACATCGAAGTGCTGCGTCGGCCGGCCGGCGACCTCGCGCTGCGCCTCGACGGGGCGGCCGCGACGCGGGCGCGCGAACTCGGCATCGGCCGTTGGCATCTGAGCTTGACGCACACCGACGCGGTGGCGACGGCCTTCGTGGTCGCCGAACGCTGAAGTCGACAGCCGGCGCGCCGGGGGCACGGCGCGGCCGCCGGCGGTCCCGTAGCGGGACGCTGCCACCGGCGGCGGACAAGCCGCCGCCGGCGACGACCGAAGAGCCCGGCGACGATGCGCAACGTTCCGGGAGTCCTGCTGGCGGCCCTGCTCGCCGGCTGCGCGGCGGCGCCGCCCGGGGGCGAGCGCTTCACCGCGACCAGCACGCTGCCCGCCGCCCTCGTGGCGGCGATCGCGGCCGGGGCGGTCGGCAGGGTCCTGCCGT
>JRYL01012090.1_pt1 | contig 11721 bp, 12 predicted proteins | sample 235391 | NCBI WGS metagenome assembly JRYL01 (sample SAMN03074223, study PRJNA261481) | activated sludge metagenome | biome: Wastewater Treatment Plant; feature: Wastewater; material: Activated sludge; isolation source: activated biomass of a wastewater treatment plant treating wastewater from... ... | reverse complement strand
AAAATCATTTACAGACCTTCATTCCAAACCAGTGTCGACATCAGTCCAAATAACATCAGTATGCTGAAAGTCGGTCAGCAGATTGAAATCAGTTCGACCATTGACAGGATTTCAGAAGTTGAAGTTTTTGATCTGAACAGCAGACCGGTGTTCAAAAAGAATGAAATCAATCAAAACAAATTCAGTTTGAACCCAAATTCATTCAATCATCAGATTCTGATCATCAAAGTCAAAACCGAAACAGGTGAAACGGTGACCAGAAAATTTGTGATGAATTGATGGAGTGTGGGATGTAGGGTGATAGATGCTGGGTGTGAAATGATGGAAGATGGAAGTCGGACGCGGGATGTTGAATGATGTATAGGATTTTTTTGCATTATACAATATGCATTCAAAGCCTCACATCTCAAAGTCTAACGTCTCATGTCTTTTCTTATTTATCTGTGGAAATCTGTGTCATTTGTGAGAGAAACCGTTCACCCAATCATAAATAAATCCAATAACGCAGCGAACTGAATCCGGATAGAAAATTACATACTGATGATCTTAAAAATCAGCTCATTCAAAAGCTCGCTGTCGGTGACTTTTCCGGTCGAACCGACACCCTTGCTTTTTACATCCGCTTCCCTGAGCAACGAGATGATGCGGGTGACCTTTTTGAGCGGATAATTATTGGCTGCGACCTGATAATCCTTAACGAAATATGGATTGATGCCAAGTTCCCTTGCCACATTTCCCTGTGATTTGTCGACCAGCGTATGATAAATAATCAGACTGGAAAACATCTTGAAGAGCACTGCCAGGGTAACCACCAGCGGGTTGCTTTTCGGGTTTTCGCCAAAATATTTTGAAATGCTGAATGCCTTCGAACCGTCCTTGTATGATAGCGCACCCTGAAGTTCAAAATTGTTGTAATCCTTGCTGATTCCGATATTCTGCTCAACGATTTCGGGTGTGATTTTTCCATCTTTTACAACGATTTTCAGTTTCTGAATTTCATTGTAAACCCTGCCGAGGTCTGATCCCAGAAACTCTGTCATCATCGCCTTTGATTTTGCATCAATGGTCAGACCGGCTGATTTTGCAAACTGGTCCAAATAGATCGGTACCTGATAATCTCTGGTAATCTTTGATTCAAAACTCCATTTGTTTTTGGCAAGCAACTTTCCGTATTTTTGCCTGCCATCCGGCTTTTTGCCTTTGTAATTGAAAACCAGGACGGTATTCGGCTGCGGATTCTCGAGATAAGATTCTATCTTTTCAATATTTCTCGACAGATGCTGAGCCTCTTTGACGATGACCACCCTTTTGCCCGAAAACATCGGAAACTGTTTGGCCTGTGCAATCACCTGCTCAACGTCCACTTCATTGCCGTACAATATGGTCTGGTCAAATCCTTTTTCGTCTTCGGTCAGCACTTCGTCCTCTATAGTCTTCGAAATCCTGTCGATAAAGAAAGGTTCTTCGCCCCAGAGGAAATATACGGGAAGAAGTTTTTTGTTTTTAATATCTTTGATGATGTTATCAAACTGAGTCATGCAAACAATCGAATTACCGGTTTTGAATTTTCCCGAAAAATACCAATTTCGTTTGAAACAATCCGAAGAAGTCAACTATATATTTTGCTGCATCCGAAAAAAATGGCTGAAACTGACACCCGAAGAATGGGTGAGACAGCACGTCATCCGGTTTTTGACCGATCAGAAAGGCTGTTCAAAATCAGCAATCAATTCTGAAGTTGTTGTTGAAATCAACGGAATGAAAAAAAGAGCGGATGTGGTGGTTTTCAGAAAAGAAAAACCATTTATAATCGTCGAATGCAAAGCACCCGAAATTCCAATCAGCGAACAGGTTTTTGATCAGATTGCCAGATACAATCTCGAACTCGATGCCGAATATCTGATGGTGACCAACGGTCTTCAGCATTATTACTGTCAGATGGATTTTGAAAACAGCCGGTATAATTTTTTAAAGGAACTTCCTTCCGTTTAAAATTAAATCACAAAAAAAAGAGGATTCCTTTTGAAATCCTCAATTTTAATTTTTTATAATTCTAAATTATTCAACCACACGAATTCCCGAAGCCAAAAATCTGATTTCTTTCCCGGGTTCGGTGATGGCTTCAATTTCTTCCTTCGACTTTTTGGCATCTTCAGCGTAATGCTGCATTTCTTCAACCGAGACTGTTTTATTTTCGGCTTTACCCTGAAGAACGATGTTTTTGCCTTTCAGATCGGTAGAAACAAAGAAGCCGTAGTCCTTCATTTTCACAAAAAATCTTTGATCGCTTTCGGTGTCGATCGTTACCCAGCAGCCTTTTTTCGGACAAACTTCGGTTACGGTTCCGTAAACCACAGCGTCTTCGATCTGATCTGCATCGTTGAGCATTTTTTCAAGCTGTTCGGCGCTAACAGCAGTTTTCAGCGCATTGTCAGACACACCTTCGCCGTATGAATCACCCACCGAAACCAGATCGGTGATTGGAAGTTTCAGGTCTTCCTGTGCAGATGCTGTCCCGAAGCCGGCCAACAGCAGAATGATAAACAGTTTTTTCATTTTGTTGAATTTTGACAAAAATAGAACAATTTTTAAAACAAATTCAATTGTATCACCTGATTACAGTTCCGTCTTCAATCAGTGCGTATTTTTTGACAATCACAATTCCGTCTGAGATGGTATGGGTTTCAAAATCTCCGTCTGGCAAATCTGTGCTTCCCCTGATGATTACATTTTTCCCGATCCGGCAGTTTTTGTCGAGGATCGCATTTTCAATATGGCTGTCTTCGCCGATTCCAAGCAACGGTTTTCCGTATTTTATGAAATCTTCAAAGTCTTTTGTTTTTGAAAAATAATCGGCGCCCATCATATACACATTTTTGATCACAGTTCCGGTGTCTATCCTTGATCTGACACCGATCACGGAAGATTCAATGGTATCAGCCGATACAATGCAGCCGCCGCCAAAAATCACATGGTCGATCCGAGTGCCCGTAATTTTGTTGGGCGGAAGCATCCTCGAATTGGTGTAAACCCTGTTGGGGCCGTACATATTGAATTGAGGAATGTCTCGCGTCAGATCCATATTGGCGTCGAAAAACGAGCGGATGGTCCCTATGTCTGTCCAATAACCGCTGTACTGAAAACTGCTTGTTTTGTATTTGTGGATTGCTTTCGGGATCAATTCCTTTCCGAAATCATTTCCTTCATCTTCATTAAAAATCCGGTTGAGCGTGTCCCGATTGAAGACATAAATCCCCATCGAAGCCAGATATTCTTTGCCCAATAATTTGTTTTGGTCGCTGACTTCGGACTTCCATTCGGGCAGTATTTCTGATTTAGGCTTTTCAATAAATGAAGTAATCAGAAAATTATTGTCCGCTTTCAGAATTCCAAAACCGGTTGCATCGTATTTGTCAACCGGAATGGTCGCAATGCTGATTTCACTTTGGGTTTTGATGTGAAAATCAATCAGATCGTTGAAATCCATCTGATAGAGCTGATCACCCGACAATATCATCAGATAATCATAATCGAACTTATTGAGATGTTTCTGACTTTTTCTGACCGCATCTGCAGTTCCCTGATACCAGCTTTTGTTGTCAAAATCCTGATCGGCTGCCAGAATTTCTACAAATCCTTTGCTGAAAATATCAAAGTGATAAGCATTTTTAATGTGTGAATTCAATGAAGCAGAATTGAACTGGGTCAGCACCAGAATACGGTTGATACCCGAATTCAGACAGTTTGAAATCGGAATATCGACCAGTCTGTATTTCCCGCCGATCGGTACGGCCGGCTTTGAACGTGATTCGGTCAGCGGATAGAGGCGGGTTCCCTGCCCGCCGCCCAATATGACAGCCAAAACTTTAGGTTTCATCTCTGTTGTTTTAAGTTCTCGTATAAAGCTAAGTATTTTTGTGCTGATTTTTCCCACGAAAAATCAATTTTCATAATGCTTCGTCTCAGTTTTCTCGAATTCTTGGTGTCATTTTCAAAATCAAGCGCTTTGTGAATTGCCCAGACCGCACCGTTTTCATCCGCATCATTGAACTGAATTCCTCTTCCGTCTTTTTCGTCTATATCGGGCACGGTATCGTTCAAACCGCCGGTTTTTCTGACAATCGGAACAGTTCCGTATCTCATCGAATACATCTGATTCAAACCGCAGGGCTCAACCCTTGACGGCATCAGCAGATAATCAGATCCGGCATAAATGATATGTGAAAGCGGTTCGTTGTATCCGGTTTCCAAACCAAAATTCCCGATAAACCGATGATGGATGTCCCACAGTTTTTGCTCAACAGCCGGATCACCGCTTCCCAAAACCAGAAAATTGACATCACCGCTTCTTTCCATAATTGCTCTTTCAATGATTCCGGGCAGCAGATCGGCTCCTTTTTCAGCCGCAAAACGACCGATAAATGAGATCAGCGGAAGACCTTCATTGAGTTTGTATCTTTCGCAAAGTTCTTTTNNTTTGGTGACAAAATTTGCTGAAGTATAATTTTCAATCAGATATTTATCGGTTTCGGGATTCCAGACTTCTGTGTCGATTCCGTTGACGATTCCGTGTGCCTTTTGACTTTCCTGTCGATAAAGATCTTCAAGTCCTGCGCCTTTGTCGTCCATCAGTTCTTTCAGATAACCTTCCGAAACGGTTGTAAACGCATTTGCACATTTGACAGCTGCCGCCATCGGATTGATGCAGTCATCCCAATCGAGCAGACCGCCGTCGGTCAGATTGAAGTTGGGCAGATAATTTACCATTTCCCATCCCATCTGTCCCTGATACTGACCGTTGTGAATGGTGGTGACCGTTGGGATTCCTCTCAGTTTTTCAAATTCTGAAGAATAATTCATCAGAAAAGGAACCAGTCCGGTGTGATGATCATGACAATGAACCAGATCGGGCAATTCTTTGCTTTCTCTTATCCAATAAAGCGCTATGGTTTGAAAACCGATGTACTGCAATGCAGCATCTTCATAACCGTAAACATTTGGCCGGTCGGTTAAACCGTCGATTTTGATCAGATAAAGCGCAAAGCCGAGACTGTTCTTTTTTTCTTTCAGCACTTTAAATTTGAACTGAAGATTTTTGAGAACTACCGTTCCGTCAAATACATTTTCAAATTTATGATCCTTGATAAACGGTCGATCGTACCAGGGCATGACCACATAAGCTTCGCAGCCCAGCCGGTTCTGATATTTCGGCAGCGCACCGACCACATCGGCCAATCCGCCGACTTTTGCAATCGGATAACATTCAGCACTCAGGTGATAGATTTTCATAGCGACACGGCATTTTTGATTGCCAGTCTAAATATACTAAAGTATTTGAGTTTTGGATATTTTTTGAATTTATTTTTGGAATCGATCAGCTGTTTTCAGAGCAGATTTCTGTCTTCAAAATACTGGATGATTGCATATTTCATCAACAGCTGCTGTTCATTTGCCCTGAGTTCGGGCAGCGGTTCCAAAAATTCAAACAATGGCCAGCCGTCTGCATCTCTGCCGTCAAAACGGTAGAAACCAAAGGGTTCCAGTATGGTGCAGACCGCAATGTGCATCAGATTGACCTTGTCGTCTTTCTTAAATTTCTTTCTGCCCTGACCCAATTCCTGTACGCCGATCAGAAACAGGATGGTATCGACATCAGGACGTTCGCCGTCTGTGAAGTTTTCAATAAAAAACTGTTCAATTTTGTCCCACTTTTGTCTTTCGATCGATTTTACCGCTTTCATGCCGCAAATGTACAATAGAATTTAGAACCCCCGCGACTAAAAAATTATCCCGAAATTTGAAAACTTAAAAAATTAAAAATGAATTGGATAATTCTGATTATCGCCGGACTTTTTGAAACCGGATTTGCTTCATGTCTCGGAAAAGCAAACCAGACCAAAGGCGCTGAATCCTATTGGTGGTATGCCGGTTTTTTGGTTTGTCTGACCATCAGTATGCTGCTGCTGATGAAGGCGACACAGACGCTGCCAATCGGAACTGCTTATGCGGTTTGGACCGGAATAGGAGCAGTGGGTACGGTTTTGATCGGAATTTTTGTGTTCAAAGAACCGACAAATTTTCTGAGATTGTTTTTTATTTTCACGCTGATTGCTTCAATCGTAGGACTGAAAGTGGTTTCAAACTGATTTTTTAATTATTCGGGTTTCCAGAATACTTTGTCAAAATTCTGAATCTGATCGTCAATGACCACGATTCCTTCATTTTCCAGCAATTGCTGCATCAGACCCGGCGGTCTGAAATGATGTTTTCCGGTCAGCAGTCCGTTTCGGTTGACCACACGATGTGCCGGAACATTTGAATGGGTATGCGCATTGTTCATCGCCCAGCCGACCATACGCGCAGAACCTTTGCGGCCGAGAAATTCAGCAATTGCACCATAAGAAGTCACCTTTCCTTCGGGAATCCGACGGACGACTTCATAAACTTTGTCATAAAATGATTCTTCTTCTGCAGCCATCAATCCTATTTCAGTTTGACGGTTACACCCGCATTAACGCCCACAGTGTAGGGACTGTATTTGTCGATATTGCTCACCGGATTGAGCAGATATTTGAAATTGGGTTCTACATTGAGCTGAACGCCGTCAGAAATTTTCAAATCAAATTTCAAACCTGCGTTCGCACTGAAAGAAGTCTTGTTGATATTGTTGGCTGTACCAAGTTCTTCGGTATAACCGNNTTTGAAAGCAGCCAAGCACTTCCGCCGCCGGTCACACTGATTCCGATGGTTTCGGTTTGAAAGACTCCATATTCGGCTTCAATCGGAATTTCAACAAACTGCGCCTGCTGCTGAACATCACCGTCAGACAGTCTGTAATTCAGTTCTCCGCCTTCCGCCGGATTGTAGAGTCTTAGCTCACCGCTGTAATTGATGTTGTTTCCGGAACCTGTAAAAGAATTCGGGCTGTCAGAAAAACCGGTCGTCATCAGCACATTTTTGGTGATTTGTTCAAATCCGACGACAGATACACCTGTTCTGATTTTCAGTTTCGGATTCAGCGAATAGGCAGCCTTCAGACCGTAGGCAAGTGTGATGCTGTTTTCTGTTTTGTAATCGTCCAGATTGTTTGAAAGCATTGACGATCCGACGAAAGTGTTCAGCCCGGTTGGCGACACAAAGCCGGATACATACAGATTTTCAAAGCTTTTGTATGATTTCTTTTTCTTTTCGTTTGATTTTGCTGATTTGGTGTCAAAATTTGCAGAGATCAGTTTTTCATTGTTTGAATTGATTTCGTTCAGCAGTACAGAATTACTGATCAAATCAAATTCGGGATTCCATGCAAAAGTTTTTGCCGGCGCAGATGAATAATCTCCGGTCAGAACCTGATGAAATGATTTTCCGTCTGAGTTTGAATTTCCCGCAAAATTTCCGTTCAGACCGTTTTGAGCATACAGATTCAACTGATTGCGATTCTGATTTGAATTTCGGATTGCAAAATTCCCGGAATTAAAACCGTTTTGAATAAGATTTTGGCTTTCATTTCCAAATCCGTTTTCAGATTCTTCAAATCCGCCGGTTGAAGAATTTTCCTGAATACCGCCGGTGACTGAATTTCCTGACTGATTTTGAACCGATGAATTTTGTTCTCCGGTTTGATTTTGAACAATTCCTGAATTTCCGTCAGCGTTTGCAGCCGAATGGTCTTTATTGCCGATCAGCAGCCCGCCGCCGACAAGACCTGTGAGCAGGACAGCGATCCCCAGTGTTTTTTTCCAAAACGGAATCACCGGTTTGTCGTCATCTGACGGAAGCCTTTCGCGGATGTAATCCCATGCACCGTCGGGTGCTTTCTGAGGGCTGTCAAGCCTGTTTTTAAAAAGCGGGTCAATGTTCTGTTTCATTTTGACACTATTTTTTCTGTACTTTTTTTATTGATTAACTGGATCAGTTTTTCTCTTGCTCTTGACAAATTTGATTTTGAAGTTCCGACCGAGATATTGAGCAGATCAGAGATCTGTTTGTGAGAATATCCGTCGATTACATACATATTGAAAATCTGTCCGTAACGCGCAGGCAGCTGTCGGACAAATCCGAGCAGTTCGTCATAACTGAATTCATTTTCGTCTTCGATCAATTCATCGGCGACTTCTTCATCGGCAGTGATTTCTTCGTTGACCACATAGAGATAGTTTGTATTTCTGAATTTTTCAATACAGAGATTGACCATGATCCGTCTCATCCATCCCTCAAATGATCCCTTGAATTCGTATTGTCCGATTTTTTTGAAAATTAAAATGAATCCGTCCTGAAAAATATCCTGGGCGTCTTCATAGTTCTTTGTGTATCTGAGACATACTGAAAATAATTTGTCAGAGAAGCGTTTATAGACCTCTTCCTGAGCGTCTCTTTTGTTTCTCTGACATTCTTTGATCAATATTTTCAGTTCCTTACCCAAACTTTATTCGATTGTGATTGTTTTTTCGATAAATACCGGCTGGTTGGTGGAATCATTTCCGTTCCAAAACTTAAAGGTGTATTCACCTGCCTTTTCGGGTCTGAATTTGAGGACTGCATAATCAGCTTCACTGATTTCGGTGCAGTTTTCCCCTTCAACTTTCCATGTAATCAGCGCAACCTTTCTTTGCATTTCAAATCCGCGGTAATCATAATCAAAAAAGTCTTCACAACTGCCCGATTTTGTATAATAGGTTTTGATTTCGGTGATTTCCCTCACACCGTTTACCGCCTGGATGTCAATGCTGTCAATCGGTTTCATCTGATAATAGATATTGTCCACCTGTTCGTCATCAAGACAGGAAACAGTCAGGAGTCCTAAAAACAGTACAGCCGAAATCCATTTTATCTTTTTCATTTTTCGTAATAACTTTTGTTCTGCTTTTTAGATGAAAAAATCGTCCAAAGGTTGCGTTAATAAAATTAACAGCAGAAAGTTACAATTAATTTTTTAATCCGCTGCCGTTCAAAATTAAAGATTTCGAATTCAAAAAAATCGGGAATTCGATGCTGACCGGATTAAATTTTGTAATTTCACACTTGATTTTCTTTCCCAAACCATCTGTTTTGGCAAATTTTTAGCCGAAAGAAAATTTAATTTCAAAAAAAATAAATCAGTCGTATGAGAGCAATGGTCATTTCCGGCGGTGGAAGCAAAGGCGCTTTTGCAGGCGGAGTTGCACAATATCTGATCGATGAAATGAAGAATGAATACGATATTTTCGTCGGCACTTCGACCGGAAGCCTTCTGATCTCACATCTTGCACTCAATGAGGTGGCAAAAATAAAAAAGGTGTTTACATCCGTCGGTCCGAGAGATATTTTCAGCAATTATCCGTTTACGGTCACAAAAGACAAAATGGGCGAGAAACACATCGGAATCAACCACTTCAGCATCATCAAAAATTTCATCAAAGGAAAAACCACTTTTGGCGAAAGCCTGAATCTGAGAACACTGATTCGAAACAGTCTGACCCGTGAAGAATTTGAAAAATTAAAAAATTCGGGAAAAGATGTAGTGGTGACGGTTTCAAATCTGTCGCTCGATCAGGTGGAATACAAATCAATACAAGATTTCGATTATGATGATTTCTGCGACTGGATATGGACTTCGGCCAATTTTGCACCTTTTATGAGTCTTGTGAAAAAGGACGGTTGCGAATATGCAGACGGCGGTTTTGCGAGTATGGTTCCGATCGAAGAAGCGATCAACAGAGGTGCCACCGTCATCGATGCGATTGTGCTCGAAACCGAAGTGACTTATTTCAACCGTATGCCTTCAAGAAATGTTTTTTCGCTGCTGACCAATATCCATTCCTATATGGCGGATCGTATCGAAAGACAGAATATCAGAATCGGCAAGCTGGTGGCGGGCAACAAAGGTGCAATCATCAATTTTTATTATACACCCAGCGTACTGACCACCAATTCGCTTGTTTTTGACTCCGAGCTGATGTGCGGCTGGTGGGAGAGCGGTTTGAATTTTGCCCGTGAGAAAAATACAAACACCAACGAAATCAAACCTTTTGAATAATTTATTTTGATTTCTTTTTCGGAATAATTTTCTTTTCGAGTTTAAAGACCAATCCCGACAGGGGCGGCAGCGTGATTTTTGCAGAATAATTTCTTCCGAGAAACTTCTGCTGCTGGGTTTTTACATTTTGAATTTTTGAACCGCTGCCCCAATAAATTTCATCATCTGAATTCAAAATACATTTCCAGATTCCGTGTTCGGGAAATGCCACCCGATAGTTTTTTCGTTCGATCGGTGTGAGATTCAAAACGATCAGCAGATCATCTTTTCTGAAATAAGCTTTTCTCAAATACACATACACACTGTTGATTTCATCATCTGCATCAATCCATTCAAAGCCTTTGAAATCAAACTGAAAATGATACAATGCTTTTTCGGTTTTATACAGCCGGTTGAGTTCAGACACAAAATCCATCAGCTTTTTGTGTGCTTCATACTCAAGCAGATGCCAGCTCAGCGAATGATCATAATTCCATTCGGTCGTTTCACCAAACTCATCACCCATAAAAAGCAGTTTTGCACCGGGATGGGTAAACATATACAGATACATCGCTCTCAGATTGGCGTGTTTTTGTTTTTCATCGCCGGGCATTTTATACAGCATCGGACTTTTTCCGTGAACCACTTCGTCGTGTGAAAACGGCAAAATAAAATTCTCGTTAAAAGCATACATGATGCTGAAAGTCAGTTTGTGATGATTTTGTTTTCTGAAATAAGGATCGGTTTTGAAATAATCAAGGGTGTCATTCATCCAGCCCATCATCCATTTCATTCCAAAACCCAAACCGCCTTCTGTGGTCGGATGACTGACTTTTGGCCAGGCAGAAGCTTCCTCCGCAGTCATCTGTATATCCGGAAAATTCAGATAAAGCGTTTCGTTCAATTCTTTTAAAAACGAAATCGCTTCCAGGTTTTCATTTCCTCCAAATTCATTGGGCAGCCATTCACCGTCATTTCTTGAATAATTCAGATAAAGCATGGACGAAACTGCATCCACCCGCAAACCGTCGATATGATAACGGTCGAGCCAGAACATAGCATTTGAAATCAAAAACGAACGGACTTCATTTCGACCGTAATTGAAGATTGAAGATTTCCAGTCGGGATGAAAACCAAGCCGGCTGTCCGGATGTTCATACAAATGGGTACNNCAATCCATGATTACACCTATATTATTATTGTGCAATTCCTGAATCAGATACATCAGCTCCTGTGGCGTGCCGTATCTCGAAGTCGGTGCAAAATATCCGGTGATCTGATAACCCCAGGACGGCGGATACGGATGTTCCATCACCGGCATAAATTCGACATGCGTAAAACCTGTTTTTTTGATATGTGCAATCAGTTTGTCCGAGATTTCGACAAAGGTCAGCCAGCGATCGGGTTCGGCAGGATCTCTTCGCCACGAACCGAGATGGACTTCATAAATCGAAATCGGTTTTTTGAGCGAATTGATTTGATGTCTTTTCTTCATCCACTTTCGGTCGTTCCATTTGTACCAGGTCGAAGTGACCACAGAAGCAGATTTTGGCGGAATTTCAAATGAAAATGCAAACGGATCGATTTTTTCAAGCGTTTCGCTTTTTTTGGTTTGGATCGAATATTTATAAATCACACCCAAATCCATTTCCGGAAAAAATGCTTCCCAAATCCCGCTGCCGTCTTTGCGTTTGACCATTTTGTTTTTGTTCCGGTTCCATTTGTTGAAA
>JRYL01008848.1_pt1 | contig 11730 bp, 11 predicted proteins | sample 235391 | NCBI WGS metagenome assembly JRYL01 (sample SAMN03074223, study PRJNA261481) | activated sludge metagenome | biome: Wastewater Treatment Plant; feature: Wastewater; material: Activated sludge; isolation source: activated biomass of a wastewater treatment plant treating wastewater from... ... | reverse complement strand
AATAAAGGCCATGGACCGGATTAATGCTCAGTGGGGTCGAGATACATTGCGGTCCGGCGCGGCGGGGATCACCCGGCCCTGGGGGATGAAAAGGGCGAAGCTGTCAGGGAGATTTACGACTTGCTGGGATGAGCTGCTGGAAATTGGGGATAAGTAACCTGCAATAAACAATAATTATAGTTATTGTATTAATATTTGAACCCGTGATATAATCGGCCTGTAAACAATAATGGGGGGGCAATTATGAACATACGGGGCGTGATAATTATATTGGCTGTATCGATTATATCAGTTGCAAGTCTTTGTGCAAAACCCGAAATCGAGAAGGCTCTAAACAACTACACAATTTCCGGCAAAATTTTAATGATAAATGAATGTACAAATAATCAGAACGATCTACCGGACAAGTTGCTTGTGGAAGTAGATTTAGAATGCACCGATGGGACGAAGTACAATAGAATTGACAGAACCATAGTAACTATTCCAGTTGCAGGGGCAAACAATCAGAAAGACGCCAAATACGAGTTCGACGTCAAAACGAATTTAATTGGTGATAAGTGGAAAATAAAAAGAGTGAGAAGAGACTCGAATGTTCAAATCTGCAATCTTATCTCCTGTCCGGGTACACAAAATTGTAGAGATACCGCGAGTAATACATATACTGTAGCCGCGACCGACGGGGATGCAGACCCGACGACTGTAACTCATGATCTACGTTTCCATTGTAGGTGTCAGTAATCCAAGACTAAAGTATTACCAGATTAATTTTGTGTACACCTTTTGACGACATGACAAACAAGTCTTGTTGTCGATAAATAACTATATTATTATACACCTAGCTAACATTTATTTTAACGTAACATATGAAATGACCGAAAACAGGGGATCTACATGAGACGCTCGATCTATGTAATTGCAGCGATCATTTTTTGTACTTTATTAGCTATTCAATTCACTTCATACCAGGTCTATGCTGGGAGCAAAGGTAAGAGGGACGACAACAAACACAATTCGAGACACAAACCAAAGCATACGCCTAAACCTACTCAGAAACCAACTCCATTACCAACCCCTGTGCCGAATGATTGTTCAGAAGTCGAGAATGCACTCGAAACATGTAATGAGAACTTGGATGCATGTTTGAATGATCTTTCAGAATGTGAAGCAAAGCCTGTATTTAAGCTTCCTGGTGATGGATATTCCGATCCGGATGACTTCGGTGTTTCAGGTCACGGAAATGCACTGAGTTATACAGCCAATGGTGACGGTACTTTCACAGATAACAACACAGGTTTGATGTGGGAACAAAAGGACAATGCAAATGGCATCCATGATAAAGACAATACTTACACCTGGACAGTGCTCACCGATGGAAACGATACAAACTCCGATGGCACATTGTTTACAGAATTCTTAGAAGTATTGAATAACAAATGTGACGGAGATGAAGCAACCACGTGTGCAACGGATGCCGAATGTACCGGTATAGGTAACGGCCTCTGCGGACATGCAGGTTTCAGGGATTGGAGAATACCCAATATAAAAGAACTTCAAACGATTGTGGATTACAGCACGTTTGGCCCGTCATCGAAACTACCCGGAGAAACCACTGCGTCTTATTATTGGACCGGAACTACTGGGGCCTTAGCAGCCAATGGAGCTTGGTTAATAAGTTTCCAGAATGGAGCTATAGGTGGATTTTTGAATGTCGATGTTAAAACTTCGAGTAATTACGTTCGAGCCGTAAGGCCATGATGTCGTCTTTTTATCGAGATAGTAATTGAAGTAATGCTCGTTGGTCATAAATCATGTCATTTAATTCTCGATTAAAGTAAATCCTTTCGAACCCTTTTCAGACTCACTTACTGACAAATCCACTGACATTCCGAATTATTTCTCTGTTCATTGCGATTCCTAAAACAAATTTTTATTGGTTATTAAATTCCAGGAAATCCAAACGCCCACCCATGAGTACAATATGTTGGAAGGGAGAAGGACAGGCTAAAAAGCTGCCGGAGATGTATCTATGGAAAAAAAATATATGACTATTTCCGAAGCTGCGAAGTATTCGGGTTTAAGTAAATGGACATTATATCGTCTCTCATCAAGGAGGGAAATACCTATATTCAAGATTGGTTCGAGAGTTCTTTTTAAAATCGATGAATTCGATAAATGGATACAGAAATTTAAATGTCGTTTGAATGCCAAAGGAGAGAATTTCGAATAAAAATATCCCGAACAGTAATAATTTGAACCTTTCGATATGAGGTCGTTTACGTGAATGATAGGCAGGTCACACATTGCAATTTCGCGCCCTGCCGGGCACTTAGGGGGCCTAAAAAATTTAATCGCATTTTCCTAGTGGAGTAGGAACATAGGATTTGAATTAAAAAAATATTGAGCACAGATAAATGGAAAGACAAATAATAGTGAGAATAAAAAAGAGGAACAGCGAAAGCTTAGTTGATAACAATAAGACTAAGTATGAGCAAAAGCAAAGTGAGTATAAGCCGCTTAAGTCGGGTTGGTTTATGCTGGATTTGCAAGAAGGTTGGAGAGAATTTATCTCCTCTCATGACTTCGACCTGTTTGTTACTCTAACATTTCAGGACGAGATTAAGCCTGAGACGTCTAAGAAGCGATTTGAGAAGTGGATTAGGTCTCTTTCAATTAAACTTTTTGGCTGGCGGTATGAACAGAAGGGACTCGGTATTCGTTATGCAGTCGTTTACGAGTACCAGAAGAGGGGGGTGCTTCACATTCACGCTCTGCTTGGTGCTAAAGGTCTAAAAGATATTGATAGGGAATACTTGGCTAAACTCTGGAAGAATAACGGGCAACTAGATAAAGAGACAGGAACTCCAGTTGAGCGGGTTGTCAACGGACATGCAAAGATAGAGCTTTACGACCCTGCAAGAGGTGCAATTCGTTATATGACGAAGCACATTTCAAAAGGGGTGGAACCTGACATATTCGTCCCTAGAAAAGAACGATAAGGGACAGGTTAGCAATCGAGACCACTGAATAAGTGAGTTAACATCCGATTGTTACTTACGGGCAGACCGAAACAAGTTGAGGTTCATCCTCTCTTGAAGGTGTTGGTATATCAAAAATATAATAATAATATATTTTGTAATGATCTTTAACTACAACTTGAACTGAATAAAATGTATTTATAGTCTATTATTAGTTGACCAAAATCAAAGGAGGACAATGACCTCAAATTTATAATTTATCGAAGTTGATGCTTCTTCGAAAGATCACTAATGATAACGTGGCTAAATACGATTCTGTTCTCTATTGATAATTACAATTTGTATATTTATTCTTCTATTAGTTTTTGATACGATTGGCTAATAGTGATCTTCCGTAATAAATATTAGTATGACGATTCTTTTATCTTTCCAACAGTTTTTTTATTATGAGCCTTTTATGCGAACTCCTCAGAAAGCGGTTCAGTTAAAAGTTGGTTATTCCATTTAATTCTCTTTAAACTTAGAAGATTCGCTCTATATCAATCTCCACATATTTACCGAATATTTTTCTAATGTGCATATAACGTAATATTTATTCATTTCGTTTTCCTTTTGAGTGATAAATACTGTTCGGCAGATTGCATATAATTTTCCACATATCTGCCACTAGGTATATCTTTGATCTAAAATATCATCTTTAAAGAAAAAATTTTAGTTATTCATATGCCGTGAGCCAGGAAGTGTTTTAACACTATGTTTAAGCGTCCTATCCTCATTTGTCCCCCGGTTTCTTAATATCACGAACAAAACTATAAAATAAGGGTTATTATATTCGCTAAATTTGTGTCACAATCAACAACTTGATTCCTTTCAATTTAACTTTTACTTATCCTAAAACTAGCTGTTTAACAACAGTTTCTAAGTTAAACACGTACAACCATCCCTATTTTTTATAAAGTCGCTGTATAGGCCTGCTTACGCTAAGATTTGCCACCGAATTTAGCATATTCGTCATCATACACAGATCTACGGAAGAAACTGAACTGGGGGCTACCTTAGATTCTAACTAAGCAAGGAAATTATTGTTAATATTCATCTACGGCATTTCTGGACTTAAATAGTAGGGGAATTTTGATAAGGGTAATTCGTATTCTTGCCAGTTCCTCAATATATAGGTATCCCCCACTATCCAATGATATAAATTTACATATTTATAATCCGGATGAATTTTAAGTCCGAAACCTCCTATCCTACTACTTTCTCTATAGAAAAGCGCCTTTAATTTTGAGACTAATGGTGGGGAAAATCGATTCTCTCCACTTACAGCGGCTAAAGTACAACCTGTAACGAAATCAGCTGCTTGAATTAATCGTATAAACTTTGATGAAGTCGAAACAACGTTGAATGCTATCGAATTTGGACGTACATACCCTATATTTCCCTGCAATGATTCCAAACATCCGTATAAGAATTCATCCTCCTCAGAAGCTCTACTCCCCGCACGGTCTGTAATCACAATACCCTCAGCCGGATTCGCTCGGCATTGGCGGCTAATACGTTCAAGGCACATATGAGTGACATCCATTTCATGAGTCGGAAGATCAGTGGCAGTTCTATATTGTTTATCACTAATAACGACGGTCACTACACAACCTGCCCCCTCTAACAAGTCTAAGATATCATGAAAAAACCTTTGCCTCTCATTATCTACTAATTTGGTACGCATCCAAAGTTCTCTTCCCGGGGACCATTTGAATTCTTGACCTGGTGGAAATTGATAGGAATTAGTAAGGTTATCAATTGCTCTCTCAAGGTCACCTACAACTGTTCCAGATACTTTTATACAGCCTACAGCAACTAGAGACTCCATTCCTCTACGAGATGGTTTATTCTGAACTGAATCATCAATAAAAAAGAATTCCATCTTGTATAAGACCTCAGAAGTATTTAATTATATTGAGTTAAAGCAACAAAGACGAGCAAATGAGTACACTCGTCAACTATTGTCTAATCTTATTAGCTAGATTACCATTTTGAGACGGTAGTACATCTGCATAAAGTGCAGTCATACTTATATTGCTATGCCCTAACTGTTTCTGAACATATCTTAGATTATTTGTAGCGTGCAACAAAAAGGTCGCGTATGTGTGACGAGCACTATGAATTGAAAAATGCAATGGCAAGTTTGATTCTTTAATCGCCCTCTTGAATGATTTCATAAGGGTAATTACTGCACAGTGATTTCCATCTCTACCAGTAAACAACGGGCTGAAATTTTCAACTTCTTGCCCCATTGTTTTCTTTTTCCAAGAGATAAATGTCTTTAAATGTTTGACAAGCTCTTTGTCCAAATAGACATCTCTTTTTTTACCCCTCTTTCCATTCCTTACTATTAAGTATGGATCTTTAGCTTTTATATTGATGTCACCAATTGTTAAATTTGTTATCTCAGCTACGCGTAAACCAGTAAAGAGTGCTAAATCAATCAACATGTAACGTTTTATCCATGTTTCTCGTCCATGTAATAAATCCAGTTCAGCTTTTTCTCTACATGTTTTTAGTAGCTTTGCTCTTTGGTCAAGGTCTAAAATCTTTTCTCTATCGATGTTATAAGAGGTAGAATTCATTCTGAATCTCCTATTTTATAGCCTATAGAGAGTATATTATAGCGAAGTACAGAAAAATCCACGCTATTTTATAGAATATTTATATTCTCTATAAGATATTATGGTTGCTTAATGCATCGATTCTCACAAACATTTTAGTTTATCGGATAGGTTCTTATTATCGAGCGCATTTAAGTGAAGATCAGCGTAATTGAATCATCAATGTAGAAGCCAATTGAAAATTTGTGATACCCATGGGAGTTTAAAGCTAGGTTTGTTATATTTAATAGCTTTACATATTTTATAACACTGGAACGTAATAAGAGGCAACGACTGTGAATAATAACAATACAGAATTTATCGAACTCATGTTTTCTAGCACAGATTCTGCAAACACTGTCCAGATTGTAGAGATAATCGAAGCATTAAAAAAGGGCAAAGGAGTAAAGTTAAGGAGTGCCATAATCGAAGGAGATTTTACTCTAAATTTTAATGTAAGTAGTCCAATCATCATAGAAGATTCCATCTTTAAAGGGAGCATTGAATGGAACGACATTACATTTAAGGAATCTATACATTTAACAAAGTCCAAATTTGAGAAAGAGGTATCATTTTCCAATTCACTTTTTAAGAAGAATTTATGTGTTGATGGTTCTGAATTTCTTGAAAGAGTCGATTTGTCTGATGCAGAAGTCATTGGACAGCTAAAAGGAATATCAACTCAATTTAATAAAAGCGCTATATTCTCGGCGATTAAAACTACTAAAGGTTTAATATTTACAAATACACAGTTTAAAGGTTTCACTTACTTCTATGGAGCAAATGTCGGTCACAACTTCGATTTGAATAAATCTGTTTTTGAAAGTGATACAAGCTTTATTAACTCAGTAATTACGCAAAATTTGCAATGCGTCCAATGTCAATTCAAAGGTAAAACGAATTTTAACGGTGCAGTTGTAGGCAAACAAGCACATTTTGAAAAGTCTTTGTTTAAAGCACACGTTGAATTTGACAACATAAAAATACACGGTCGAGCACAATTTCAATCCTCTGTATTCGAAGATTCTGTCGCTTTTAACTCTGCTCGAATTGGAGGGGCAGTACAATTTCGCGAGGCTACATTTGAACGAGATGCACTTTTCTCACTAATGCATGTAGATGGTACAGCAAACTATAACAAATCTCACTTTAAAGGAGCTCTGAAGCTAAATAGAGCACAAATTAAAAGTAATCTAGAATTCATAGAAGTTAAATTTGATGAATACATTTCTATGCATTCAATTAATGTATATGGATCTGCATTATTTCGGGATAGCAGATTTTTAAAGAGAGCTGACTTTACAGGAATGAAAGCGCTCGACGGGGTAGACTTTAAGAATTCAGAATTTCTGTCCGATGCCAATTTTGCAAATTCATATGTTTCTGGAATAGCATTTTATAATTCTGCAACTTTCCATGACAATGCATATTTTGTAAGACTACATACTGATGGCGATATTGTTTTTGACAATACAGTTTTCAAGAATAATCTGCATTTTACTAGTTCAGATATAAACGGAGAGTACGTAAGTAAAAATACATTCTACGAAGGAGGAATTGATTTTTCTTCAGCTGTCGTTAAAGGTTCTGCAAGATTTGATGATTGCAAATTCAATGGTATCACTCTTTTTAAGAATGCAGAGTTCAAAAATGATATACATTTCAGCGATGCAATCTTTTATGGGACCGTTGTATTTTCATCAACTAAGGTAATGGGCGATTTTACATTTACGGATTCTAATTTCCATAGCGAGATAAGTTTTTTTTCATCAAAATTTCAAGGCAATCTCGCTTTATTCGGAACTACCTTTAATGAAGATGTTAGCTTTCGTTACACCTTGATCAGAACCCTTATCTTATCCAGGAATAACTTCTTAGAAAAAGCAGAATTCAGAAAGAGTATTGACTTAAGAGGCTGTGAATATTTGAATCTGGAACCAATCTCGATGTGGGAAGACATCACGAACGTCATAAAACCATATGATAGACAGCCTTACGCTCACTTAGAATGGCTATTTAAAAACAGAGGTGATATTGAGCTTGCAGATGATGTTTACTTTAAACGAAGATGCGTAGAGTCTTCAAAAATTACTCTTTGTAGTCATTTCTTTGCTTGGTTTACCGATAGATTCGTAAAGGTGTTTACTGGTTATGGAGTGAAGACTCACCGAATATTTGTACCCATCCTAATTATTTTATTATTTGGAACAATAATATTCATGAGTGAGGGATCAGTAATTCGAAACGATCATCGCGAATACTTTCCAAATGGTTTTGTGTCTAAATCAGAAAATGTTCTCTCAATCTTTGATGCTATTATTTTAAGTATAAGGTTTTTTCTGCCAATAGAAATTAATTTTGGTCCTGATTGGCTCCCTTCCTCAAATATCTGGCCAAGTGATACTTTCGGTTTAAGATACTCGACCATAGCATTGATAATAAAATTATTAGGTTGGATAATTATCCCAGTAGGACTGGCTGGTCTTTTTGGTTTCCTTTCGCGGGATAGATTTAAATCATAATTATTGGGATAGCAAACTCTACTCCTCTTAAGTCTTCATAAGGCTATCTTGGAGCAAATACTTATGCCAAAACATAATTACTGTTTAATTTCAATTTTACTTTTCATCAAATTTGAAAGTAATTTTTCCCATCCAACACAGAAATAGATCCGTGATGAGGCTGTCATTCTGTCGTAATACTTATAACTTTTTAAGGACTCTCTATCGAAGCCCAACTTAAAATTAAGAGAATATAGAAATTGTTCATCAAGATAAAGTTCTACCGCCTCATGGATTTTTTCTTTTATGGCAAAACGAGCGGAATGGTCAATCTCCATAAGCTGTGCGAAAGGTGCACCAAGACTATTTAAACAGATATGATTTCCACTCTTGGATATGTGAGTTTCGGGATCTTCATAGTACTCATTGCTTCCTTGTGTAAAAATCGCATATATGTCCAAATCCAGAATCTCTTTATAGATATTTTTAATATCATGGGTAATTTGAATACAAACCTCAGGATCATATGTGTAAGATACTTCACTCTTAAAGTGTCCAACAGTCCAATTACTCTTAATTATTAGACTGTCAGCAAACGATATAAATGACACATTGTGATACCTTTCAGCTAATTCATCAATTCTGTTGCGTAGTTTAATTAACCTCTCTCGTGTGAGATCACCGTTTCTGAGTGCTTCCTTAACATTAATGGCGTCCACCATACAAAATATTGAAAATTGCCTTAGAAACAAGTGTTCGAGCCAAGAAGATTTAACAAAAAAATGTGGTCTTTCACTGTACGCACTACACCCAACACATTTAACAAATTGGTCTCGCGGTAGAGTTACTGATACTTCATGAAATCTATAATGCACACCTGGATACCATGATAGTTCTAACGAGTTCTCAGTGACTCGTTTTATCACAATAAAGCTTATATAGCCAACAGGAGTGTATTCACCACTTGAAAAACTGTCCAGCATTGCTCGTTCATATTCCTCAATATAACATTCATCAATCAGATAAGATTCTGTGTTCACAGGCACGTCTGTAAATTCATATACTTCAAAATTCTCATGCTCGAACAATTATTATTCCTCGAAAAAGTAGCGATGCCAGCTCATTGCGCAAGATTAAATAAACATAGTACCACTTTGTCTTGGAACTTAACAAGTAATGTGCTTGCAGGTTTTAATATATAAACTGTGGAGAAACACTATAAAAATACCGGGGCGCATCTTAACGGAGATAGATTCTGTGGAATATTAAGTATGTTGGTATTTTCTGTTTTCTATTAAACAGTTTGTGGGGAGAGTATTTATAGATTAAGGATGTAGAGCAAATAATATCCACTCACTCATCAAGCTTTTTACTAATCTTTAATAAGAGCCCTACTAACCATAATACCCCAAGTAATGAAAGTAACCCTGGAAGAACCAAGAAAATAAACATCTGAAAAAGATCGCCCCAATTTAGATTCAAACTTTCAATATAACCCCTACCTACACCAACGAATACCGCCAAAATGATTAAGATGACAATGGTTTTCATCAAACTATACCTGCCTTACTTGATATCAATAACCACTTTCAGTCAGCGATATATACATATAAAACTCGTTGTATTAAAGTCCCTTATGACTTAATCGCTTCCATCTAATTAATTGATTAGCAAATATCCATTTAAACAGTATTTCATAATGTATTCACTAGTCTATGGATTTAGTCACGAAAAGTCAAGACCCTATTTAGGGTAGGACTAAATCAACATGGGCACTCGCATAAACAAAAAACTGGTCTTAGCATTTGCCCGAGCTCTAAAAGCAATTCGGATAGAAAAAGAGCTTACTCAAGAGCAAGTAGCTTATGGTGCGAAAGTACATAGAACATATATAGCTTTTTTGGAAGGTGCTAAAAAACAACCCAGCATAGATGCAGTATTTAAGATAGCAAATGGGCTAGATATTACTCCCTCAGAATTAATTGAAAGAGTAGATCGTTATTACTCCAGTAAGTGACAAGACCAGCCAAATATTCCTTATTATAAAATCACAGTAGAGAATTGCTTTAGAAACAGATAATTTCGTAAAAGAATTACAAAGACTTCCGAAATCTAATTAATGATAGATTTTAGTTAGTTCTATGTGCGGGCGATTTGTAAAGGCTACAGATAAAGACGACCTTCATAGCCGCTTTGGATTCGAGGACCCACTCGGCGTCGTACTCGAACCAAGATACAACATAGCCCCTACCCAGCTTCACCCCGTGGTCATAGTCGAGAATGATATGCGGGTATGCAGAATGATGAAGTGGGGGCTTGTCCCTCATTGGGCGAAGGACCCTGCCATAGGTTACAAAATGATTAACGCGAGGGCTGAGGGAATAGAGGACAAGCCGAGCTTTAGAACCCCTTTCAGAAAGAGAAGATGTCTAGTCATAGCCAACGGCTTTTACGAGTGGAAAAAGGTAGACCCCAAGACAACGTTCCCCTATCTGATTAGGCTTAAATCAGGCAAGCCCTTTGCCTTAGCCGGGCTATGGGAGAAATGGGCCAAGGAACCAGAGCCCATTGAGACGTTCACCATCATCACGACCGAAAACAACGAGCTTATAGAACCCATACATAACCGTATGCCGGTGATACTGCACAAAAAGAACGAAAGCCTCTGGCTGGACCCTGAACTGACTGACGTGGAGAAGCTGAAGAACCTGCTGAAGCTGTACCCGGCAGACGAGATGGAAATGTACAAGGTATCGACGGCGGTTAATTCTCCGAAACAAGACCTGCCGGAGTACATCGAGCCGGTGTAGACCCTTTAAGTCGTGTGCTTAGGTGGTAGAATCTATATCCTGAAAGAAAAACATATGACTTACCTGATTGTCATAGAGAAAACTAAAAGGAACTTCGGGGCATATTGTCCCGATGTCCCCGGATGCACGGTTACAGCTAAAACGGAACCCGAGACAATCCGGCTCATGACAGAAGTCCTGGAAATGCAGTATTTATCTGCTCATACTTATTAGTCAATTTTAACCTTCAACAACTTTACCGAATTCAAAAACACCAACACATCCGGGACCAAATGAATGGCTGCAGCTTGAATCGGGCCGATAATTTGTGTGAGCACAAGAATGATACCGACAACATGCACAAAACCTACTCCTATGAAGATGTTTTCTTTGATGGTTCGATAAGCGCGCTTGCTTAACGCTCTTGCCTTGGGAATTTTTTGCAGGTCATCGCCGATAAGTACAATATCAGCCGCATCCATGGCGGCCTGATTTCCCATAATGCCCATTGCAATACCAACATTTGCTTGGGCAAGAGCCGGAGCGTCGTTGATACCATCTCCAACCATTGCAACTTTAGCTTTTTCAGTGCTCTGGATAGTTTTAAGGATCTTAATTTTATCCCCGGGCAATAATCCGTCTCTATAATCGGTAATATCAACCTCTCTTGCAATGTACTCAGCGGTGGCGGCATTGTCTCCGGTGAGCATGATAATATTGCGAACGCCGTCTTTTTGAAGCTTTTGAATTGCCTCTTTTGCGCCTCTCCGCGGTTTGTCTGTAAGGTAAATAATCGCCTCGACTGCATTATCTATAACAA
>JRYL01002783.1_pt1 | contig 11774 bp, 8 predicted proteins | sample 235391 | NCBI WGS metagenome assembly JRYL01 (sample SAMN03074223, study PRJNA261481) | activated sludge metagenome | biome: Wastewater Treatment Plant; feature: Wastewater; material: Activated sludge; isolation source: activated biomass of a wastewater treatment plant treating wastewater from... ... | reverse complement strand
CGGATGTGCGGCCGGATCGCGGCATAGGCCTGCTTGACCGCCTCGATCTGCGCCGGATCCTGCGAGTTCGGATCCTGCCGCAGCCAGATCAGCGCGGCCGAGAAGGTCTCCTGATCGTCGTCGAGCACGCTGACGCCGCATTTGGCGAGTTTGGCCGCATTGGCAGGATCGAACAGAAGGCTCCAGGAATCGAGCGTCGCATCCTCGCCCAGCGCCTCCCTGACCTTGCCCACGTTGATGCCGAGGCCGGTGGTGCCCCACATGTAGGGCGCGGCGTGGGCGTTGCCCGGATCGACGTCGGCCAGCGCCGCCTGCAGCGTCGGATCGATGTTGGACAGGTTGGGCAGCAGGGTCTTGTCGAGCGGCGCGTAGATGCCCGAGGCGATCTGGCGCTGCGCGAACGGACGCGCCGAAGGGAACACCACGTCGTACCCCGAGCCGCCGGTGACCAGCTTGGCTTCGAGCATCTCGTTGGAGTCGTACACGTCGTACACGACCTTGATGCCGGTGGCCTGCTGGAAGCGGGCAATGGTGTCCTCGGCCACGTAGTCGGACCAGTTGTAGACGTGCAGCACCCGGGCCTCGGCACTCGGCGTGGCGGGAGCCGTCGCATCCTGCGCCTTGTCGCCACAGGACGTGAGCATCAGCGCAGCGGCCGCCAGCGGCGCGACCTTGACGAGGTTGAGCTTCATCTTCTGGAATCCCGAACGGCGCGGCCCGATGCCGCTGCGCCGCATGTTCGGCACGCCGGTCCGCGCTGTCAACGGATCGGGCGGGTTCCTGGTCACATCCATGCCGCCGGTGCCGTCAATCCGCGCGCCACTGGAGCGGCACCGCGCCCTTGGGTAATGTACGCCGTCGTTTCGCCCGCCCCGTCCCTTCCACCTCTGGAGATTCCGATGATGAACCTGTCCCGCATTGCCGCGGCACTTGCACTGACGGCGTTCGCCCTGCCCGCCGCTGCCCAGGAAGGATCCGCCTGGTCGATCAACGGAATCATCGGGGTGGCCAGCGACTACACCTGGCACGGTGTCTCCCAGACCCAGGAAGATCCCACCTGGCAGCTGGAGGTCAACCTCGAACACGAGGCGGGGTTCTATGTGGGCGGCCAGTTCTGGGGCGTGGACTTCGTGCCCCCGGGTGAAGACTGGGATGACGGCATCAGCTATGAAGCCAACCTCTACCTGGGCTGGAGCCGCGAGCTCAGCGAGTTCCTGACGCTGACGCTGGACTACACCCGCACCTTCTATCCCGGATCCAAGCCGGATTTCGACCAGGATTTCAACGAGTTCAGCGTGGAGCTGGGACTGGGCGAGAACGTTACCGCGCTTGTGACCTGGTCCGACGATGCGGTGAACCTCGGGCACGAGGGTCTGTACCTGGGCCTGTCGGGCAGTTGGGAGCTGGGCGAGTCGGGCTTCCAGCTCGGTGCCGCGGCTGGCCGTTACGACCTCGGGAGCGAGCTTGGCGGCGCCTACAACGACTACGAAGTCTCGCTCTCGCGCAGCTTCGGGTCGATCGCGACCAAGCTGGCGTATGTCACTACCTCGGGCTACAACGACACCCTGGCCGAGTCTCTGGGCGAGCGGCACCTGGCCGACGGGCGCGCAATCCTGTCCGTGGGCTACGAGTTCTGAGGCCGCCGTGCGTTGACGCCAAGGGCCGCGCTGCGTAAGATGCGCGGCCCTTCAGGGTGTTTTTTCACGTCGTGTCCGCGACGCCGCCGGGGTATAGCTCAGCCTGGTAGAGCGCCAGCTTTGGGAGCTGGATGTCGAGAGTTCGAATCCCTCTGCCCCGACCACGGACCCCGCGAACCCAAACCCGATCCGGCAGCGACCGGTGCGCTATCATTTCATCATGCGCCCGTAGCTCAACCGGATAGAGCACCGGCCTTCTAAGCCGGGGGTTACAGGTTCGATTCCTGTCGGGCGCGCCAGTTTCAGTGGTGGATGTAGCTCAGTTGGTTAGAGCACCGGATTGTGATTCCGGGGGTCGCGGGTTCGAATCCCGTCTTCCACCCCACCTCCCGATGCGGCATAATGCCGGGTCGAAGCCGCTCAGGGCGGCAGTTTGAAACGATGGGCCGTTAGCTCAGCTGGTAGAGCAGTTGACTCTTAATCAATTGGTCGAAGGTTCGAATCCTTCACGGCCCACCATCTCCTCCTCCCAGGCTTCGTCACCCCCGCTTCCGAACCGGCCAGGCCGCGTGCCGGGCAGCGCGGGGTGCGTGTGCGTTGCGAGAGTGGCGGAACTGGTAGACGCGCTGGATTTAGGTTCCAGTGGGGCAACCCGTGAGAGTTCGAGTCTCTCCTTTCGCACCATTCCGACCGGTTGCCGGCCCGTGGTCCATGAACGCCGATAGTGGCGCATCGCGGCCGTGCCGGGCATCATGGCGGGCCCGATTTCATGCGCCGTGGCTCGACGCGGGCGGCGGCGCGAAACCCTTGAGGAGTGACCATGCAAGTCTCCATCGAAAACGTCGGCACGCTCGGCCGCAAGCTCACCGTCAGCGTTCCTTCCGACCAGCTTGAATCCACCATCCGCCAGCGCCTGAACGATCTGTCGCGCACCGTGCGCCTGAAGGGCTTTCGCCCCGGCAAGGTGCCGGGCAAGGTGATCGAGCAGCGCTTCGGTGCCCAGGTGCGCAGCGAAGCCGTCGGCGACCTGATCCAGCGTTCGTTCAACGAAGCGGTGCAGAAGGAAAACCTGCGGCCGGCGGTGCAGCCGCAGATCGAGACGTCCGGGCTGCCCGAGGGCGGCGAGTTCAAGTACGTGGCGACCTTCGAAGTGATGCCGGAGATCGGCACCATCGACGTGTCCGCGCTGAAGATCACCCGGCCGGTGGCCGAGGTCGTCGATGCCGACATCGACCGCATGATTGATACGCTGCGCCAGCAGCGTCGCACCTGGGAGGATGTCCAGCGTCCAGCGCAGAAGGGCGACTTGGTGATGTTCGAGTCGGTGGCGACGACTGATTCGGGCCGCATTCCGGCCGAGGGCGTGGACCGCTCCGGCACGGTGCTCGGGTCCGGCGGCATCCTCGTCGAGCTGGAAGAGCAGCTGGTCGGTCTGGGAGCGGGTGATGCCAGGTCCGTGGAGGCCACCTTCCCCGCCGACTACCGCAACCCGGCGCTGGCCGGCAAGGCGGCAAAGATCGAGGTCAAGGTGGTGCGCGTGTCCGAGTCGAAGCTGCCCGATCTCGATGACGCCTTCTTCGCCGCCTTCGGGATTCCGAGCGGCGGTGCCGAGCGCTTCCGCATCGAGGTGCGCTCCAACCTGGAACGCGAGCTCAAGGGCGCGCTGATGGTGCGGCTGAAGAACGACGTGATCGCCAAGCTGCTGGCCTCCCACGCGGATCTGGATGTCCCGGGCCGCATGATCGAAGCCGAGGCGCGCGGACTGGCGCGTCAGGCCGCCGAGCAGGCGCGCTCGCAGGGTCAGGAGGTTCCGAAGGAGGTCAGCTTCGAGCCCTTCCTCGGCCAGGCGAAGCAGCGCGTGACCGCGGCCGTCCTGCTGGGCGAGCTGGCGAGGCAGAACAACATCAGGCTGGACCCGGCGCGTCTGCAGGAGATGATGCAGCTCATCGCCTCCACCTACGAGGAGCCCGAGCAGGTCATTGAACTTTACCGCAAGGACCCCCAACTTCTGGACGGTCTGCGCAGCCGCGTGATCGAGGACCAGGTCATCGACTGGATCGCGGACCACGCCGACGCCAGCACCACGACGCTGAGTTTCGAGGATGTGATGAATTCCGGGGCCGCCGCCTGAGGCGGTGCCACCCTTTCGGGAGAACGAGCCAATGAACGTGCACGGCCTGAACCTGGTGCCGATGGTGGTCGAACAGACCAGCCGCGGCGAGCGCGCCTACGATATCTACTCGCGCCTGCTCAAGGAGCGGGTGATCTTCCTCGTCGGGCCGATCGACGACTACGTCGCCAACGTGGTCATCGCGCAGATGCTGTTCCTGGAGTCGGAGAACCCGGACAAGGACATCCACCTGTACATCAACAGCCCGGGCGGCGTGGTCACGGCAGGCCTCGCGATCTACGACACCATGCGCTTCCTCAAGCCGGACGTCAGCACGATGGTGATCGGCCAGGCCGCCAGCATGGGCTCCTTCCTGCTGGCTGCGGGAACCCGCGGCAAACGCTTCGCCCTGCCCAATTCGCGCGTGATGATCCACCAGCCGCACGGCGGCGCGCAGGGCCAGGCGACCGACATCGAGATCCAGGCGCGCGAGATCCTCTACCTGCGACGCCGTTTGAACGAGGAGTTCGCCGCCAACACCGGGCAGCCGCTGGAGCGCATCGAGCGCGACGTCGAGCGCGACCTCTTCTTCAATGCGCAGGACGCCAAGGCCTACGGCCTGATCGACGAGGTGCTGGAGCGGCGTCCCGAGGACACCGTCAAGCCGGGTTGATTCGGGCCAGGCGGTTGTTTTTCCTGGGAAATGCGGCGCTTGCAAGGGCCTCCGAACGGGAAAATGCCGCAAGGCACGCTTTTTTTCTTGCGCCCTGAGCTATCCTCGGGGCGTGTCAGGCAATTTGCGGGACGAAGGCAGGCATGAGTGAAGAACGGCAAGGCCGTGGCGGTGACAGTGGCAAGATCCTGTACTGCTCGTTCTGCGGCAAGAGCCAGCATGAGGTGCGCAAGCTGATCGCTGGCCCGTCGGTGTTCATCTGCGACGAGTGCGTGGAGCTGTGCAACGACATCATCCGCGAGGAACTGGAGGAAAAGGCCTCCACTTCGCGCAGCCACCTCCCCAAGCCGCGCGAGATCATGGACGTGCTCGACCAGTACGTCGTCGGGCAGGCGCGCGCCAAGAAGGCACTGTCGGTAGCGGTCTACAACCACTACAAGCGCATCGAGAGCCGCCAGAAGAACGACGAGGTCGAGCTGTCGAAGTCCAACATCCTGCTGGTCGGCCCCACCGGCTCGGGCAAGACGCTGCTGGCCGAAACCATGGCGCGGCTGCTCAACGTGCCGTTCACCATCGCCGACGCCACCACGCTGACCGAAGCCGGCTACGTCGGCGAGGACGTCGAGAACATCATCCAGAAGCTGCTGCAGAAGTGCGACTACGACGTCGAGAAGGCGCAGCAGGGCATCGTCTACATCGACGAGATCGACAAGATCTCGCGCAAGTCCGACAACCCCTCGATCACGCGCGACGTGTCGGGCGAGGGCGTGCAGCAGGCCCTGCTCAAGCTGATCGAAGGCACCGTCGCCAGCGTGCCGCCGCAGGGCGGGCGCAAGCACCCGCAGCAGGAGTTCCTGCAGGTCGATACCACGAACATCCTGTTCATCTGCGGCGGCGCGTTCGCGGGCCTGGAGAAGATCATCCAGCAGCGCACCCTGGATTCCAGCGGTATCGGCTTTGGTGCCGACGTGCGCAGCAAGAAGCGCAAGGCCAGCGTCGGCAAGCTGCTGGCCGAGGTCGAGCCGGAGGATCTGATCAAGTTCGGCCTCATCCCGGAGTTCATCGGCCGCCTTCCCGTCATCGCCACGCTCGAAGAGCTGGATGAGGACGCGCTGATGAAGATCCTCACCGAGCCCAAGAACGCCATCACCAAGCAGTTCAAGAGACTGTTCGAGATGGAGGGCGTGGAGCTGGAGTTCCGTCCCGACGCGCTGCTTGCGGTGGCGCGCAAGGCGATGGAGCGCAAGACCGGGGCCCGCGGCCTGCGCACGATCCTGGAATCGGTCCTGCTCGACACGATGTACGAGCTGCCGTCGCTGGAGAACGTGGTCAAGGTCGTGGTCGACGAGTCGGTGATCAATCACCAGGCCGACCCCTACCTCATCTACGAAACCCCGGCAGCGGTGCCCAAGGCCGCCGCGGAATGATGGGAGGCGCGATCATCCGTCATTGACCGGAATCCGCGCCGCCATCATAATGCGCGGCCGCATTACCGGGCGGTTAGCTCAGCGGTAGAGCATTGCCTTCACACGGCAAGGGTCGCAGGTTCGATCCCTGCACCGCCCACCAATGAAAACAACGATTTGGGCTCGCTTCGGCGAGCCTTTTTCGTTTCCGTGCGACAGGCGTACAAAAAGCCTCCCAAAGAGCGGATCGCCCTGACCACTGTGGTCGGCGGCGTTCTCCTCGGTTCAGTTTCTTCGGCTCAGCCCAGCGCCGCTTCCAGCAGCGGGCGCAGCACGATGCGCTCCAGGCGCTCGGCGCGCTCCGGCAGGTAGCTTGTCGCGCCCTCGTCCATGTAGGTCGATTGCGCCAGTTCCAGCTGGATCGCTTCGACGCCGCGGGCCGGGTTGCCGTAATGGCGGGTGATGTAGCCGCCCTTGAAGCGCCCGTTGATGACGTGGCTGTAGCGGGTTTGCGACGCGAGCACGGACGCAAGCCGCGCCTGCAGCGCGGGCGTGCAGCTGGTGCCGCTGGCGGTGCCGAGGTTGAGGTCGGGCAGGCGGCCTTCGAAGAGGAAGGGCAGTTCGCCGCGGATCGAGTGGCCGTCCCACAGCAGCGCGCGCCCGAAGCGTGCGCGCAGGCGCGCCAGCTCGTCGGCGAGGGCGTCGTGGTAGGGCCGCCAGTAGCGCTCCACGCGCGCGGCGACTTCCGCCGCGTCCGGCTCCTGGCCCGGCAGGTACACCGGCTCGCCGGTGAAGCGCACGCTCGGGCACAGGCCGGTGGTGTTCTGGCCGGGATAGAGCGAGACGTCGTCGGGCGGGCGGTTGAGGTCGACCACGTAGCGCGAGTGGTTCGGGCGCAGGATCGACGCGCCCAGCTCGCGCGCGAAGGCGTAGAGGCGCGAGACGAACCAGTCGGTGTCGGGCGCGGTGCGCGCGGCGGGCGTCATGCGCGCCGCGAGCGCATCGGGGATGTGGCTGCCGTCGTGCGGCAGGCTCACCAGCAGCGGCGCGCGGCCGGATTCCAGCGTGAAGATTTCCATGCGCCCATTGTAGGCGCGTGCCGTCGCGCCAGGGCCGCGATGCCGGATCTCAGAGCTGCTCGGCTTCCTCGATCATCGGGCGCGGCGGTGCCAGCACCGGATCACGCTTCACGCCGCGGCGATAGCCCCACCACAGCGCGACCGCCGCGATGCACATCAGCGCGGCAGCCAGTGCGAGCAGGCTGCGATGGGGCGCGAGCAGGGGTGCGAGCAGGCCGGCGATGAGGGCGTTGATGCTCAGGCTGGTGAAGGCCTGGATCGAAGCCGCCGCGCCGCGGTGGCGCGGGTACATGTCGAGCATGAGGATGGTCAGGAGCGGAAACGCCAGCCCGATGCCGGCAGCGGCAAAGCCGAGCGGAATCACCGCCCAGGGCAGGCTGACCGCATCCACCGACAGGTTGTAGGCCAGGTTGGCCAGGGCGGCGAACAGCGACAGCCCGAAGCCCAGGCGCGCGGTGGCCGACTGGCTGGCGCGCCCCGCCAGGCGGCTGGACAGAAACGATCCGACCATCAGGCCCGCCACGACCGGCACGAACATCCAGCCGAACTGCTGCTCGTTGAGCCCCAGGTATTCCAGCACCACCACCGGGGCCGATGCGATGTAGAGGAACAGTGCGCCGAAGTTGAAGCAGGCCGCGAGCGAAAGCTGCAGGAAGCGCGGGTTGCGCAGAATGGCCCAGCTGCCGCGCACCAGTGCTGCGAGCCGCAGCGGCGTGCGCGCCTGCGCGGGATGGGTTTCGGGCATCCACGCCAGGCACGCGAGCAGCACCAGGAAGGCGAACAGGGCCATGGCCCAGAAGATCGCGTGCCACTGGCTCCAGCCCAGGATCCAGCCGCCGATGATGGGCGCGATGGCCGGGGCCACCGAAAAGATCATGGTGGCCTGTGCCATCAGCTTCTGCGCGGCATCGCCGTCCAGGCAGTCGCGGATGACGGCACGCGCCACGATCAGGCCGGCACCGGCGGACATGCCCTGCAGGGCGCGGAACACCAGCAGCCAGAACAGGCTTTGCGACAGCGCGGCACCGATGCAGGCGAACACGAAGATCGTCACGCCCGCGAGGATCACAGGGCGTCGCCCGATCGCATCCGACAGCGGCCCGTGCAGCACGCTCATCAGCGCGTAGGCGGCCAGATACACGCTGATCGTCTGTTGCACCGCGCCGTGCGATGCGCCGAAGTCCTCGCGCAGGGCAGGGAAGGCGGGGAAGATCGCGTCGATCGCGAACGGGCCGAACATCGACAGACCGGCCAGCAGCAGGGTGAGCCGCCACAGAAAGGCGGAGGAGCGGGTGGGCATCGCGGCAACCGGAAGGAAACGCGCAAGCCTAGCGCGTGAGTCCCGAGCGCCCGTTGAAGCCGCGTCGACATACGGTGCCGCATGGTGCAATGCAGCGTGCGCAAGCGTGAAGAGCGTCGTAGATTCCGCACCGTACGCATGCGTACGTTCAGGCCGGATCGCGGCGCAGACCACCCGGCATCGACACCATGGGGAGAGCATGATGATTCGTTCCACGTTCGTTCGGCTGACGCTGGCGCTGCTGCTGTGCGCCGCGTCGGGACTTGCGTTCGCGCAGGTCAATTACACCCGGACCCAGCATCCGATCGTGCTGGTGCACGGCCTGTTCGGCTTCGATTCGCTGCTGGGCGCGGTCGATTACTGGCACGCGATTCCCGGCGACCTGCGCGCCGGCGGCGCGAGGGTCTACGTGGCCTCGGTGTCCCAGAGCCACTATTCGGAGGTGCGCGGCGAACAGCTGATCGCGCAGCTTGATGCCTGGCGGGCGCTGTACGGCCACAGCCGCTTCAACCTGATCGGGCACAGCCACGGCGGGCCGACGATTCGCTATGTGGCCTCGGTACGGCCCGACCTGGTCGCCTCGGTCACCTCGATCGGCAGCCCGCACACCGGCAGCAAGGTGGCCGATGCCATCGATGCCGCGCTGCCGTCAGGTTCGCCACTGCGCCCGCTCGTGGCCGGCTTCGCCAACGCCCTGTCGAGCCTGATCGCCTTCCTGTCGGGCAATCCGGCGCTGGCGCAGGACTCCCTCGGCGCACTGGCTTCGCTCTCGAGCGCGGGTGCCGCGCAGTTCAATGCGCTGCATCCCCAGGGCATGCCGTCCACGGCCTGCGGCCAGGGCGCGGCGGTGGTCGATGGCATCCGCTACTACTCCTGGGGCGGCACCTCGCGCCTGACGAATCTGTTCGATCCCAGCGACGCGATGATGGTCGCGGGTGGCCTGTTCTTCGGCGGCGAAGCCAACGACGGGCTGGTCGGGCGCTGCAGCTCGCACCTGGGCGTCGTGCTGCGCGACAACTACGGCTGGAATCATCTCGATGAGGTCAACCAGATGTTCGGTCTGCGCGGGCTGTTCACATCCGATCCCAAGGCCGTCATCCGCAGCCACGCCAACCGCCTGAAGAACGCCGGGCTGTAGGCCCGGCGCGGGCCGGGATGATGCGCTGGCGTCGATCGCTGCCGGTTGCCGTCGTGGTGATTGCGGGCGGCCTGCTGCTTCTGCGGCAGGCCGCGCCGCGCGCGCCGGTCGATGCGTTGCCCGGCGCGCCACCGCCGGTCGCGGCCGAAGCGCATCCGCTTGCACGGCCCGGCCGAACCACGGCCGAGGCCGCGCCGCATCAGGCGCATGCCACGATGCCGGATCTTCCCGAGACCGGGCTTGCCGCCCTGCGCGAGCGCCTTGCGCACAGCTCGCTGCGCGGAGCCACACCCGACGGCGAGCTGACGCTCGATGCGTCGGGGCGGGTGCTGCCTGATCGCGGCCTGCGGCGCCTGTTCGATCATTTCCTCAGCCTCTCGGGCGAGTTCTCCCTGAGCGAAATCCGTGCCCTGGTGGCGGACCGGGTGCGCGGCACCCTGGGTGATGCGCAGGTGGCGGATGTCCTGCGCTGGTTCGATCGCTATTGCGACCTGCGCATCGCGGAAGGCGCAGCATCGGCGGTCGATCCGCAGGCGTATGCCGCGCACCTCAAGACGCTGCGCCGCCGGCACCTTGGGAATGCGGTGGCGCAGGCGTGGTTCGGTGCCGAGGAGGCGGAGCTGGATCTGGCGCTGGCGCGGCTGGCGGTGCGCGACGCGCCCGGAGTCGGGCCGGAAGAGCGCCAGCAGTGGCTCGACGAACTGGATCAGGCGCGTGCCGACGAGGTGCAGGAGGTATTGCGCGGCAGCCTTGACGCATCGCTGGCGCAGGCACAGGCCGCCCGCTTCGAGGCGGAAAATGCCGATGCGGCAAGGCGCCATCACGAGCGCGCCGCGCTGTGGGGCGAGGACGCCGCGCTGCGCCTGGCGCAACTGGATGCGCAGAACGCCGACTGGGCGGTGCGACTGCGGCATTACCGCACGGCGCGCGCCGCGATGGCCGCCGAGCCGGCGGCCTTCGATGCCTGGCTGCAGGCGAACTTCAGCGCGCCGGAGCAACGTCGGATCATCGCGCTGGAGGCGATGGGCGACGGCGATCCCTAGGTACCTGCTCCGCCGCGCATGCGGCGCGAATCGCGCCGCATGCGCGGCGTCCCGGACGGCGCGTTCACGCGCAGGCGTCCGTTCCTCAGCGCAGGAACACCCGCTTGCCGCCGACCCAGGTCTGCAGCACGCCGATCTTCCAGATGTCCTCGGCCGGGATGCTGAAGTAGTCGCGGTCAATCACGATGAAGTCGGCCCACTTGCCCGGTTCCAGCGTGCCCTGGCGCGCCTCCTGGTGCGCGGCCCAGGCGGCATCGAGGGTGAAGGCGCGCAGCGCTTCCTCGCGCGTCATGCGCTGGTCGGCGTACCAGCCGCCGTCGGGATGGTTCTCGTGGTCCTGCCGCGTCACCGCCGCGTGCAGGCCGAAAAACGGATTGGGCAGCTCCACCGGGAAATCCGAGCCGCCCGCGATGCGGGTGCCCTGGTCCAGGAAGCGCCGCCAGGCGTAGCCGCCCAGGATGCGCTGCGGGCCGACGCGGTCCTCGGCCATGTTCATGTCCGAGGTGGCGTGGGTCGGCTGCATCGAGGCGATGAGCTGCAGCGGCAGGTAGCGCGGGATGTCCGCCAGCGCGGCGATCTGCGAGTGCTCCACGCGATTGCGCAGGCCGCGCGCCTCCGGATGGGCCTTGTAGGCGATGGAATAGGCGTCGAGCACCTGGCGCACGCCGGCGTCGCCGATCGCATGGATGTTGACCTGGAAACCCTGCGCGAAGGCCTTGTCCACCGCGTTCCGGAGTTCGGCGGGGGTGCGGAACAGCAGGCCGTGGTTGTGGGGATCGTCGCTGTAGGGTTCGATCATCGCCGCGCCGCGGCTGCCGAGCGCGCCGTCCGCCCACATCTTCACGCTGCGCACGGTCAGATGATCGTTGCCCGAGGCCAGCAGCGGGCCGTTGGCGGCGATCTGGTCGAAGTCCTCGCCGGTATCGCGCACCATGGCGTAGATGCGAAGGCTCAGGCGGTCGGCGTCGGCCATCTGGCGGAAGAGGTGCCAGTCGTCGGCATCGATGCCGGCATCGTGGACCGAGGTCAGGCCCAGGCTTGCGAGCGTCACCAGTGCGCTCTCGAGCGCGGCGCGCGCTTCGGCGGCATCGGCCGGCGGAATCCTTGCGCTCACCAGCCCCATTGCCGCATCGACCAGCACGCCGCCCGGATGGCCGTCGGCATCGCGCTCGATGCGCCCGCCCACCGGATCGGGCGTGTGGCGGTCGATGCCGGCAAGCTTCAGCGCCGCGGAATTGGCCCAGCCGGCGTGCCCGTCCACCCGTTCCAGCCAGACCGGACGATCCGCCACCACGGCATCCAGCTCGCTGGCGGTGGGGAAGCGGCCCAGCTGCCAGATCACCTGGTTCCAGCCGTTGCCGACGATCCAGCCGTCGCCGGGCCGCGCG
>JRYL01015113.1_pt1 | contig 11775 bp, 15 predicted proteins | sample 235391 | NCBI WGS metagenome assembly JRYL01 (sample SAMN03074223, study PRJNA261481) | activated sludge metagenome | biome: Wastewater Treatment Plant; feature: Wastewater; material: Activated sludge; isolation source: activated biomass of a wastewater treatment plant treating wastewater from... ... | reverse complement strand
AAATCTCGTGATGATAATCTGTTTTTTAGCGTTCCAAAGATGGACATCCCCGCCTCGATCCAATAAGGCGTAAGTGCCTTTTGGAGAGATGCCCACCCAATTCTCGTAATTGACTTTCACGGGCAGTTGAGGCCAAGGCTCGGCCAACGCAACCACGGACATTACCAACAGACAGAACAAGACCTGAAATCGCATTCGTTTAACTTTCATCACTTCACCACGGCTCCTTCTCAAATCTGACTCGGTCTCTTTGCCTCTGATGGAACCNNGCTCACTGGCAACAACTCTTTGCCTCTGATGGAACCTCCAGCTGGCGATAGTCCCCTGCGGAACTCCCGTCTCATCTGCGGCGGCCCGAACTCCAATCTCGTTGGCCCGCCGCAGAATCGAATCTCGCTCCTCGGCTGGGTACCTACGCTGCTTCGCCTTGTCCATGTTGACCATCCTTTGTGAAGGTAGCCTGGCCCCGAAATGTCCGGTGAAAGGCTACCCGATTTGGATGTTCATCGTAAGATAACTGCAGTGTGTGATCCTTGTCACTCACTTTCTTGTGATCCATCGCTGAACTATAGGGCGATACTCTGTAAGATACTTTCAGACAATAACTCTCAAGGAGATACACAATGAGCCCGATCGAATTTGGAAAAACAGTCATTCAAATGGGAAGAAACTTCGCCGAGAGCCCCTCGGACTTCGTCGGCAAAGACGGACTAGGCGCTACCAAGCGAGCCATCTCCAGTCGCATCCCTAAACTGCGCCCTGTTCTCGATAAGGCCTCAGGCGAGCAGCCTAAAGAGGGGGACTTCACCGGTTCGCAAGCTATCCGAGATATTTTCGTACCGTCCCAGGAAGTGAAAGCTCTTAAACAACACTCCAGCAACCTCGCACCGGGTGAGCACAACGCCTACGGCGGTAGCTTCGACTTCAGCGCATAGAGGTTTTCTCAAAAGGGTCGGCTGACAGAACATCCGACGGGCCGTTAGAAAAGTTGAGGAATAAGCCCCCGAAGCATCTTNNGGCTGCGGGCAAGTCGCGAGAACTCTCGATCGAAATGTTGGGAAACGCTCACCATGCCGAGAGCATGACGCTCTCTCAGTAAACGCTCCAGCCGGCGGGTGCCGCCGTGTGGTGTGACAATGAGAGAGTCACCTCGAAAGAACCAGGCAGGCTTGTCATCGCTACCGAGGCCCTCAATACGCGCAGTCTCGGCCCAGGTCACCGTTCGAGGAATAACCGACTCGGGATAGCGCTCGTGAATCTCTTCCTTTACTAAACTCGAGTTCTTGACTCCTATCGAGAGAATCGGTCCGTCCTCCCACTCGGCGTAAATGAAAGGAGGGGAGAGCGCTTCCTTTAGGCGTTCTTGAGGATAAAATTCCCACTTCTTAAGNNTTTCCTCCGGGGCGGCCAGCAGATCCGAGCAGTCGACCGCCGCAGGTCCGGAAAGCAGTGCCAAGCCACCCTGAGCTTGATACAGTTCAGCTTTCGCTGAGAGGTGCCCGCTCCCGAGCCTTAACGCAACTCTCGGTCCGCCTCGGAACAGTTTAGTGGTCTCAAGTAGGGGCTCTGTTCGCTCACTCGGGTAGACCAAGCGGGCCGATCCTGGACTGAAGATCGAGTTATTGAAGAGATATGCGAAGTAGCGTTCGTTAGAGAGCAGTTCATGCATCCCCGAAGGGTCCACCACCATCTCCCATTCGCTCTCAGGACTGCGCAACTCGTTCAAACTCGCGGAGCCGTAAAAGGGCGGATTCCAGGGGGAGCGTAGCGACAGCAGCACCACGGCCACTACTACTACTGCCGCGATGAGAAGAATACCAGCCGGCCGGTCACTTGAAACGCGAGACCTTGATCCGCCCTCGCCGAAAAGCGACCTATGAAAGCTCTTCCGTAATAACATTATGCCAACCGCTCCTCGAGAAACTTCTTCGCCCGGATACACGGCTAACCCCCGAGNNATAGCAGAAAATATAACCCATCGTATAGAAAAACCGCTAGAGCCTGCGCGTCGAATCCAGCCCTCGTCGGACGTGTTCATCTCCCGCGAGCTAAACAACGAACCCCTCTCCGCGACCAGTTCTCCACTCGGTGGTTCAACCAGTCGTGCTTACAAAACAGCTCCAAAGAGCGCTAACGACAATTCAAAATCAGCGAAACCGTCTTTATTCCGAAGACCGCCGACCGATCTTAACCACGTTAAGATCCGAGACTGCAATTCAACGCCTCCCACCCAACACCGGAGCCACCCCCCCCCGACACCCCAACACCCGCTCACAATTTCTGGGGCAGGAGCCCCCTCTAAAGAAACGAAGCAGAGGGCGAGGAATTCATGAGTAATTTTTGTGATAACTGTGGTGCTGAGCTTCGAGAGTCGGCAAAATTCTGCGGCCAGTGCGGACATAAAACCGTGCCCGCGCAGTCTCCCGGGCCGTCATACGTGCCGCCGGTAGAGCCCTCGCGCCCCTCCGGCACCGTGCGTCCTTCCTACGGAGAGACCTCTGCGGCCCATCAGCCACCGCCGCTGGGTTCCGTGGGGGATCACCCGCCGCCGCCCCAATATTGGGAGTCNNGAGAAGAGTGAAAAGGGACCTCAACAGGGGCAGGACGCGCACCGACAGCCGCATACCCCGCGCTTTAGACCGAGCGACGCCTCCCGTCCACTTCCGCCGCTCTCTTTCGGGGGTGGTTCCCAAGCGCCCGCCGGGGCCCGCGAAAAAGCTCGCGACATTGCGCGAAGCTTCGCCATTAGCGCGGCTGGAATCGTGCTCGTGCCGCTTCCGTTCTCGGATTTGGTCTTCCTCATGCCGATCCAGACCGCCATGGTGCTCTCCATCGGCAAGGCCTACAACGTAAAAGACCCGCCAGAGAAAACGCTAGCCCACATAAGCGCGGCGTGCGGAGCATCTGTATTCGGCCAGATCACCACCCTGTTCGTGGCCAACCTAATACCGATCATAGGAAAGTTGGTGTCGGCTCCCTTCGTATACGGTTGGACCTACGGACTCGGTGAAGTAGCCATCCGCTACTTCGAAGCCCAGGGTGAACTTCAGGGAGACGAGCTCAAGGCTGTGTTTAAAAAAGTTTCTCGAGACGCTACCCGCGCCTTTCGCAAGGATGAGGTCAAATCCGTGGACGACAGCTTCACTCATTTGCGCGATCACCTCTCCCCAGAAGAGTACGAGAAACTTCGAAAACGTTTCTCCTAAACTCATCTCGCCAAAGGACTGAGAATGAACCTTCCTTCTGCCCTTGCTGAGCTCGAACATTTGGTTAAGTCCGTCGCCGCGGGCTCTACTGTCACAGAAGATGCGATCGAACAAAAATTCGCTGTAGCCCGAAGCTTCTTCCTGGAGGCTGTTTCCCTCTTTCGTGAGGTAGAGGAGACCCTCTACGGCGACGACACCACACTCCAGAAGCTAGAACTCTGTGGTCGAGAGATGGCCCACCTTCAGGAGACCCTAAACAAACTCCAAGACGCGGTGCAGTCGGGCAAACAGATGGTGCTCAATGAACGCTTGCGAAACCTCCTAGCCTCTCATAAGCGCTGTCTTGAGTTTACCGCGGAGTTCTCCCACCTGGCCTCCCGGCAGCCGATCTATAGTCCTAACCCGGTCTTCGACTCCTTTATCAAAGCAGGAGTGAAGGTCCATGAGGGACAGTTGCCGTCCGAGCGTCTAGCCGACCGCTTTGCCGGCCTCCTGCCGTAAGTCCAGAAAGTGGAACGCTTAGTTGGCCTCTTTCCCAAACTTCACTCCCCCCCACAAGAACTCGTGACGTCGCTGGAGCAGGGGCTACAGGGGCTACGCACCGCTTACGGAGCGCTCTCCTCCTACCTCGACCGAGCCGACGAACTCGCCCTAACCGACGGCCTCAAGCTTCTAGGGAGCAGCAGCGTGATCCTAGCCGACAAGCTCAATGAGGCTGAACAGTTCGCCCTAGAGCGTTCGCAGTTTAGTGCATTTCGCCCCATGGAAGAGTGGCTGAGACTCAAACAGTACATCGCCGAAAATCCACGGGATCCGATCCCTGAACCGTGGATCGTTTCCACCGTAGCCCACGTATTCTTCGTTTGGGACTTCCTTCTAGACCAGGCCGGACGTCTCAAACTTCAACCCCTGCTAAAAGACGCCGAGCCCGAGCAGCAGCTAAGCGACGAGGTACTTCAGAGCGCTTGGAAGGCTCGTGTGGAGGGCGATGCTCTCCTAGCCGAACTCAACGGTCCGAGTCTCCTTACAAGTTCCAACGAGCCGTGGATTAGACTGTGTAAGCCGATCGAAGAACTCCAGCGAGCAGTAGAAATTTCCCACAGAGCGCTCGAACATCTCCTCGATCCCTTCCGCGAGCTTCCCGCTTTAGAGACCATCGCCATCCTCAAGGAGCAGGTAAAGCGTGGTGAGGTTTCACCTGAGATCCTGGCCGAGGCGTTTCGAGAACAGCTAGTCAAAGTAGACGAGCTTATACAGAGCGTCGACAACGGCTGCGATCCCTTTTCGGTGGAGTTTCGCGACCTCTTACCTCTCCACCGTAGCGCCTTCATGGGCATGCTGGAGAATCTAGAAGAGGGTGAGTGGGGCGGTCTCGACGCGCGTTGGCAGGGGGTTCTCACCACCCTCCCTCACTTGGCGCACCTCAGCCGTACCCTTCGCCAGCGCCTGGCCGCCCAAAGTTCCGGGTCGAAACAGGTCTCCTGTCTGCGCTGTGAGGCAAAAAACGAGCCATTTCGACGCGTATGCTCAAGCTGTGGGGCCAACCTCCCCACCATCGTCCAGCAGATGCAGACCTACTCGGAGATCGACCTCAACGAAGGGCGGGAAGGGGGGAGCAGTATCCCCACCCTCAGCCCCTCAGCCATCGATCTGCTGGAGTCCATGGTACGCGGGCTCGAACAGAATCGAACCACCAAAAAAGACGCCGCCGATGCGCTCATGCTCCTTATCGACGACGTGGACCGACAGCGCAAGATGTTTACCCAAAAGCTCCTCCCCATGATGGGAAAAGACGAGGTTCTCGACGCTTATCTGCGCGTTTTTGCTCAGGGCATGGGACAGTACTTCGCCAACCTCATGCAGATGCTTGACGCCGTGCAGGACGGGGCGTTGGCGCGAATTCACTCGGCGCTTGCGGAAACTCGCGACACTCTAGAGGCTCTCGACGCTATGAAGGAGAGAGTGGACGGAGCGCTCCGAGGGTGAAAAACCTGGGTGCTAAACTCGCNNAGTCCTAGAGGGCGAATTCGAGTCTACCCCTCGAGGACCGATTCTTGTGGTTCGTCGCAACTTTCCGTTAGCCCAGCGTCACGGTCGAACCGTCCTACGGGCCTCTCTCGACATGCCGGTGCACCTTATCCAGAGACTCTACCAAGGGTTAGAAGGGTTCGACATGAGACGCACCCTATTCTTTGACACCGAAACCACCGGACTTGCCGGAGGCTCTGGAACCTACGCTTTCCTTGTTGGTTTAGGATACTTCGAGGAGCAGGGTTTCGTCACTGAACAGATCCTCATGCGCGACCATAGCGACGAGCCGGCGCTCCTGTCCTATCTCTCTCGTCGGCTGGAGAGCACCGACACCCTGGTGAGCTTCAATGGTCGCTCCTTCGACGCTCAGCTTTTGTCGACACGCTATCAGATGCATCGACAATCCACGCCCTTTCAAGAGAGAGGCCATCTCGATCTTTTACACATCAGCCGCCGTCTATGGCGCTGGAGTCGCCTGCCGGACTGTCGCCTAGAAACACTGGAGGCGCGCGTGCTTGGAGCGCCCCGCCTCAACGACGTACCCGGTTGGATGATCCCGGACCTTTTTTTTGACTTCCTAAAAGACAAAAATCCCGNNAAATCCCGCGCCCTTACGGGGCGTCATCGAGCACAACCGGCGCGACATCTTGGCCATGGTGGCTCTCTGCGCTTACCTGGGCGAACTCCTCCTCTCGTCGGAGCATCCCGATGATCCGCACCTTTGCCTCGGATTAGCCCGCTTCTGGTCGGCCTTAGAAGAGGAGCGCTTGGCCGACGAACTCTTTCGCCGCGCTCTCGTCGACCGGCGGCTCAACGAAGAAGCGCGAGAGCGCGGGCAGATCTTGTGGGCTCGTGAGCTGAAAAAGCGAAAAGAGGTAGAGAAGGCGGCCCTACTGTGGCGGCGCACCTTAAGCCACTATCCGGGCAACCTGGAAGCCACCATCGAACTGGCCAAGTGGCTTGAACACGGCCGTCGAGACTTCTACTCGGCACTCTCCTTGGTAGAGGGGGGACTAAAGGATCGCACTATCACTTCGGGCGTCCGACGCCAACTCGAGCACCGTGCCGGCCGCCTACGACGGAGACTCCAAGAGAAGCGAGAGATCTCGTCCTAAGTTTACCTTCCGTACTTCTCCCGCGATGCGCGTTTTGAAGCAACAATCTTGCACTCTCACGGCTCGTTTATGTATCCCGCGGTTCTTCTAACGATCTCTTTAGTGAACGGGTGGAAGCGCCTCTTCCGTCCCCTTACTCTGCTCGGTAAGCTCCGAGGGGTCGCTCTGCGTCACCTTGAGAAATGGTGTTGCGCTGTGACGGGCCATCCGGCGTAACTTAGCCTCCTCCAACAGCACCGTCCCTAGAATCCTTCGGCGCGCTGCCGAGAGTTGGCGGCGCTTATAAGAGATGTGCGAACTCTCCCCCTGACGGGACACGAGATAGTTTTCCCAGTCGGTGATCTGGATCTCAAAGGGAAATGTGAAGCGAAGTTGCTTGGGATAGTGGCGAACGACCTCTTCACCGAGATCCGGGTCGCCGGTTTGGCGGCGAAGTTGATNNGTGGGGGTTGGCCGAGAGCCTCTCCTCCAACAGCGCCGCTTCCTTAGTAGGTCGATAGGCTAACTGGCGGAAAAACTCCACGTCGCTTGACTCCTCGTCTAAGGAGGGGTTGCCCGAGGTAAGGGACTCATAGGCCTCCCGAAAACTCTTGAGGTCCACCAACGTGTTACGGGAACGTCCTGGCGTAATAAGAGGGAGCGAGACCAAACTCTGCTTGCGTAGATACTTCAGAGCCAAAATGGCATCGATCTTCGTGGGAGTAATAAGCTTAATACCGATGCGGTCGTACACCTCCGAAGCCACGTTATCGGGCTTATGGAGAAGCTTTAAGATCAAACTCTCGCGCGACTTTCGGCGCTTAAAAAAGGCCGCTTTAAGAGGCACCGAGGAAGGCCCCTTCCCTAAACTGACAGGGTTGTCAGGGTCGGGATAGATGTGCCGCTGAAAGGGGCCCAGAATCTGTTCTTGTACCTCCCGAAAGTAAGGAGTGCGCGCGGCCAGGTTAGCGTGACTTATGGTATGCATCACCCGCAGAACGGCGCAAGCCCACGCCGAGAGGACGGCTTCATCCTTATCCGAACTCATAAGCAGAAGATCGCTTAACTGAGCGGGGGCCGACACCTCGCGGGGAACGGCCAGATCGGCCGAATCCTCTTCAAGTGAGGGACAGAGAAACTGCTGGATAAAGTTGATCGCCTCGCGATGGATCTGCTGGGCCTCTTCCATCTCCTTGGGCTCTGTGAGATCGTAACCGTAAGCTGAGATAAACTGGTCAGCTTCTTGGCGGCTGGTGATACCCAAACCGGGAAGATCGATAGGGGAGAAACCCTCCAGGAACAGACGGAGCGTATCCCAGGAGAAGTCGTAATGAGGGTCTTTAAACGACTTGTGCAAGCTGTGTTCCCATCTGCGTCACATTATAGGAGAATCCGTCTTAGGCTTCAAGGAAACGCCCGTTCGGTCCCCCCTAATTTAGACCGACCGGCCTAAAAAGACTACTTAGCCTTTCGGTCGGCGCGGTCCCTGGGGTGAGCACGCTCGTACACATCCTGCATTCGTCGACGCGAAATATTCGTGTAAACTTGCGTGGTCTGAAGCGACTCGTGGCCCAACAGTTCTTTAATAGTCACCAGGTCCGAGCCCCCTTCTAAGAGGTGAGTAGCAAAAGAGTGCCGGAGAGTATGGGGAGAAGCGTGCTTCTCCAGTCCCGACTTTTGCAGCACCGAGTGAAACATCTTCTCCACCCCTCGCTGAGAGAGACGTGCACCGTAGCGATTGAGAAAGAGCGGGCCGCCTGGACGAGAACGAGGAGTGGAGTGGAGATACTCCGAGACCGCGGTAGCGGCCGTCTGGTTAAAAAACACCACTCGCTCCTTCGAACCCTTTCCCAGCACGCGCATCGTGCGACGCTGGAAATCGAGATCGTCGGCGTTGAGCCCGACCAGTTCGGAGAGGCGAATGCCGGTGGCGTAAAAGAGTTCGAAAATGGCGCGGTCACGAAGGGCGAGCCCCAAACTCTTACTCTCGGAGATCTGCTCTTCCACAGTCTCCAAGAGAAGCTCCACCTCCTCCGGACTCAGTACCTTAGGCAGTAAACGAGACTCTTTGGCGGAGCGGATTCGAGTCATTGGGTTTGAGGAGAGAATCTTCTCCACCTCCAGATATGCAAAGTAGCCCTTCAGGCATGCGATCTTTCGGTTCAACCCGGCCGAGGAGTAGCCTCGATCGTGACGCAGGTGGGCCAGAAACTCCCGCACCGTGCGGGTGTCTAACTTCTCAAAGTCGAGACCATCGGAAAAGAGAGGCTCAAGCCACTGAAAAAAAAGTTCCAGGTCCGTTTCGTACTCCGCAATCGTTCGACGTCCCAAAGAACGCTCCACGGAGAGGTGGAGGAGATAATCTTGAACATAGTATCCGCGGGCCCGATGAAGCTCTTTGCTCATAATCTTCGTGGTTAAAGCCCCCTTTTCTCCACCCTGCCCTGAAAAGGTGTTTTCCAGAAGCCGACAAAAAATACCGCCGTTCGCGCCGTAGGCCGGGTCTTGCGCGGCGGGCGCGCATAGGATATCGTCCTTCCTCCACCGCGCTCACCCTTGAGAGGGTCGGCCTTTCCCCCTACGAGCATACAGCCAAGGAGCATACAAAGTGATAGATGAGTCGAGACTTGAGGAAGTTGTGGGTCGCTACGCCGAGCTGACAGAGCGCTTGTGCGATCCCGAGCTACTCAATAACGCCAAAGCCTATCGAGACGTTTCCGTCGAGCNNCGGAGTCGGACCCCTCCATGACGGCTCTCTATAAAGAAGAGATCGCGCGCCTCGAAGAGAGCATCGAGCGTCTCCACGACGAGATCCGTTTGCTTCTTTTGCCTCAGGATCCCTACGCGGAGAAAAATATCATTGTGGAGATCCGTCCGGCCGCCGGGGGAGATGAAGCGGCCATCTTCGCCGGAGACCTATTTCGAATGTACCACCGTTACGCCGAGTCGAAGGGGTGGTCCGTGTCCATTATGGATGCCCAGCCCACGGGACTCAACGGCTACAAAGAGATGGTCTTCGAAGTCCAGGGAACCAAGGTCTACGGCGTTATGAAGTACGAGAGCGGAGTGCACCGGGTGCAGAGGGTTCCCGAGACTGAGAGCCAAGGGCGCGTTCACACCTCCACCGTCACCGTGGCCGTCCTTCCGGAAGCCGACGAAATGGATGAGATCCAGGNNCCGACTCAGCCATTCGGATCACCCACCTCCCTTCAGGTATCGTGGTGGCCTGCCAAGACGAGCGCTCCCAGCACCAAAACCGGGATAAGGCGATGAAACTGCTGAAAGCCAAGCTCTTCGACATGGAACGTACCCGTCGGGAATCCGAATTGGCCGAAAACCGAAAATCTCAAGTGGGCACGGGCGATCGGTCGGAGAAAATTCGAACCTACAACTACCCTCAAAGTCGGGTTACCGATCACCGCATCGGTCTGTCGGTGAAAAACCTCGCAGCGGTCATCAACGGCGACCTCGACCCGTTTACTCAAGCCCTCATGGCCCACGAGCAACAGGAACTTCTGGCGGCCGAGTCAGGGCAGGGGAGCTAAGCTTTTGGCCTTGCTCCCCGACGCTTCGCCATATCGCGAGCCGTCCGAGAAATACACCGTTGCCCAGGTTCTCTTCCGAGCCACTCAGATACTCAGCGCCGAGGGGACCTTTAGTAGTCCTCGCCTTGACGCCGAAGTCTTACTAAGTCACGCGGCCGGATGGACTCGAACGGAGATCCACACGCGCCTAACCGACCAACTCCCCGCCTCCTTCGCCCGCCTCTTTTGGGACCTCTTAGAGAAACGCCGAGAGGGCGTACCGGTCGCCTACCTCATCGGTTGGCGCGAGTTCTACAGTCGCCGGTTTAAAGTGGCTCCTTCCGTGCTCATCCCTCGTCCCGAGACTGAATTTCTGGTGGAACACGCGCTCGAACTCCTAGAGCAGACTCCAGGGCCCACCACGGCCCTCGATCTCTGCTGTGGCAGCGGCTGCATCGGTATAACGCTGGCTCTCGAGACCTTATCCACCTCCTTGGTGTGCAGCGACGTGAGTGACGAGGCGCTCCACCTCACCTCTGAAAACGTTGCTTACTTCGGTCTCGAAGAGCGGGTGGAGGTGCGGAGAAGCGATCTCTTTTCCGCCCTCAACAAGCAGGCCTTCGACCTCATTGTGAGTAACCCGCCGTACGTTGGAACCGAGTTCGGCCCCCGGCCTGAGCCGGAAGTGGACCGGTATGAGCCGGGGCTGGCTCTCTACTCCGGCCGGTACGGCACCGACCATCTAATAGAGATCGTAAAGAGGGCCCCTTTGTATCTCATCGAGGGAGGTTCTCTCGTGGTGGAGTGCGCAAGTTTCCAGGCGGAAACCGTGGAGGCCTGGATGGTGGATATCGGTTTTCAACAAACGTGCTTGTGGCACGATCTGAGCGGTCTCCCGAGAGGGGTGTCCGGTCGTTGGGAAGGTTAAGTGATATGAGTGAACAGACCCCGGATCTTCAGTGGGTGGAACGTCTGGCTCGAACGTTGGCGCAAAACAATATTCATAAACTCGAGCTTGAGACCGAAAACGTCTCCATAAGCATGCGGTCCAAACAGGCGCATCCCCCCGCTCTTGCGGCCGTCGCCCCCACGTCCACCGAAAGCGAAGAGGTGGACGTCGAGGAGTCTGATGTAACCCTTATCCGTTCCAAAGATGTGGGACTGTTCCGTCCTGGCAGCGGACTGGAGGCGGGAGCGTCGGTGAAAAAGGGCCAGAAGATCGGTAGGGTGGAAGCCGTCTCCATGGAGCACGACATCGTTTCGGAGTACTCCGGAACCGTGGTGGAACTCCTGGCCTTAGACGGCGACCCCGTCGAGTACGGCCAACCAATCTTGGTGTTATCGGAAAGTGACAAATAGCGTGTTCAAAAAAGTACTCATAGCCAACCGAGGTGAGATCGCCCTGAGAGTGATCCGTGCCTGCAAAGAACTCGGCATAGCCACCGTCGCGGTTCACTCCGATGCCGACCGGGAAACCCTCCCGGTGTTGGCCGCCGACGAGAGAGTGTGCGTGNNCGGGTTCTTGGCCGAGCGCCCCGATTTTGCCGAAATCTGCGCCGAACATGGCATCGCCTTCGTAGGTCCTAGTGCCGAAAGTATGCGCCTTATGGGCGACAAAGCGGTCGCCCGCAAAACCATGATCGAGAACAAAGTGCCCGTAATGCCGGGCACAGAGGATATCGCCGACATTGAAACCGCCCGAGTCTTCGGCGAAGAGCACGGCTTCCCCATCATGATTAAGGCTGCCGCGGGCGGCGGGGGTAAAGGGATGCGAGTGGCCCACGATGCTTCCGAGCTTGGGCGACTGTTCGAACAGGCGAGCATCGAAGCCGAATCAGCCTTCGGTGATTCTCGCATTTACATCGAGAAGTTTCTGGCCCGCGCCCGGCACATCGAATTCCAGGTCATGGCCGACCGACA
>JRYL01002685.1_pt1 | contig 11780 bp, 14 predicted proteins | sample 235391 | NCBI WGS metagenome assembly JRYL01 (sample SAMN03074223, study PRJNA261481) | activated sludge metagenome | biome: Wastewater Treatment Plant; feature: Wastewater; material: Activated sludge; isolation source: activated biomass of a wastewater treatment plant treating wastewater from... ... | reverse complement strand
AAGAGCTGCTTGCGCCCGCCAATCGGGCGCGAAAGCCTTTTTTCAATGTCAAAAAAATTTCCAAGGTCCCCCCTGTCTGGAAGGGCCTTGCGTGCCACTCACAGGCCACATGCTCACGCCCCACCCTGCGCGCCGCCCGCCATCCAGCGCGCCACATGCGCCCGCGCCGCCGCCAGTGCCGCCGCATCGGCAAAGTGCAGGCCCAGCACCTTCTGCCGCCCCGCCGCGCCGTGCAGCAGCTCGACCTGCTTCTTCGGCACACCGAAGGCGGCGGCCGCCCAGTCGATCAGCGCCGCGTTGGCCTTGCCATCCACCGGCGGCGCACCCAGCCGCACGCGCAGCGCATCGCCGTGCGCGCCGGCGGCCTCGGTGCGCTTGGCGCCGGGCGTGGCGTGGATGGAGAGCTTGAGCACGTGCATCGCGCGCATCACAGCCGCTGCAGGTGGCGGCGCAGCCAGTCGGCGAAGGTGGCTTCGTCGATGTCACCGGCGGCCAGTGACAAGGTGGTGAGCGTCGCGCTCTCGTCGGTCGCTGTCATTGCATAGCCGTTCAGCACCAGAAACAGTTCGGCCGCGACGTAGCCGGTGCGCTTGTTGCCGTCGATGAACGGGTGATTGCGCAGCAGGCCGAAGGCGCAAGCGGCCGCCAGGTTGGCCACGTCCGGCTCGCCATAGTTCGCCAGTTGCTGCGGGCGCGCCAGCGCGGAGTCGAACAGCCCTTCATCACGCAAGCCGGCCGCACCGCCGTGCTCGGCCAGCTGCTCCTCGTGCACCGCGATCAGCACGGCGCGCGACAGCCAGCGCCATGTCTGGTGGGCAGCGCTCACTTGGCCAGCTCACGCAGCACGTTGCGCCGCTTGCGCATGATCTCGCGCGCCGCCTCCATCGCCTCGGCGAAGTCAGCGTCATAGGGTCGCAAGGCCACGCCATCGGGCAGGTCGGTGACGAAGAGCGAATCGCCCTTGCCTACCTTCAGCCGCGCCAGCACCTCCTTGGGCAGGATGACGCCGACCGAGTTGCCGATCTGGGTGACTTTGAGCACGACGGAAGTGGACATGACAGCCTCAGCAGGCGAACGTTATAACGATTGTTATATCGTACGCCGGCACCCACGAGATTGCAATCACGGCCGCCTTGCACGGCGGGCACGTCACGAACCCGCCAGCCTGGCCGCCCGCGCCCGTACCGAGGCCTGCGACGCCCCAAGCGCCACCCGCAGCGCCTCGCCCGAAGCGCTTGCAAACGGCTCGCCGCGCGACGCCAACTCGTGCAGCGCCTGCAAGGCGTTCACCTGGACGATGGCGCTGCCATCGCGCAGCGCCGACCGGATGGCCGCCAGAACGCGCGCGCATTCCAGTGGCGACCAATTGACGCGCGGCAGCATCTGCATCAGGTGCCAGCGCACCTCCTTGGGCTGGGGCGTTTGCGCCAATTGCAGCAAGGCCGCGCGGCGCGCATCAATGAAAGCTGGCTGCAGGCGGCTGAACTTCTCCAGCGCATCGGCGCAACGCATGCGCACCACCGGCTCGGCCGGCCCGATCAGGCCCTGCCACAGCACTTCGGCACATGCCGCATCCTCGAGGGCCGCACGCACCGCCGCATCGGCCTGGCCGATGGACCGGCGATCGCCGCCACGCAGGGAGCGCAGCAGCGGATGCTCGTCACTGCTCATGCGGCCGTGGCGGCGCGGCGTTTATTCGAACTCCACGATCGCCTGGTCCACCGCCAGACTGTCGCCCTGCTGCGCCTTGACTTCCTTGACCACGCCGTCGGCGCTGGCGAACAGCACGTTCTCCATCTTCATGGCCTCGATCACGGCCACGCGCTCGCCGGCCTTCACCTCCTGCCCCGGCTGCACCGCCACCTGCACCAGCAGGCCGGGCATGGGCGAGAGCACGTACTTGCTCATGTCGGGCGGCGCCTTGTAGGGCATCAGCCGGTGCAGTTCGGCCGTGCGCGGGTGCATCACGATGGCGTCGAGCTGCGTGCCGTTGTGGATCACGCGCGTCACCAGCGGGTTCTTGGTGTGGCCGCGCTCCATCTGCACCGTGAACGGCTGGCCGTTGGCGGTGCCCGACAGGCGCGTGTCTCCCAGCATGTGCTCCACATGCAGGTCGTATTCGCGATCGCCCTCGGGCGCGTGCACGGTAACGACGCTGGAATGGTTCAGCGCCACTTCGCCCAGGCTCACGTCGACATACTGGTTGTCACCCTCCTTGCCCAGCGTGCAGACGGTGAACTCGCGCTTGGGCAGGCGCTTGAAGCCTTCCCAGAACTGCCCCTGCAGCCCCTGCGCGCGGTTGCGGTACCACATGTGCAGGCGCGCGGCCAGCGCCACGAGGAAGTACGGGTCGTCGTGCGGCACGTCCTCGGCGCGGAAGCCATCGGCGTAGTGCTCGGCAATGAAACCGGTGTTGAAATCGCCCGCCACGAACTTCGGGTGCGCCAGCAGCGCCGCCTGGAACGGGATGTTGCTCTGCACGCCCTTGATGACGAAGCCGTTCAGCGCCTCGCGCATGCGGGCAATGGCGTCGTTGCGATCGGTGCCGTGCACGATGAGCTTGGCGATCATCGAGTCGTAGTGCATCGGAATCTCGCCGCCGTCGATCACGCCGGTGTCGACACGCACGCCGACATCCGTCGTCGCCTGGCCCTGGAACAGGTTCTGCGCCGGCGGCTCGAAGCGCACCAGCCGGCCGGTGGACGGCAGGAAGTTGCGGAACGGGTCTTCGGCGTTGATGCGGCACTCGATGGCCCAGCCGATCTTCTGCACGTCGGCCTGCTTGAAGGCGAGCTTCTCGCCCGCGGCCACGCGGATCATCTGCTCGACCAGATCGAGCCCGGTGATCAGTTCGGTCACCGGGTGCTCCACCTGCAGGCGGGTGTTCATNNCTCGATCACCTTCTGGTGGCGGCGCTGGATGGAGCACTCGCGCTCGTTCAGGTACACCACGTTGCCGTGCGCGTCGCCCAGCACCTGGATCTCGATGTGGCGCGGCTGCTCGACGAACTTCTCGATGAACACGCGGTCGTCGCCGAAGCTGTTGCGCGCCTCGTTGCGGCAACTGGTGAAGCCTTCGTGCGCTTCCTTGTCGTTGAAGGCCACGCGCAGGCCCTTGCCGCCACCGCCGGCCGATGCCTTGATCATCACCGGGTAGCCGATGCCCTTGGCGATCTCCACCGCCTGCTCGGGTGTGTCGATGGGGTCGTTGTAGCCGGGGATGGTGCTGACCTTGGCCTCGTCGGCCAACTTTTTCGAGGCGATCTTGTCGCCCATGGCGGCGATGGAATGCGCCTTGGGGCCGATGAAAACGATGCCCTGCTCCTCGCACGTGCGCGCAAAGGCTTCGTTCTCGCTCAGAAAACCGTAGCCGGGGTGAATGGCCTGCGCGCCGGTGGCCTTGGCGGCTTCGATGATCTTGTCGCCCAGCAGGTACGACTCGCGCGAGGGCGGCGGCCCCAGGCGCACGGCCTCGTCGGCCATCTGCACGAAGCGCGCGTCCTTGTCGGCATCGGAATACACCGCCACGGTGGCGATGCCCATTTTCTTGGCGGTCGCGATCACGCGGCAGGCAATCTCTCCGCGGTTGGCGATCAGGATCTTGGTAAACATATGGATCGACCTTTTATATGCAAAATATGGCTCTAGCGCCCGTCCATCAAGCGCGGAAAGCTCCTGAATCAGAAGCAAACATCACAGCGGCATGTTGCCGTGCTTGCGCCACGGGTTCTCCAGCTTTTTCTCTTTCAGCATCGCCAGGCTGCGGCAGATGCGCTTGCGCGTTTCGTGCGGCTGGATCACGTCGTCGATGAAGCCGCGCGCGCCGGCGACAAAGGGGTTGGCGAAGCGGGCCTTGTATTCGGCCTCGCGCGCGGCGAGTTTTTCGGGGTCTTTCTTCTCTTCGCGGAAGATGATCTCGACCGCGCCCTTGGCGCCCATCACCGCGATCTCGGCGTTGGGCCAGGCCAGGTTGACGTCGCCGCGCAGATGCTTCGATGACATCACGTCGTAGGCGCCGCCATAGGCCTTGCGCGTGATGACGGTGATCTTGGGCACGGTGCATTCGGCGTAGGCATAGAGCAGCTTGGCGCCGTGCTTGATGATGCCGCCGTATTCCTGCGCGGTGCCGGGCATGAAGCCGGGCACGTCGACGAAGGTGATGACCGGGATGTTGAACGCGTCGCAGAAGCGCACGAAGCGCGCCGCCTTGATGCAGCTCTTGATGTCGAGGCAGCCGGCCAGCACCAACGGCTGGTTGGCCACGATGCCGACCACCTGCCCGTCCATGCGCGCCATGCCGATGACGATGTTGGCGGCGTAGTCGGGCTGCAGCTCGAAGAACTCGCCGTCGTCCACGGTCTTGGTGATGGCTTCCTTGATGTCGTACGGCAGGTTCGGGTTGTCGGGCACCAGGGTGTCCAGGCTCATGTCGGCGCGGTCGGCGGCGTCCTGCGTCGGCCGGTAAGGCGCCTTCTCGCGGTTGCTGGCGGGGATGTAGTTGAAGAAGCGCCGCAGCATCAACAGCGCCTCGACATCGTTCTCGAACGCCAGGTCGGCCACGCCGCTGCGCGTGGTGTGCGTCAGCGCGCCGCCCAGTTCCTCGGACGTCACACTCTCGTGCGTGACGGTCTTCACCACCTCGGGGCCGGTGACGAACATGTAGCTGGTGTCCTTCACCATGAAGATGAAGTCGGTCATGGCCGGCGAATACACGGCGCCGCCGGCGCACGGGCCCATGATCATGCTGATCTGCGGGATCACGCCCGAGGCCATCACGTTGCGCTGGAACACCTCGGCATAGCCGCCGAGCGAGGCCACGCCCTCCTGAATGCGCGCGCCGCCCGAGTCGTTGAGGCCGATCACCGGCGCGCCGACCTTCATGGCCTGGTCCATCACCTTGCAGATCTTCTCGGCGTGCGCTTCGCTCAGGGCGCCGCCGAACACGGTGAAGTCCTGGCTGAAGACGAACACCAGGCGGCCGTTGATGGTGCCGTAGCCGATGACCACGCCGTCGCCGGGGATGTGCGTCTGGTCCATGCCGAAGTCGGCACAGCGGTGCTCGACGAACATGTCCCACTCTTCGAAGCTGCCGGCGTCGAGCAGCACCTCGATGCGCTCGCGCGCGGTGAGCTTGCCCTTGGCGTGCTGGGCGTCGATGCGCTTCTGGCCGCCGCCCAGGCGCGCGGCGGCGCGCTTTTGTTCGAGTTGTTCCAGGATCTGTTTCATGGGTGCTCTTCTCTTGCTGAAGTTTTCAATCTGATGTGGGTGCGCCGGTATGGCGCTGGAGATAACGGTGGGCGGCGGCGGCGGCGGCCTGCAGCGAAAGCGTGTCGCGGCCAAAGCGCCGGTGCCTAGGCAGAAAGCGCAGCCAGCTCATGCGGCGGCAGGCCTGCAGGTAGCGCGCACGCACGGCCGGGCTTTCGGCGGCCATCCAGGCGTCGATGCGCGCGTCCGCCTCGGCCTCGGGCATGGGCAGCATCCACAGCGTGCTGTGCAGGTAGGTGAGCCAATCGCGTACCTGCGCATCGGGCAGGCTCATCACCTGCAGCGGGTCGTCCTCGAAGTCGATCAGCCCGGCCAGGCGGGGCGCCGCGGGCGCGCCGTCCACGATCATGTTGCGCGCAAAGCCCTGGCTCAGGTACTGGCCTGCGGCGTGCAGGCGCACCAAAGCATCACCCGCCTCGCGCCACAGGGCCGCGGCCTGCGGGTGGTGCGACTGGATCACGTCGCCCAGATGATCCTGGCCGAGCCAGCGCATCACGAAGTGGTCCTCGTCGACATGCAGCACTTCGGGCACGCGCGCACCCACCCCGTGCAGGGCACGCAGGCGGGCCACCTCGGTCTGCTGCGCCTGCCGGCCGCCCGGCATGGGCGCGGCCTGCAGGAAAGGCAGGCCCAGCAGGCGCGCCACCCCGTTCAGCAGGTGGTAGCGCGCCGCGTGGCGGGTGGCACGCAGGCCCTTGACGGTGACCTTGCCGGACGCGGTGTCGAACACCTCGACACGCCCGTCGCGCCAGCCGCGCGACTGCGCGATGCGGTGCAGGTCTTGCGGAGACAGGGCCATGGTCATCACGTGCGCGGCCCCAGGCCGGCCATGTCCAGCAGGCGGCGCGCGGCGGTGGACGGCGGCAGTTGCCCATCGGCCACGGCCTGCGTGGTCGCCGGGAGCGCGTCGCGCACACCGGCATGCTGGCGGAAGGCGGTTTTCAGCCCGGCGTCGATGCGCTCCCACATCCACGCCAGCGACTGCTGCCGGCGCCGCTCGGCCAGGCGGCCATTGGCCGTCTGCATGGCCTTGAATTCGGTCACGGCGTGCCAGAACGCATCCAGCCCCTCGCCCTTCAGGCCGCTGATCTGCAGCACCCTGGGCTGCCAGCGGGTGGGTGCGGGCTCGTGCACGTCACCATGGCCATGCGCCACACCCGGCGCGTGCGCGCTGCGCTCGGGATTGCCGTGAAAGCCGAACAGCCGCAGCGCCGACTGAATCTGCGCCCGCGCGCGCGTAGCGGCGGCGGGGTCGATGTCGGCCTTGTTGATGACCACCAGGTCGGCCAGTTCCATCACGCCCTTCTTGATGGCCTGCAAATCGTCGCCGGCGTTGGGCAGTTGCAGCAGCACGAACATGTCGCTCATGCCGCTCACGGCGGTTTCGCTCTGGCCCACGCCCACGGTTTCGATCAGCACCACGTCGTAGCCGGCGGCCTCGCACACCAGCATGGCCTCGCGCGTCTTTTCGGCCACGCCGCCCAGGGTGCCGCTGCTGGGGCTGGGGCGGATGTAGGCGCGCTCCAATGTCGACAGGCGCTCCATGCGCGTCTTGTCGCCCAGGATGGAGCCGCCCGACACCGTGGACGAGGGATCGATGGCCAGCACCGCCACCCGGTGGCCGCGCTCGATCAGATGGACGCCCAGCGACTCGATGAACGTGCTCTTGCCCACGCCCGGCACGCCGCTGATGCCGAGGCGCAGGCTGTTGCCGGTGTGCGGCAGCAGCGCGGTCAGCAACTCGTCGCCCTGCGCGCGGTGGTCGGCGCGGGTCGATTCGAGCAGGGTGATGGCCTTGGCGATGGCGCGGCGCTGGGCCGGCGGCGTGCCGGCGACGATGGGTTGGAGCAGATCAGCAGGCGTGGCCACGGCGTGCACTCACAACAGCTCGAAAGCCTGCCCGTTCGACAGGCGATAGCGCGAGAAGTCGCGCACGTCCAGCGTCATCACCGCGGTGACGCCGGTCTCCGATGCCAGCCACACCAGGCTGGCGTCGGCAAAGTCCATGTCGGTGCGGGGAAACTCGGTGTAGCGCTGCATCAACTCCACCATCTCACCCAGGTGCCCCTGGTCGAACGGGAACACCGACGCGCCGCCCCGCTCCAGCCAGCGCAGCATCTGGGCCCGCGTGTCGGCGCGCAGAAAGTTGCACGCCTCGACCACGCAAGGCCAGGTCGTGCACAGGCGCCAGTCGATGCGCCGGTCGGCCAGCAGGTGCACGTAGTGCGCGTGGGCAAACGATGATCGGTCGTACAGGGCCACCAGCGGACCGGCGTCAAGCAGCGCGATTTTCAAGACGCGGCTTCCTGGTCATCGGCCGGCGGCCAGCGCTCGCCACGCCGCCTGGCGGCCTGGAAAGCCTCCCAGTCGCTGCGCGCGGCTTCATGGCGGGCAGCCAGCTTGTCGCGCAACTGCTCGGACAGGGAGGTATCCGCCGCCAGCAAGGAAGGCGGCGCGGGCTCGCGCGCAACGTGCTGCGCTTCGGCCTGCACCTGCAGCATCAGGTCGTACGGGTTCTTGTGGCCCAAGGCCCGCTCCACCGCGTCGATGATGAACTGCGACTTGGTCACGCCCTTGCGCTGAGCGGCAAGCTCCAGTTGCTTTTCGAGCAAGGGATCCATGCGAACAGAGACGGCCATGATGTGCTCCGAAGGAAAATGAATACGGTATTACTGTATCACAACCTCAGGTTTTCGCCTTCCTGATCTGCTCCAGCACGTCCTTGGCGCTGGCCGGAATCGGCGTTCCGGGGCCGTAGATGCCCTTGACGCCGGCCTCGTACAGAAAGTCGTAGTCCTGGCGCGGAATCACGCCGCCGACGAACACGATGATGTCGTCGGCGCCCTGCTTCTTCAGCTCGGCCAGGATGGCGGGCACCAGCGTCTTGTGGCCGGCGGCCAGCGTGCTCACGCCCACGGCGTGCACGTCGTTCTCGACCGCCTGCCTTGCACACTCCTCCGGCGTCTGGAACAGGCTGCCGATGTCCACGTCGAAGCCCAGGTCGGCAAAGGCCGTGGCCACCACCTTGGCGCCGCGGTCGTGGCCGTCCTGGCCCAGCTTGGCGATCATCACGCGCGGGCGGCGGCCTTCTTCTTCGGCGAAGTCGGCGATCTCTGCTTTCAGTTTGTCCCAGCCCTCGGCCGAGTCGTAAGCGGCTGCGTACACACCAGTCACCTTTTGCGTATCGGCGCGGTGGCGCCCGAAGACCTGTTCCATGGCATCGCTCACCTCGCCCACCGTGGCGCGGGCGCGGATGGCGTCGATGGCGGCGGCCAGCAGGTTGCCCTGGCCGCTCTCTGCTATCTTGGTGATAGCTGCCAGAGCTTGCTGCACCTGCGCTGCATCGCGTTTTTGCTTGATATCGTTGAGGCGCGCGATCTGCGATTCGCGCACCTTCACGTTGTCCACTTCGAGGATTTCGACCGGGTCTTCCTTGCCCAGCTTGTACTTGTTGACGCCGACGATCACGTCCTTGCCCGAGTCGATGCGCGCCTGCTTCTCGGCGGCGGCGGCCTCGATCTTCAGCTTGGCCCAGCCCGAGTCCACCGCCTTGGTCATGCCGCCCATGGCATCGACCTCTTCGATGATGGCCCACGCGGCATCCGCCATGTCCTGCGTGAGTTTTTCCATCATGTAGCTGCCGGCCCAGGGGTCAACCACGTTGGTGATGTGCGTCTCCTCCTGGATGATGAGCTGCGTGTTGCGCGCGATGCGGGCCGAGAACTCGGTGGGCAGCGCGATGGCTTCGTCCAGCGCGTTGGTGTGCAGGCTCTGCGTGCCGCCGAACACCGCTGCCATCGCCTCGATGGTGGTGCGCACCACGTTGTTGTACGGGTCCTGCTCGGTCAGGCTCCAGCCGCTGGTCTGCGAGTGCGTGCGCAGCATCAGCGACTTCGGGTTCTTGGGGTTGAACTCCTTCATGATGCGGCACCATAGCAGGCGCGCCGCGCGCATCTTGGCGATCTCCAGGTAGAAGTTCATGCCCACCGCCCAGAAGAATGACAGGCGACCCGCGAACGCATCCACGTCCATGCCCTTGGCTAGCGCGGTCTTCACGTATTCCTTGCCGTCGGCCAGGGTAAAGGCCATCTCCAGCGCCTGGTTGGCGCCGGCTTCCTGCATGTGGTAGCCGCTGATCGAGATCGAGTTGAACTTGGGCATGTTCTGACTCGTGTACTCGATGATGTCGCCGATGATCTTCATCGACGGTTCCGGCGGGTAGATGTAGGTGTTGCGGACCATGAACTCCTTGAGGATGTCGTTCTGGATCGTGCCCGCGAGTTGCTCCTGCTTCACGCCCTGCTCTTCCGCCGCCACCACGTAGCCCGCCAGGATGGGCAGCACGGCGCCGTTCATGGTCATCGACACGCTCACCTTGTCCAGCGGAATACCGTCGAACAGGATTTTCATGTCCTCCACGCTGTCGATGGCCACGCCCGCCTTGCCCACGTCGCCCGTCACGCGCGGGTGGTCGCTGTCGTAGCCGCGGTGCGTGGCCAGGTCGAACGCCACGCTGACGCCCTGCCCGCCCGCCGCCAGCGCCTTGCGGTAGAAGGCATTCGATTCTTCGGCGGTCGAGAAGCCCGCGTACTGGCGGATCGTCCACGGCCGCACTGCGTACATCGTCGCCTGCGGGCCGCGCAGGAAGGGCTCGAAGCCCGGCAGCGTGTTGGCGTAAGGCAGGTCCTTCGTGTCCTCGGCCGTGTACAACGGCTTCACGCTGATGCCGTCGGGCGTGAGCCAGTTGAGCGCCGCCACGTCGCCGCCGGGGGCGGATTTCTGGGCGGCCTTCTGCCAGTCGGCCAGGGTGGAAGTTTGGAACGATGGGGGTTTGGTGCTCATGGCTCTGCTTCTTTCTGACGGTCGGTGTCCACCGCGGCAGCCTGCTGGATGCGGCGCCAACGCCGCCGGACGATGGCGCCATTGTCGCGCCGAGCGCCGCGGAGGGCCGCTTCCAGGTCATCCCGTGATCGGATACCGAATCTTGTAATTATTAATTCAAAATCCCTTGCGGGACTTACAATCGCGCAAATTTTCTTCCCGGTCATGTCGTCCACCGCCCGCCTTGCCCCGCGTGCCCTTTACGAAGAGGTCGCCGAGCGCCTGCGCCAGCGCATCTTCAGCCGCGAGCTGGCGCCGGGCGACTGGATCGACGAGATGAAGATCGCCGACGAACTGGGCATCAGCCGCACGCCGCTGCGCGAGGCACTGAAGGTGCTGGCCGCCGAGGGCCTGGTGACCATGAAGGTGCGGCGCGGCGCCTACGTGACCGAAGTGTCCGAGAAGGACCTGCGCGACGTGTACCACCTGCTGGCCCTGCTGGAGGCCGACGCGGCCGATGCCGTGGCGTGCACGGCCACGCCGGCGGAACTGGCCGAACTGCAGGCGCTGCACGCCGAACTGGCCGGCGCGCTGGGCGAGCCCGAGCGCTTCTTCGCTCTCAACGAGCGCTTTCACCTGCGCCTGCTGGCGCTGGACGGCAACCGCTGGCGCGCGCAGATGGTGACCGACCTGCGCAAGGTGATGAAGCTCAATCGCCACGCCTCGCTGTTCCAGCGCGGGCGCATCGACCAGTCGCTGGCCGAGCACGACCGCATCGTGCAGGCGCTGCTGCGCCGCGATGGCGCGGCTGCCAGCGCCGCGGTGCAGGCCCACTTTGCCAGCGGGCTGCAGGCGGCATCGCACGCCCTGCCCTGATGCGCTGAGCGCAGCTTGCAGGCTCAGAGCCCCAGGATGCGCGCCAGCCAGCCCTTCTTGGCCTGCTGCTGCGCCGCCAGTTCACGCAGCACCTCGGCCTTGAGTTGCTCGCGCTCCGACTGCTGGCCGCCGGCCGTCATGCGCAGGTAGGCCTTGGCCGAATCGACGTAGCCGTGGTCCTCGTTGCGGATATGGTTGAACAGCCAGCGCGACAGCATGCCGTGCAACTCCTCCGTCACGTCCTCGCCGCCTTCGAAGCGGCTTTGCATCTCGGCCACCTTGCGCACGAACAGGTCGTGCACCTTCTTGTGCGGGCCCGAGAACAGGTAGCCCGCGTTCTCCATCAGGCTTTCCTCGAACGCGAAGTGCGACATGGTGTAGTCGACCATCTCGCCGATCACGTCGGACAGGCCCGCGCGGTCGTGCGTGTGGCGCAACTCGTTGAGGCGGTTGATGTAATCGACGATGCGGCGGTGCTGGTTGTCGATTTCGGCAATGCCGGTATCCAGATCCGATGTCCAATTGAGTATCGCCATCATGTTTACCTTGGTGCTACTTGTTGAATATGGGCGGATATTGGACGCATCGGCAACGTTTCATCTTGACACACATCAAGTACGCACCCTTCCGGCGCCCATCCGCGCCCTAACCGCGACGAATGTACGCGTCGCGGCGGCCTCAGCGGTGTGAGCGCGCGGCACGCGCATCGGCCAGATTGCTATATCATTCATAGCTACTCACGCACACCGGATGGGGACAGAAGATGCTTTATTCACTCAACGACCACGGGCTCGCCGCGCCCTCGCGGCGGGCGCTGCT
>JRYL01000523.1_pt1 | contig 11784 bp, 10 predicted proteins | sample 235391 | NCBI WGS metagenome assembly JRYL01 (sample SAMN03074223, study PRJNA261481) | activated sludge metagenome | biome: Wastewater Treatment Plant; feature: Wastewater; material: Activated sludge; isolation source: activated biomass of a wastewater treatment plant treating wastewater from... ... | reverse complement strand
CCAGGTCGCCCAGCACCTGGGCGGCCAGCGGCCCGGCCAGCACGCGCGACAGATCGAGCACGCGCAGGCCCGAGAGAGGAAGAGAAGCGTTCATGTGTTTCGCGAAGATACGGCCAGCCCGGCCGCGCCAAAATGACTCAGCATAAGCTAATGCCGCGATCCGTCTAAGCGCCGATGCGACAATACGGGGTTTCCCCCATTTGCCTGCCGCGCCTGCCGCGCGCCTTCAGCCCATGGCCGCCTTCGACGACGAAAAAATTCTCACCGTCCACCACTGGACGGACCGCCTGTTCAGCTTCACCACCACGCGCAGCCAGAGCCTGCGCTTCTCGAACGGCCACTTCACCATGATCGGCCTGCGCGTGAACGGCAAGCCGCTGCTGCGCGCCTATTCCATCGTCAGCCCCAACTACGAAGAGACGCTGGAATTCCTCAGCATCAAGGTGCAGGACGGCCCGCTGACCAGCCGCCTGCAGCACATCCAGCCGGGCGACAGCATCATCGTCGGCCACAAGCCCACGGGCACGCTGCTGATCGACTACCTGCTGCCCGGCAAGCGGCTGTACATGTTCGGCACCGGCACCGGCCTGGCGCCGTTCATGAGCATCATCCGCGACCCCGACACCTACGAGAAGTTCGACGAGGTGATCCTGGTGCACGGCTGCCGCCTGGTCAGCGAGCTGGCCTACCGCGACTACATCACCAACGAGCTGCCGCAGCACGAGTTCCTGGGCGAGATGGTGAGCCAGCAGCTCAAGTACTACCCCACGGTAACGCGCGAGCCCTTCCCCACGCAGGGCCGCATCCCCGACCTGATCGAAAGCGGCCAGATGGCGCGCGACCTGGGCGTGCCGCAACTCAACCCGCAGGTCGACCGCGTGATGCTGTGCGGCAGCCCCGAGATGCTGAAGTCCATCAAGGCCGTGCTGGAAGCGCGCGGCTTCAACGAAGGCAACACCACCACGCCGGGCGACTTCGTGGTGGAGCGGGCGTTTGTCGAGCAGTGAGGCTGCCCGGCTCGCGGTTCAGATACAAATAGGCCGTCAGCGCTTATCCAGCAAGCGCAGGCAGCTCTTGATTCGATAGCGTTCAGCCACGCGCGGTGCGCTTTTGCTGCAGCCGCTCCAGCACCATTGGCGCCACGTAGGGCGCAACATCACCGCCCAATTGCGAGATCTCGCGGATCAGCGTGCTGCTGACGGCCTGCAGCGTGGCGGCGGGGGTCATGAAGATGGTTTCCACGTCGGGCGCCAGGTTGCGGTTCATGCCGGCCAGGCCGAATTCGAAGTCGAAGTCGGTCACGCCGCGCACGCCGCGCACCATCACCTTGCCGCCGCGATCGACCACGAAGTCGCGCACCAGGCCGTCGAACGGCGCCACGCTCACATTGTCATAGCGACTGGCGGTGTCGCGCGCCAGCTCCAGCCGCTCGTCCAGCGTGAACAGCGTCTTCTTGTGGTGCGCCATGGCAACGGCGATGATGACCTGGTCGAACAGCCCGGCGGCGCGGCGCACGATGTCCTCGTGGCCCAGGGTGATGGGGTCGAACGTGCCGGGGTAGACGGCGATGACGTGGCGGCTCATGGGTGGTGTGTCTCCTGCGGACGTTGGCCTGGCCTGGTGGGAGCGGCGGAAGCCGCGAAGCAGCGCTTCGTCCGAAGAAACTGCCCGATCGCGGCTTCCGCCGCTCCTACATGAAAACCTGGAGGCGATTATGCGGAACGCCGCAGCAGGTGCGCGTGCACGGCGCCGGCCTTCAGGTGGCGGTGCAGGCGCAGGCCGCTTTCGGCCAGCGCGGCATCGTCCCAGGCTTGGGGCGCTTCGAGGTAGACGAAGCCATCGGCCCGCACGGTGCGCGCGGCGGCGGCCAGCGCGGGGGCGAACAGCGCGGCCGCGTCGAACGGCGGGTCGAGCAGCACCAGGTCGGCGCTGCCGGGCGCGAACGCGTTCAGCGCCGCCACGCCGTCGCCGCGCTGCACGCGCACGGCGTCGGCCTTCAGCTTGTCCTTCAAGCCCCGCAGGCTGGCGACGAGGGCCGCGTCCTGCTCCACCATCAGCACCTCGGCGGCGCCGCGCGATGCGGCCTCGAAGCCCAGCGCGCCGGTGCCGGCAAAGACGTCAATCACCTGCCAGCCACCCAGGTCCTGCCCCAGCCAGTTGAACAGCGTCTCGCGCACGCGGTCGGGCGTGGGGCGCAGGCCGGGGCGATCGGCCACGGGCAGGCGCGTGCGGCGCCACTGGCCACCGATGATGCGCACCTCGTGCGGCAGCGGCGCCGTGCGGCGGGGCGTGGATGGGGCTGGGCGGCGGGGCATGGGGCGATTGTGACCGCCGCCGCGCCCTTGGCCTGGCGTTGCCGGGCCTGACCTGGGTCAAGCAATGGCATCATGCGGCGCACTGTCTTTGCCCCGGATGGCGCGGCGTGGATTACGCTAAGCACACACACGAACCCTTGGAGACCCCGATGAGTCAGGCGCCCACCTCCCCTGTCGATACCGACGAGCCGCTGAACAACTTCTCGCAGTGCCACGCCGGTATCGTGCGGCACCTGGACACGTTCGGCGAACTGCCCGCGCTGCTGGCGCCGGCGCAGCGCGCGCGCGAGGTGGCCGAAGACATCGTCAAGTTCTTCCGCGCGGCGGCGTTCGAGCACCACGAGGAGGAGGAGCGCGAGCTGTTCCCCGCCGTGCTGGGCAGCAGCGCGCCGGGCGAGGAGCGCGAGATGGTCAAGCAGATGATCGACGCGCTGACGCGCGAGCACCGCGACATCGAGAAGCAGTGGAACGCGCTGGAGCCGCAGCTGAAGAAGGTGGCCAAGGGCCAGGCGGTGGACATCGACCCGCAGGCCATCGCCAGCCTGGTGGCGCAGTACAAGGCGCACGCGCGCTTCGAGGAACTGGAGTTCCTGCCACTGTCCGAGAAGATCCTGGGCCGCAACAGCGACCACATGGCGGCGCTGGGCTTGTCGCTGCACATGCGGCACCAGCCAATATTCTTGGGGCACATTTAACCCCCCTGAGCCGCTTGCGCGGCTTCCCCCGAGGGGACAACGCTGGTGGCCGGGGAGACCCCGGCCACGGCGTTCTGGCGCGGCCTGCTCCGCGGCCATCGGATGTGGGGGCGGCGCTTGCTGCGCAGCGCCTTGGGGCCGGGGCCGGGGCCGCGGCTTCGGTGCTTGTTGGTCAAGCAAAGCACGTGGGCATGAACCCTTGACCTCCCCTCTCCACCCGAAGGGGGGAGAGGGCCAGGGTGAGGGGGCGATGCCGCAGGCATCGTGACGGCGCCGGCCTCAGGGCGATGCGCTGTCGCCCTCACCCCAACCCTCTCCCGCAGGCGGGAGAGGGAGCCCTGTGGGCCGCCGCTTCGGGCGCCTGGCTGTCCTATCCACCGCTCCTGCGCTGTGTGGAGCGGCCTTGGCCGCGATGGCGCGTCTGGAAGGCCATGGCCATCATATACTCCCCATGTGCCAACCCGACAGCGCCCGAACGACAGGCGCTGAAGGCACATACTCCCCAACACCTGCTGATGGATGCGTCGTGCCCGCAGCGCGGGGCGCGCACCCTTCACTGCCCGCCCACGACCACCGTCACCATCTTCTGCGGCTGCAGCACGCGCTGGAAGGCGGTCTTGATCTGGTCGGCCGTCACGGCATCCACGCGCTGGGTCCAGTGCTCCAGGTAGTCCAGCGGCAGGTTGTTCCAGGCGATGTTGGCCACGTTGTCGAGCAGCTTGCGGTTGCCGTCCAGCCGCAGCGGAAAGCCGCCGATCAGGTTGTCCTTGGCGGCCTGCAGTTCGTCCGCGGTGGGGCCGTTGGCCACGAAGTCGGCGATGACTTTCTGCGCCACGCCCAGCGCTTCGGCCGCCTGGTCGGGCCGGGTCTGCAGGCCGGCGGTGAAGGCGCCGGCGTGCAGGCCGGGGGCGAAGTAGCTGTACACGCTGTAGCTCAATCCGCGCTGCTCGCGCACCTGCGTCATCAGGCGCGAGGTGAAGCCGCCGCCACCCAGGATGTGGTTGCCCACCAGCAGCGCGAAGAAATCCGGGTCGCTGCGCTTGTAGCCGGGCTGGCCGATGAGCACGTGCGACTGCGCGGACTGGAACGGAATGCGCTCGTCCTTGGCTGCGGCCAGCGGCGCCACCTCGGGCACGGCGGGCAGCGGCGCGCAATCGGCGCCCTGCGGCAGGCGGCCCAGCAGTTGCGTGACCAGCGCGTCGGCCTGCGCGCGCGTCACCGCGCCGACCAGGCTGACCTTGGCGCGGCAGGGGCGGACGAAGTCGGCATAGCGCGCGCGCATGTCGGCCACGCCGATGCGCGCCAGCGACTCGGGCGTGGTCTCGTAGCCGTAGGGGTGGCTGCCGTACACCGCCGCGCTGTAGGCCAGGCCGGCGATGGTGCCGGGGCGCGTGCGCGATTCCTTGATGGCGGCCGACAGGCGCTGGCGCTCGCGCTGCCACNNGCCAGGCCCGCCTGTTCGGCCGGGTCGCGCCGGCTGCCGGCATCGAAGTCGACCTGCACGTCCAGCATCGGGATCACCGGGCTTTCGACCAGCCACACCTGCGCGCCGCTGGGCTGAGTCCAGTGCTGGATGGGGATGGCGGCGACGGCGGGGTGCAGCATGAACAAGCCTGCGGCGCCTGCCAACACGGCGCTGAAAGCTCTCTTTTTTGCAGGAGCGGGCTTGCCCGCGANNCACCCCTGCCCTCTCCCCAGAGGGGCGAGGGAGAAACAACCGGGAACGAAAGGCTCAATGCCGCGCATCCAGCGGCGCCACACGCGGCCTGGCATTCGGATCGCGCGGCTGCGGCAGCAGCGTGGCCACCGTGAGCTGGTCGTCGCCGAAGTACTTCTGCGCCACGGCCTGCACCTGCGCCGCCGTCACGCCGCGCAGGCGTTCGATCAGTTGCGCATCGGCGTCCAGCGGCAGGCCCTGGATCCAGTAGTGGCCCAGCTCCTGCGCCTGGCCCATCACGCTGTCGCGCTTGTAGACCTCGCTGGCCACCCACTGCGTCTTCACGCGGTTCAGTTCGGCCTCGCTCACGCCCTCCTTGGCGATGCGCGCCACCTGCTCGCGCAGCGCGGCCTCGACCTGCGCCGCCGTCTTGCCCGCCGCCGGTACGCCGACCAGGCTGAAGGTCTGCGGGCCACGGCCCAGCAGGCCGTTGCCGGCGCTGGCGCTGTCGGCCACGCGGTCTGGGCCTTGCGTCAACGCGCGGTCCAGCCGGGCGCCGCTGTAGCCGTCGAGCACGGCCGAGAGCACGGTCAGCGCCAGCGCGTCGTCGTTGTCGGGCGAGGGCTGCAGGCTGGTCATCTGCGGCACGCGGAAGGCCAGCGCCACCAGCGCCTGCTCGGCCGGCGCCTTCACGTCGATGCGGCGCAGGCCGCGCTGCTCGGGCTCGGGCCGCGGCTTGCGCGTGGGCACGGCGTGGGTCTTGATGCCGCCGTAGTGCTGCTTCGCCAGCGCCAGCACCTGCTGCGGATCGACATCGCCCACCACCACCACGGCGGCGTTGGCGGGGGTGTACCAGCGCTGGAAGAAGTCGCGCGCGTCCTGCGCCGTCAGAGATTCCAGGTCGCCCATCCAGCCGATCACCGGGCGCCGATACGGCGAGGCGATGAAGGTGGTGGCGCGCAGCTGCTCGAACATCAGGGCGCGCGGGTTGTCCTCGGTGCGCGAGCGGCGCTCTTCCTTCACCACCTCCAGCTCCTTGGCGAACTCCTCGTCGCTGTAGCGGCTGTGCGCGAAGCGGTTGGCCTCCAGCGCCATCACGTCGCCCAGGCGGTTGGCAGGCACCTGCTGGTAATAGCCGGTGTAGTCCATGCTGGTGAAGGCGTTCTCGCGCCCGCCCAGCGCGGCCACGCGGCGCGAGAACTCGCCGGGCTGCAGCTTGTCGGTGCCCTTGAACATCATGTGCTCCAGCACGTGGGCCACGCCGCTGGCGCCGTCCACCTCGTCCATCGAGCCGACGCGCACCCACAGCATGTGCACGGCGGTGGGCGCGCGGCGGTCGGGCTTGACGATGACGGTGAGGCCGTTGTCGAGCTTGAACTGGCTGACCTGCGCAGCGGCGGCGGTGACCGGCGGCGTGCTGGGCGCCAGCTGTTGCGACCAGGCAGGTGTGAAGGCAGTGCCGGCGGCCAGCAGCAGGGCCGCGCCGGCGGCGCGAAGGTGAATCTGGATACGCATGACAGGACTTGAGTGAACCGGGCCGCGAAATGTTCCCGGCCGCGCGGCAAGTGTGCCTGAATGGCGCTGCGCCGCAGCGGTGCGCACCATCTTCAAAAATCATAGCTGCTGGCGCTTTCCTGGCGGGCGCTGATGGCCGATTCGGACCATATCCTTGGCCCATCGGCGACAATCGGCGCCATGAGTGCCTCGCCCCCCGCCACCCCACCCGCCCCCCCCGCCGAACCCCGCCTGACCAGCCTGTCGCACGGCGGCGGCTGCGGCTGCAAGATCGCGCCGGGCGTGCTGTCGGGCATCCTGCGTGGCACCGTGCAGATGCCGGTGCCGCCCGAGCTGCTGGTGGGCATCGAAACGGCCGACGACGCCGCCGTGTACCGGCTGAACGACCACCAGGCGCTGGTGGCCACCACCGACTTCTTCATGCCCATCGTCGACGACCCGTTCGACTTCGGGCGCATCGCCGCCACCAACGCGCTGAGCGACGTGTACGCCATGGGCGGCACGCCGATCATGGCGCTGGCCATCGTGGGCATGCCGATCAACGTGCTGTCGGTCGAAACGATTGGCAAGATCCTCGAAGGCGGTGCCAGCGTGTGCCGCGCGGCCGGCATCCCCATTGCCGGCGGCCACACCATCGACTCGGTCGAGCCGATCTACGGCCTGGTCGCCCTGGGCCTGGTGCACCCCGAGCGCGTGCAGCGCAATGCCGGGGCACAGGCGGGCGATGTGCTGGTGCTGGGCAAGCCGCTGGGCGTGGGCATCTATTCGGCCGCGCTGAAGAAGAACCTGCTGGGCACCGAGGGTTACGCGCAGATGATCGGCGCCACCACGCGCCTCAACACCCCCGGCCCCGAACTGGCCGCCCTGCCCGGCGTGCACGCCATCACCGACGTCACCGGCTTCGCGCTGGCCGGCCACGCGCTGGAGCTGGCACGCGGTGCCGGCGTGACGGTGCAGCTCGACTGGCCCGCCGTGCCGTTGCTGCCCGGCGTGCGCGAATTCGCGGCGCAGGGCATCGTCACCGGCGCCTCGGGCCGCAACTGGGCGGCGTATGGGCACGAGGTGGCGCTGCCCGAAGGCTTTGGCGACACCGAGCGTGCGCTGCTCACCGATCCGCAGACCAGCGGCGGCCTGCTGGTGGCCTGCACGGCGGACAGCCTGCGCGACGTGCTCTCGGTTTTCGAGCGGCAAGGCTTTGGCGAGGCCGCCGTGGTGGGCCGCGTGGAACCCGCCGGCGCGAAGCCGCTGGCCGTGCGGCTGGCCTGAGGCCGCGGCCTAGAATCAGCCCCAATGTTCAGCTTCTTCCGCCGCAAGAAAGCCGAGCCGACGCCCGACCAGGCACCGGCCACGGCTGAAGCCCCCGCCGACACCCCGCCCCTCGACGCGCCCGCGCTGCCGCTGGACGACCTGGAGCGCCAGGCGCTGGCCGCCGCGCCCGCGGATGAAACAGCCGGCGCAGCAGCGGATGAACCGGCGCCGCCGCCAGCAACGAACGGCGGCTTCATGTCGCGCTGGTTCGGCGGTGGTGCGGCGCCCGTCCCGGCGCCGGTGGCAGAGACGGAGCCGCCTGCACCGGCACCCGAGCCGGCGCCACCCGTCGCCGACCCTGTGCCGCCCCCGGTGCCGCCGCCCGCGCCCAGCTCAGCACCAGTTGCTATCGAAACCGCAGCTGTCCCCGCTGATCTGGCGGCCACCATAGCCGAAAAAGACCTTGAACTGGTGCCCACCACCGCCACCGCGCAGGCCGCGCGCGTGGGCTGGATGGACCGGCTGAAGACGGGCCTGAAGCGCACCGGCAACAGCATCACCACCGTCTTCACCGGCACGCAGATCGACGAGGCGCTGTACGAAGACCTGGAAACCGCGCTGCTGATGGCCGATGCCGGCGTGCCGGCGACCGAGTTCCTGCTGAATGACTTGCGCCGCCGCGTGAAGGAAGCGCGCGCCACCGACCCGGCACAGGTCAAGACCCTGCTGCAGGACGCCATCGCGGACATGCTGGCGCCGCTTGAAAAGACGCTGGTGGTGGGTGTGTACCACCCCACCGTGATCATGGTGGCCGGCGTCAACGGCGCCGGCAAGACCACCAGCATCGGCAAGCTGACCAAGCATTTCGCCGACGCTGGCGCCAGCGTGCTGCTGGCGGCGGCCGACACCTTCCGCGCCGCGGCGCGCGAGCAGCTGGCCGTGTGGGCCGACCGCAACCAGGTCGAGATCATCAGCCAGCAGGGCGCCGACCCGTCGGCCGTCAGCTTCGACGCCGTGGGCGCCGGCCGCGCGCGCCGCAAGGACGTGGTGCTGGTCGACACCGCCGGCCGCCTGCCGACGCAGAAGCACCTGATGGAAGAGCTGACCAAGATCCGCCGCGTGGTGACCAAGGCCGACATCACCGCCCCGCACGAAGTGCTGCTGGTGATCGACGGCAACACCGGGCAGAACGCGCTGGCGCAGGTCAGGGCCTTCGACGAGGCGGCGCAGCTCACCGGCCTGATCGTGACCAAGCTCGACGGCACCGCCAAGGGCGGCGTGCTGTGCGCCATCGCGCGCGAAAAACCCGTCCCCGTTTACTTCGTCGGCGTGGGCGAGAAGCTGGAAGACCTGCAGACCTTCAAGGCGCGCGAATTCGCGCAGGCGCTGGTCGGCTGACGGCAATCGGTATCCAACCGCAAGGTTTGCAACAACAAAATCCGATGGCCGCGAAGGAGGCCACCCCGGAAACGCCGTGGAGGGGGCTTGTACCGGCCACTGGCGTTGTCCCCTGGAGGGGAAGGCGCCGCAGGCGACGCAGGGGTGAGCCGCATTCACTCGATACACTCCCCGCATGACCGTGAATCCCTCCCGGAAACACTTGGTGCTGCTGGGCGCCGGACGCGCCCACCTGCAGGTTCTGAAGTCGCTCGCCCGCCAGGGCACTGGCGACATGAACGTCACCCTGGTGGCACCGCATCCCTACTACATCGAATCCGCCATGCTGCCCGGCTACGTGGCCGGCGACTACGTGCTGGAAGACCTGCGCATCGCGCTCGACGGGCTGGTGGAAGCCAGCGGCGCGCACTTCGTGCCGGCGCACGTGATCTCGCTCGACCCCGCCGGCCGGCGCGTGCAGCTGAGCAGCGGCGATGCCGTGCCCTACGACGTGCTGTCGGTCAACGTCGAGCCCGCGGTAGACCGCGACGCCGTCGAGATCGCCATGCCCGGCGCACGCCGCAATGCGCTGTTCACCCGCCCGCTGGAGACCTTCGTGCAGCTGTGGCCGCAACTGCAGGCGCTGGCGCGCGAGCGCGCGCTGCAGGTGGCGGTGGTGGGCGACGGCGTGCCCGCCATCGAGCTGGCCATGGCCGTGGCGCACGCGCTGGCCACGCCGCACGGCAGCCGCGTCACCCTGGTGGGTGGCGAGGCGCCGCTGCTGGCCGACCAGTTGCCCGCCCTGCAGCGGCGCGTGCTGGCACGCCTGAAGGCGCTGAACATCACCGTGCTGCAGGACCAGTGCATCGGCATGGACGGCCGCGCCCTGCAACTGGCCAGCGGCGCCACGCTGGTGTGCGATGCCCCGCTGCTGGCCGGCGGCGCCGGCACGCCCGCCTGGCTGCTGGAAGCCGGCCTGCAGCCCGACGAGCGCGGCCAGCCGCTGGTCAACGAGCGGCTGCAGAGCGACAGCCACCGCCAGGTGTTCGTGGTGCCCGACGAGGCGCCGGCCGAGGTCGGCCCGGTGATCGAGGCCAACCTGCGCACCGCCATCTCGGGTGGCACCTTCAGGAAGGCGCCGCTGGACCTGTCGCGCCTGAAGGTGGTGGGCTGCGGCGACGGGCGCGCCATCGCGGTCTGGGGCCCGCTCAGCCTGGAAGGGCGCGAAGTCTGGCACTGGAAGGACCGGCGCGACCGCCGGCAACTGGCCGCCCTGTTCACCCCCTGATCCGGGGGCAAGGCCCCGTTCAAGGCCCTGGCGGGCCGTTTTTCGTGCCTGCGTGCATGGAAAACCCTGAGATTTCGGCCCGGAACGTGAACTATACTGCGTGCGAAAGGCAATTTAGTTCACATTGCTGCTACCTTGGTTCTCATGCGCACGCGCATCGTTTCAGGGTAAGCCGGGGTGGTGCTGAGCGCTTCCTGTTTCACAATTGCCGCCATTACTTGACATCTAAAGGAGTTTCGCCATGACAGCTCAAGCCCGCGGTCTCAGCCGCCGTCTGATGCTTTCCCGCAGCGCCGCCGTCGTCGGCGCCAGCTCGGCCGGCCTGCTGCTGCCCGAGATCGTGCGTGCGCAGGGCAACAAGCTGAAGGTCGGCTTCATGCTGCCCTACACCGGCACCTTCGCGCAGCTGGGCGTGGCCATCGAGAACGGCGTGCGCATGGCCATCGCCGAGAAGGGCGGCAAGCTGGGCGGGCGCGAGATCGAGTGGGTCAAGGTGGACGACGAGTCCGAGCCGTCCAAGGGCGTGGAGAACGCCAACAAGCTGGTGCAGCGCGACAAGGTGGACGTGCTGATCGGCACCGTGCACTCGGGCGTGCAGATGGGCATCCAGCGCGTGGCGCGCGAGTCGGGCGTGCTGAACATCATCCCCAACGCCGGCGTGCACGCCGCCACCCGCGCGCTGTGCGCGCCCAACGTGTTCCGCACCAGCTTCACCAACAGCCAGCCCACCAGCGCGCTGGGCAAGCCCATGATGGACAAGGGCCTGAAGCGCGCGGTGTGGATCACCTGGAAGTACGCCGCCGGCGACGAGGCCTTCGAGGGCTTCAAGCACAGCTACACCAAGGCGGGCGGCACCATCGTCAAGGAACTGGGCCTGCCCTTCCCCAACGTCGAGTTCCAGGCGCTGCTGACCGAGATCGCCAGCCTGAAGCCCGACGCCGTGGCCTGCTTCTTCGCCGGCGCCGGCGCCGCCAAGTTCATGCGCGACTACGCCGCCGCCGGCCTGCAGGGCAAGATCCCGCTGTACGGCTCGGGCTTCCTGACCGAAGGCGTGCTGCAGGCCGCCGGCCCCGCCGCCGAAGGCGTGATGACCACCATGCACTACGCCGACTCGCTGGACACGCCGCGCAACAACGCATTCCGCACCGCCTACGCCGGCCAGTTCAAGATGCAGCCCGACGTGTACGCCGTGCAGGGCTACGACGCCGGCCAGCTGCTGATGCGCGGCCTGGACGCCGTCAAGGGCGACATCGGCAACAAGGCCGCGCTGTACAAGGCCATGGAAACCGCCGTCATCGACAGCCCGCGCGGCAAGTGGACCATGAGCCGCGCCCACAACCCGGTGCAGGACATGTACCTGCGCGTGGTTGAAAAAGGCGATAACAAGGTGCTGGGCATCGCCGGCAAGGCGGTGGCCGACTCGGCCGCTGGCTGCAAGCTGGGCTGATCGCCCACGGCCTGACCGACGACGGCGGAGCGATCCGCCGTTTTTCTTGACTGCTTTCGCCCCCACTCCCCTGCCGTGGACTTCGCCAACTTTCTCATACAGACGCTGAACAGCGTGCAGTACGGGCTGCTGTTGTTCATGCTGGCCGCTGGCCTGACGCTGATCTTCGGCATCATGGGCGTGGTCAACCTCGCGCACGGCAGCTTCTACATGCTGGGCGCCTACCTGGCGTTCGCGCTGTC
>JRYL01004747.1_pt1 | contig 11790 bp, 10 predicted proteins | sample 235391 | NCBI WGS metagenome assembly JRYL01 (sample SAMN03074223, study PRJNA261481) | activated sludge metagenome | biome: Wastewater Treatment Plant; feature: Wastewater; material: Activated sludge; isolation source: activated biomass of a wastewater treatment plant treating wastewater from... ... | reverse complement strand
TCCGCTCTAACGCATAGTTAGCTTTGCACACGACGCAGCAACGGAAACGCTGCGATGCAGGCAATGATTATGGACGCCTCTGCAGCACTGGCCCACCACGGCAACGGCCGCATGAATGGCTCGGCATAAGCCAGAGGAATCAGAAGATAAAGCGCAACGAACGCCCCTGCGCCGAGTGACACCAGGGCGATGCCGCCCGGACGGCTGCGAGAAACAAGGCGCACGACAAGCGCAGCCAAGAAGACGAACAGGCCAACGGTCGGGCCGAAGACTGCCAAGAGATCCCATGAGAACGCGGCNNGTTGTACGACAGGCTCTACGCGGGCTGGCAGCGCATCGAGCGCGCCGCCCACGCGGATGGCGCCAGGAAACGAATTGAAGTGCTTTGGCTTTCGCCCTCCTGCCCGGCGCAAGGACTTTTCCCCAATACTGCATAACAACCAAGTTGAGCGGCCGGGGAACCCGGTCCGCTCGAACGCGTAGTTAGCCGCAAGGCTACGGAGGAACGATGACCGACAAGACGACAGAAACCGCGCCGAAGCGCATTTGGCTGCAAGTGGATACAGGCGCCGTAGGCCCGAGTGATGAGCCATTCCCGTCGGACCACGAAGGTGTGAGCTGGTGCGATGAAGAAATTGGCGGCGAGGAAGTCGAGTACGTGCGCGCAGACTTGGTGCGCGCCGCAATGCCGGTGAACGCCACGGACGACGGCGACCCAGAACTGCAACGACTGGCCGAAGTGCTTGGCATGACGGCTAACACCCAAGTTCAGCCGTGACGCGAAGCGGCATCGGCTGCAACGCGTTGTTATGCCGCACCCCGACGGAGCGAAATTGAAAGCTTGCAAGCGCCCAATCGTTCGATACCACGGAGGCAAGTGGAAGCTGGCCCCGTGGATCATTGCGCATCTGCCGCAGCACCGGGTCTATGTTGAGCCGTTCGGTGGTGGCGGCAGCGTTCTGCTGCGGAAAGAACGCAGCTATGCCGAGGTCTACAACGACCTGGACGGCGAAATGGTCAACCTGTTCCGGGTGGCGCGTGACAACGGGCGCGAGCTGCTGGAATGTTTGCGCTTGACGCCGTTCGCACGCGACGAGTTTGCCGAAGCCTACGAGCCGGCCAACGATGAAACCGAACAGGCGCGCAGGACAGTGATCCGGGCATTCATGGGGTTTGGCAGCAACGCTCACAACAAGCCGACAGGCTTCCGATCCAACAGCAACCGCAGTGGCACAACGCCTGCGCGGGACTGGATGAACTACCCGGACGCGCTGGACGCGATCATTGCGAGGCTTCGGGGCGTGGTGATCGAAAACCGCGACGCGCTGAAACTGATGCCGCAGCACGACAGCGAACAAACCGTGTTCTACGTGGATCCGCCATACGTGGCAGCGACCCGCGATAAGGGCGGCGATTACCGGCACGAAATGACGGACGCCGACCATGAAAGGCTGGCCGAAGTGCTGCACGGGCTGAAAGGCGCGGTCGTGTTGAGCGGCTACGGCTGCGAGTTGTACGACAGGCTCTACGCGGGCTGGCAGCGCATCGAGCGCGCCGCCCACGCGGACGGCGCCAGGAAACGAATTGAAGTGCTGTGGCTTTCGCCGCGTTGCCCGGCGCAAGGACTTTTCACCAATGCGGCATAACCTGGAATTAAGTTGCCGCACGATAACGCAGAACAAGCGAAAGCGTGCGGCGGTCAACTTGAATGACTTGTTAGCGGGCAAGCCCGCAGGAGACTGAAATGTATACGAAGCTGGATCAGCTGATTGTTTGTGCAGTAGGAGCATCGCGGCAAGCACCCATGTATGACCGGCTTGTAGCCGCCGAGGGAGGACGGATTGCGGCCGAAACCGGACGTGATGCCATGAGGGTGATTGACGGCAGGACGCAAGCTCTACGCCGAGCCGGACGAATTGCCTACTACAACAAGGGGCAAGCGCCGGATGGAAAGGCGGGGTGGTACTTGCCCGCTAACTACAATTCGACCCCATACGTCAGCCTATCTCCGCAGCCTAATCTTGCCGATTACGGATTGCGCAGAGTAAAAGTCTTAGCCGAAACAAGGGGTTGTTCTGATCGTACAGCCTATCCAGTCAGCCTAATCTTGCAGCGTTTTTTGGTGAGCCGGGGGCTGGGCTATGGGTGGATGGTCACACGACAAGTTGGGTGGTGCAAGGCCGCTGCCAGCGGGCGCGTCACAGCGCCCGCGCCTGCTGGACGAGGTGCGCGGCAGGCTCCGCCGGCTCGGGTTGGCGCGGCGCACCGAGGAGGCGTACGTCGGGTGGATTCGGCGCTTCATTCTCGCCAATGGCAGGCGGCATCCGCGACGGGGCGACCTGCGGCGATGCCCCCAACTGCCGCCGTTCCAAAGCCCGTCGCCCGCGTAGGGGCGACCTACGACTATGCTCACGACTTGGGTCACCCGCGCAGGGGCGACCTGCGACTGTGCTCCCGACTTGGGTCACACGCGCAGGGGCGGCCTGCGGCGATGTTCCCAGCCTGAGCCGGATTATCTGAAGAAAGGTCTGAACAAGTTTCTGCCGTCGTGCCTCGCCGAATTGCTGTTTCTGATAGACGAAGGTCTGCCTACTCCGTTTCCTGGCAGCAGCATGGATCCCGGCCTTCGCGGGGATGGCGGATAACGCTGTGGGCATTGCGGCCTGCGGGGCCATTGATCCACCTTGCCTGACGGCCTGCGAACGCTTCGACGCGGGGTGGTGCGCGCGGGCTAGCTGTCGGGGATGGCAGCGCCGCCGAGCCCGAACTGCAGCAGCGCGGGGTTGCCGGTTTCCTCCGTGTACCAGTAGCCGAGTTTCTCCAGGTCTGCGGCGAAGGCGGTATCGTCGGATTCGGCCACTTCGAACCCGCACAGTACGCGGCCATCGGCGGCACCGTGGTTGCGGTAGTGGAACAGGCTGATGTTCCAGCGGCTGCCGAGGGTTTCGAGGAAGTGGCGCAGGGCGCCGGGGCGCTCGGGAAACTCGAAGCGGAAGATGCGCTCGCGCGCCAGCGGCGCGGGGCCGCCGACGAGATAGCGTACGTGTTCGTGCGCGACTTCGCTGTCGGTGTAATCGGCTACGGGATATCCGGCACCGCGCAGGGTGTCGGCCAGGGCGGTGCGTTCGGCACCGCCGCCCTTGAGCGCGACGCCCAGATAAATCTGCGCGTTGCTGGAGCCGTGGTAGCGGTAGTTGAATTCGGTGATGGCGCGCTGGCCGATGGCGCGGATCAGGTCGAGGTAGGCACCGCGCCGCTCCGGGATGGTCACGCCGAACAGCGCCTCGTGCTGTTCGCCCACGCCGGCGCGGTCGGAGACGTAGCCGAGGCGATCGAAGTTCATGTTGGCACCGCTCAGCACCGCAGCGAAGGTGCGCCCGGTGCCGGGGTTGTTCGCGCACCAGCGCTTGATGCCGGCGACGGCGAGCGCGCCGGCCGGTTCGACGATGGAGCGGGTGTCTTCGAACACGTCGCGGATCGCCGCGCATACCTGGTCCGAATCGACCGTGATGACTTCGTCGATGCGCCGCCGCAGAAGTTCGAACGGCAGCGCGCCGACCTGCCGCACCGCGCAGCCGTCGACGAAGATGCCGACGTGCTCCAGCGGCACCGGCTCGCCCAGCAGCATGGCGGCCTTGAGGCAGGCGGCGTCATCGGGCTCCACCGCGATCACGCGCACCGAGGGATCGAGCGCCTTGAGNNTCGTCGTAGGGATGGATCAGGATGCGGCCTTCGGCTTTTGCCAGCGCCATGCCGTGCGCCGCGGCATCGTCGTAGGAATCGCCGTGCAGCACCGCGCGCGCGCCCAGCGCTTCGACCGTGTCGGACTTGATGCGCGGCGTGGTGGCCGGCATCACGATCACCGCGTCGATGCCGAGTTTGCGCGCGCCCAGCGCCACGCCCTGCGCATGGTTGCCGGCGGACACCGCCAGCACGCCGCGCGCGCGTTCCTCGGGCGTGAGCCGCGCCAGGCGGGTGTAGGCACCGCGCAGCTTGAAGGAGAACACCGGCTGTTCGTCCTCGCGCTTGAGCAGCACGGTGTTGTTGAGGCGCGCGGAAAGGCGGCGCGCGAGGTCGAGCGGCGTGCGCTCGGCCACGTCGTAGACCGGCGCGGTGAGGATGGCGCGCAGCCAGGCGGTGTCGTCGTCGGAAGCGGGGTGCGGACGGTTCATGGGGTGGTGCTCATGCAGCTTCGCGCACGCGTGCTGCGACGTATTCGCCGGCCTGCGAGGTGGATACCGCGCCTTCGGCGGTGAGATCGCGCGTGAGCACACCGGCATCGAGCGCCTGCGACACCGCGCTTTCCACCGCGCGCGCTTCGGCGTCCAGTCCGAGCGAATGGCGCAGCAGCAGCGCGACCGAGAGCAGCGTGGCGTAGGGATTGGCGATGCCCTGGCCGGCGATGTCCGGGGCCGAGCCGTGGATCGGTTCGTACAGTCCCGCCCTGCCATCGCCGATCGAGGCGCTGGGCAAGAGGCCCATGGAACCGGCCAGCACCGAGGCTTCGTCGGTGAGGATGTCGCCGAACAGGTTTTCGGTGAGGATCACGTCGAAGCTGGCGGGGCGGTGCAGCAGGTGCATGGTCATCGCATCGACCAGCACGTGCTCGAATTCGATGTCCGGGAACTCGTCGGCGAGCACGCGCGTGACCACGCTGCGCCACAGGCGCGAGGTTTCCAGCACGTTGGCCTTGTCCACGTGGGTGATCTTCTTGCGGCGGCCGCGCGCGAGCTGCGCGGCGCGGCGCGTGACGCGCTCGACTTCGGCCACCGAATAGCGGCTGACGTCGTACGCGACCCGGCCATCGTCCTCGCGGCCCTTCTCGCCGAAGTAGGCACCGCCGGTCAGCTCGCGCACGAACAGCAGATCCACCCCCTCCAGCAGCTCCGGCTTGAGCGGCGCGAATTTGGCCGCCGCCGGATGCGGTGCGACCGGACGCAGGTTGGCATAGACGCCGAGGGTGGCGCGCAGTTTCAGCAAACCTTGTTCGGGACGCACGGGAGCGTTGGGATCGGACCACTTCGGTCCGCCGACCGCACCCAGCAGCACCGCGTCGGCGCGCTCGCAGGCAGCGACGGTTGCCGGCGGCAGCGGGTCGCCGGTTTCATCGATGGCGATGCCGCCGATCAGGCCTTCTTCAAGAGTGAACTCGTGGCCGAAGCGGCTGGCGACGGCGTCGAGGAGGGTGCGGGCCTGGGCGATGACTTCGGGGCCGATGCCGTCGCCGGGGAGGAGGGTGAGGGTGGCGTTCATGGGGTTGGATTTTGGTTCGATAGGTTAAAGAGCTTTCGGACATCCCTTCGGACTGCCCGAGTTACTTCTCTTTGCTTGCCCAAAGAGAAGTAACCAAGAGAAACGGCACCCGGACGCGCTGGAGGGCGTTGGGCTGAACAAACTCGGCGTTCCGCGACTGAACGTTGTGGCAGGAGGCGGTCTACCCCTGACGTTTGTCGCACTCGCCAGTCGCGGAACCAAACGGGTGGGCATACATGGTGCTTCCGCGCGGAATGCCCGTTATCGCGCCGAGCAACGCAGCCGACTTCGGGGGAAAGGCGCGACTGTTCGAGGCCACGGATGGCCGAGTTCGCGCCGGCCCGAAGTCGGCGAGTAGCGCAGGGCACCGACGCCGCGTAGCGGTGGCGGCGCGATACCCGGGGGTCCTTCTCTTTGGTTCCTTTCTCTTGGACAAGCAAGAGAAAGGAACTCGGGCAGCCCGAAGGGATGTCCGAAAGCCTTTGCTCTCTTCGAAACCACCGCGACCACAAGAAGCCCCCCTCACCCCAACCCTCTCCCCCATCGCCAATGGGGGAGAGGGAGCGAGAGTGCGTGGCAAGCCAAATGCTGTGGTGCCCGCAGCTGTTGTAGGAGCGAGCTTGCTCGCGATTTGGGTTTGCGATACCAGAAATATCCGAACTCGCGATCCGCGCATCCGCGCGTCCGAAAAGCGCCCCCTCACCCCAACCCTCTCCCCCAAGCGGGCTTGGGGGAGAGGGGGCAGTGGGTCGTGTGGGAGCGGGCTTGCCCGCGAAGGAATCTTGCCGTGTCGCAAGGCGTATCGCGGCCAAGGCCGCTCCTACAAAGGCAGGTACCGAGGAGGAAGGCATCAGGCCGCCCGCGACTTCTCGAAGGCGGCGATCGCGTCGGCCTGCATCAGCAGGTAGCCCATCTGGTCCACGCCCTTGAGCAGGCACTCGCGGGCAAAGGCTTCGATTTCGAAGGCGATGGTGGAGCCATCGGGCAGCTCGATGCGCAGGGCCTCCAGATCGACAACGATCTTGCGGCCTTCGAAGCCGGCGATGCGCTGCCAGTCGGCGTCGGAGACGACGATGGGCAGCACGCCGTTCTTCAGCGCGTTGTTGCGGAAGATGTCGGCGATGCGGGTGGAGATCACCGCGCGGATACCGTAGTCGTGCAGGGCCCAGGGCGCGTGTTCGCGCGAGGAGCCGCAGCCGAAGTTGCGGCCGGCGGCGAGGATGCCGGCACCGCGCAGTTCGGGGCGATGCAGCGGGAAATCCGGGCGCTCGTTGCCTTGGGCATCGAAGCGCCAGTCGGCGAAGCAGCCCTGGCCGATGCCGGCGCGCTGCGTGGTGGTGAGAAAGCGCGCCGGGATGATCTGGTCGGTGTCGATGTTTTCCTGCGGCAGCACGGCAACCACGGATTCGAAGCGGGTGAAGGGTTCCATCAGGCGGCCTCCTCGACAAGCGGCGGGTACTGGCGCGGATCGGCGATGACGCCGGCGACGGCGCAGGCGGCGGCGGTGGCGGGGCTCGCCAGCACGGTGCGCGCGCCCTTGCCCTGGCGGCCCTCGAAGTTGCGATTGGAGGTGGAGACGCAGAGTTCGCCTGCGCCGACCTCGTCGCCGTTCATCGCCAGACACATCGAGCAGCCNNGCGCACGTGGCTGGCGACCTTGCGACCGCGCAGCACGCCGGCGACGGCGCGCAGGTCTTCGATGCGGCCGTTGGTGCAGGAGCCCACGAACACCACGTCCACCTTGCGCCCGAGCAGCGGCGCGTCGCCCTCGAAGCCCATGTACGAAAGGCTGCGTGCGGCGACATGGTCGCGCTGTGCGGGCACGTTCTTGTCCACGGCGATCACCTGGCCGGGGTTGGTGCCCCAGGTGACGGTCGGACGCACGTCGGCGGCGTCGATCACGACCTCGCGGTCATAGCGTGCGTCGGGATCGCTGACGAGCTGCTTCCAGCACGCCACCGCGGCGTCGAAATCGGCGCCCTGCGGCGCGTTCGGGCGGCCGCGCAGGTAGGCGAAGGTGACCTCGTCGGGCGCGATCAGGCCGGCGCGCGCGCCGGCTTCGATGCTCATGTTGCACACCGTCATGCGCCCTTCCATCGAGAGCGCACGGATTGCCTCGCCGCGATACTCGATGACGTGGCCGGTGCCGCCGTCCATGCCCAGCACGCCGATGATGTGCAGGATCAGATCCTTGGCCGTGGCCTCCGGCGGCAAGGTGCCGTTGACCGTGACCGCGAGGGTTTTCGGGCGGCGCTGCAGCAGGCATTGGGTCGCCAGCACGTGGCCCACTTCCGTGGTGCCGATGCCGAACGCGAGCGCGCCGAACGCGCCGTGGGTGGCGGTGTGCGAGTCGCCGCAGACAATCGTCATGCCCGGCTGGGTCGCGCCCAGCTCCGGCCCCATCACGTGCACGATGCCGCGCTGGCCCGAATCGAAGCCGTGCAGGGTGATGCCGAACTCGCGGCAGTTGGCCAGCATGGTGTCGACCTGGTTCCTCGTGGCCGCGTCCTTGTACGGCAGCGTGCCGTCCGGATTGGCCGGCAGGGTGGGCGTCGAATGATCGAGCGTGGCCAGGGTGCGCTCCGGGCGGCGCACCGCGAGCCCGCGCGCGCGCAGCTCATCGAAGGCCTGCGGCGTGGTGACCTCATGGACCAGGTGCAGGTCCACGTAGAGCACCGCCGGCGCGTCGTCGGATTCCGGGCGCACGCAGTGCGCGTCCCAGATTTTGTCGATGATGGTTTTCATTGGCGGGAATCGGAATCGGAATCGGNNAAATCAGGCCGCCTCGCTCTGCGCGACCAGCGCGCGCCGCCGCTCGAAGCGGTTGACCACTTCCAGATAGGCCAGGGCGCTGGCTTCGAGCACGTCGGTGGAGACGGCGCGGCCGTGGTAGTCGCGGCCGTCGGCGTGGACGGTGACGCGCGCCTCGCCCTGGGCGTCCTCGCCCACGGACAGCGAGCGCACCTGGTAGTCCTTGAGCCCGTAGTGGAAGCCGGTGGCGAATTCGATGGCCGAGAACATCGCATGCACCGGCCCATCGCCGAGCGCAGCCTGGCGCAGCTTGCGGCCATCGGCGTGCTCCAGCTCGATCAGCGCCTCGGGATTGCCACCCTGCCCGATGCGGCCGGCGATCTGCAGGCGCGTGAGGCACCACGGGCCGGTCTCTTCGCCGCTGGAACCCAGCGCGATGGCTTCCAGATCCGCGTCGAACACTTCTTTCTTGCGGTCCGCCAGTGCCTTGAACGCGGCGAAGGCGCGGTTCAGCGCCTCTTCGTCCAGGCTATGGCCCAGCGCCTTGAAGCGGTCGGCCAGCGCGGCGCGACCCGAGTGCTTGCCCAGCACCAGCGAGGACCGCGGCACGCCGACGTCTTCGGGCGACATGATTTCGTAGGTGGCGCGGTTGCGCAGCATGCCATGCTGGTGGATGCCCGATTCGTGCGCGAAGGCGTTCTCGCCGACGATGGCCTTGTTGCGCGCGATCTGCGAGCCGGTGAGCGAAACCAGCTGGCGCGAAACCGCGTACAGGCGCGGCGTGTTGATGCGTGTTTCCAGGCCGTAATACGGCTTGCGGGTGCGCAGCGCCATCACGATCTCTTCCATCGCGGCATTGCCGGCGCGTTCGCCGATGCCGTTGATGGTGCACTCGATCTGGCGCGCGCCGTTCTCGACGGCGGCCAGCGAGTTGGCGACAGCCAGGCCGAGATCGTCGTGGCAGTGCGAGGAAAAGACGACCTGATCGGCACCGCGCACGTTCGCCCGCAGCCAGGCGAACAGCTCGCCGTACTCCGCCGGCACCGCGTAGCCCACGGTGTCGGGAATGTTGAGCGTGGTGGCTCCCGCATCGATTGCCACCTCCAGCGCGCGGGCGAGGAACTGGCGATCCGAGCGCGAGCCGTCCTCGGCCGAAAACTCCACGTCCGCACAGTACGAGCGCGCCAGCGCGACGTGGGTGGCGATGGACTCGAGCACTTCCTCGCGGCGCATCCGCAGCTTGTGCTCCATGTGCAGGTCCGAGGTGGCGATGAAGACATGGATGCGTGACTTTTCCGCCGGCTCCACCGCCGCCGCCGCGCGCTCGATGTCCTCGCGCTGGCAGCGTGCCAGTGCGGCCACGGTGCTGCCTCTGACCAGCTTGGCGATGGACTTCACCGCGTTGAAGTCATCCGGACTGGCCGCCGCGAAGCCGGCCTCGATGATGTCCACCCCGAGGTCCGCGAGCTGCTGCGCAAGGAGAAGTTTCTGAGGCGTGGTCATGGAGCAGCCGGGCGACTGCTCGCCATCGCGCAGGGTGGTATCGAAGATGCGTACGTGATCGCTCATGGCGTGCCTCGTTGCGGTGGTTCGGGAAACGCGGTGTTTCGGGGATTCCTGAAAAGCCCGGGAAACCCCTCGATCCGTCATCCCGGCGAAGGCTGGGATGACGTGGTTTGGGGGCTTCGCAAACACAGGCGAAGCCTCCGGTTACCTGGATCAGGCAGCAGCCTTCTTCGCCGATGCCGAATCCTTCAGCCAGCTCATCGAGGCGCGCAGCCGGCGGCCCACCTCCTCGATCGGGTGGTCCAGATCCTTCTGCTTGAGGGCCTGGTAGTTGGCGCGGCCGGCCTTGTGCTCGGCGATCCACTCGCGTGCGAAGGTGCCGTCCCGGATTTCCTTGAGCACCTGGCGCATCTGCGTGCGCGCGTGCTCGTCGACCACGCGCGGGCCGCGCGTGAGGTCGCCGTACTGCGCGGTTTCGGAGATGAACTGGTGCATGCGCGCCAATCCGCCCTCGTTGAGCAGGTCGACGATCAGCTTCAACTCGTGCAGTACTTCGTAATAGGCGATCTCGGGCTGGTAGCCGGCTTCCACCAGGGTCTCGAAACCCATCACCACCAGCTCGGTCGCGCCACCGCACAGCACCGCCTGCTCGCCGAACAGATCGGTTTCGGTTTCCTCCGGGAAGGTCGTCTCGATGACGCCGCCGCGGGTGCCGCCGATGCCGTCGGCGTAGGCCAGCGAGAGCTCCCTGGCCTTGCCGGTGGCGTCCTGATGGATCGCGAACAGCGAGGGCACGCCGCGGCCTTCCTCGTACTGGCTGCGCACCAGCGCGCCGGGGCCCTTGGGCGCGACCAGGATCACGTCCAGATCCTGGCGCGGGGTGATGGCACCGAAATGCACGTTGAAGCCGTGCGCGAACAGCAGCGCCGCGCCCGGTTTGGCGAGCGGCGCAACGATCTGTTCATACAGTTCGGCCTGCACCATGTCGGGCGTCAGCAGCGCGATCAGGTCGGCCTTCGGAATCGCGTTCTCCGGCGTATCCACCGCCAGACCATCCTCCTGCGCCTGCTTGAAACTGGCACCATCGGGGCGTGCGGCCACCAGCACGTTGAACCCCGAATCACGCAGGTTGCGCGCATGCGCCCTGCCCTGGCTGCCGTAGCCGTAGATGACGGTGAGCTTGTCGCGCAGCGCGGCGGGATTGGCGTCGGCGGTGGTGTAGGTTTTCATGAGGCAACTCCGTTGCGGGAAGGGTGAATGGAGAATGGTTAGAAGCGGGGATTCGTGGGCTGTGGGTTGGCGGTACAGGTGGGGATGGAGCGGAAGTTCGGGGTTGCGATGAGCCCTCCCCCGATTCCCCGTTCCCCATTCCCTATTCCCGCCTGGGCGGAAACGCCGTCACGGCACCCTCCGACGCCGGAGAAACCAGCGCCGCAAACTTGGCCAGCGCGCCGGATTCTTCGACCCGGTGCGGCTGCCAGGACACCGGGCGGGCATCGAGGTCGGCGTCGGTGGAGATGGTGCGGGCATCGACATCGATCACGATGCGGTCGCCGTCGACGAGCCTGCCGATGGGGCCGCCGAGCGCGGCTTCCGGGCAGATGTGGCCGACCATGAAGCCGTAGGTCGCGCCGGAGAACCGCCCGTCGGTGATGAGCGCGACTTCGCCGCCCAGGCCCTGGCCGATCAGTGCGGCGGTGACGGCCAGCATCTCGCGCATGCCGGGGCCGCCGACCGGGCCTTCGCCGCGGATCACGACCACGTCGCCGGCGACGATCCGGCGGTGCTGCACGGCCCGGAAGGCGGCGTCTTCGCCGTCAAACACGCGCGCCGTGCCTTCGAAGCGCAGCGCCTCGTGTCCGGCGAGCTTCACCACGCAGCCGTCGGGCGCGATGTTGCCGTAAACGATGCCGTAGCCGCCGCGCGCCTTGACCGGCTTCTCGATGGTCAGCAGCACCTCCTGGCCCGGGGTTTCCTGCGCGCTGGAAAATTCCTCGAACAGGCTCTTGCCGCTGACCGTGGGCTGGTCGGTGATGAGGCCTGCTTCCATCAGACGCTGGCCCAGCAGGCGCGAGCCGCCGGCGGCGTGCATGTCCGGGGCCATGAAGCGGCCACCGGGTTTCAGATCGGCGATGACCGGGGTGCGGCGGGAGATTTCGTCGAAGGCGTCCAGATCAAAGTGGAAGCCCGCCTCGCGCGCGATCGCCAGCATGTGCAGCACGGTGTTGGTGGAACCGGCGGTCGCGTTGGCCGCCACGGTGGCGTTGCGCACCGATTCGGG
>JRYL01000394.1_pt1 | contig 11837 bp, 13 predicted proteins | sample 235391 | NCBI WGS metagenome assembly JRYL01 (sample SAMN03074223, study PRJNA261481) | activated sludge metagenome | biome: Wastewater Treatment Plant; feature: Wastewater; material: Activated sludge; isolation source: activated biomass of a wastewater treatment plant treating wastewater from... ... | reverse complement strand
GAACAGAACACGCAGCAGTCGCCGGGGTTGGGGCGCAGCAACGCCTTGCAGTTGCAGCACTCGTAGAAGAACTGGCAGGCGTCGGTCGGCATGGTTTCCTGCTGGGCATATCCACAGCGTGGGCACGTCAACACGGACTCCAGGACAATGGGACTCACGGCGCACCTTGCCCGGTGGCGCGGACGCTCAGACTTACCTTGCCCTTGCTGGCAAGGTGCGCAACAACATGAATTGCGCTTGCCTCGCTGATCTTGAGCTTGGTCGCCAGGGCCGTTGCATCTGCCGCGCCCTGGTCGTCCAGTGCCGCGAGCGCCTCACGTTCCAGGCTTTCCATCCACTCGCCGAACAGGGTGTGAAGTTCGGGCTTAGCAAAGGCGGCCATCGACGTGGTCTTGTGGATGGCCGCCAGGATTTCCGAGCACATTCCTATCATCTGCTGCATGGGGTTGCCGGCCTCGCCGCCGGGCTGACTTCCCATCTGCCCCATCATCTTCTGCATCATGTCCATGGGGCCTTCGCCGCCCGAGCCCATCTGAGCCATCATCTTTTTCATCTTAGGGTCGTCTCAGAAAACGGGAAAAAATCGTACGTTAAGACTCGTTGACCAGCCGCCGCAACGCAGCGCCGATCAACGTTCCTTCGCTTTTTGCGTCGTCACTGCTGGATGTTTTCTCCCCGCCGGATGGCATACGCACGCCTCGCCATGGGCGGCGGCCTCCAGTTCGTGCAGGATGCCGCAGTCCGCAGCCACGTGCCCGGCCCCGCAGCTCGCCCGCAACGCCACCAACTGATTCTCCAGGGCGTTCAGGGACTTCAACCGCGCCCGCACCCGTCCGAGATGCTCGTCGATCAGCCGGTTGATCTCACCGCAATCGGCCTCCGGGTGGGCGACGAAATCGAGCAGGTGCCTGATCTCCGCAAGCGACATGTCAAGCGCCCGACAGTGGCGGACGAAGCTCAGGCGTTCCAGGTGTGCCGCGCCGTAGGCGCGGTAGCCATTCGCTGCCCGGGCGGGCGGCGGCAGCAACCTCGCCTTCTCGTAGTAGCGAATCGTTTCGACATCGACGCCGGTCGCCTGGCCAAGTTCTCCGATCCGCATGACACCTCCTCGCACGATTGCTCATGCTAAGCCGTTGACCCCGGAGCGACTACAGGGTTTTCAATGTTGACACTGCCGCAGCGGGCAGGACTCAGGGAACCCTCGAAAGGAGCGCAAGATGAAACCATTGATCACGTTGGGATTGGCCGCGGCCCTCGCGATGCCGGCGCCGTCCCTCTTTGCCGCCGACCCGCCAGCCGGCGCGGGCGGGCAGACGAAACAGGAGGCCCCCCGGCACGACGGACTTTGACAAGCAGATGGCGCAGGTGCAGGAGAACATGAGAGCGATGCAGGAGCAGATGGACAGGATCCGCCAGACGGAGGATCCCCAGGCGCGGCAGAAACTGCTCCAGGACCACTGGACCACGATGCAGAACAACATGCAGATGATGCACGGCATGTGGGCACCGGGGATGATGGGGTGTTGCGGCGGGGCGCCGATGATGGGCCAGGGCCGTATGGGCGGCCGCATGATGGGCGGGCCCATGTGGGGGGACTACCGGCGTCTGACGCCCGAGCAACTCAAGCAGCGCCAATTCATGATGGAGCAATACATGCCGATGCAGCAGATGATGATGGATCAAATGATGCAGCATCAGCAGTGGATGTCGCAGCAGCCGCAGCCGAAGTGAGCCGTCCCGGGGTGGTCACTTCGGTGTCATGCCCCGCGAGCGACCGTTGCATTCCTCGTGCAGGACCACCATGAAGCAATCCGTTTTCGTCATCACCCACATGGACTGCCCGACCGAGGAGGCGCTGATTAGGGTAAGTGGTTGACTCTGTGGTCACTACAGGGTTTTCAATGGCGTCAAGGAGCGTGATCATGAACAAAGTGACTGAAGATACCCAGCTCTGCAATGTCGGGGGTGCATGCGCGCAGGACGCGACGCCGTCGCAGGAGCTTTTGCCCGGCGCGGCGGCCGAGAATACGGTTTATCGCATTCCGGCAATGGATTGCGCTACCGAAGAGATGGAGATCAGGCAGGCGCTGTCGTCGGTCGTCGGGGTTCGCCGGCTTGGCTTCGCGCTGGGTACGCGTACGCTTACGATCACGGCCGGAGCCGCCGTGCAGCAACAGGCACAAGATGCAATACGTGCGGCGGGCTTCGAGATCCATCTCGTCGATGCGGGGCAGTCCGGCCAGACGTTGCAAGCCGAGTCCGCTGACGACGATCGGCGAATCGGAGCTGGGCTCGCACGGCTGATCGGTGCCCTGATCTTGGCGGTGGGCGCTGAAGCATTGGCCTACTTTGCACCGGCAACCCTCCTGGTCAAGGTCGTGGGTATGGCCCTCGCTGCTGCGGCAATCGGCTTGTCGGGTTTGAGCGTTTATAAGAAGGGGCTCGTCGCGCTCAGTCGTGCTCGCCTGAACATCAATGCCCTGATGTCCGTCGCCGTCACCGGCGCATTCGTGATTGGCCAGTGGCCCGAGGCGGCCATGGTCATGGCGCTCTATGCCATCGCCGAGTTGATCGAGGCGCGCGCGGTCGACCAGGCACGCAATGCGATCACGAGCCTGATGGCCCTGGCCCCTGACGAAGCCGAGGTGAGGCAGGCGGACGGAAGTTGGGTGCGCGTCGCGGCCGCCTCGGTGCCTCTGGAGGCCATCATTCGCGTCAAACCCGGCGAGCGTGTGCCACTCGATGGTGTCGTGACCGTCGGAAACAGTGCGATCAACCAGGCACCGGTCACCGGCGAAAGTATTCCCGTCGACAAGCAACCCGGCGATCTCGTCTTTGCCGGGACGATCAATGAGACCGGGTTGCTCGAATGCCGCGTGACGGCCGTGGCGAGCAATACGACGCTGGCACGCATCATTCATGCCGTGGAAGAAGCACAGAGCACGCGGGCGCCCACGCAGCGATTCGTCGACCGTTTCGCGGCGATCTACACGCCCGCCATCTTCGTGATCGCGCTGGCGGTGGCGATCGTCGGACCATTGGGATTCGGCTGGCCATGGCTCGATGCGCTCTACAAGGCGCTGGTCCTGCTCGTCATCGCTTGTCCCTGCGCGCTGGTCATCTCCACACCGGTGACCGTAGTGAGCGGGCTCACCGCGGCTGCACGACGGGGCATTCTGATCAAGGGTGGAACGTACCTCGAGGATGCGCGCAAGATCAAGGCGATCGCGCTTGACAAGACCGGCACTGTGACCGAAGGCAAGCCACGCCTCGTGGCCTTCGACGCCATCTCCGCCGACCATACCGAGCAGCGAACCGGGAGCCTTGCCGCAAGCCTTGCCGCCCACTCGGACCATCCGGTCTCGAAAGCCATTGCGGCCGGGCTCGACCACCCGCTGGAGGCCGTCGACGAATTCAATGCCCTCGCGGGGCGCGGTGTTCAAGGGCGCGTTGGCGACGACGTCCATGTTCTGGGTAACCACCGTTTGATCGAAGATCGCGGCCAGTGCAGTACTGAACTCGAGGCACGGCTGGCGGAGCACGAATCGCAAGGACGCACTGTCACGCTGCTGGCCTCGTCGAAGAAGGTGCTGGGCCTGTTCGCGGTCGCGGACACGATCAAGGCATCGTCCCGGACTGCCATTGCCGAATTGCGTGCGCTGGGTGTCACCCCGGTGATGCTGACCGGCGATAATGAAGCGACCGCACGGTCGATTGCCGCGCAGGCCGGTATCGAGGATGCCCGCGGCAATCTATTGCCTGAAGACAAACTCGCTGCGATTCGCGACCTGCAGCGCCGATATGGTCCTACGGCAATGACAGGGGATGGCATCAACGATGCGCCGGCACTTGCTCAGGCCGACATGGGGATCGCCATGGGCGCGGCGGGTACCGATACGGCCATGGAGGCGGCCGACATCGTGATCATGAACGACGATTTGCGCCGCATACCCGAGACGATCCGTTTGTCGCGGCGCACGCATTCGGTGTTGTGGCAGAACATTACCCTGGCGCTCGGCATCAAGAGCGTTTTTCTGGTGCTCGCTCTTCTGGGGTCGGCCACGATGTGGATGGCCGTGTTTGCCGACATGGGCGCGAGCCTGCTCGTCGTGTTCAACGGCCTGCGCCTCTTGCGCGCGACCGAACGCACAGAATGAGGGACCGAACATCGGTGGAGGAGAAGTATCGTGCATGACGAGCAGTCGCATGGCGAAAGCACCAAGACCCGCGCTGACGTGATGCGCGAGCTTGCGCAGGCCAGGGCAGATGGAAGTTACGAATCTTTCCTGCGTGATCTGCCGACGCCGAACACGAACGCGGCCCCCGGCAAAACGCGGGAGCAGGTCCTGCAGGAACTCCGGGACATGACGTCTGCCGAGCGCGCTTACATGGAGGAGCTCTATGGCCAGAACTGAGGCTTTCATTTCGTTTCCGGCACGGATGCCTTCCTGTTTCCAACCCTGAGACCTCCTGTAGAATCGTCGCGTGCGCAAGCTATTGATCGTCCTCCTCGTGTTGTTTCTGCCGCTGCAGTGGAGCACCGCGGCCGTGGCGGCATTTTGCTCGCACGAGGGCGGTTCCCTGAAGCGCGCTCATCTGGGTCATCACACGCACAATCATGCGGACCGTGACGGCACGGAGCGCTCGGATCACGGGACGAGCAAGACGTGTGACGCCAGTTGCAGCGCCGATCACGACCACAGCCATAGCCCGCACGCACTGTTTGCCGCCACGCACAGTCTCGAGGTCGTCCCGGACCGCTCGGGCAACAGTCCCTATCGCTCCCCGCTGTCCGAGCCGCCGCCGGACAGCCTCCTTCGCCCGCCCGCATACCTCCTCGTCTGATTCCGCCGACGAGTTCGGGTTTCATGGATCCACGCATCGGTTGAGCACCGGTCGCGTGGCCGCCCTCGTCGGTTTCCTTTTGATCCGTCTCGCTGGGCGCATCGCCCGAGCGAGCCGGACGCCGTCCAGACGAGGACTCAATGACGAAGATCGACCCTTCGCGCGGCATCGGCCTGTGCGTCGCACTGTGCTTTCCCCTCATGACGTGGGCGCAGACCCCGCCCACTTCCGCGCCGGCCGCGCCAGCGCCAATGTGGCGTCTAGAACCCGCAGCCGGCGACGCGGCCGTGCGTGGCACCCTGTCGCTAAGCCAGGCGCTCGCGCTGGCCCACGCGCAGAACCCGGAATTGGCCGCATCGCGGCTCGAGCTGGAGGCGATGGCCGGCGCGAGCCAGCAAGCGCAGAGCCGCCCCAACCCCGAAATCGCCTACCTGCTCGAAGACACGCAGCGTCAGATGCGGACGACGACGCTCCAGCTCAACCAACCGATCGAGCTGGGCGGGGTCAGCTCACGAAACGGAAAAAATCGTACGCTAAGGCGCGCCATGCGCTTGCGCGCGAGCGCTCTCACGAGGGAGATTCCTCGTACTTCCGAAACGCGCGCCAAAGTGCAACGTCGTACGCAATCTTGAGCACACCGCAGGCCACCAGCGGCATCGCCAGCCAGCCGGCGGCGAACAAGGCGCCGCCGATGGCGGGGCTAGCTGCGGCAGCGAGGCTCCTGGGTACGGTGGTGAAGCTCGCCGCCGCGGCGCGCTCTGCCGGCGTCACCACCGCCATGACGAAGGCCGAGCGCGTGGGTACGTCCATCTGCGACAGGGCGCTGCGCAGGAACAGCAGCGCGAGCGCCACCGGCAGGCTGTCGGCGAAGGCGGCGAGGATCAGACAGACGCTCGACGGGATGTGCGTGAACACCATCGTGTTGATCAGGCCAATGCGGCGCGCTACCCAGGGGGCGGCGAGCTGGGAGCCGGCCGACAGCAGCCCGGCCCAGAAGAAGAATTGGCCGGCAGCGGCGAGCGAGAGGTCGAAACGCTCGAACAGCCAGAGCGCGAGCAAGGTATTGACGATCAGCCCGCCGGCGAAGGCATCGACCGAGAACAGTGCCGCCAGTTTGATCACGATGCCGCGCGAAGGCCCCAGCGCTGTGGGCGCCGCCGTCTGCTCGTCCACGCGGTGGTCCGGCAAGGCGCGATACAGGGCGAAGATCGCGACGCCGGTCAGCCCGTAGACGACGAACATCAGGCGCAACGCGTCGAGCTGGGCCAGGCCGGCATCGGTCAGCACTTGCGGGATCGCGGTCGCCAGCGAACCGGTCGCGGCACACAAGGCGCCGACGAAGGTATAGCGCGCGAACAGAAAAGTGCGCGCCTCGCCCTGCGCCGATTCGGCCAGCCGCGCGTGCTCCAGCGGCAGGAAGACGCTGACGTCGCCGGAGCTGGGGTTCATCGTACCGACGAAGGCGACTACAGCCAACGGCCAGAAGGCGCCGATGCCGCCCAGGCCTGCCAGCAGCAGACCGGTGGCGGTCATCAGCCCGGCGGCAGCAAGCAGCAGGCTACGCTGCCGGAAGCGATGGCCCCACTGCCCGACCGCCAGGGTCGCCAGCGCCGACCCGAGCAGGGTGGCGGAGCTGATCAGCCCGACTTCCCACTTGCCGAGCCCGAGCGTGAGCAGATAGACCGGCAGCAGAATGGCGACAAAGCCGTCGGTGAAGGCCCGAAGTGCCCGGCCGATCAGCAGCAGGCGTGCCTCGGGTGCGGCGCCGGCGGGCAGCAGCATCACTTCAGGCGGGGCAGGCGGGCGACCTTCAGCGGCCCCGTGGTGGAGTGGGCGCACCAGGCGTAGAGCGCGTCATACATCACCATGCCTGCCTTCAGCATCTCGTGGTCGTCGGCGAAGTTGAGCGACAGCCCTTGCGAGATGGCGAGCAGGCCGGCCGCTTCGGTCGCCAGTTGCGGCTGGGCGCAGTCGGCGGCGCGCACGATGAGCGCCAGCTTGTTCAAGGCCGGGTCGTCGAGTTCGTACTTCGTGATGAAGGCATCGAAGCTGCAGCGGTCGCCGTGGTGGCCCAACTCGACGTTCGGCACGTCATAAGGGATCGCGCCGGTGTCGGCCGCGACCTTCAGGACATCGCCAGCCGGCACGTAGAGGAACTCGGGGGCCTCGTCGATGAAGCGCGTTAGCAGCCAGGGGCAGGCGATACGGTCGATCTTGGGGCGTTCGCGGGTGACCCATTTCATCTGACAACCTCAAACGATATAAGTGTGGACGAGGCCGATGGCGGCGCAGGCGCCGATCACTTTCATGATGTCCTGCTTGTACTTCCACAGGGCAATGAAGGCCGCCACCGAGATCAGCGCGTAGAACCACTCGAAGCCGCCGGAGAACGGCGCGGCCTCGGTGGCATGGGGGAAGATCACGTGCCAGCCGAAAAATAGGGCGAGGTTGAGGATCACGCCCACCACGGCGGCGGTGATGCCGGTGAGCGGCGCGGTGAACTTCAGGTCGCCGTGGGTCGATTCCACCAGGGGGGCACCGGCCAGGATGAACACGAAACTGGGCAGAAAGGTGAAGAAGGTGGCCACCGAGGCGCCCGCGAAGCCGGCAAGTAACAAGGCATCAGGCCCGAAGATCTCCTTGGTCCAGGCGCCGACGAAGCCGACGAAGGACACCACCATGATGAGCGGCCCCGGCGTCGTCTCGCCCAGCGCCAGGCCGTCGATCATCTGGGTGCCGGTGAGCCACTGGTAGTGTTCGACGCCGCCCTGATAGACGTAGGGCAGCACCGCGTAGGCGCCGCCGAAGGTGACCAGCGCGGCCTTGGTGAAGAACTCGCCCATGTCGTTCAGGGTGCCGGCCGGCAGCATCAGCATGGCCGCGCCCCAGAGGGCCAGGGCGGCCAGGACCAGCACGACGAGGTAGGACCAGCGGAAGCGGGTATGCGGGATGGGCGGCGTATCGTCGTCGATCAGCGCCGGGCCGTATTGCTTGTTGCTGGCGCCGTGGCCGCCGCCGACCTTGAACTTGTCCGGCATGAGCTTGCCGCCCAAGGCGCCCAGCAGGCCCGCTGCCAGGACGATGTAGGGAAAGGGAATCTTCAAGGCGAAGATGGCGATGAACGACAACGCTGCCATGGCCCACAGCACGTTGTTCTTCAGCGCACGCGCGCCGATGCGCCAAGCGGCGAACACCACGATGGCCACCACCGCCGGCTTGATGCCGTTGAACACCCCCTGCACGAAGGTAACGTCGCCGAAGTCCAGGTAGACGTAGGTGAGCGCCGCCAGGATGAAGAGGGACGGCAGCACGAACAGGGTGCCGGCGACGATGCCGCCCCAGGTGCGGTGCAACAGCCAGCCGATGTAGATGGCGAGTTGCTGCGCCTCGGGGCCGGGCAGCAGCATGCAGTAATTGAGCGCATGCAGGAAGCGGTGCTCGGAAATCCAGCGGCGCTTCTCCACCAGTTCCTGGTGCATGACGGCGATCTGTCCGGCGGGACCGCCGAAGCTGATGAAACCGAGCTTGAGCCAGTAGAAGAAGGCTTCCCGGAACGAGGGGTGGGCGGGTCGCAACTGCGACGGGGTCGAGGCGTTCACGTTGTCTTGTCCTCGTAGCTCTTGAGTAGCCAGTCAAAGACTTCGCACGCGCGGGCAAGCAGCGCGTCGTCGTCGGGTTCGGATGCCCGCAGGCCGGCGAGCAGCGACTCGATGCCCAGCGCTTCCGCGACGGGGAGTCCCCCCACATCCAGGCAATGCACGAGCTCGCCCAGACGTACCAGTGCAGGGGCGGAATCAAGTCCGAAACTCGCCAGCAGCGTCTCGAAGCTGACCTTGGTGCCCACGTGGCTGAAGGCCGCGCCGTCGAAATCGAAGCCAAGCCAATCGGCTTTGCAGTCGGCGGGACTCGCCAGCCAGACGATGCGGGCCTTCGGGTCGATGAACCGGCGGATCAGCCAGCCACTGGCCAGCCGGTCCACCCACGGGCGCGCCCGCGTGGCCCAGGTCCGGCCCTGATAGTCGGCGCGGTCCAGCCGCGGAACATCCGCCTGCCGGGCGGTCGGCTCGTCGGGAGACAGGCGGCGGGTGATCGCGTCGCGCAGCTCGTCGAGCAGGCTCACGGTCTGCCGTTGCGCCTCGCCGGGAAAGAAATCGATGCGCGCCACCTGCTCGAAGCGGCGCACGAGCGGCTGGAGCTTGCGCGCGGCGGCGGCGCCATCCAGGGATGCCAGGCTCCGCCCGAATTCCTTGAGCTCCTCGGCGATGCCGACGTACTCCTCGCCCCGGTCGAACAGGGCGCGCAGCGCGACCTCCTGGGTTTCGTCACGGCCCGAGAGTCGATAGACCTCGCCGCTGCCCCCGACATCCACCGCCTGCGCCGCTACTTCGCCCAGCACTGCGGCACTGTCGGCCGAGTCAGGCAGCAGATAGACCCCGTCGCGCAGCGTCGCGCAACCCAGCGCCTTGACGGAGCGCCAGACGCGCATGCGGCCGGTCGATGCCTTGGTGGGGAGGCTGATGAACAGGGCAAGAAAGCTCAAGCACGGGCTCCTTGGTCAGAAGGCAGTGAGAAATGTGATATATACTACAGAACGTTATAGAAGTAACTAAAGTCATGATGAATCGTCAATTTAAGGCATACCCTAACCTGGCGTCAGACCAGCCGACGCGAAAGCGTCAGGATAGACTTGCTTTCCGAATTGATTGACACACGCCACCAAGGGTCATAAATTTCTTCCTGACACATTGTCCTCAGGAGTACACCTTGAACGGTCAGCGCATCGGCTACGTCCGCGTCAGCAGCTTCGACCAGAACCCGGAACGCCAGCTCGAGCAGGTTTCGGTGGACCGGCTGTTCACTGATAAGGCGTCGGGCAAGGACACCCAGCGTCCTGAGCTGGAACGGCTGCTCGCCTTCGTGCGCGAGGGCGACACCGTGGTGGTGCACAGCATGGACCGCCTGGCGCGCAACCTCGATGATCTGCGCCGCCTGGTGCAAAAGCTCACCCAGCGCGGCGTGCGCATCGAATTCGTCAAGGAGAGTCTGACCTTCACCGGTGAGGACTCGCCGATGGCGAACCTCATGCTGTCGGTGATGGGCGCGTTCGCCGAGTTCGAGCGGGCGCTCATCCGCGAGCGGCAGCGCGAAGGGATCGCGCTCGCCAAGCAGCGCGGAGCCTATCGGGGGCGCAAGAAGTCTCTGAACAGCGAAAAGATCGAGGAACTGAAACGGCGCATCGCGGCGGGCGAGCAGAAAGCCAAGCTCGCCCGCGAGTTCGGCATCAGCCGCGAAACGCTTTACCAGTACATGCGAGAAACCTGACCATGCCTCGCCGTTCGATCCTGTCCGCTGCCGAGCGCGAAAGCTTGCTGGCGTTGCCCGATACACAAGACGAACTCATCCGACACTACACCTTCAGCGAATCCGACCTGTCACTGATCCGCCAGCGGCGCGGTGAGGCCAACCGCCTGGGTGTCGCGGTGCAGTTGTGTTTGCTGCGCTTCCCCGGTCAGGGCCTGTTACCGGACGCTGAGGTGCCGAGGCCCCTGCTGCAATGGATCGAACGGCACCTGCGACTCGATCCGGCATGTTGGCCGCAATATTCCGAACGGGAGGAGACCCGGCGCGAACACCTGCTCGAACTGCGGGCGTACCTGGACATGGAGCCGTTCGGCTTGGGGCACTATCGCCAGGCTGTTCATGCCACGACCGCACTGGCCTTGCAGACCGACAAGGGCATCGTGCTGGCCGGCAGTGTCCTCGACTCCCTGCGGCACCAACACATCATCTTGCCGACACTCGATGTGATCGAGCGCGTCTGCGCCGAGGCGATCACCCGCGCCAACCGGCGCATCTACGACGCCTTGGCCGAACCGCTGTCGGACGCGCATCGCCGCCGCCTCGACGATCTGCTCAAGCGCCGCGAGAACGGCAAGGCGACCTGGCTGGCCTGGCTGCGCCAGTCACCGGCCAAGCCGAACTCGCGGCACATGCTTGAACACATCGGACGCCTCAAGGCATGGCAGGCGCTCGATCTGCCTTCCGGTATTGAGCGCCTGGTACACCAGAACCGCTTGCTGAAGATCGCTCGCGAGGGCGCCCAGATGACGCCCGCCGACCTCGCCAAGTTCGAGCCGCAGCGCCGCTACGCCACCTTGGTAGCGCTCGCCATCGAGGGCATGGCCACCGTCACCGACGAAATCATCGACCTGCACGATCGCATCCTGGGCAAGCTTTTCAACGCCGCCAAGAACAAGCATCAACAGCAGTTTCAGGCATCCGGCAAGGCGATCAACGCCAAGGTGCGCCTGTTCGGCCGCATCGGCCGGGCGCTGATCGAGGCCAAACAGGCGGGCAGCGATCCGTTCGCCGCCATCGAGGCGGTCATGTCGTGGGACGCCTTCACGGAGAGCGTCACCGAGGCGCAGCGGCTCGCGCAGCCCGAGGACTTCGATTTCCTGCACCGCATCGGCGAGCACCACGCCACGCTGCGCCGCTACGCGCCGGAATTCCTCGACGTGCTCAAGCTGCGAGCCGCGCCTGCCGCCAAGGATATGCTCGACGCCATCGAGGTGCTGCGCGGCATGAACCGCGACAACGCCCGCAAGGTGCCCGCCGATGCGCCGACCGACTTCATCAAGCCGCGCTGGCAGAAGCTGGTGATGACCGACACCGGCATCGACCGGCGCTACTACGAGTTGTGCGCGCTGTCGGAGCTGAAGAACGCGCTGCGCTCCGGCGACATCTGGGTACAAGGCTCGCGCCAGTTCAAGGACTTCGAGGACTACCTGGTGCCGCCCGCGAAATTCGTCAGCCTCAAGCAGGCCAGCGAATTGCCGCTGGCCGTGGCCACCGACTGCGATCAGTACCTGCGTGACAGGCTGACACTGTTGGAAACGCAGCTCGCCACGGTCAACCGCATCGCGCTGGCCAACGAACTGCCGGACGCCATCATCACGGAGTCGGGTCTAAAGATCACGCCGCTCGATGCG
>JRYL01007243.1_pt1 | contig 11864 bp, 14 predicted proteins | sample 235391 | NCBI WGS metagenome assembly JRYL01 (sample SAMN03074223, study PRJNA261481) | activated sludge metagenome | biome: Wastewater Treatment Plant; feature: Wastewater; material: Activated sludge; isolation source: activated biomass of a wastewater treatment plant treating wastewater from... ... | reverse complement strand
AGCGCCGCCGGCACCAGCCGCGCCAGGCGCTGCGTGACGGCGTCCACCACCCGCCGATGGGCCGGCGAGCCGGCTACCAGGCCGCGCCGCGTCGCTTCGTCGGCGGCCAGCTCGTGGACCGGTACGCGCAGCGGGTCGGCGGCGCCTGGCCGCACCGGCACCGCGGCGAAGCCCTGGTCCTGCCAGAACCGCGCGGCGCGCGGGTCGTCACACCACGCCGCGCACTGGTGGCCACGCCGGCCCAGTTCCGCCTGCAAGCGCTCGTGCAGGTGCAGGGACCGGTAGGGTGGCGCGGCAAGCGCGAGGACGGCCATGGCAAGGTCGTATCGGCGAATCCGAGCTGGTCACTTTAGCCGCGATGCCATCGTAACCATATTCCAAGAAGTGGTTTGCGGCAATCATCCGGAGAGGGTTCGGGGGCGATCGCCCGCTCGCCGTCGCCATGTCTACGCATTCGGACCCACTCGGTTACACTCTGGCCCGCGCGCAGCAGCCTGCCCCGGCCCGCGCGTCCCGATCATGCAACGCACCACCTTGCTCCTGGCGCTGGCCGCCGCGTTCGTCGCCGGCCGCGCTGCGGCCCAGACCGTGCCGACCGGCTTCGTCGTCGACACCCTCGCTTCGACCGGCCTGCAGGCGCCGCACGACCTGTGCTTCCTGCCCGACGGCCGCCTGCTGCTCGCCAACCGCGGCGGGGTCGTCAACCTGTTCGCGAACGGCGCGCTGGCCACCGTCGGCACGGTGCCGAACGTCGAGACCGGCAGCGAGCGCGGCCTGCTGAGCATCGAGGCCGATCCGAACTTCGCGACCAACGGCTACGTGTACGTCTGGTACTCGAGTTCGAGCGACGCGTTCTTGAAGCTCGATCGCTTCACCTGCACCGGCGACCTCGCCAACCCGACCAGCTCGAACCTGACGTTCGCCGCGTCGTCGCGCCGGGTCGTGCTCGGCGCGATGCCCGACAACGCCTTCAACCACAACGGCGGTTCGGCGCGGTTTGGTCCGGACGGCATGCTGTACTTGAGCGTCGGCGACGACGCCAACTCGTGCAGCGCGCAGAGCACCACGACGTCGGCCGGCTGCCTGCTGCGCATGGACGTCAGCGCGCTGCCGGCGGGCGGCAGCACCACCGCGCCGACCTTCGACGCGCTCGATCCCGGCACCAACCCGCTCAGCGCCAACGCCGGCAGCATCGCGCAGCTGGTGATCGCGCACGGGCTGCGCAATCCGTACCGCATGGAGATCGACGCCCTGACCGGCAGCCTGTACATCGGCGACGTCGGCCAGAACGCGTGGGAGGAATACTCGGAGTACGTCTATCCGGCGAGCGGTCCGCTGCCGCTCGTCAACTTCGGTTGGCCGTGGCGCGAAGGCACGGCGAGCTACTCGACGTGCTCGGGTTCGCTGCCGCCGGGCCTGGTCGCGCCGCTGGCGACGATGAGTGCCGGCTCGGGCTGGCGCTCGATCATGGGTGGCCCGCGGTATCGCAACCAGAACGGCCAGTTCGACTTCGGCACCGCCTACGAAGGCAGCGCCTTCTGCCTGGACTATTTCGCGGGCGGCCTGCGGCGGTTCGTGCAGACCAACGGCACGTGGGGCCTGGCGCCGGCGGTGCCCGGGCAACCGAACGCCAACGACTGGGGCACCGGGTTCAGCGCGGTCACGGCGCTGCGGCAGGGGCCGGATGGCGCCTTGTACCTGGCGCAGCATCCGACCACCTACGGCACCAGCGGCGGGTTCTTGAAGCGCATCCGCACGCTCGGTCCGACCAACTCGGTCGCGCTGGTGAGCGGCAGTGGCCAGATCGGTCCCGCTCAGGAGGCGTTCGCGCAACCGGTGGTGGTGCGCGTGCTCGACCCGCAGCAGCAGCCGCTGCCGGGCGGCACCGTGAACTTCGCGGTGTCGGGGCCGGCGTCGCTGTCGACCACCAATCCGGTGCTCGCCGACAGCAACGGCTTCGCGTCGACCTCGGTGACGGCCACCAACGGCGGCGGCCCGATCACGATCACCGCGTCGACGCCGAACTCGCAGACCAATGCCACCGCGAGCCTGTTCGCGCGCAACCTGTCGGTGGTGGGCACCAACACGCTGGTGGTCGTCTCGGTCACCAATTCGACGGCGGCGGTGCCGGCGACGGTGCCGTACATCGTCATGGTGTCGCTGCCCGGCGTGCCGGTCTGGAACTCGCCGATCGGCCCGATCTGCACCGACCCGGGGAATGCGCTGACGATCGTGATCGAAGACGGCTCGGGCATCTTCGGCGGGGTCAGCCTGTCGGGCACCGGGTCGATCGGGACGCCGAACCTGACCAAGATCTACAACCTGGCCCCCGGGCTGCTCAACGGCCTCCTGCTGAAGTTCCAGGCGATCGGCTTCGATCCGCTGACCGGCATGTTCCGCACCGACTGCGACCAGAAGCAGTTCTGAGCGGGTTCCGGGAGCGTTCCGGGATGATGTCCGTAAGTATCTGTAAATAATCGACTTACGGAGATCGTGCGGAGTGGGTTGGTGCGCTCCGGCGCGGTTGTGCCCGGCCGGCTCTTGACCCGGCCGGCAGTGGTCCGCACAATCCTCGCCCCCTTTCCCACGGTACCTCCTCGCACCCTCCCATGTCGCGCCCTCTGGCCGTCATCTGCCTCTGCGCCGGGCTCGGCAAGCGCACCAAGGTCAGCATCCCCAAGGTGTTGCTGCCGTTGTGCGGTCGGCCCCTGGCGGCCTCGGCATTGGCGGCGACGCGCGAACTCGGGCCGGCCCGGGTGGTGGTCGTCGTGCACCACCAGAAGGAGCGGGTCCAGAAGGAGCTCGCCGCGCTCGCGGCGATCACCGGCGGGGTGGAGTTCGTCGATCAGGGCCAGCCGCGCGGTACCGGCCACGCCGTGCAGGTGGCGATGCAGGCGCTCGCCGGGTTCGTCGGTGACGTCGTCGTCACCTACGGTGATTGCCCGCTGATCACCGGCGCGACGCTGGCGACCCTGCGGGAAGAACGCGGCGACGCGCCGTGCGCGGTGTTGACCGCGACGCTCGACGATCCGACCGGGCTGGGCCGGATCCTGCGCGACGACGAGGGTCGTTTCGTCGGCATCCGCGAACAGCGCGACTGCTCGCCGGAGGAGACGGCGATCGACGAGATCAACGCCGGCTTCTACTGCTTCGACAGCGAACGGCTGCGTCCGGCCCTCGCCAAGCTGCAGCCCAACAACGCGCAGGGTGAGTACTACCTGACCGACGTGATCGCCGACTTCGTCGCGCAGGGTGCCGAAGTGCCGACCCTCGAGGTCGCCGACACGCTGGAGATCCACGGCGTCAACTCGCTGCGCGATCTGGCGATCGCCCGCACGGTGATGCAAGAGCGCATCCTGCTCGAGCACCTCGACCGCGGCGTGCTGATCGTCGACCCGGCGGCCACCTGGATCGATCTCGACGTCGAGATCGGTGCCGACACCAAGATCCTGCCCGGCACCGTGATCGGGGCCGGTTGCAAGGTCGGCAAGGGTTGCGAGGTCGGGCCGTTCGCGCACCTGCGGGCCGGCACCGTGCTCGAGGACGGGGCCGAGGTCGGCAACTTCGTCGAGGCGAAGAAGGCCGTGCTCGGGGCCGGCGCGAAGGCCAAGCACCTGACCTACCTCGGCGACGCGACGATCGGCCCGAAGAGCAACATCGGCGCCGGCACGATCACCGCCAACTACGACGGCGTGCACAAGCACGCGACGACGATCGGCGCCGGCTGCTTCGTCGGCAGCGGCACGGTGCTCGTCGCGCCGACGACGCTCGGCGATCGGGCGATGACCGGTGCTGGCGCGATCACGCGCCGCAACAGCGTGATCGGCGCCGACGAGGTCTGGGTCGGGGTGCCGGCTCGCTATCTGAAGCAGCGTGGCGCGAAGGAGGCGACGTGAGGATCCGCGGCGAACGTTTGCGTGTGTTCACCGGTTCGGCGCACCCGCGGCTCGCGCAGGACATCTGCGCGCACATGGGGGTGCCGCTCGGGGCGGCGTCGTTGGCGCGCTTCCCGGATGGGGAACTCAACCTCAAGGTCGAGTGCGACGTGCGCGGCGCCGACGTGTTCGTCGTGCAGCCGACCTGCCCGCCGGTGCACGACAACCTGTTCGAGCTGCTGTCGTTCGCGGACTGCCTGCGCCGCGCCTCGGCGGATCGCATCACGGCGGTGATCCCGTACTTCGGCTACGCCCGCAAGGACCGCAAGGACGAAGGGCGGGTGCCGATCAACGCCAAGCTGGTCGCCAACCTGCTGGTCACCGCCGGCTACAACCGCGTCGTCGCGGTCGACCTGCACGCGGCGCAGATCCAGGGCTTCTTCGACATCCCGGTCGACCACCTGTACGCGCGGCCGGTGATGATCGACCGCGTTCGCCAGCTCGACACCCACAACGTGATGGTGGTGTCGCCCGACATCGGTGGCACCAAGCTCGCGCGCGCCTACGCCAAGGACCTCGGTTGCGACCTGGCGATCATCGACAAACGCCGCATCAGCGGCGAGCAGACGGTGATCGAGCACGTGATCGGCGACGTCCGGGATCGCGACGTCCTGCTGGTCGACGACATGGTCAGCACCGGCGGTTCGATCGTCGACGCGGCCCGCATCGTCAAGGAGAAGGGCGCCCGCAAGGTGTTCCTGATCGCGACCCACGCGGTGCTGTCCGGCAACGCGGTCGAGCGGCTCAACAAGGCCGACGTCGAGAAGATCCTGTTCGCCGACACCGTTCCGGTCCACGACAAGGGCCTGCAGCGCCTCGAGGTCTGCTCGATGGCGCAGCTGCTGGCCCGCGCGATCGACCGCATCCACCGCAGCGAGAGCGTCAGCAAGCTGTTCGAGAGCGATCGCTGATCGCCGCCCACCTTCCCCAACCGTATTCGTCATCAAGAGGTAGTCATGAAAGTCGTCCGCATGAAGGCCGAACGCCGCACCGCGCTCGGTCGCAACCAGGTCGCCCAGCTGCGCAAGGAAGGCTGGATCCCCGCTGTCGTCTACGGCGATGGCCAGGAGGCGCAATCGATCGCGATCTCCGAGTGGGAACTCGAACAACACATGAAGCAGCACCACCGCGTCTTCAATCTGGAGATCGGTGGGGCGGTCACGTCGGCGATGTTGCACGAAGTGTCGTGGCAGGCCACCAGCGACCGCGCTCTGCACGTCGACTTCAAGCGCATCGACCTGACCAAGCCGGTCGAGGCCGACATCGAGGTCACGCTGATCGGCTACCCGGTCGGCCTGGGCAAGGGTGGCGTGCTGAGCAAGGACCACATGACGGTCCGGATCAGCTGCCTGCCGACCATCATCCCGAGCCTGCTCGAGCACGACATCTCCGCGCTCGACGTCGGTGACACGTTGACGGCCGGCAAGCTGGCCCTGCCGGCCGGCGTCACGCTGGTCAGCCCGGCCACCTTGTCGGTCTGCCACGTCGCGATGATGAAGCTCGACACCACCGCGGCCGCTCCGGCGGCCGATGCGGCGGCTCCGGCGGCTGGTGCTGCCAAGCCGGCGTCCTGAGCGTCGACGTGGGGGAGCCAGGTCCCGTGACTGCCGGCGCTGGGGGCCTTGCGTCCCCGGCCTGGATCGCGTAGGCTCTTCCGCCCCAAGTCGCAGCCATGGGCTGGCACCGCATCGTTCTCGGCATCGGCAACCCCGGGCCGGAATACGAACAGACCCGACACAACGTCGGGTTCATGGTGCTCGACCTGCTGGCTCAGCGCCTCGGGCTCGCGTTCGACCGACTCGAACGGCGCACGGACGATGGTTCGCGCGCTTTCTCGGGCAAGGTCAAGGCGAGAGTCTGCGAGGGTCGCCGGAAGGGACGTTCGTTCCTGCTGGTGAAGCCGCAGAGCTACGTGAATCTGTCCGGTGAGGTCGCTGCGCCCCTGCTTCGGCATGCGGGGCGGCCGCCGGATTCGCTCTTTGTGATCGTTGACGACCTGAACCTACCGCTGGGCCGGATGCGATTCCGGCCGTCGGGGAGTGCAGGGGGCCACAACGGCCTCAAATCCATCCAGCAGCTGCTGGGTACGGATGCATTTCCCCGTCTCCGTCTCGGTATTGGTCCCCAAGGTGCCGCCGACCCCGACGAGGGGGCTGCGCGTCGTGGGGCCAAGGGGCGAACCGGTCCTGGTCCGTCCGATGGCGCGATTCGCGCTGCGGACTGGCCGGACTACGTCCTGGCTCCTTTCCTCCCGGAGGAACGTGAGGTTCTCGGTCATGTTCTGGGAAGGGCTGTCGACTGCGCGCTGGCGTGGCTCGACGGTGCCGACTCACCAACCCTGATGGGGACCTGGAACAGCCCGAACCCGCAAGAGCCACCACCCGGTGGTTCGACCCGAGGTGACGCGCCGCGAGGCAAGTCGCCGGACGGTGCGCCGTGACGGCCGACCAGGCACCCGCTGTCCGCTGACCCCTGAACGAACACTGGGCCGCTGGCCCGGGAGTCTCAAGTTGCAACGCACGCGAACCTATGAATGCATGTGCCTTCTCGACAACCGAGAAGTGCGTAATGGCTGGCAACCGCTCAAGGATGCGGTCGCGGGCCACTTCACCAAGCACGGCGCCAAGATCCTGAGCGCCCGCCGCTGGGACGAACGTCGCCTGGCCTACCCGATCAAGGGCCAGAACCGCGGTACCTACCTGCTGGTCTACTTCTCGGCCGACACCCAGGCGGTCGCCGGCATCCGCCGCGACCTGCAGTTCAACGAGTCGGTCCTGCGCTCGCTGCTGGTCGACTGCGCCGAAGTGCCGGCCGGTGCCTACGAGCCCGAAGCGGCCTTCGACGTCAACGCGATCCCGGCCGACGATGCGCCGGACGTGATCGAGGAACCGGTCGCCGAGCCTGAGGTCGCCGAACCCGTCGTCGAGACGGAGGAGAGCTGAACATGAGCAACAGCAATTTCGACATGGACAGCCGCGACGGCGGCAGCGGCCCGCGCCGCAGCAAGTTCGGCAAGTTCGGCGCCCGGCGCCGCGAAGTGCTCCCCGAGGAGCCCCTCGAGTACAAGAACATCGCCTACCTGGCGAAGTTCGTGTCCGCCAACGGCCGCATCCAGTCGCGCAAGCGCACCGGGTTCTCCGGCCAGAACCAGCGTCAGCTCGCCTTGGCGATCAAGCAGGCGCGCATGATCGGCCTGATGCCGTTCGTCGGGAGGATCTGAGTCATGCAACTCCTGCTCAAGCAAAACGTCGAGCACCTCGGTCGCACCGGCGACCTCGTCGAGGTGAAGTCCGGCTACGCCCGCAACTACCTGCTGCCGCGCGGCCTCGCCGTCGCGGTGACCAAGAGCAGCGTCGCCGAGATCGAGCGCGTGCGCGCCAAGGCGCTGCTCGAGGAACAGCAGCGCATCGGCACCCTCAAGGAGATGGCGGCGAAGATGGCCGACGTGTCGGTCACCATCGAAGGCCGCGCCAACGAGGAAGGCCACCTGTTCGGTTCGGTCGGCGCGGTGCAGATCGCCGCGGCGCTGCGTGGCAAGGGCCTGGCGATCGAAGAGCGCCAGGTTCGCCTGCAGCAACCGCTGAAGGAGATCGGCGTGTTCGACGTCGTGATCCACCTGCACGCCGAGATCGAGCCGACCGTCAAGGTCTGGGTCGTCCAGCAGAAGCCGCAGTAGCGTGAACGGCCGGCAGGCCATCGCCTGTCGGCGCGTCGTTCGCCCGGGCCTGCGTGCCCGGGGGAACGCCTGCCGCCGCGGGGCTGCACCCGCTGTGGCGCTTTCGACGAGGTCCCCGTGAACGAAGCGATCCGCGTCTCCTTGATCAGCCTCGGTTGCGCGCGCAACCTCGTCGACTCCGAGGTCCTGCTCGGCCACGCCGTCGAAGAAGGCCTGCAGGTCGTCCAGAACGCCGAAGACGCCGACGTCGTCGTCGTCAACACCTGTGGCTTCATCGAGACCGCCAAGCAGGAGTCGATCGACACGATCCTGGCGGTCGCCCGCCTGAAGCAGGAAGGCAACCTGAAGGGCGTGATCGCCGTCGGTTGTCTCGCGCAGCGCTACGGCGAGGAACTCGGCAAGTCGATCCCCGAACTCGACGCCGTGTTCGGCCTGTCCGACTACTCGGGCGTGCCGGCGGTCGTGCGCAAGATCGTCAACGGTTCGACGAAGCGTTGGGTCGCCACCGTCGACGGCGGCAAGCCCAAGGGGCCGCGCAGCGACCAGAAACGCGTGTTGCTGACCCCGAAGAGCTTCGCGTACCTGCGCATCAGCGAGGGTTGCGACCACAAGTGCACGTTCTGCGCGATCCCGCAGATGCGCGGCCGCAACCGCAGCAAACCGATGGACGTGCTGGTCGACGAGACCAAGCAGCTCGCCGCCGCCGGCGTGCAGGAACTGGTCGTCGTCGCCGAGGACACCACCGCCTACGGGCTCGACGTCGATCGCAAGCGCCGCATCCACGAACTGCTCGAGAAGCTCGGCGACGTCGACGGCATCCGCTGGATCCGGCTGATGTACGCGTATCCGCACACCGTCGCGAAGGAGCTGACCACGTTCCTGCGCGAGCACGACAAGGCGGTCAAGTACCTCGACATCCCGATCCAGCACATCAGCTCGCCGATGCTCAAGGCGATGAAGCGCGGCGTCGCCAAGGACCAGGTGCGCGGCATCCTCGATCGGCTGCGCGACGAGGTGCCCGGCATCGCCGTGCGCACGACGCTGATCACCGGGTTCCCGGGCGAGACCGACCAGGATTTCGCCGAACTGCGCGACCTGGTGACCGACTACCGGTTCGAACGGCTCGGCGTGTTCCCGTATTCGCACGAGGAGTCGACGCCGGCCTACGCGATGCCCGACCAGGTCGACGCCGAGCTCGCCCAGGCGCGCGCGGCCGAGCTGATGGCGCTGCAGAAGGACGTCATGGGTGCGTTCCAGCGCGGTTTCGTCGGCAAGACGCTGCCGGTGCTGGTCGACGGCTACGACCAGGAGGCCAAGCGCCTGGTCGGTCGCACCTACGCCGACGCGCCCGAGGTCGACTGCCGCGTGCTGCTGCCGAAGGGCAGCGCCGAAGCCGGGCAGTTCGTCGAGACGACGATCACCGCCGCCGACGACTACGAACTGACCGGGCGCCCGGTGCGGGCGAAGAGCACGTGAACATCCCCAACCTGATCACGACGGCGCGGCTCGTGATCACGGCGCTGGTGTTCGTCTGCCTGCAGGTCGGCATGTCGTGGCCCGACCGGTTGCAGCCGCTCGCCTGGGTGGCGTTCGGGCTGTTCCTGATCGCCGCGTTCACCGACTTCCTCGACGGCTACCTGGCCCGCAAATGGAACCTGGTGACCGCGTTCGGCCGCGTCGCCGACCCGTTCGCCGACAAGATCCTGATCACCGGGTCGCTGGTGATGTTGCTGCAGTTCCCGGCGGCGATGCAGGTGCTGACCGGCTGGTACGTGGTCGTGGTGATCGCGCGCGAGTTCCTGGTCACCGCGGTGCGCGGCGTCGTCGAGGCGAGTGGCCAGGCGTTCCCCGCCGACCGGCTCGGCAAGTACAAGATGGTCGCGCAATGCTGGACCGTCGGTGCGCTCATGACGATGGTCGCCGGAACCGATATCTGGCACTGGGCCGCGGTCGCTGGGTACTGGGTCAGCTTGTTGCTGACGGTCGTCTCCGGCGCCAACTACGTCTACAAGGCCCGCCAGGTGTTGTTCGGAGGTGCCTTGTGAGTGTCATGGATCGACTGCGGTGGCTGCTGATCACCAGTGGTGGGCTCGGCCTGTCGCCGTTCGCGTCGGGCACGGTCGGCACGCTGGGCGGCGTGGCCCTGGCGGTCGTGCTGCAGGCCGCGTTGCCGGACAGCTACCTGTGGTGGTGGGGTGGCGTGGCGCTGGCGCTGTTCGTCTGGGGCTGCCTGCAGACGCAGTTCGTGGCTCGCACCTGGCCGAAGGAGGACCCGGGGCAGTTCGTGCTCGACGAGGTGGTCGGCTACCTGGTGACGGTGTTCGTCTACACCCTGCTGGCCGGCCAGGCCCCGGGGCCCTGGCAACACACCGCCGCGTTCTTCGCGTTCCGATTCTTCGACGTGGCCAAGATCCAGCCGGCCAGGCGTCTGGAGGACCTGCCGGGGGCGCTCGGCATCATGGCCGACGACCAGGTCGCCGGTGCCTATGCGGGGCTGGCGATCTGGTTGGTGCTGCCGCTGCTCGGCTGGTGAGCGGCTGGCGGCGGACATCGCCGCGGATGCGTTGGGGGAGGCGTGACAGCCCGCCGCGCAGCGTCCATGATGCGCCGCGCCCGGGCCCCTCGGGCAGAATCCCATGGCACGCAAAGGCAGCAGCAATTCGCGCGGCAAGCTGGCGCGCAACCTCGCCGTCGGCGCCGGTGTCGCCGGCCTCGTCGGTGGCCTCCTGGTCGCGGTCGGCGTCATGCAGAACCTCAGCAGCGCGGTCGCCGACCAGGCGGTCGTCGGACGTGCATGGCAGATCGCCCTGGCCCTGGTGGCGCTCGCCGGGGTGCTGGCCGCGCTGACCGGTTGGTGGCTTGGCGGCCGGATCGCCAGCCGCATCACCGACGTCGGGCTCGGCGTCAGCAAGCTCGGTCGCGGCGGCAGCGAGGTGCGCGTGCGGGTCGCCGGCGACGACGAGGTCGCCGCACTGGGGCGCGCCGTGCAGTTCCTGGCCACCGACCTCGCCGAACTGCTGCGCGGCCAGGAACAGAGCGGCGGCATGGCCCATGCGTCGCTCGATCCGCAGGTCCGGCAATTGCGCGACAAGGTGTTGCCCAACCAGCTCGGTGCGTTGCCCGGCTACGAAGTCGACGGGGCGCTGGGCGCAGGTTCGCGCGGTGGCCTCGACTACTACGACCTGGTCAGTGCCGGCGAACCGCTGCAGCACGTTCTGTACGTGGTCAGCGCCGAGGGTTCTGGCCCGCTGGCCGTGCACGCCTGCCGGTTGGCGCGCGACGAACTGCACCGCGCGCTGGCCACCGGGGCGACGCCGCGCAAGTCGCTGGCGCACGCCAACAAGGTGCTGAAGAACACGCTGCCGACCGGCGTCTGTGCGAAGGCGACGCTGCTGCAGATCGGCAGCGACGGCGCCAAGCTCTACCAGGCCGGCTCGCGCACGCCGCTGCTGCTCTGCCAGCGCGGCGAGGTGCTCGAACTGAATGCCGAAGGCCTGGCCCTCGGTCTCGACGACGGGCCGGTGTTCGAGAAGTCGATCCGGCCGCAGGAATTCGCGATGAGCCCCGGCATGCGGCTGGTGCTCGGCAATGATGCCCTGCTGCGCCAGGACGGCGTGCTCGACCTGTTGCGCCAGCATTCGCCGCGGCACACCAACATGTTCATGAACATGGTGCTCGGCAGCCTCGAGCAGGACGCCGGCAGCGACGGTCTGCGCGAAGACGTCGTGCTGCTGACCGTCAAGAAGGCGGGGCAGGAATGAGCGCCGAGCGCCGACCGGCCCGGAGCGGCGCCCCGGGTTCGTTCCAGCAGCTGATCGAGGACCTCTACTTCGACCGCGACGCCGAACGCGGGGTGCCCGGCACGCTGCTGTGGTTCGTCGAAGAGGTCGGCGAACTGGTGCGGGCGATCCGCCGGCGCGAGCCCGCCAACCTCGCCGAGGAGTTCGGCGACGTCTACGCGTGGCTGGCGACCTTGGCGTCGCTGCACGGGCTGGATCTCGAGGCGATCGCGCGGCGCAAGTACGGGGCCGGCTGTCCGCGCTGCAAGGCGACGCCGTGCGGCTGCCCGCACCCGCCCGCCGCCGGTTGAGCGGCGCGAACCCAGCGGATCGGCGCGCCCCCGCCGCATAGCATGGCGGCATGGTGCGTCGTGACGCGACAGACGAACGAGACCCGCGAGGGCCCAGTCCGGCTGGCGCACGTCGTTCTCGATCAGCGGGAGCCAGTCCCGCCCCGGCAAGCGCCGAAGCACC
>JRYL01002156.1_pt1 | contig 11888 bp, 10 predicted proteins | sample 235391 | NCBI WGS metagenome assembly JRYL01 (sample SAMN03074223, study PRJNA261481) | activated sludge metagenome | biome: Wastewater Treatment Plant; feature: Wastewater; material: Activated sludge; isolation source: activated biomass of a wastewater treatment plant treating wastewater from... ... | reverse complement strand
TTCGATCCCGGCTGCGTCGGCAGCAACACCAACCCGCAACCTGCCAATGACGGCTACGTTCGCCGCATGGTCGTCCACGAGCCGCAGATCAGCGCCACCAAGAACCCCGGCGCGACCTATCTGTTCGACTCCTGGTACATCGCGCGCGACGATATCAACATCTACAACTCGCAGGCCTCGGTCGTGGCCACGCCGACCTGGAGCGGATCGGCCTGGAACCTGGGCTATTCCGACTTCAAGCTCGGCTCGGTCACGGACCGATGGGTGAGTGAAAGCGTGCCGGCCGGCACCCAGGTGGCCAACGTCGAGCTGGATACGCCCGAGGGCCGCGCCAAACTCGCGGTGCGCGCCACCGATCTGGGCAACGGCACCTGGCGCTACGACTACGCCCTGCACAACCTCGACTTTTCGCGCGCCGTCATGCAGGGCAGCGAGCCCAACCTGCGGGTGCTGAGCAGCACCGGCTTCGACCGCTTCAGCCTGCCGGTGCCGAGCGACGCCACGATCACCGATCTGTGGTTCAGCGACGGCGACCTGGACGCCGGCAACGACTGGATCGCCAGCAGCACCGGCGGCCAGCTTTCGTGGACCGCACCCGCCGGCGCAACGCTCGACTGGGGCACCCTCTATGCTTTTTCGATCACCGCGAACCGCCCGCCTGTCGCCTCGATCAGCGAGCTGCGCGTGGCCGAATCCGGATCGCCGGCAGGCTACACGCTGCAGACGCTGGCCCCCATCGCCGGCACCATTCCCGATCCGGTCGCCAGCCTCACGCCCGCGTCGATCAGCCTCAGCGCCAATGCCGGCAGCTCGGCCAGCGCCGCGCTGACCCTCGGCAACGGTGGCGGCCCGGGCAGCACGCTGGACTATCTGGTCACCACCGCTCCCGCCAGCTGCGCCAGCCCCGGCGCGGTGGCCTGGCTCGACGCGACGCCCGCCAGCGGCAGCGTGTCGAGCGGCGGTTCGACGCAGATCACGGTGACCGCCGACGCCGCGCTGCTGGCGGCCGGCAGCTACGGTGCCAGGCTGTGCGTCGACAGCAGCGATCCCGTCAACCCGGCGTTCGAGGTTCCCGTCTCGCTCACCGTGAACCCCGTGGCATCCTATTCCGTGGGCGGTGCGGCCAGCGGCACCTCCGGCAGCGGCCTGAGCCTGCGGCTCAACGGCGGCGCGGCGCTGGCGGTTCCAACGGACGGTGTCTTCACCTTCCCCACCCCGCTCGCCAACGGGACGCCCTACGCCGTGACGCTGAACAGCGCGCCCGGCGGGCAGACCTGTTCGATCGCCCACGGCAGCGGCACCATCGCCGGAGCCAACGTCACCAACGTCGCGGTGAACTGTGCCGACATCCCGCCGCAGAGCTACAGCATCGGTGGACGGATCCGCGGGATGACAGCGGGCACCCTGGTGCTCCAGCTCAACGGCAACCTGACCCTGTCGCGCAGCAGCAACGGCCTCTACGCCTTCGCCCCCGGCCTGCCCTCGGGCGACGCCTATGCGGTCACCGTCCACACCCAGCCATCCGGGCAGGCGTGCACGGTATCCAACCCGAACGGCATCGTGGGCGCGGCGAATGTCACCAACGTGGACGTGGACTGCGCAGCGGTGGCCGAAGCCATCTTCTCCGACGGATTCGAATCCGCTCCGCTGCGCTGACGGCGGCTGCCGCAGCGCCATACGCATCGGGCCCGCACATGGCGGGCCCGATTTTTTCTGCTGCGGGAACCCGCCCTGCGCCTACCAGTGCACTCCGCGCATAAGCGCCGCAAAGGCGATCTGCTCGCTGGTGGCCTGCGGCGCATCGCTCTCGCGCGCGCCCGGGAGGCCCTTGGCAGCGGCCGAGTCGGGGAACAGCTCGAACGCGGTGCTCATCACCACTTCGTAAGCCTTCGGAGCCAACGCGTTGACCACGCTGGCGAAGATGCCAAGGCGCGTGGCGATACGGCTGGGCCGCTCGATGATGCCCTGCACGACGAGATCCGCCGCCTCGTCCGGCGTGAGCGTGGGCACGCTGTCGTACATTTTCGTCGGGGCGATCATCGGCGTCTTCACCAGCGGCATGTTGATCGTGGTGAACACGATGCCCTTGCCCGAAAGCTCGCCCTGCGCACAGCGGCTGAAGGCGTCCAGCGCCGCCTTGGAGGCGACGTAGGCCGAGAAGCGCGGCGAGTTGGCCAGCACGCCGATCGAGCTGATGTTGATGATGTGCCCGCGGCGGCGCTCGGTCATCTTCGGCAGGAAGCCCATGATGAGCCGCAGCGAGCCGAAGTAGTTGAGCTGCATGGTGCGTTCGAAGTCGTGGAAGCGGTCGTAGGACAGCTCGATCGAGCGGCGGATCGAGCGTCCGGCGTTGTTCACCAGCACATCCACGCCGCCGTGCTCGGCGACGACCTTGTCCACCAGCGCATCGCACGAGGCCATGTCGGCCAGATCGCAGGTGTAGGCGTGGCAGGTGCCACCCGCCGCGAGGATCTCGTCGCGGGTGGCAAAGAGCTCCTCCTCGCCGCGCGCCACGATGATCGTCGTGGCCCCGGCCGCGGCGACCTTCAGCGCGGTGGCCTTGCCGATGCCCGAGGAGCCGCCGGTGATCAGCACCACCTTGCCCTTGACCTTGCCCTTGAGGCTGTGGTCGACGAACAGCGCCGGGTCCAGATGGCGTTCCCAGTAGTCCCACAGGCGCCAGGCGTAGTCGTCCAGGTCGGGAAGCCTGATTCCGCTGCCCTTGAGCGCGCGCTCGGTCTCGCGTGAATCGAAACGGGTGGAATAGGTGATCAGCCCGATCACCTCCTTCGGAATCCCGAGGTCGCGCAGCAGCATGCCGGTGAAGCGCTTGACCGGCGGCAGGTTGCCCAGCGTCGCCTTGATCGGGAACGGCACGAACGAAAACATCCGCGCATCCAGCCGCATGGTCATCTGCGGCGCGTGGCCGGCGCGGGCAAACAGGTTCAGCACCTCGCCAATGCGGCGCGGGTTCGGATCGGTCAGGTGGAAGCAGCCGCCGTTGAGGCCGGGCTTGTGCGCGATGTGGTCCATCGCGTCGGCCACGTAATCCACCGGCACCAGGTTCACCCGCCCGCCCTCGATGCCGATCATCGGCATCCACGGCGGCATCATCTCGCGCAGCTTCTTGAGTGCGCCGAAGAAATAGTAGGGTCCGTCGATCTTGTCGATCTCGCCGGTCTTCGAGTGCCCCACCACCATACCGGGACGATAGATGCGGTACGGCCGGCTGCATTCCTCGCGCACCACTTTTTCCGAATCGTGCTTGGTGCGGAAATAGGGGTGGTCGAGGTCCTCGGCCTCGTCGAACATGTCCTCGCGGAAGGTGCCCGGATACAGCCCCGCGACCGCGATCGAACTGGCGTGGTGGAAGCAGCCGGCGTTGATGGCCTCGGCCAGCGCCACGGCGTTGCGCGTCCCCTCGACGTTGGCCAGTACCTGGCTCGGTCCATCGGCCGCCAGGTCGTAGATCGCGGCCAGGTGGAAGAAGTGCCGGACCTTGCCCTTGAGCTCGTCCACCTTGTCGGCGCTCACGCCCAGGCGTGGCTTGGCCAGATCGCCTGGCACCGCGACGATGCGCCGCGCGTCCCAGCCCATGCGTTCGACCAGCGCGTCGAGTTTCTTCTGCGACCCTCGGCGCACCAGCACATACACCGTGCCCTTGCGCTTTAGCAGGTTGGCGACCAGGTGGCGCCCAATGAAACCGGTGGCACCGGTGACGAAATAGCTCATGCTCCCCTCTCCTCGTGCATCGACCCGCGTCCGCGTCTGCGCCCTGCGCGCCCCCGCACCGCGTGACTGATCGTTCGCGCAACGATAACCAGATAGCCCCGCACTGTCACCCGGATATCGGGCCCGCCTTTGACGCATTCCCGGGCGCATGTTATGACACTGCCCACGCGCGATGCGCTCGACCACAAGGAACCTGCCGTGCCCGATCTTTCCGCCCAGTTCGAACAGGCCGCCAAGGACGTGAAAAGCCTTGTCGAGCGCCCCGATGAAAACACCCTGCTCAAGCTCTACGCCCTCTACAAGCAGGGATCGGAGGGCGACGTCAACGGCCCCAAGCCCGGCTTCTTCGACTTCGTGGGCACCGCCAAGTACGACGCCTGGGAAAAACTGGCCGGCACCTCGCGGGAGGAGGCGATGAAGAAGTACGTCGCGCTGGTGCGAAAGCTCGTCGGCTGATCCATGGCACGCGGCACGCGCGAGCGCATCCTCGACACCAGCCTGGTGATGTTCAACACGCTGGGCGAACCCAACGTCACCACCAACCACATCGCCGACGAGCTGGAAATCAGCCCCGGCAATCTCTACTACCACTTCCGCAACAAGGACGACATCGTCGCGCACCTGTTCGCGCGCTACGAAGAGCGCATCGACCGGGTGCTGATCGTGCCCGACGACCGCCTGCCCGGGCTGGAAGACCTCTGGATGCAGCTGCACGCGGTCTACGAGTGCATCTGGGACTACCGCTTCCTGTTCCGCGATCTGGTCGACATCCTGACCCGCAACCGCAAGCTGCGCCTGCACTTTTCCCGCATCCTGAAACGCGCCTCGGACAACGCCACCGGGGTGATGCGCGCCATGGTGCGCGCCGGCGTGATGCGCGCCTCGGCCGACGAGATCCGCGCCACCGCCGACAACATCCTCGTCATCGCCACGTTCTGGCTGAACTTCAGCGCGGTGCGCGGCGAGCGCGACGAGCAGGAGGCCATTCGCCTGGGCATCCACCAGGTCTTCATGCTGCTGGCCCCGTTCCTGCGCGACGCCGAGCGTCTGCACCTCAACCAGCTGGCCGAGGCCTACCTGCCGGATCGGCGCTGAGGATGACGGCGGCGCGTTCGGCGTGCCCGCACGGCGGCCAAGCCGTCATCCCGTGCTGGAAGAAACTCGGGTTGGGGCCGATGCGGCGCATTCCCTGCCCGGCCTGCGGCAAGCCGATCAGCGCGGCGTGGCTTCCGGCCATGGCGATGCTCGCGCTGTCGGCACTCATGGTGCCTGCGGTCTTGGTACTCGACTTCATGCTGTTCGGATCGACGGCGCGGCACTGGCCCCTCTCGCTGACGATCTGCTTTGTCGCCATCGCCCTGCCGCTTACCTGGGCCTGGTGCCGTTTCATGCCTCTCGTCGCACGCCGCGACTGAAGCACGCCGCGACTTTCCTTCCCCAAAACGCGACAGGCTCCGAAACCGGAGCCTGTCGTTGCCGCACCTGCCGATGGCGGATCAGGCGGCTTTCTTCACCGTGCCGCGCGCCGCGCTGCCGGCCTTCTTGACGGACTTCTTAGCCGCGGTGGACCTGCTCGCGACGGCCTTGCCGGCGCTGGCCTTCTTTGCCGGGGCGGCCTTGCGCGCCGGCTTGGCCTTGGCCGGCTTCTTCGAGATCGCCGCCACGACCGGCGACAGGCGCGCCTCGATCCCGCTCTTGACCGCACCGTAAGCCTCGGTGGCGCGTGCCAGCAGCGGGTCGATGCCCGCCTCGACCCTGGCCTTCACCTCGTCCAGATTCGCGCGCGCCTGCTTGTTCAGCGCATCGATGCGCTTGGCGGCGGCATCGCGGAACTGGGTGCCTTCCTGCACCAGGGTGCCGTAGGTGCTCGTCGCCTGCTTGCGGGTCAGGGATACCACACCCAGGCCGGCCAGCCACAGGTCGCGCGGATCGACGCCGGGATTCTTCGCTTGCTTGACCATTGCTTTCATCTCCTGAAGGGTCGGCCACGCGGCCGGGAACGGTTCTGCCAGTCGCAGGCTAGGCAGCGCGGGTCGAGCAAACACACTATCCGCGCCGGCGCGACGAACTTCGATTGCGCACCGCGCGGCCGCACCGCCGCATCCGGGGCTGCCGCCTTGCCAAGCGCCGCCGCGATTGCAATGCTGGCCGCACTTCGCCACGAGCTGCCGTCATGTCCAAGAAAACCCGCTGGGCTCCGTTTCCCCATCCCGACCCGAAGTTCGACTACGCCGGAGCCAAGCTCGCCAAGGCGTGGCCCAAGCTGCACGCCGGCGATCTGGAGCCGTTTCCCGACGAAGCCCGCGTCGCCGCGCTGCTGAAGCAGCACCCGAAGCTCGGGAAGGTGGCGCAGGCGGGCGAACTTGCCGAGGCGCTGGCCGAGGCCTGGCGCGCGTTCCACCGCGGCGACTTCCAGCAGGCGTTCGAGGCCGGAACCGGGCTCGGTCCGCTCGGCGCGTCCGTGGCGATCAAGGCCGCAGGCATCCACGCCACCCACCTCGCCGACGACGATGCGGTGCGCGAGAAGCGCTACACCGAGCTGGTCACCCTGGCCGAGGCCGCAATGGCCGCGCTGCCGGACGAGGCCAACTCGCACTACCGCTACGCCTTCGCGCTGGGCCGCTACAGCCAGTCGATCTCGATCGCCAAGGCCTTGACCCAGGGCTTGGCGGGCAAGGTCCGCGACGCGCTGCAGCGCACCCTGGAACGCGCGCCCGACCACGCCGAAGCGCACACCGCGCTGGGCCTCTACCACGCCGAGGTCGTGTCGAAGGTGGGCGGGCTGATCGCCGGCCTCACCTACGGGGCCAAGGCTGCGACCGGCGAAAGCCTCCTCAAGCGAGCGATCGAGCTGACCCCCAACTCCCCCATCGCCCACATCGAATACGGCAACGGCCTGATGCTGCTGTACGGCAGCAAGAAGGAAGACCAGGCCGCCGGCGAATACGAGAAGGCCGCAAAACTGAAACCGCTGGATGCGATGGAAAAACTCGACGCCGAATTCGCCGCTTCGCAGATCGAGGATTGACCCGGACGCGGCGTCTGGTTTGACATCGATCCTGTCTCCCGTGAGCATCCGGGATACAGGGATGCGCGGCGCGCCCGGGCGCGCCGCTGACGCGGAGGTTTTCGCACGCCGCAGTACAGCCATGCGAAGCCGGCTTTCGAATCCTCCGTCCCGCTGTCAGGACGCTGCCAAGGCCACGCCCATGTTCCGTCTCAAACGCCGCCACGCACCGCGCCTCGCGCGGCCTGCCGCATCGATGCTTGCCGCACTGATGGCCGTACTTCTCTGCCTTCCAGGGCTCGTGGCCGCCGTGCCGGCCGAGTGGGCCAAGGTCGAACCGGGCCACAGCGCCATGTGGTTCGACGTCTCGCGCAGCGGCGAGGGCTGGGTGCTTGAAGTGCTGCCCGGCGACGGCGCGGTGCTCTACTGGTTCACCTTCGACGACGACGGCAATCCGCGCTGGCTCGGCGGTGCCGGTCGCATCGAGCGCGGGGAGGACGGTGACACCGTGGTCTTCGACGACCTCTACGCCGTCCACGGTCCGCGCTTCGGGCCGCAGTTCGATCCGGCCGACCTGGTGCGCGAGCGCCAGGGCCGCGCCACCCTGCGATTCCGCGACTGCGACCGCGGCACGATCGCATTCGATGCCTACGGACGACAGGGCGAGTTCGCGCTGACCCGCCTCACCCGCACCATGGGTTCGGGCTGTCGCCCCGCCCACGGCGTGCCGGGCCAGCCGGTGCTGAATCACGCCGGACAAAGCGGAAGCTGGTACGAGCAGGCCACGAGTGGTCAGGGATTTTCGCTGGCGTGGTTGGCCGATGGCAGCGTCGGCGTGGTGTGGTTCACCTTCGATCCGCAGGGGCGGCCTTACTGGCTCACCGGTACCGGGCACCTGGAAGCAGACCGCCTGGTGTTCCCCCGACTTCAGTCGGCGCGCGGCGGGCGATTCGTCGATCCGTTTTCGCCCGCGGGCGTCGAGCGTCGCACGTGGGGCCGGCTCGAACTGCGCCTGGACTGCACGACGGGCGACGCCGCCTACACGCCAACCGAGCCCGGCTTTGCCGCCGGCACGATGCAGCTGCGCCGGCTGACTGCACTTGCGGCACCGGCCTGCCCGTGGGTCAAGCCCGCGCTGACCGACCTGTACGCGATCAGCCTCACCGAGCTTCCGGCCACGGTGGGGCCGCCACGCCTGGCCATCACGCCGCCGCCCGGCACGGAGCCGCCGCCCTGGCAGTACGGCTGGCAGGATCTGGTGCTCGCCACCACCGTGGCCGACGACGGCACCGCGCATGGCTACGCGCGCCAGGAGGCGGTGGACTACATCTCGCTGCTGCCCGGCGAGCATCCCGGCTTCATCGACCCGGCCTACCGCGCGCGCTTCCAGCCGATCATCCTCGCGCCGGGCGCGACGAGGTGGGAACGCACGGGTTCGCGCAGCGACGGCGTGGTCCCGATCATGGCCCATGCCGGGACGCTCCTCTACAACCATGCGGTCTTCACGCCGTACGGCATCCAGACCGGCCTGACCCCGATTCACGCGGACCTCAGCGGCCCGGGCTTCGTCGACATCACCTTTATCGACGGCCGTTTCCCTGAGCCGTACTGGAACCAGGCCATCGCCGCCTCGCGCGACCTGCGCTACGCGGTGGGCGAGGCCGGACGGGTGAAGTCCGGCGAGTCGGGCATCGGCGAAAGCGACGCCTATCCGTGGAAATGGAGCATCGACGGTGGTCAGGAGGCACTGCCGGCAGGCCGCGCGATCTACGCCCGCACCAAGCCGCTGTGCATTTCGGACGACGGAAGCCGGATCATCGGCGCGGCTTGGCCGGCGGGCGCGGCTCCCGAGTCCGCCGACCATTCAGTCGCGGTGCAGTGGGACGGCCCGCGTCTGCCTGCCGAACTGCGCAACGCCGCCGGCCGAACCCTGATTTTGCCGACAGCCTGCAGCCGCGATGCCGGCATCGTCTACGGCCAGTGGCGCGCCAGCGACATCGATGCCGACAACAAAGTGGCGGGATTCTGGACCCGCGACGGCCGCAGCGCGCCCACCGGCCCGCTCGAAGCCAGCGCGGAGGATCCGCGAGGCTGGCCCTATGTCATCCAGCACGTCTCGGCCGACGGCAGCCTGGCCGCCGGCGAATACGCAAGTCACGACGATCCGCCCGTGCGCGGTGCCCTGCTCTGGGGCCAGGACATCGGCCTGGTCCGGCTTTCGGAGGTTCTGAAAAGCGCCGGCCTGCAGCCGGACTGGCCCCAGATCCACGTCCGCGGCATCTCGCCCAGCGGCGAATACCTGCTGCTGGCCAGCGACCCGATCCGCAACGGACCGGCGCGCGGCGACGGGTCGACGATCCACACCCTGCTGCTGCGGCTGGAGAAACGCCGACCCTGAACGGCGGATGCCGCCGCAGCGACGCTGGCAACGCACCCGGCGCTTGGCGAAGCGCCGCCGCGTCCCCATGTTGTCATGCCATGTCCCGCAGACACACCCCATGACAACCTTGTTCGATCCCCTGCCGATGGGCGCGCTGCACCTGCCCAACCGCATCGTGATGGCTCCGCTGACCCGCAGCCGCTCGCGGGGCGGCATTCCCGGGCCGCACACCGCCACCTACTACGTCCAGCGCGCCAGCGCCGGCCTGATCATCAGCGAAGGGGTGGCCATCAGCCCGCAGGCGCAGGGCTACGCCAACGTGCCGGGGCTCTACACGCCCGCGCAGCGCCATGCCTGGCGCGAGGTGACCGAGGCGGTTCACGCCGCCGGCGGGCGCATCGTGGCGCAGCTGTGGCACGTCGGACGCATCTCGCATGTGGCCCTGCAGCCGGGCGGCGCGGCGCCGGTAGCGCCGTCGGCGCTGATGGCCAGGACGAACACCTACCTGATCGACCCACGCGGCGGCGGCGACTTCGTGCCGGTGTCGGCCCCGCGCGCTCTGGAGGCCAGCGAAATCCCCGGCGTCGTGGACGACTTCGCGCGCGCCGCCACGGCGGCCCGCGAGGCCGGATTCGACGGCGTGGAGATCCACGGTGCCAACGGTTACCTCATCGACCAGTTCCTGCGCGCCGGCAGCAATCACCGCGACGATGCCTGGGGCGGATCGATCGGGAACCGCGTGCGCTTCCTCGATGCGGTGGCCGCAGCCGTGGTGCGCGCCATCGGTGCGGACCGCACCGGTGTCCGCCTTTCGCCCGTCACCGCCGCCAACGATGCCAACGATACGCATCCCCAGCCGCTCTTCGAGGCCGCCGTGCGCGCGCTGGCCGTACACGACCTCGCGTTCGTGCATGTGATCGAGGGAGCGACCGGTGCCGCTCGCGATTTCCAGCAGGGCGAAACGCCGTTCGACTACGACGCGCTCAGGCGCACCTGGCGCGAAGCCGGCGGGCGCGGCGCATGGATCCTCAACAATGGCTACGACGGCGAACTCGCCGCCGCCGCGGTCGCTTCCGGCCGCGCCGACGCGGTGGCCTTCGGCCGCGCCTTCATCGCCAACCCGGATCTGGTCAGGCGGCTGCGCGAGGGTGCGCCGCTCAACCTGCCCGACCGCACCACGTTCTACGGCGGCGACGAGCGCGGCTACACCGACTACCCCGGCCTTGCCTGAGCGATCCGCCGGGAGAGTTTGATCCTTGTCATGGCGCAACGGGTCAGCGCCTGCCATCCTGACTTCATCCTGACCCCTGATTCCCTCACGGAGTACTCCCATGTCGATGCGAATCCTTGTCCCGTTTCTCACACTCGCCGCAGCCGCGCTGACGCTGCCGGCCTGCTCGCCGTCGGCCCCGCAAAATCAGGAAGCGGCGCAGCAACAGGCCCAAGCCACGCCGGAAGATCGCGCACCGGCGGTCGACCACGCCGACCATGCCCCCCCCGCCGACTCCGCCGATCATGCCGACCACGCGGCTCCCGCCGACGCGAGCGAGCATGACCACCACGACGGTCACGCCATGAGCGAGCCCGTGGCGCTGCCGGACACGCCCTGGGCGACCGATCCGCCGCTGCGCGCGAACATGCGCCTCATCCGGAGCGCGGTCGATACGCTCGAACACTACGAGCACGGCCATATCGATGCAGCGCAGGCGGCGACGCTGGGCACGGACATCCAGAACGCCGTCAACACCATGTTCGCCGAATGCAAGCTGGAAGCCGAGGCCGACGCCGCCCTGCACGGCCTCCTGGCCACGTTCATGGCCGGTGCCAAGGCGGTGCGCACGGAAGCCGAGCCGCCGGCCCAGGCCATTGCGCAGATGCGCGAGGCGCTGGCGCTCTATCCGCAGATGTTCGACGACCCGCAGTGGCTGCAGGACGCACAGTAAGGTCGCGGCAGCGCACCTGGCCCCGAGACGCGGCGCGGAGTGGAAAACATCGTGCCGCAGCGCGATCATGATCACGGCGCGTCGGCGGGTTTGCCGCCGGCGCGCCGCTTCTGCTCCGTTTCCGCGAGTCATCTCATGGAATACACCATTCACCTGAGCGCCGCACCGGTAGACGTCGATCGGGTCCGCGACGCGCTGGAAGACATCGACCCGGCCGCGATCGTGGACCTCGACCCGCGCGGCCAGGACCTGCGCGTCGCGGCCAACATGCTCGACCGCGAGCTGTTCGGCGCGCTCGAGCGCGCCGGCCACCCCGCCGATACGGTCCAGGTGACCCGCCTGCCCTCGGTGTGCTGCGGAAGCTGCAGCGGCTGAGGAGCATCCCCGGCGCGGGTCAGCCGCAAGGGAAGCTCTGAACAAGAATTGATCCCTCATCCCGGCGAAGCCGAGATTCCAACTGAAGTTCGGAGCACTACCCCATCCGGGGAATGGACGGACCGGCGCACGTGGGCTAGCCTCCCGAGGCGGGGGAGTTTCTTTGCCGCTTGCGGAGGTATTTTCCATGGTCCCGATTCTTTCGTCCCGGCTGCCGCTGCGCAGCGTTTTCGCCCGATTTCTCCCCGGTTTTCTCTGCGCCCTGCTGCTCGCCGCGCTTCCGGCCGCGGCCCGCGCCGAAGCCCCCTACGTTCCGATCCAGCCGGGCCACAGCGCGATGTGGTTCGATCCGGCGCGCGCCGGCGAGGGCTGGATCGTCGGGATTTTGTCAGAGGAATCCGCGGCGCTGTACTGGTTCACCTTCGACGACGCGGGCGAGCCGCGCTGGCTG
>JRYL01001479.1_pt1 | contig 11910 bp, 9 predicted proteins | sample 235391 | NCBI WGS metagenome assembly JRYL01 (sample SAMN03074223, study PRJNA261481) | activated sludge metagenome | biome: Wastewater Treatment Plant; feature: Wastewater; material: Activated sludge; isolation source: activated biomass of a wastewater treatment plant treating wastewater from... ... | reverse complement strand
GTCGCCAGCAGCAGGTGCTCGCAGCGGATGCGCAGGGTGTCGCCACCCTCGCCCGCGCCCGGCACGTCGACGGTCTTGCCGTCCACCACCTGGCCCCAGCCCTTGACCACGCGCACACCGTGTTTCTTCAGCAGCGCCGCCACGCCGCCGGTGAGGCGACGCACGATGCCGTCCTTCCAGGCCACGGTCCTGCCGATGTCGAGCGTGGGCATGGATGCGCCGATGCCCAGCGGCGATGTGCCCGCAGCACAGGCCGCCACCCGGGCGAACTCCTCGGCCGCGTGGATCAGCGCCTTGGAGGGAATGCAGCCGATGTTGAGGCAGGTGCCGCCCGGGGTCGCGCCTTCCACCAGCACGGTCGGGATGCCGAGCTGGCCGGCGCGGATCGCGGCCACATAGCCGCCGGGGCCGCCGCCGAGGATCAGGAGTCGGGTGTCGATGGTCTGGCTCACGGGGTCACTCCACGAACAGCAGAGCGGGGTTTTCCAGCAGCGCGCGGATCGCCTGCACGAACTCGGCCGACTCCATGCCGTCCACCACGCGGTGGTCGAAGGAGGACGACAGGTTCATCAGTTTGCGCGCCTCCACCAGGCCGTTGCGGATGCAGGGGCGCTCGATCATGCGGTTGACCCCGACGATGGCGACCTCGGGGTGGTTGATGATCGGGGTGGACATGATTCCCCCGATCGGCCCCAGGCTGGTGATGGTGATGGTGGAGCCCGACAGCTCCTCGCGCGTCGCCTTGCCGGCGCGCACCGCACCGGCAAGGCGCGCGATTTCGGCCGCGGTCTGCCACAGGTCGAGCGACTCGGCGTGCGCCACGACCGGCACCGACAGCCCGCTGTCGCTCTGCGTCGCGATGCCCAGCCGCACCCCGTGGGAGCGCGTGATGATGTTGGCCTCGTCATCGAAGCGCGCGTTCATCTGCGGAAAGTCGCGCAGCGCCAGCACCATGGCGCGCGCCAGGAACGGCAGGAAGGTGAGCTTGCCGCGGGTCTTGCCCCACTTCGCGTTGAGCTTGCCGCGCAAGGCTTCCACCTCGGTCACGTCGATTTCCTCGACGTAGGTGATGTGCGGAATGCGCCGCCAGGAATCCTGCATCTTCTGCGCGATGCGCCGACGCAGTCCCATCACCGGAATCTGCTCCTCGCCCTCGCGGCGCGCGTAGCCCGACGATCCGCCGCCCGCAGGCTGCGCCCGACCGCCGCGCGCGGCGTAGGCATCGAGATCGGCGTGCATCACCCGCCCGCCGGGGCCGGTGGGCGGCACGAAGCGCAGTTCGATGCCCAGATCCCAGGCGCGTCGGCGCACCGCGGGCGAGGCCAGCGGGGCTTCGCCCGTGAAGCGGGGATTCGGGATTCGGGACTCGGGATTTGCGGGAACGGCGGCTTCGGGGACTTTGGCGGCAACCGGAGCGGGTTCGGGTTTCGGGTCGGGCAGGCGCGGCGGCGGCTCGGGCGCGCGGGCCACGGCGGGTTTCTCCGCGGCGGCGCTGCCTGCGGAAGCCGCTTCGCCCGGTTTGACGTTGCCGTCGCCGGCCACTTCCAGCCGGATCAACGCGCTGCCCACGGCCAGGGTTTCGCCCAGGGCACCGCCCAGCGCAAGTACCGTGCCGGCGACGGGCGAGGGAATCTCCACCGTCGCCTTGTCGGTCATCACCTCGGCGATGATCTGATCCTCGGCCACGGCGTCGCCCACGCCGACCTTCCAGCCGACCAGTTCGACCTCGGCGATACCTTCACCGATATCCGGCATCTTGATGACATGCTGTCCCATCGCTCAGTCCTCCAGCACGCGCTTCATGGCGTCGATGACCCGGGCCGGGCCCGGGAAGTAGTCCCACTCCTGCGCGTGGGGATAGGGCGTGTCCCAGCCGGTGACGCGCTCGATCGGGGCTTCGAGGTGGTAGAAGCAGTGCTCCTGCACCAGCGACACCAGCTCGGCACCGAAGCCGCTGGTGCGCGTGGCCTCGTGCAGCACGATGCAGCGGCGGGTCTTCTTCACCGAGTCGACGATGGTGTCCAGATCCAGCGGCCACAGGCTGCGCAGGTCGATGACTTCCGCATCGATGCCGGCATCCTCGGCCGCGGCCAGCGCCACCCAGACGGTGGTGCCGTAGGTGAGGATCGTCAGCGCCTTGCCTTGGCGCGCGATCGCGGCCTTGTCGAGCGGCACGCTGTAGTAACCCTCGGGCACGAGGTTCCCGGGGTGCTTGGTCCACGCCTGCACCGGGCGGTCGTGGTGGCCGTCGAAGGGGCCGTTGTAGAGGCGCTTGGGCTCCAGGAAGATCACCGGATCGCCGCATTCGATCGAGGAGATCAAGAGACCCTTGGCGTCGTAGGGGTTGGACGGCATCACCGTGCGCAGGCCGGCGACGTGGGTGAAGATCGCCTCCGGGCTCTGGCTGTGGGTCTGGCCGCCGTAGATGCCGCCGCCGCAGGGCGTGCGGAACACCACCGGGGCGGTGAACATGTTGCAGGAGCGGTAGCGCAGGCGCGCGGCCTCGGACACGATCTGGTCGTAGGCCGGATAGATGTAGTCGGCGAACTGGATCTCGGCCACCGGGCGCAGGCCGTAGACCGCCATGCCGATGGCCGCGCCGGCGATGCCGCTTTCGGAAATCGGCGCGTCGAACACGCGGTGCTTGCCGTATTTGGCCTGCAGCCCGTCGGTGCAGCGGAACACGCCGCCGAAGTAGCCCACGTCCTCGCCGAAGATCACCACGCTGTCGTCGCGCTCCAGCATCACGTCCATGGCCGAACGCAGGGCCTGGATCATCGTCATCGGGCTCGCGCCCGCGGCGGTTTCGATATCGCTCATGGTCAGATCCCCAGTTGCTGGCGCTGGCGGCGCAGGTGTTCGGGCATGTGTTCGTACACGTCCTCGAACATGTCGGCGGCACCGGGGCGGTTGTCGCTGCCCAGGATGCCGTGGCGCTCGGCTTCCTTGAGCGCCTGGGCGATTTCCTCGTCGAACGCGGCGCGGGTGGCCTCGTGCTGCGCCTCGCTCCACAGTCCGCGCTTGATCAGATGGCCTTTGAGTCGCTCGATCGGATCGCCCAGCGGGAAGTGCTGCGCATCGTCGGCGGGCCGGTACTTGGAGGGATCGTCCGAGGTGGAATGCGGCCCGGCGCGGTAGCTGATCCACTCGATCAGGGTCGGTCCGAGGTCGCGGCGGGCGCGCTCGGCGGCCCAGCGCGACACCGCGTACACCGCGAGGAAATCGTTGCCGTCCACGCGCAGCGAGGGAATGCCGTAGCCCAGCCCGCGCGTGGCCAGCGTGGTGTGCTCGCCGCCGGCGATGGCCTGGAAGGTGGAAATGGCCCACTGGTTGTTGACCACGTTGAGGATCACCGGAGCCTCGTACACCGAGGCGAACACCAGGGCGGCGTGGAAGTCGCCTTCGGCGGTGGCGCCATCGCCCACCCAGGCCGAGGCGATCTTCGTGTCGCCCTTGATCCCCGAGGCCATCGCCCAGCCCACCGCCTGCGGCAGCTGGGTGGTGAGGTTGCCGGAAATGGAGAAGAAGCCGTACTCCTTGTAGGAATACATGATCGGCAGCTGGCGACCGCGCAGCGGGTCGGCGGCGTTGGAGAGGACCTGGCACATCATGTCCACCAGCGGCACATCCTGGGCGATCAGGATGCCCTGCTGGCGATAGGTGGGGAAATGCATGTCGCCCTGGCGCAAGGCCAGCGTCTGCGCGATGGCGATGGCTTCTTCGCCCAGGCACTGCATGTAGAACGAGGTCTTCTTCTGGCGCTGGGCGATCAGCATGCGTGCGTCGTAGGCGCGGGTCTTGAGCATCGCGCGCATGCCGCGCAGAAGGATCTCGTCGGGGATGTCCGCGGCCCAGTCGCCGACGGCGTCGGCGCTGTCGTCCAGCACCCGGATCAGGCCCTGCGCGAACGTCCCCGTGCTCGATGCGGCCACGTCGATCGGCGGCTTGGGCAGGGCTCCTGCGGGGCTGAGCTTGAGATAGGAAAAGTCGGTCTGCTGTCCGGGCCGGGCGCTGGGCTCGGGGACGTGCAGGGTCAAGGGGGCGTAGTCGCTCATGGCGCAAATCCCGGTCTGCGGTGGGTTCGGTCTCGCCCGAACGCGGCGGTCGCACGCAGTGCGACGCGATAAACCGCGCAAGTTTAGAGCCTGCGCTCGATATCGTAAAATCGGGATTAGCCCTTTCTGGTATCTGAAAAAGCCATGGCGCTTCCGCCCAATCTCTCGCTGCGGCAGCTGCGCTACTTCGTCGCCGCCGCCGAACTGGGCCAGTTCTCGCTGGCCGCGCGCCGGCTGCAGGTTTCGCAGTCGGTCGTGACCACGGCCATCGCGCAGTTGGAGGCGATCGTGGGCACCGATCTGTTCGAACGCCAGCCGCATGGCGTGGTGCCTACCGCCGCCGGGCACCGGTTCCACCAGCACGTCCGCCACGCGCTCGACACCCTGCAGGATGCGCTGAGCGAACCGCTGTTCTTCGGCGAGGCGCTGTCGGGCGTGGTGCGCGTGGGGGCGTCGTACACGGTGCTGGGCTATTTCCTCCCCGGCCTGCTCGCCCGCTTCCGGCGCGACTATCCCAAGGTGGAGATCGATTTGATCGACATGGACCGGCCCAGCATCGAAAAGGGCGTGGCCGAGGGCGATCTGGACATGGGCCTGTGCATCACCTCGAACATGCGCCCGGATTCGCCGCTGCGCCACCAGGTGCTGGCGCGCTCGCACCGCCAGCTGTGGATGGCGCAGGATCATCCGCTGGCGGCACTGGCGCAGATCCGGCTGGCCGACATCGCGCCCTGGCCCTACATCCTGCTGACCGTGGATGAAGGCGAAGCCTCGTCGATGCGCTACTGGCAGGCCGCCGGCCTTGCGCCCAACGTCGCCTTCCGCACCTCCACGCTGGAGGCGCTGCGCGGCCTGGTGGCGCACGGCTTCGGCGTGACCATCCTGTCCGACATCGTCTACCGGCCGCTGTCGCTGGAAGGGCGGCGCATCGAGAGCCGCATGATCGCAGACCTGGTGCCGCCGATGGAGGTGGGCCTGGTCTCGCGGCGCGAGGACGCGCTGCCGCAGGTGCCCTACGCCTTCCAGCAGTTCCTGGTGTTCGCCTGCAGCGCGCTGCCGGACACGATCCTGCGCTGAGGCGCGCCCGCGGCAGGCGGTTTCACTCGGAGGCGGAGGCGGGTGCGGCCGGAGCGGCCGCTGCTGCGGCAGGCTTGGCGGCCGGTTCGGGTGCCGCGGCCTTGTCGCCAGCGCCGCCCGAATCGGCGAGATTGTGCTTTTTCTCGCCGTCCTTCTTGAAGTCGGTTTCGTACCAGCCACCGCCCGCGAGGCGGAACTGCGGCGCGCTCAGCAGGCGGCGCGGCGCGGCTTGGCCACAGGCCGGGCAGGCGTCAGGATCCGGATCGGAGAGCTTCTGCAGGCGGTCGAACTCGTGCCCGCAGGCGTTGCAGTGGAAGGCGTAGATCGGCATGTCGGTGCAGGCATCGGAAAAGAGGGAAACAATCTGCCACCGTGGGGGCGGCACGGGGAAAATCAAGCCAGATCGAGCCATTCGGTTTCCAGCGCATCCTGCTCGCGCGCGAGGCTGGCCTGCTCGAAGCCGAGCTCGGCGACGCGCTGCGCGCCGTGGGTCTCGTACAGGGCAGGGTCGGCCAGCGCCGCCTCCACCGCGGCGCGCGCGCCGCGGATTTCCTCCAGCCGCGATTCGATGCGCCTGATCCGGCGCGCGATGGCGGGATCGGGCCCGCGCCGCGCCGGCGCGGCTTTCGCTGCGGGAGCTTTTACCGCCTTCGGCGCGGCCTCGCCGTCAGCGGCCCGGCTGCGCAGCCAGGCGGCATAGGCGTCCAGATCGCCGTCGAACTCCTCCACTCGCCCGTTCGCCACGCGCCAGAAACGGTCGCACACCAGGCCGATCAGGTGGCGGTCGTGGCTGACCAGCACGATCGCGCCGGAAAAATCCGACAGCGCCTCGGCGAGCGCCTCGCGCATGTCCAGATCGAGGTGGTTGGTGGGTTCGTCCAGCAGCAGCAGGTTGGGGCGCTGCCAGGCGATCAGCGCCAGCGCCAGGCGCGCGCGCTCGCCGCCGGAGAATCCGTCCACCGGCTCGAAGGCGCGGTCGCCGGCGAAGTTCCAGCGCCCGAGGAAGTCGCGGAACGCCTGCTGCCCTTCGCCGGGAGCCAGCAGGCGCAGGTGTTCCATCGGGCTGAGGCCGGCGTGCAGCGATTCCACCGTGTGCTGGGCGAAGTAGCCGATGCGAAGATCCGGGTGCGCGCTGCGCTCGCCCGCCAGCAGCGTCAGCTCACCCACCAGGGACTTCACCAGCGTCGACTTGCCCGCCCCGTTCGGCCCGAGCAGGCCGATGCGGTCGCCCGATTCGAGGCCGAANNAATCCCGAATCCCGGGCCGCAGGCCCATACCCGCAGTCAGCGTCCGCCAGCCGCACCAGCGAGGTCGGCAGCTTTGCCGGCTCGGCGAAGGCGATGTGCAGGGCGCGCTCGGCGCGCACCGCTTCGGTGCCGGCGAGCTTTTCCAGCCGCTTCATGCGCGACTGGGCCTGCCTGGCCTTGGTCGCCTTGGCGCGGAAGCGGTCGATGAAGGCCTGCAGGTGGGCGCGCTCGGCCTGCTCCTTGTCGTGCGCGATCTGCTGCTGGCGCAATTGCTCGGCGCGCTGGCGCTCGAAGCCGGTGTAGTCGCCGGCGTAGAGCTTCGCACGGCCGTCGTGGAGGTGCAGGATGTGGCTGGCGACCCCGTCGAGGAACTCGCGGTCGTGGCTGATCAGCATCAGCATGCCGGGATACTTGAGCAGCCACTGCTCCAGCCACAGCACGGCGTCCAGATCCAGGTGGTTGGTGGGTTCGTCGAGCAGCAGCAGGTCGCTGGGCGTCATCAGCGCGCGCGCCAGGTTGAGCCGCACGCGCCAGCCGCCGGAAAACGTGGAAACGGCGCGCGCATGGGTTTCCGGCGCAAAGCCCAGGCCGTGCAGCAGGCGCCCGGCGCGGGCCGCGGCGTCATAGCCGCCCAGATCGCCCAGGCGCTGGTGCGCGATCGCCACGGCCTCGAAGTCCTCGCGCGCGGTGGCATCGGCTTCCTCGCGCAGCGCCTGCGCCACCGCGGCGTCGCCGCCGATCACGAAGTCCAGCGCGGCGTCGGGCAGCGACGGGGTTTCCTGCGCGACCGAGGCGATCCGCAGCCGCGCCGGCAGCTCAAGTGCGCCCGAATCGGCCTCCAACTCGCCCATCAGCGCGGCGAACAGGCTCGACTTGCCGCAGCCGTTGCGCCCGATGACGCCCACCCGCCAGCCGGCGTGCAGGGCCAGATCCACCTGCGACAGCAGCAGGCGCGGGCCGCGGCGCAGCGCGAAGTTGCGAAAGGAAATCATGGCGTGGCTCGAAGGAAACATGGCCCGGGCAGGGGGGGGGGCGCATTCTAGCCCGGCGGTTCGATCGGGCCGCCATTGCCCCGCCGGTTTTTGGCGCGAAATCCTGCGCCCGCCCTTGCGGTGCAGCACGCGAAGGCTCTATGTTCACGCCCCGCAACCGCCGAAAATGCCGCGATGAACGACACCGACGTTACCGCCGATGCCGCCACGTTGCCTGAAGCCCTGCGTCTTTCTCCGATCGAGGCCCGCATCCTCGGCTCCCTGATCGAAAAGGAAGCCACCACGCCGGACCAGTATCCGCTGACAGAGAACGCGCTGACCCTGGCCTGCAACCAGAAAACCAGCCGCGATCCACTGATGGACCTGTCTTCAGGCGAGGTTGGCCACGCTCTGCGCCAGCTCGAAACGCGCCAGATGGTGCGCAGCCAGCACGCTGCGCGCGCGCAGCGCTGGGAGCATCGCTTCACACAGGCCTATGGCGTCACGAGCCAGCAGCAGGCCGTGCTGTGCACGCTGATGCTGCGCGGCCCGCAGACCCTCAACGAGATATTCACCCGCAGCGAGCGGATCGGCCGCTTTGCCACGGTGGACGAAGTGCGCCATGCGCTCGAACGCCTCGCCCAGCGCAACCCGGTGCTGGCGACCCTGCTGCCGCGTACCGCGGGCCAGCGTGAAGACCGCTGGGCGCACCTCTTGTGCGGTCCGGTGGATATGGAGGCGGTCGCGGCCGCCGCGCGGCCCTCGTCCGCCGGCGCACCGACCGGACTGCTCGGACGGATCGAAGCGCTCGAGGCGCGCATCGCCGTACTGGAGGCCCGCCTCGCCACGCCGAGCCCCGATGCCCGGGTCTGAGGCCAGCGCTGGACGGCCGTTCGCCTGCCCGGTGCGCGGCACCGTGGACGCCGCGCCGCGGCGAGGCTGGTGCCGTGCCCGACCCGCGATCCGGAGCGCCTGATGCTGTTCCTGGCCCTTGCCACGCCCTTCCTCGCCGCGGTGCTGGTCGCGCTGTCCCACCGCGCTCCGCGGCGGGTCATCGGCTGGCTGGCCGGCCTCGCCCCGCTGCTCGCCATCGCCATGCTGCTGCCGCTGCGCCCCACGATACTGGATGGCGATGTACCCACCGCCACCCTGGCCTGGGCACCGCAGGTGGGTCTCCTGCTGAGCCTGCGCCTGGACGGGCTGGCATGGATGTTCACGCTGATGGTGCTGGGGATCGGTGCGCTGGTGGTGATGTACGCGCGCTACTACCTCGACGAGGAGGACAGCGCGCCGCGCTTCTTCGCCTTCCTGCTGCTCTTCATGGGCTCCATGCTGGGACTGGTGATGTCGGGCAACCTGCTGGTGATGGTGGTGTTCTGGGAGATGACCAGCATCAGTTCGTTCCTCCTCATCGGCTACTGGTCGCAGCGCGAGGATGCGCGGGAAGGCGCGAAGATGGCGCTGGCGATCACCGGCGGCGGCGGCTTCGCGCTGCTGGCCGGCGTGCTGCTGATCGGGCGCGAAGTGGGCAGCTTCGATCTGGACGTGGTGCTGGCGGCAGGCGATGCGATCCGCGCCAGCGCGAACTATCCCTGGATCCTCGGACTGGTGCTGCTGGGCGCATTCACCAAGAGCGCGCAGTTCCCGTTCCACTTCTGGCTGCCGCACGCGATGGCCGCGCCCACGCCGGTCTCCGCCTACCTGCACTCGGCCACCATGGTGAAGGCCGGCGTCTTCCTGCTGGCGCGCCTGCACCCGGTGCTGGCCGGAACCGACATGTTCTTCTACATCGTCAGCGGCATCGGTGCGCTGACCCTGCTGCTGGGAGCCTGGTACGCGATTTTCCAGCATGACATCAAGGGCCTGCTCGCCTACTCGACGATCTCGCACCTGGGCCTCATCACCCTGCTGTTCGGCCTGTCCTCGCCGATGGCGCTGGTCGCCGGCCTGTTCCACATCCTCAATCACGCCACCTTCAAGGCTTCGCTGTTCATGGCGGCGGGCATCATCGACCACGAAACCGGCACGCGCGACATGCGCCGGCTGGGGAACCTGCGGCGGTTCATGCCCGTCACCAGCACGCTGGCGATCATCGCCTCGCTGGCGATGGCGGGGGTGCCTCTGCTCAACGGCTTCCTGAGCAAGGAAATGTTCTTCGCCCAGGCGCTCGACATCAGCGCCAACGACACCATGCGCGACCTGATGACCGCCGCAGCGGTGCTGGCGGCGATGCTGGGCGTGGCCTACAGCCTGCGCTTCGTGCACGAGACCTTCTTCGGCCGGGGGCCGCGCGCGCTGGAGGAAGCGCCGCACGAATCACCGCGCTGGATGAAGCTGCCGGTGGAGGTGCTGGTAGTCGCCTGTCTGGCAGTCGGCATGGCGCCGGCCTGGACGGTGGCGCCGCTGCTGAAATCCGCTGCGTTCGCGGTGCTGGGCGACGCCATGCCCGACTACAGCCTGGCCATCTGGCACGGTTTCAACCGCCCCTTCTTCATGAGCCTGATCGGGCTGGTCGGCGGCGTGGCGCTCTACTTCGGGCTCAACCGCCTGCTCGACCTGCATGCGATCGTGCGCGAGTCGCTCGGGCGTCGCCTTTTCCAGCTCAATGTCGAACGCCTGTTCGCGTTCGGCGATCGCTTCACCCGCGCCATCGCCAACGGCAGCGTGCAGCGCAGCCTGTTCCTGCTGGTGTTCGTCGCGCTGATCCTGGGGGCCGCGCCGATGGCGGCCTCGGGCCTGATGCCGGTACTGCCGACGCGCGAAAGCTTCGCGTCCCTGCCGCTGCTGGGGTGGATTGCGTGGCTGATCCTGGTGACCGGAACCCTGGCCACGCTGGCGAACTTCCGCCAGCGGCTGATCGCGGTGATCCTGCTCGGCTCGGTGGGCCTGATGGTGAGCCTGGTATTCGTTTACTTCTCGGCACCCGATCTCGCGCTCACCCAGATCCTGGTGGAAATGGTGACTCTCGCCCTGATGCTGCTGGCGCTCAACTACCTGCCCAAGGAGTCGCTCGCCGGTCCCTCGCCGGCGCGGCGCTGGCGCGATATCGCCATCGCGCTGGCGGCGGGGCTGGGCACCGCCAGCCTGGCATGGGCCATGCTCGGGCGGCCAAGCCGGACCATGGCCGGCGAGATGCTGGCGCGCGCCCTGCCCGAAGGACACGGCCACAATGTCGTCAACGTGATCCTGGTGGATTTCCGCGGCTTCGACACCTTCGGCGAAATCACCGTGTTCGCCATCGCGGCGCTCATCGTCCACGCCCTGCTCAAGCGCACGCGCCTGGCCCCGGAGGAAAAGGTCGAAGAGGCACCGATGTCGCTGCCGATGGCGGCGGACCTGAGCCAGATCATGTTCCCGCTCGCGCTGACCGTGTCGATCTACCTGTTCCTGCGCGGGCATGACGCGCCCGGCGGTGGCTTCATCGCCGGGCTGGTACTGGTGATCCCGGTGCTGCTGCAATACCTGATCCAGGGCATGACGACCTTCGAACGGCAGTTCCACATCGACTACGTGCGCTGCATCGGCGCAGGCCTGCTGATCGCCACGGCGACCGCACTGGCACCTCTGCTGCGGGGCCTTCCCTTCCTGACCAGCGCCCATGTCGCGCCGTCGCTGCCGCTGATCGGTCCCGTGCCGCTGACCAGTGCGATGGGCTTCGACCTGGGCGTGTACCTGGTCGTGTTCGGCGCATCGATGCTGATCCTGTCGACCATCGGCGGCGTGCGCCCCTCGCTCACGCGCGAGAGCTGGCGCGCCACGATCCGCCGCCCGGACCCGGCGCACTCGCGCGGGAGGCGTGCCTGATGGAAATCGCGATCGCCAGCGCCATCGGCATCCTGACCGCCGCCGGCGTCTATCTGCTGTTGCGCTCGCGCAGCTTCGACCTGATCCTCGGCCTGACCCTGCTTTCCTACGCCACCAACCTGCTGATCTTCTCGGCCGGACGGCTGCGTCCCGGCCTGCCCCCGGTGCTGCGCGAGGGCGTCGCGGCGACGCTTGAAAACCACGTCGATCCGCTGCCGCAGGCGCTGGTGCTCACCGCCATCGTGATCTCGTTTGCCATGACCGCGATCATCCTGGTGCTTGCGATACGCGGGCGCCACGACAACGGCGTGGACCACGTCGACGGTGCCGAGCCGGCGGAGCGCGACCGGTGAGCGCGCACCTGCCGGTACTGCCGATCGTGTGGCCGCTGGTCATGGCGGCACTGATGCTCCTTGTCGAGCGGCGCGGCATCGCGTTGCAGCGCGCCCTGGCCTGGCTGGGCGCGGGCGGCCTGCTGCTTCTGTCGATCGCGCTGGTGCGCCAGGCCGATACCGGGGACATCACCGTCTATCTGCTCGGCGACTGGCCGGCGCGGCTGGGCATAGCGCTGATGGTCGATCGGCTGTCGGCCTGGATGGTGCTCGTCACCTCGCTGCTTGGTGCGGCCTGCCTGCTGCATGCCAGCAGCGGCTGGGACCGGCGCGCGCCGCACTTCCACGCCCTGTTCCAGCTCCAGCTGATGGGCCTCAACGGTGCCTTCCTGACCGGCGACCTGTTCAACCTGTTCGTGTTCTT
>JRYL01000588.1_pt1 | contig 11931 bp, 13 predicted proteins | sample 235391 | NCBI WGS metagenome assembly JRYL01 (sample SAMN03074223, study PRJNA261481) | activated sludge metagenome | biome: Wastewater Treatment Plant; feature: Wastewater; material: Activated sludge; isolation source: activated biomass of a wastewater treatment plant treating wastewater from... ... | reverse complement strand
ACCGGCAGCACCTGGTATTCGAGCAGCGTGAGCAAGGTGGTGCGCGCGTTCAGGTAGCGCTCTCGATCAGCCAGGTCGGCGTGGGTGAGCAGCACCTGAGCGCTGCGCAGGCCTTGCTCGCGCAGTTTCGTTTCGTACATCTGCGCCAGGCCCATCTGGCCCACGGCGGCGGCGGCCTGCAGTTCGTTCACCTCTTTCGGGCGTTGCGCCCAGCCCAGGCGCTTCATGCCCTCGGCGATGGCGCCGCTGGACACCATCACGACCTCGCGGTGCGTGCCGGGCTCCCGCGCCAGCAGCGCCATCTGGCGGCACCATTCGCCAATGGCCGCCTCGTCCAGACCGCGTCCCTCGTTGGTGACCAGGCTGGAGCCCACCTTGATGACGACACGGCGCGCCTCGCGCAACACGTCGGAAATGGATTTATTGGTCATTTCGGGCCTCAGCGCCTATGTAGAAAGCGCAGGCAGCTATTATTATTGAAGCAATCAATCATCGAAACGGGGATCGCGCGGCCCATCCGGCGCGCTGGCCACCTGCTCGCTTTGCAAGTGGCGATAGATCGCCTGTACCAGCGACTCGCAGCCCTCGCGCGTCAGCGCCGATATCTCGAACACCGGGCCCTTCCAGCGCAGGCGCTTGATGAAGTCTTTCACGCGCGTGGCACGTTCGTCCTCGGGCACCATGTCGAGCTTGTTCAGCACCAGCCAACGTGGCTTGTCGTACAGTGCCTTGTCGTACTTCTTCAGTTCCGCGACGATGGCCTTGGCTTGCGCGACGGGGTCGACCCCCTCGTCGAACGGTGCGATGTCGACGATGTGCAGCAGCAGCCGCGTGCGCTGCAGGTGGCGCAGGAACAGATGCCCCAGGCCGGCGCCTTCGGAGGCCCCCTCGATCAGGCCGGGGATGTCGGCCACCACAAAGCTCTGTTCAGGCCCCACACGCACCACGCCCAGGTTGGGGTGCAGCGTCGTGAACGGATAGTCCGCAATCTTGGGCCGCGCATTGCTGACCGCTGCGATGAAAGTGGACTTGCCCGCATTGGGCATGCCCAGCAGGCCGACGTCGGCCAGCACCTTCAGCTCGAGCTTCAGGCTCTTCTTTTCGCCCGGCCAGCCGGGGGTCTTCTGGCGCGGCGCGCGGTTGATCGAGCTCTTGAAACGCAGGTTGCCGAAACCGCCATCGCCGCCCTTGGCGATCATGATCTTCTCTCCCGGGTGCAGCAGTTCGTACAGCACCTCGCCCGTTTCGGCATCGGTGATGATGGTGCCGACCGGCATCTTCAGCGTGATGTCGTCGCCCGCGGCGCCGAACATGTCGGAACCCATGCCGTGCTGGCCGCGCTTGGCCTCGTGCCGGCGCGCGTAGCGAAAATCGACCAGGGTGTTGAGGTTCGGATCGGCCAGCGCGAACACGTGGCCGCCCCGACCACCATCGCCGCCGTTGGGACCGCCGAATTCCTTGTACTTCTCGTGGCGGAACGACACGCAGCCATTGCCGCCATCGCCAGCGGCGATGTCGATGAAGGCTTCGTCGACGAATTTCATGGTGCGTTCAGTGTAGTGGTCGACTCAGAAACAACGAAGCCCCGCACGGGCGGGGCTTCTCGGGTCAAGCCGCCGGGCCCTTTCAGGCCGCAGCTGGGGTGACCTGCACCACGTGCTTGTTCAGCGCGCCCTTGGTGGCAAACGACACCTGGCCGTCGACCAGTGCGAACAGGGTGTGGTCCTTGCCCACGCCCACGTTGCTGCCGGCGTGGAACTTGGTGCCGCGCTGGCGCACGATGATGGATCCGGCGCTGACGGTCTGGCCGCCGAACACCTTCACGCCCAGCATCTTGGGCTTGGAATCGCGGCCGTTTCGCGTGGAGCCGCCGCCTTTTTTCTGTGCCATGGTGTGTTACTCCTTGGACTTGCCGGCGCCGTTGATGGTGCCGATCTCGAGTTCGGTATAGCCTTGGCGATGCCCTTGGCGCCTCTGATAGTGCTTGCGACGGCGCATCTTGAAGATGCGCACCTTGTCGTGCTTGCCGTGGCTGACCACCTTGGCAACGACGGAGGCACCGGACACCAGGGGCGCACCGATCGACAGGTCGCTGCCGTTGCCGACAGCCAGAACCTCGTCGAAGGTGATTTCCTGGCCAACGTCCGCAGCAATCTGTTCTACTTTGATCTTCTCGCCGGCGGCCACGCGATACTGCTTGCCACCGGTTTTTATGACCGCGTACATAGTGAAATCCTTGTTCGGAAAATGTTCTGCCGAACGGATTTCCGGCAGAACCGCGCATTATAACGATCAGCCCGCGCGTTGGCAAACAAGCCCATCTCGCATCGGCAGCAGGCCATGGCGAAACCTATAATCGCCCGCGCGCATGGATCGCCCAGGCGCCGTCCAGCCGCCTCTAGCTTTGACTCCTCTTGTCCTCTCCTAACACCCCCACCAACCGCGCCCTGGCCCTGGCCGCCGACGACATGCGCGAGGTCGACGCCACCATCGTGCGCCGCCTTGACTCGGAAGTGCCCCTGGTAGGCCAGGTAGCGCACTACATCATTTCGGCAGGTGGCAAACGGCTGCGCCCCGTGCTGCTGGTGTTGACCTGCAACGCCCTGGGTTGCCAGCACCCGCAGCGCCACAACCTCGCCGCCGTGGTGGAGTTCATCCACACGGCCACCCTGCTGCACGACGATGTGGTGGACGAGTCGACGTTGCGGCGCGGTCGATCGACGGCCAATGAAGTGTTCGGCAACCCTGCCAGCGTCCTGGTGGGCGACTTCCTGTATTCGCGCGCCTTCCAGATGATGGTGGAAAGCCAGAACATGCGCATCATGCAGGTTCTGGCCAACGCCACCAACGTGATCGCCGAAGGCGAAGTGCTGCAGTTGATGAACATGCACGACGCTTCGCTCGACGAGGCGGGCTATCTGCGCGTGATCCGCTCCAAGACGGCCAAATTGTTCGAGGCCAGTTGCCGCATCGCCGCCATCCTGGCGGACAGCGCGCCTGATCTGGAAGAGGCCTGCGCTGAATACGGGCAGTCGCTGGGCACCGCCTTCCAGGTCATCGACGATGTGCTCGACTACGATGGCGACGCTGCCGAAATGGGCAAGAACCTCGGCGACGATCTGCGCGAGGGCAAGGCCACCCTGCCCCTGATTCTGGCGATGAAACTCGGCACGCCGGAAGAAGCCCAGGTGGTGCGCCAAGCCATCGAGACAGGCAGCACCACCGAATTGCCGCGCATCGTGGATATCGTGCGGCTTACCGGCGCTCTGGAACGCACCCGTGTTGCAGCCGCGGCACAGGCAGAACGCGCAGTCGCTGCGGCACGCGCGTTGCCCACCAATGAATTCACCAACAGTTTGATAGAATTGGCGGCTCAGCTATTGCAGCGGCGCTCGTGAAACCCATCAGGGTCGGGCACCATCGGGGTGTAGCTTAGCCTGGTAGAGCGCTACGTTCGGGACGTAGAGGCCGGAGGTTCGAATCCTCTCACCCCGACCAATCTGATGCTGCCGTCTGTTGCGGGAAGTTTGCGTTCACTGCCATCCCGCCCGATGTGTCGATTGATGCACACATTCGGAGCGCTCCGGCGTTTACATCTTTTCACTGATCGGCGATGATCGACCGGCTTGTCCTGCCCGTTTGACCATTCGTCCCATGGCCGTTGCCGATCCAGTTTCCAAGAACACCTTGCCCGTCGCCCTGCCGGGGGTTGGCCGCGCCTTGGTCATGGCTGGCAAGATCACTCAGCAGACGGCGGACGAAGTCTTTCGAAAGGCCAAAGCCGCCAACCGCCACTTCATCACTGAACTGACGGAAACCGGCGCCATTTCCGCAGCGGAACTGGCCCACACCATGTCGCAGGCGTTCTCAGCGCCGCTGCTGGACATGGACGCGCTGGATGCCCAGCGCTTGCCGAAAGATCTGCTGGATCCCAAGCTTTCGGCCAGCTACCGCATCCTCGCGTTGAGCAAGCGCGGCGGACGATTGATCGTCGCCACGGCCGATCCTTCGGATCATGAGGCGGCCGAACGCGTGAAGTTCGCTACCCAGATGGGTGTTGAGTGGGTGATCGGCGAGTTCGACAAGCTGACCCGGCTCATCGAGGCCCACACCAAGAGCGCCACCGAGGCGATGGACAGCATCGTCGGCGGCGACTTCGAGTTCGACGAAGCGTCCTTGGGCGGTGATACACCGACTGAAGAGACCGAAGCGCCGCAGACGGATGTCGAAGACGCTCCCGTCGTCAAGTTTCTCCACAAGATGCTGGTCGACGCCTTCAACATGCGCGCCTCCGACCTGCACTTCGAGCCCTACGAGCACAACTACAGGGTGCGGTACCGCATCGACGGCGAGTTGCGCGAGATCGTGTCGCCGCCGGTGGCCATCAAGGAAAAGCTGGCTTCCCGCATCAAGGTGCTGTCGCGGCTCGACATTTCCGAAAAGCGCGTGCCGCAGGACGGCCGCATGAAGCTGAAGATCGGCCCCGACCGCGTGATCGACTTCCGGGTCAGCACCCTGCCCACGCTGTTCGGCGAGAAGATCGTGATCCGCATCCTTGATCCCAGCAGTGCCAAGCTCGGCATCGAGGCCCTGGGTTACGAGCCGATCGAGAAGGAGCGCCTGCTCACCGCCATCGAGCGGCCCTACGGCATGATTCTGGTGACCGGCCCGACCGGCTCCGGCAAGACGGTATCGCTCTACACCTGCCTGAACCTGCTGAACAAGCCAGGCGTCAACATCGCCACGGCCGAGGACCCGTCGGAAATCAACTTGCCCGGCGTCAACCAGGTCAACGTCAACGAGAAAGCCGGCCTCACGTTTGCCGTGGCGCTGAAAGCCTTCCTGCGCCAGGACCCGGACATCATCATGGTGGGTGAGATCCGCGACCTGGAAACCGCCGACATCGCCATCAAGGCCGCTCAAACCGGTCACCTGGTGCTTTCCACGCTGCACACCAACGACGCGCCCACCACGCTGACGCGGATGCGGAACATGGGCATTGCCCCCTTCAACATCGCGTCGAGCGTGATCCTGATCACGGCGCAGCGCCTGGCGCGCCGTCTGTGCGCGCAGTGCAAAGCGCCAGTCGACATCCCCCGCGAAACGCTCATCGAGGCAGGGTTCGACGAACTCGAACTGGATGGCAGCTGGACTCCATACAAGCCCGTCGGCTGCAGCGCGTGCAACAACGGTTACAAAGGGCGCGTCGGCATCTACGAGGTGATGCCGATCAGCGAAGAACTGCAGCGCATCATCTTGGCGGACGGCAGCGCGCTGGAGATTGCCCAACAGGCGCGAAGCGAGGGCGTGCGATCGCTGCGGCAATCGGGCCTGCACAAGGTCAGGATCGGCGTGACCTCACTGGAAGAAGTGCTGGCCGTCACCAACGAGTGACGCGCGCACCTCGTCACTAGGACTGGAAAGAACAAGCCATGGCAACTCGAGTCGCTGGCGCCAAGAGCGTCAAGGAATTCGTCTACGAATGGGAAGGCAAGGACCGCAACGGCAAGATCGTTCGCGGTGATACCCGTGCCAGCGGTGAAAACCAGGTCCAGGCCACGCTGCGCCGCCAGGGCATCTTCGTCACCAAGATCAAGAAGCGCCGGATGCGCGCCGGCAAGAAGATCAAGCCGAAAGACATCGCCATCTTCACGCGCCAGCTGGCCACCATGATGAAGGCCGGCGTGCCCCTGCTGCAATCGTTCGACATCGTGGCCCGCGGCAACCCCAACCCGAGCGTAACCAAGCTGCTGAACGACATCCGCGCCGACATCGAGACCGGCACGTCCTTGTCCGCAGCGTTCCGCAAATATCCGCTCTACTTCAACAACCTGTACTGCAACCTGGTGGAAGCAGGTGAAGCCGCCGGTATCCTGGAAAGCCTGCTCGACCGTCTGGCCACGTACATGGAGAAGACGGAGGCCATCAAGTCGAAGATCAAGTCGGCACTCATGTACCCCATCGCCGTGATCGTGGTCGCGTTCGTGGTGGTGGCAGTCATCATGATCTTCGTGATCCCGGCGTTCAAGGAAGTCTTCTCCTCATTCGGCGCCGACCTGCCGGCACCGACCATGTTCGTGATCGCGATGAGCGAGTTCTTCGTGCAGTGGTGGTGGCTGATCTTCGGCGGGCTGTTCTTCGGCACCTACTTCTTCTTCCAGGCTTGGAAGCGCAACGAGAAAATGCAGATGTTCATGGATCGTCTGCTGCTCAAGATTCCGATCTTCGGCGAACTGATCGAGAAATCCGTCGTGGCGCGCTGGACACGCACCCTGTCCACCATGTTCGCTGCCGGCGTGCCGCTGGTGGAATCGCTCGACTCCGTCGGCGGCGCCTCTGGCAACTCGCTCTACAAACTGGCCACCGACAAGATCCAGCAGGAGGTGTCTACCGGCACCAGCCTCACAGCAGCCATGACCAATGCCAACATCTTCCCCAGCATGGTGCTGCAGATGACGGCGATCGGTGAGGAATCGGGCGCGCTCGACCACATGCTGGGCAAGGCGGCTGATTTCTACGAGGCAGAAGTCGACGAGATGGTGGCCGGCCTGTCCAGCCTGATGGAGCCGATCATCATCGTGGTGCTGGGCACCGTCATCGGCGGCATCGTGGTGTCGATGTACCTGCCGATCTTCAAGCTGGGCCAGGTGGTCTGATGCCCGAGGGGATCTGGCTGCAGGCCGCCCTGGGCGGCCTGTTCGGGCTGCTCATCGGCAGCTTTCTGAATGTGGTGATCTACCGTCTGCCCAAGATGATGGAGCGCCAGTGGGCGGCCGAATGCGCCGAGATGACGGGGCAGACACCTGCGCCTCAGGAGCGTTTCAACCTCGTCGTGCCGCGTTCGCGCTGCCAGAAGTGCGGCCACCAGATCCGCTGGTTCGAGAACATCCCGGTGCTCAGCTATGTGTTCCTGCGCGGCAAATGCTCGGCCTGCGGCACGCCCATCAGCCTGCGCTACCCGATGGTCGAACTGGTCACCGGCCTGCTGTTCGCCTGGTGCGTGTGGCGCTGGGGCTGGACCTGGACGGCCGCCGCCTGGTGCGTTTTTTCCGCCGTGCTGGTGGCCCTGACCCTGATCGACTGGGACACCACGCTGCTGCCCGATGACCTCACCCTGCCCCTGCTGTGGCTGGGCCTGATCGCATCCGCCCTGGGCATCACCGGCGTGCGTCTGCCCGATGCCGTCTGGGGCGCTGTCGGCGGCTACATGTCGCTGTGGCTGGTCTACTGGGGCTTCAAGCTGGCCACCGGCAAGGAGGGCATGGGCTTTGGCGACTTCAAGCTGTTCGCCGCGCTGGGCGCCTGGTTCGGCTGGCAGGCGCTGGTGCCAATCATCCTGATGGCCTCGGTCATCGGCGCGCTGGTGGGCATCGGCATGAAGCTGGCCAGTTCGCTGCGCGAAGGCGGTGTGGTGCCGTTCGGCCCGTTCCTCGCCATGGGTGGCCTCACCGCCATGATCTTCGGCCCGCAGTCCATCTTGCGGGTGATCGGGCTCTAGAAGGTCCTTCGGGTGACATCCGCGCTGCTCATCGGGCTGACCGGCGGCATCGGCAGCGGCAAGAGCACGGTGGCCGGCATGCTGGCCGAGCGCGGTGCGGCAGTCATCGACGCCGACGCCATCTCGCGCGCCACCACGGCGCCCGGTGGCGCTGCCCTGCCGGCCATCGCACAAGTGTTTGGCCCCACCTTGATCGGCGCCGACGGTGCCCTCGATCGCGCAGCGATGCGTCAACTGGTCTTCCGCGATGCCAGCGCCCGCCAGCGCCTGGAGGCCATCATCCACCCTCTCGTCGGGCAGGAAACCGATCGCCAGGCACAGCAGGCGCTGGCCGCCAGCCACCCGATACTGGTGTTCGACGTGCCGCTGCTGGTCGAATCCGGCGCGCGCTGGCGCGGCAAGGTGGATCGCGTGTGGGTGGTCGACTGCGACCCGGCGACACAAATCGAGCGCGTGATGGCGCGCAACCAGCTGCCGCGCGAGCAGGTCGAGCAGATCCTGGCCGCCCAGTCGCCGCGCGCGCAGCGCCTGGCGGCGGCCGACACCGTGCTGTTCAACGGCGCCGACACCACGCTCGACACCCTGCGCCAGCAAGTGCAGCGGGCGGCCGCCACCTTCGGGCTATGATGCCGGCGTCCCTGAAAAGGCGCTTCGCGTGATCCTGTACGAGTACCCCTTCAACGAACGCATCCGCACCTACCTTCGGCTCGAACACCTGTTCGGCCGTCTGGGCCAGCTTCTGCCACGCGACAGCGCGCTCGACCACCATTACGCGCTGATCACCATCTTCGAGGTGATGGACGTCACCAGCCGCGCCGACCTGAAATCCGAGGTGCTGAAGGACCTCGACAAGCAGAAAGCGCACATGGGCGCGTTCCGCGGCAACCCGGCCATTTCCGAGGCGTCGCTCGACGCCTTTCTGGCGCAGCTGGACGACGCTTTCCAGCAGCTCAGCCAGCAGCACGGCAAACCCGGCCATGAGCTGACCGACAACGAATGGCTGATGAGCATCCGCAGCCGCGCCGTCATCCCAGGTGGCACCTGCGGGTTCGACCTGCCGGCCTACCACGCCTGGCAGCAGGGCCAGTCGGCCGCACGGCGCGCCGATCTGCAGACCTGGGCGGCCTCGCTGGCGCCCATGGCGCAGGCCGTCACGCTGCTGCTGCAGATTCTGCGCGACTCCGGCAAGCCGCAGAAGGTGATGGCCAGCGCCGGGTATTTTCAGCAGACGCTGCCCCAGGGCCGCACCTTCCAGCTGCTGCGGCTGCGCATCGACGAGTCGCTGCAACTCATCCCCGAGATCAGCGGCAACCGCCTGATGGCCTCGGTGCGCCTGATGCGGCAGGACGCCGAGGGCAAGCTGCAGGTGGCGCGCGAAGACGCCGCGTTCGAACTGGCCTTGTGCGCATGAGCGACCAGCCCACCCCACCCGCCGCCAAGCCGCGCACCGTGCGCTGCCCCGCCTGCGGCGGCCCCAGCGTGTATGCGCCCGAGAACCGCTACCGCCCCTTCTGCAGCGGGCGCTGCAAGCTGCACGACCTGGGCGCCTGGGCCAGCGAAAGCTTTCGAGTCGAAGTGCAGGAGGACGACGGCGCGGAAGAAGCGAACCGTCCGCCACTGCAATGAAAAGCTATCAATAAAATAGCTGCTTGCGCCCGATATACAATGATTTTAGGTCCATTTGATCCCGAAATCCTTAATTGACGGGCGCAAGCAGCTATATTTTTTGAAGTCCGTCTGGCGCCACGCCGCGCTCCGCCTGCAGCCATTCGAGCACCGGCAGCGCCCCCGGCAACACCGGCGCGGCCTGCACCGGCAAGGTGTCCCACACAAAGGCCTGGCCCTCGCGCATCTGCAATTCGCCGCGCCAGTCGAACAGCTTGCAGAAATGCAGCCGCACCAGCGCATGCGGGTAGTCCACCAACTGCTCGCGCCAGCGCTGCACGTCAGCAGGGTCGATGTCCAGGCCCAGCTCTTCGTGCAGTTCGCGCGCCAGCGCCTGCTCCACACTCTCGCCCGCCTCCAGCTTGCCGCCCGGAAACTCCCAGTAGCCGGCGTACACCTTGCCCGCCGGCCGCGAGGTCAGCAGAAAGCGCCCGTCGGCCTGCAGCAGCACGCCCACGGCCACATCGACGATGGGCCGCTCGCCCGGCACGTCGCGCGCCAGGTGCGCGTCGGCTTTCAGGATGTCGGCCATGCCGCGCGGCTCAGGCCCGGCCGACGAAATCGCGCGCGAACTGGTAGGCCACGCGGCCCGATCGCGAGCCGCGCTCCAGCGCCCACACCAGCGCCTCGGGCTTGGCCGCCTCGATCTGCGCCGCGCTCGCGCCCAGCGACGACAGCCACTGCGCCACGATGGCCAGGTACTCGTCCTGGCTGAAGGGGTAGAAGCTGACCCACAGGCCGAATCGCTCGGACAGCGAAATCTTCTCCTCGATCACTTCGCCCGGGTGGACCTCGCCATCGTCGGTGTGGGTGTAGCTGAGGTTGTCCTTCATGTATTCGGGGAGCAGGTGGCGNNAGGTCGGTCTTGTCCACCTCGATCAGGCGCAGCCCCTGCGGCGCGTAGGCGTTCAGGCAGGCCTTGATGAGCGAAGACTTGCCGGTGCCGCGCGCGCCCGTCAGCAGCACGTTGTTGGCCGGCTTGCCCTCGACGAACTGGCGCGTGTTGCGCTCGATCTTGTCTTTCTGCCCGTCGATCTCCTTCAGGTCGGCCAGCGCGATGCTGCCCACGTGGCGCACCGGCTCCAGCGCGCCGTGGCCGCTGGCGCGCTTGCGGTAGCGCCAGGCCACGGACTGCGACCAGTCAGGCTCGCTCAGGGGCTTCGGCAACACCGCCTCGATGCGCTCCATCAGGCGCTCGGCTTTTTCGATCAGACGGACAAGGTTATCGTTCATTTTGGTCACCGGCGCTTACTGCATCAGCGCAAGCAGCTATCAATTCAAAAGCAAAGACGCTGCGGAGCAGGCCATGCCAGCAAACGCCGCGAATAAGCCAAGCGCGCTCGCTGGCGTCGTCCCCCTTCGCGCAGCAGAAAGGGGAGGCGCCGTCAGGCGCTCAGGAGGATGTCACGACCTGTAATCCGCGTTGATGCTGACGTAATCGTGGCTCAGGTCGCACGTCCACACCGTGTCGCTGGCGCTGCCGCGGCCCAGGTTCACGCGCACCGTGATCTCGGCCTGCTTCATCACGCGCTGGCCGTCTTCCTCGCGGTAGCTGGGGTTGCGCCCGCCATTCACGGCCACGTGCACGTCGTCCAGGTACAGGTCGATCCTGGTCTGATCCAGGTCGTCGATGCCCGCATAGCCCACGGCCGCCAGGATGCGGCCCAGGTTGGGGTCGCTGGCGAAGAACGCCGTCTTGACCAGCGGCGAGTGCGCGATGGCGTAGGCCACCTGGCGGCATTCGGCGGCCGTCTTGCCACCTTCGACCTGCACGGTGATGNNGTCGCGCACGATGGCCTGCGCGAGCTGTCGTGCGACGCCCATCAGGGCTTCTTTCAGCGCCTGGCCGTCGGCCGAATCCAGCGCCGTGACAGGCGCGTTGGCTGCCTTGTTCGTGGCGATGACGATGAAGGAATCGTTGGTCGACGTGTCGCCATCGATGGTGACGCGGTTGAACGAGCCCTCGGCCAGTTCGAACGCCAGTTGCTTCATCACCGCCTGGTCGACCTTCGCGTCGGTGGCCAGAAAGCCCAGCATGGTCGCCATGTTGGGGCGGATCATGCCGGCGCCTTTGCTGATGCCGGTGATCGTCACTTCAACACCGCCCACCATGGCCTTGGCGCTGGCTGCCTTGGGCACGGTGTCGGTGGTCATGATGCCTTCGGCAGCGCGCGCCCAGTGGGCGGGCTGCGCGTCGGCAATGGCCGCGGGCAGGCCGGCGACGATGCGGTCGACCGGCAGCGGCTCCATGATGACGCCGGTGGAGAACGGCAGCACCTGATCGGGCTGGAGCCCGAGCTGCGCGGCCAGCGCCTCGCAGGTCTGGCGCGCACGCGCCAGGCCGTCCTCGCCCGTGCCGGCGTTGGCGTTGCCGGTGTTGACGACGATGGCGCGCACGGCGGCGCCCGCGTCCAGCCGCTCGCGGCAGATCTGCACCGGCGCGGCGCAGAAGCGGTTGCTGGTGAACACGCCGCCCACGCTGGCGCCTTCATCCAGCAGGAACACCGTCAGGTCCTTGCGGTTGGCCTTGCGCACGCCCGCCTCGGCCACGCCGATGCGCACGCCCGCCACGGGGTGCAGGCTGGAGGCGACGGGAGCGGTCAGGTTCACGGGCATGGCGGGATCCTCAGGACGGTTTGGATTTCAAGCGATTTTGGGCTCTGGCGCTTGATGGGCAAGCGCCGAAAGCTATATTTAATATAGCAATCCGAGTGGCAATGAAACGACTACCTCAGCTCAGCGCCCCATGGCAGTGCTTGTACTTCTTG
>JRYL01002904.1_pt1 | contig 11966 bp, 9 predicted proteins | sample 235391 | NCBI WGS metagenome assembly JRYL01 (sample SAMN03074223, study PRJNA261481) | activated sludge metagenome | biome: Wastewater Treatment Plant; feature: Wastewater; material: Activated sludge; isolation source: activated biomass of a wastewater treatment plant treating wastewater from... ... | reverse complement strand
AGCGCCATGGCTATCATCACCCTCTGCGACATGCCGCCGCTCATCTCGTGCGGGTAGTTCTTCATGCGCCTCTCGGGGGCCGGGATGCCGACGAGCTTTAATAGCTCGATGACCCTATCCCTCTCCTCTCGCTTCGATAACTTAAGATGCGTCCTTAGCGCCTCGCCTATCTGGTCGCCGACCGTGAAAACGGGGTTGAGCGAGCTTATCGGCTCCTGGAATATCATCGATATCCTGTTGCCGCGGACGGCGCGCATGTCCCTTTCGCTGTATTCGAGGAGGTTCCCGTCGTCGAATATGACCTTGCCCGAGTCTATGCTGCCGGGGGGTTCGGGAATCAGGCGCATGACCGAAAGCGCGGTCACGGTCTTGCCGCAGCCGCTCTCCCCGACGACGCCTATGATCTTCCCCTTCGGCACCGTCAGCGAGACGCCGCTTACGACCTCGAGCTTTTTACCCCTGGTCGAGAATGAAACCCTCAAATCCTTTATTTCGAGCGCGCTGTTCATCGTGTGTATTCGTTTCGATTATGCCTTGGTTCCGCTGGCTCCGTTAACTGTCTCCTGTGAATTTCGGGTCTACGGCGTTACGGAATCCTTCGCCGACGAGGTTAAAAGCCGTCACTGTTACAAATATAGCCGCGCCGGGGAATAGGACAAGCCACCATGCGAAATCCACGTACCTCTGCGACTGCGAGAGTATGTCGCCCCAGCTGGGGTCGGGGGGCGGCACGCCGAACCCGAGAAAGCTGAGCGCCGATTCGACCAGTATCGCGCCCGCAATTCCGAAGGTGCAGTCCACGAGCACGGGGGCGAGCGCGTTCGGGAGCATGTGCTTCGCCATCACCCGCGCGTCGTTCCCGCCGAGGGCTATGGCGGCGTCCACGTATCCGTATTTTCGGAGCCTGAGGAATTCGCCCCTAATGAGCCTCGCGACGCCCGTCCAGCTCGTAACGCCTATCACTATCATAATGTTGTAGATGCTCGGATCCCTGAAGGCGAGAATCGTCAGGATGAGGAAGAAGACGGGGAACGTCATCATGACCTCGAACAGCCGGGAGACGATGAAGTCCGTCTTCCCGCCGTAATATCCCGCAATGCCGCCCAGTATGATTCCTATGATCGCCGATATGCCGACGGCTATGAAGCCTATCGAAAGCGATATGCGGGCCCCGTGTATCATTCGCGAGAGGACGTCCCTGCCCCTGTCGTCCGTCCCGAAATAGTGCTCGGACGAAGGAGGGTTCAGGATCGACAGGAGGTCGTTCTCCGTCGGGCTGTACCGGACGGGCGGGAACACGGCGAAGTCCCCCTCGGGGAGCTCCTTGGCGAGGTCCTTGAAATTCGTCTGGAAAAATTCGGGGTACTGGAAGAGGACGGGGAAATAATATTCGCCCTCGTACTTCAGCACTATGGGTTTACTGCCGGCGAGGAAGTTCTGGAAGACCGCTATGCCGAAAAGAATGGCGATGACGACGAGAGCGCCCAGCGCGAACCTGTCGCGCTTGAACTTATCCCAGACGCTTCCCCAGAATCCGAGGCTCTTGGGCTCGCTCAACGCCTGCCTCCGAAGCTTATCCTCGGGTCGACGAGGACGTATACGATGTCGGATAATAGTATCCCGAGAAGCGTGAGAAAGGCCGATATCGTGGCGATGGCCATTATCATCGGGTAGTCCCTCGCGAGGACGGACTCGAACCCGAGCTGCCCTATCCCGGGTATCGAAAATATCGTCTCGATTATGACGCTCCCGCCTATCATCGCGGGCAATAATCCCGCGAGTATCGTAATTATCGGGATGAGCGCGTTACGGAGCGCGTGACGCAGAATAACCCTTGACGGCGGAAGCCCCTTGGCCGTGGCGGTCCTGACGAAGTCCTCCCTCAGCACTTCGAGCAGGCTCCCCTTCTGGAACCTCGAAAGATAGGCGAAGCTCCCGTACGTGAGGCAGAATACCGGGAGGACGATGTGCCAGAGGAAGTCGAGGGCTTTTTTGTAAAAGGGGTAAGTATCCGCACCGGGCGAGAGAATTCCGTAGACGGGGAAGATGTTCCAGTATTCCCCTCCCCCGAGGAAGAAGATCAGTATCATTGCCATCCAGAAGCTGGGTATTGAATACAGTATGAAGAGGAAGAATGTGGTGGACCTCTCCATGAACGACCCCGTCCTGACGGCGGAGTACACCCCCAGAGGAATGGCTATAAGGTATATAATAAATATAGATAATATATTGAGCGTGATGGTGATGGGCAGGCGCTCGGCTATCTTGTCGATGACGGGCCTGTGGTCTTTGTAGGACCTCCCGAAGTCGAGCGTGACAATCTGCTTCAGCCAGATCCAGTAGCGCTCGTATATGGGCTTGTCGAGCCCGTAGAGTTTTTTCGTCTCCTCGACTATCTGCTGCGTTATCGCCTCGGACTTTATGCCTTCGTCGAGCTGGAGCTTCCTTTCGACGGGGTTTCCGGGCGCGAGCTGGATTATGAAGAACGTAATGATGGTGATACCCAGCATCGTGGGTATGAGGAGCAAAAGCCGCTTTATTAAATAATCTCTCATGTCCGGGTCAAAGGGAATTGTATGCGTTTAAACCGTACAGCTTCGGCATATAGAATACAATTATACTTATTCCCGGCCCGGCGGATATAGGGCTTTCGATATTCCGCACTCTTCCGGGCCGGAAGCCTCACGGGCCGGATGCGAAGCGGCTATTCCTTGTACTTTTGCAGCGGGAGCGGCACGTACCACTCGGTGGGCTCTATGCCCAGGGGATAAACGGTCACGTTCTCGAACCGTTTGTTCACGGCCACGGTTGCCTTCCGGCAGAATAGGAACGTGTAGGGCTGCTCCTCGTGGATGATCTCCGAGAACTGCCTGTAGAGCTTGATGCGTTTGTCCTTGTCGAATTCCTTACGGGCCGTTTCGATAAGCCTGTCGACCTCGGCGTTCTTGAACCCTATGAAGTTAGAGCCCGCCTCGGCCTGCGTCGAGCTCCAAATCTGGTACGGGTCGGATTCGATGCCCATGGACCAGGCGAGTGTCACCGCGTCGAAGTTCCTCTCGTTGAGCCTCGTCGTGAAGACGGCCCACTCGGTCTTACGGATGGTCATGTCGATACCTATCCCGTCGAGCTCTTCCTTGAGGATGGTGGCAATCTTCTCGCCCGTCTCCGAGCCTCCCGGTATCAAAAATTCGAACGAAAACTTGACGCCGTCCTTGTCCCTTATGCCGTCGTTGTCGTGGTCCACCCATCCGGCCTCTTCGAGGAGCTTCCTCGCGGCAGCCGGGTCGTACGGAATGGGCTCGATGGATTTATCGTACTCGGGGCTGTTTATGTAGAACGGGTTCGTCACGATCGCCCCGAGGCCGTACATGACCTTGTCCAGTATGAGCTCCCTGTTCACGAGATGGGTCAGCGCGGTCCTTACGCGCTTGTCGGCGAAGAAGGGCCTTTTGGAGTTCCATCCTATGTAGCTGTAGTTGGGCGTGAAGTAGCTGAACTTGTCGAAGTGTTTTTTGAAGTCTGGGGAATTGGTTTGCTTCTCCCACTGTATGGGCGTCAGGCTCGCTACGTCGAGCTCCTGACGCTTGAGCACCTGGAGCGCCACGGAAGAGTCGGTGATGATCCTGAAGACTATGCGGTTAAGGTGCGGCTTCTCGCCCCAGTAGTCGGGGTTCTTTTCGAGGACGACCTCCCTGCCCGTCGTCCACTTCACGAACTTGAACGGCCCCGTCCCGACGGGCTTTCTCCCGGCGGGGTTGGTGTTGAAGTCGCCCTTCTCGAATACGTGCTTCGGGACTATCGGCATCCCGCCGCAGAATTCGAGCGCGAGGAAGTACGGCCTAGCGTACGTGAACTTCACCGTGTAGTCGTCTATAGCTTCGACGTCCCTTATCTCCTGGTAATAACTCCTTAGCTGCGGCGCGTCCACCTTGGGGTCCATGATCGTTTTATATGAGAACACTATATCAGCCGACGTGAACGGCGCACCGTCGTGCCACTTTACCCCCTGTCTGATCTTGAACGTGTAGGTGAGCTTGTCCTCTGATATCTCCCACGACTCGGCAAGGAGAGGCTTTAACTCGAGCGTGGCGTTGTCGCGCTCGATGAGGGTCTCGTAGATGTTGCCGCCGTTGATGACCCCCTCGTAGGCGTCTGTCGCGACGATCGGGTTAAGCGTGCCGGGCTCGGCGCCGAGGTGGTAAATGAGCCAGTCGCCCTCGACGGGCTCGCCTCCCTGGGAATCGGCCCCCGGGCTTTCCGAAGTAGCGGCGCTGTCCTCTTTCGTCGCGGTCTTGTTTTCGTCTCCGCCGGATTTACACGAAGCGGCCGTGAGCGCGAGCAGCAAAAGCAGGGCTGTATAGAGGGATGCGGTTCTCAAGATTTTTCTCCTTCTCCGGTTTCTCTCGTATGCATTAATCGGACAGCTTCTTTATGAGCGGCGTGATGAGATCCAGCGGGAGCGGGAACACTATCGTCGAGCTCTTCTCGGACGCCATCTCGGACATCGTCTGGAGGTATCTCAATTGAAGCGCCATCGGGTTCTTCGACAGTATGTCGGACGCCTCGGACAGCTTGGCCGCAGCCTGGAATTCGCCCTCGGCCGCGATGATCTTGGCGCGTCTTTCCCTCTCTGCTTCAGCCTGCCTGGCCATCGCGCGCTGCATCTCCTGCGGAAGATCGACGTACTTTACCTCCACCAGCGTAACCTTGATCCCCCATGGGTCGGTATGCTTGTCGAGGACTTCCTGGAGCTTTATGTTGAGCGTCTCCCTTTCGGCGAGAAGCTCGTCGAGCTCTACCTGTCCTAGAATGCTCCTGAGCGTGGTCTGCGAGAGCTGCGAAGTCGCATAGAGATAATTTTCGACCTGTATGACTGCCTTTACCGGGTCTACGACGCGGAAGTAAACGACGGCGTTCACCTTCACCGAGACGTTATCCTTGGTGATGATGTCCTGGGGCGGGACGTCCATGGTGATGATCCTGAGGCTTATCTTCACCATCTTGTCCACCATCGGGATTATCCACTTAAAGCCGGGGCCTTTCGGCGCGACGATCCTCCCGAGCCTGAACACGACCCCCCTTTCGTACTCGTTAAGGATCCTGACACCCGATAGAATGAGTATCGCGATTATCGCTATGAATATTACGACCGGTGAAAACATGTGCGGGCCTCCTGTGTAAATTTGATCATGCCTTTCTGACTTTGAGCCTAAAGCCTTCGAGGGCTTCCTCGACCCTTACCCTCTCGCCCTTCGCTATGGGCTCGTCGCTGACGGCGTCCCAGTACTCTCCGTTTATATACACCTTACCTGATTCGTGTATGTCGGATACTGCGTCGCCCGCTTCGCCCATGAGCCCTTCGAAGCCGAGCTGGGGCGTGAGCCTCTGCGCCTTTATCAAATAGAATATAACGTATGCGAAGAAGAGCCCGAACGCGAGCGTGGACGCTATGACGACGTCGAAGCCTACCCTGACATCCGACTCCGGGGTGTCGAAAAGAAGGAGCGCGCCGAGCGCGAAGCTGACGAGCCCTCCCACGGCCAAAAGCCCGTATCCCGTGACGTACACCTCGGCGATGAAGAGCGCTATCCCCACGGCGAGGAGCGCTATGCCGGCATAGTTGAACGGCAGCACCTGGAACGATACGAATCCCATCAATAAACAGACTACCCCGGCCACGCCCGGGAATATCAGCCCCGGGTTATAGAATTCGAGTAAAAGCCCGAGCGAGCCCAGCGAGAGCAGGAGGAACGCTATATCGGGCGTGCTGATGATGTCTATGAATTTCTGCTTTGCCGTCATGGGGACGTTCTTTACGGGGGCGTCCTTGGTAAGGAGGGTCCTCTCCCCGTCTGAAACCTTGACCTTCCATCCGTTTATCGAAGCTAGGAGCGCCGGGAGGTCGGGCTCGACGATGTCTATTACATTCATCTCGAGGGCCTCGCTCGACGTTATGGAGTCGCTCTTCCTTACGGCCTCCTCCGCCCATTCGACGTTTCGTCCTCTTTCCTCGGCTATGCTCTCTATAAAAGACGAGGCGTAATTTTCGAGCTTTTCCCCCATTATGCCTTCGTTCGATTTATCCCCGGAAGAAGGCTCCTTCTCCTCGGCGGATTTCTTGTCGCCTTCCGCCGGTTTCTCTCCGGGGCTTTCCTTCTTCTCGTCGCCGCCTCCGGGCGCGAGCGATACAGGGTGCGCCGCCCCGATACTCGTCCCGGGGGCCATGGCGGCAATATTGGCCGCAAGGGTTATGAAGACCCCTGCTGAAGTCGCCGATGCGCCCTTGGGCGACACGTAGACGACCACCGGCACGGGGGAGTTCAGTAACAGTTTTACGATTTCCTTTGTAGAGTTTAGTAGCCCGCCCGGCGTGTCGAGCAGTATCACGAGGGCTTCGGCGGAGCTTGCCTCGGCAGTCTCGAGCCCCGTTCTGATGTAGTCGAACGTCGCGGGGTTGATCATCCCGTTTATCTCGAGGACTATGACCTCACCCGGAGCACGCTCCCCGGCAGGTTCCTGTTCGCTCACTTCCGGAGGCGGACTCTGGGTGAGCGCTCTACCGGCGAAAAAAACGAAAAATGAGAGGATTATAAGCGACAGCGATACGGTTCTTATCATGGTAAAGGAGTCCAAACAAGTTTAGCCACAGTGCCCGTCAATCGCAAGGAAAGCCTCTTTCCGGAATGCGCCGGGAAGCGCGTTTCCCGCGCTTGAATTTCTCGGGCCCCTGATTATAATTTCCCGCATGGCAAAACGTATCAAATACACTGAAAAAGAACTCAAAGGGCCCGACAAGTTTGTTTCAACGGTCGTTTCGGGCTTTGAATATTTCGCCGACCACTCGAAAAAAATAGTGATCGGGGTCGGGATCGTCATCGCCCTGATAGTTATCGGATACATCATCGCGGGGATGTCCGGCAAGAAGGGCGACATAGCCGGGGAGAAGTTCTCGGCCGCCGTCGCGCAGTATAACTCCGGGTCGAGCGAAGAAGCCCTTTCGGAGTTCGCCGCCATAAGAGACGAATATCCGAACACTCCGGTCGCTTCACTCGCGGCCTACTATGCCGGGCTGATACAGTACGAGAACGGAAATTACGACGAAGCCGTAGCGATGCTCGATACGTACACCAACTCCAAGAACACCGAGCGTCTTCTGGTTCAGGCCGCTGTTTTAAAGAAAGGCATAGCGCGGTACAGGCAGGGAAGATGGCAGGAGGCGATAGACTACTTCGAGATCATAAACAACGATCCGTCGAGCCCGTACGGCTCGCAGTCGAAGCTCCAGACCGCACTTTCATACGAGAAGATGGGTCAGCCTGAAAAGGCGAGAGAAATTTACCAGAACCTTTACGGCACCGGATTCGTTCCCCAGCCCGGTATCTCCGCCGTGAACACGACCCCCGCGCCCACGGAATAGTTTTTTCCAGTCTATATCTGAAGATGAATGAAGGGGGCGAAAGCCCCTGTGAGGATTACCGGGCTTCCCTTAAAAGCTTGGAGGATATCCATCCTTCGCCGCCGCCCGGCACGGTGACCTGTATCCACCGTCCGTGAACCTCGCCGGTCGAGGCTAGGTCCTGCCCTCCCCTGACTTCGGTCACAACGTCGTATCTCATCCCGGGGCCGCTCCTGATATTAGCTCCGGGCCCTGTCACCGTATACATAGTTGCCGCACCAGTGGTAGCGGCAGCGGTGGCGTAAGGCGCTTCTTCCGGCGTGCTTTCAGTTGCAACCTCCGTGGGTTCTGCTGCGGTGTCCGTTTCGACTTCGGCTGTCTCCGGCTGCTGCGCTTTTTCAGGCGCGGGCGCCGACGGGACCTTCGCCTCGGCCTTGGCCGGTGCTTCCTCGGGGGCCGCAGGCTCGGCGGGCTTCGGCGCGGCAACCGGCGCTTTGGGCTTCTCGTCCGTGACGGCTGCCTTCTCCTCCGGGGCCTTGGGCTCTTCGGGCACCGCCTCTTCCACAGGCGCGCTGACAGGCGCCTTCGCTTCCATATTCTTTCCGTTCGTATAGTCCTGTATGCCCCAGGTCCTCATGAGCGCGTCGTAGAAAATGACGCCCAGTATGAGGCCCATGAAAAGAAGAACCGCGTTCATAACGTAAGGGCTCTTAAACCCCGCAGGTGAGGTTTGTTCTGACGGTTTTGCCGCCTTTATTTCCTTCTTTTCCTTCTCGGGTGCCTTTGCCGCCGGCTCTTCCGGCTTCTTTTCGGCCGGCGTTACGGTCGTCGTAATGTTGTCCACTGTCGGGTCGGGGCCTATGTAGTCGACCCTCGGCACGAACGCCGTCTCGGAGGCTTTCTCCTCTGGGGCGGAGGGAGGCGTAAACGCCTGAGCGACGGGCTCGGGCGCTTTCGCGGCCCGTGCTGTGGACAGCACGCCTAGAAGCTCCTTTTCGAGCTCCCTCAGCCGCGTGTCGAGATCGGTCTGCGACGCGCCGAGCTCGATGTTATATACCGAGTAGACCGTGTCGAGCTTTCCGAGATACTCGGCTTTCAGCTTTTCGAGGTCGGAGCCTATCTCGTTGAGGTAGTTTTCGATGTCCTCGGTTATACCGAAAATATAATCGGGCACGTGCGGCCTTCCGGTGGGGGGTGCGAACGGGTCGCCCGACGCGGCTTCCGGTTCGCCGGCCCGGGCCAGCTTCGCCTTCAGATCGTTAAGCCGTATCTTGTGTCCGGCGGTGAAGGCTTCCATTCCCGCGGCCTGTGTGCGGAAAAGCTCTTTTGACTGGGAAATAAGGTTGAGTGTTTTAATAAGCCGGAGGAGCTCCAGCTCAAAGTTCGCAGAAATCCTTTTGACGCTCTCCTGAGCGGTATCGTTTTCCATATCCCTTTCTCCGGGTCGAGAAGACCCGTAACAATTATATTACATTCGAATAAGAAATAAAGGAGAAAAACGGAGAAAGGTGTGTATTGATTGAGTATCTGTGTGATTTGCGGGATGTATAGCGAAGGGTTAGCAGGGTTTCATTCTGGACTTTAAAAGGTTCTTCAGCCTCTCTCTCACCTCGGGCGTGACGAAGGTCTGCTCCTTCATTTTCCCCGAGAGGTCGAGCATACGCTTGTAAGTGTCGACGAACGCCTGACACTCAGGACACTCACCCATGTGGTCTTCGAGCACCCGAAGCGTCTTAAGGTCGAGCTCGTTGTCTATGTAATCCATAATGTTCTCTACCACGTCCCTGCATATGACCATATTTGTTGCTATCTCCTTCTCTAACTGCCTTTCTGTACTGTTAGATGAAATAAAAGGCTCCGGGACTCGGATAACCTTATATCCGGGAATTTTATTATATATCCCGGGCCCCCTTTTTTAAAGGCCCGGCCCGTTTTTACGGGCTTTGACGCAACAGGTTCAAAATAAAATCCGATACTGCTATAATTTCCGAGTACACTTTACTTGAAGCGGTGATGGGGCTTTCCGCCCGGGTATGTCGAGTGCCGGGGCGCGATTCCTGCCGTGCCCCGCCCCCCGGAAGCCGCTCCCAGGCCGCCAAAACCTGTCCGGAGGGATTTTATCCATGCAATCGAAACCCCGCACTATCGGCGAGCTCAAGGCGAGCGAATACAGGGTCCTTTCAGTAAAGGACGAGATGCGGAAGAATCTCATCCTAAAGCTCCGGAACGGGGAAGAGCCCTTTTCCGGCATACTCGGCTACGAGGAAACGGTCGTACCGCAGGTCGAAACGGCGGTGCTCGCCGGGCACGACCTTATCTTCATCGGCGAGCGCGGTCAGGCCAAGTCGAGGCTCATAAGGGCGCTCGTGAACCTCCTCGACGAGGAGATCCCGGTCGTAAAGGGGGGGGAGCTCAACGACAGCCCGTACGGCCCCGTATCCCGCTCGAGCCGCGACCTCGTTAACAAGTACGGGGACGACACCGAGATCGAATGGATAGGCCGTGATTCGCGTTACAGCGAAAAGCTCGCTACCCCCGACGTNNGATCCGATAAAGGTAGCCGAGGGGCGATACCTCTCGGACGAGCTTACGATTCACTTCGGCCTCATCCCTCGAACGAACCGCGGCATCTTCGCAATCAACGAGCTACCGGACCTGGCCGAAAAGGTGCAGGTCGGCCTCTTCAACGTGATGGAGGAAAAGGATATCCAGATTAAGGGCTACAAGATCAGGCTCCCGCTCGACATCTGCATTGTCGCCACGGCCAACCCCGAGGACTACACCAATAGGGGCCGCATAATCACGCCGCTCAAGGACAGGTTCCAGGCCCAGATAGCCACCCACTACCCGAAGTCGAGGGACGTCGAGATACTGATAATGGAGCAGGAGGCAGACGTCCCGGACATAGACGGCTGCACGTACAGCGTGCCCTCGTTCATAAAAGAGATAGTCGCTGAGATTTCGTTTCAGGCGCGCACCTCGCCCGACATCAACCAGCGCTCGGGCGTCAGCGTGAGGACGACGATCGCAAACTACGAGAGCGTGATCGCGGCTTCGGGCAAGCGCGCTATAAGGCTCGGCGAAAGGGTTGTTTCGCCCCGGATCACGGATTTCCCGTCGATGATCCCGTCAACCACAGGGAAGATAGAGCTCGAATATCTGGGCGAGGACGTCTCGGAGACGGGTGTTGTCGAGAAGCTCATAAAGCGCGCGGTCAAGACGGTCTTCGATTCCTACTTTCCCTCGCTCGACGTCATGACCGACCTCGTAAAGAGCTTCGAAAAGGGCTACGTCGAGGTGGCCGATTACATGCACTCGGAGGAATACATGACCGGGCTCGGCGAGGTGCCGGGGCTCCGTAAATGCGTCGATGTGCTCGGCGCGGGCGACTCGCCGGCCGAGATCGCGTCGGCAGTCGAATTCACGCTCGAGGGGCTTCATTTGAGCAATAAGCTCAACAAGGAAAACGTCGGCGGGAAGATGGTATACAAATGACGCTCTACAGGTACAGACGGTGGGACGGCGCGCAGGAGGGGTTCGACGTTAGGACGGGCGACCTCTTCGACGGTCTGTCCGATTACCTCATGGAAGGATGGTCGCCCGACGAGGCGTACCAGTGGATTCTCAAGCAGGGCATACGCGGCAAGGAGTCGCGTATCATGGGGATAGAAGACCTCCGCTCGCGCATATCGTCCTATAGACAAAGCCTCTACGATTCCGCGAGCCTTAAGAACTCGCTCTCTGACTTGAGGGACGAGCTTGCGGAAATAATCGAAAAGGAGCTCGAAACCCTGAGGGAGAAATTCCCCGAGGGCTCCGAGGAGCTGAGGCGGAGGGAAGAATTCCTGAAAGGTCTCGAAGGCAGGATGAGCCTGGCGCTCGAGGCCCTTTCCGATTACGACTTTGCCGACGGCGAGGCCAGGATGCGCTATGAAAGCCTTGCCGAAGTCCTCGAAAACATCAAAAAGGCCGAGAGGTTCGTCAAGCGCTACGGCGAGAGGTTTACGGGCGAGAACGAGGTCGATTTCGAAGAGCTTCTGGATCTCATGGAGCAGCTCGATAACCTGGAGCGCATGGAAAAGCTCCTTTCGTCGGGGAGCCTAGACGACATAGACCCCGAGGAAATGAAGGACATGCTTAACCCGGACGGCGTGAACTCGCTCATGCTTTTAAAGGGGCTCAAGTCGGAGCTCGAAAAGTCCGGGCTTATCGCGACGAAGGGCGAGAGGACGGAGCTCACGCCCAAGGGCATTAGGAAGCTCGGTGAGACTGCCCTGTCCGATATATTCTCGTCGCTCGACCGGAAAAAGCTTTCGGAGCACGAGACCGGCCAGAGGGGCACCGGCTCGGCGCGTCCCGAGGAGACGAAGCAGTACGAGTTCGGCGATCCATTTAACCTCGACATCGTGAACACGCTCAAAAAATCCCTCGCCCGCGAGTCGGGGGGGGGCGGGCTCAGGATAGAGCCCGGGGACTTCGAGGTATACGACACCGAGTACCATACCCACGCGGCGACGGCTCTTTTGCTCGACCTTTCCTGGTCGATGAGCTTTCAGGGGCGGTTCCCCGC
>JRYL01003130.1_pt1 | contig 11980 bp, 11 predicted proteins | sample 235391 | NCBI WGS metagenome assembly JRYL01 (sample SAMN03074223, study PRJNA261481) | activated sludge metagenome | biome: Wastewater Treatment Plant; feature: Wastewater; material: Activated sludge; isolation source: activated biomass of a wastewater treatment plant treating wastewater from... ... | reverse complement strand
CCAGCGATTGGCGATCATTTCAATCGGATGGGTCACTTCCTCCCACGTGAAGCGCAGCGGCAGGCCCGCTTCATCCACTTCGACGCGGATCGGCTGCTGTGTCCCCCATAAGCGCGTCATCAGGCGTTGATCCGCAGCAGCTGAAAGCGCCGTTCCGGCAGCAGCGAGTTGGCCGCGGCGGGCTGCACCTGGTAGAAATCGACCCCCGGGTGCTGGGCGGCCAGCGCCTGCTGCAAGGCCGGCTCGCGCTCGACCCGGACCCGCCACGCCGCGAGCGCGGCCGTGTCGAGTTCGCCGTCGAGGTAGCGCTGCAACAACAGGGAATCGGCGGTCGACAGGTTCATCGTTTGCCTCCGGGGCCCGTGGACCCGCGGGTGACGGAAGACAGCTCGGGCACGAGGTCCGGATACCGGGTCTCGAGCAGGTCGCGAAACCGCTGCCGGGCCCGGAACAGCCGCGACTCGACGGTGCCGAGGCGGCATTGCAGCACCTCGGCCATCTCGTTGTAGGACAGGTCCTCGAACTCGCGCAGCACCAGCACGGTGCGGAACTTCTCCGGCAGCTCGTCGAGCAGTTCGCGGGTGNNGGCGGCGCCGGCCGGCCTTGGCGAGCAGGTCGTTCGCCGCGTTGACGGCGATCCGATACACCCAGGTGTAGAACTGCGACTCGTGTTGGAAGGTGTGCAGCTTGCGGAACACGCGCAGGAACACCTCCTGCGCCAGGTCCTCGCATTCGCCCGGGTCGCGGGTGTAGCGCGACACCAGCCGGTAGACCCGGTCCTGGTAGCGATCGACGAGCCCGGCGAACGCCGCCTCGCTGCCCGCCAACACGGCGGCGATCAGCTCCTGGTCGGAACCAGCGGCATCGGGGCTGTCGGGGCTGCGCTTCAAGGCGAACACGGGCCCATTGGAAGGCCCCCCCGCGGCTTTCTTCCCGGCCGGTTCACGCCTGCGGCCCGGTCCCGCCGAGCAGGTGCCCCATCTTCTGCCGCTTCGTCTCCAAGTACTTGATGTTGTGCGGGTTAGGCTCGACCATCAGCGGCACCTGCTCGACCACTTCGAGTCCGTAGGCGTGCAGGCCGGTGAGCTTCTTGGGGTTGTTGGTCAGCAGCCGGAGCTGGCGCAGGCCGAGGTCGTGCAGGATCTGCGCCCCGGTGCCGAATTCGCGTTCGTCGGGACGGAAACCGAGGTGCACGTTCGCCTCGACGGTGTCCAGGCCGGTGTCCTGCAGCGCGTAGGCCCGCATCTTGTTGGCCAACCCGATGCCACGGCCCTCCTGGCTGAAGTACAGGATCACGCCGCGCCCCTCCTGCTGGACCCGCCGCATCGCCTCGTGGAGCTGCGGGCCGCAGTCGCAGCGCAGCGAGCCGAACGCGTCGCCGGTCAGGCACTGCGAGTGCACCCGCGCCAGTACCGGCGCCTCGATCGCCGGGTAGCGGGCGTCGCCGTCGACCCGTTCGATGCCGACGGTCAGCGCCATGTGGGCGCGGCCGTCGACCTTGCTGACGTAGGTGTGGCAGTCGAACTCGCCGAACTCGGTCGGCAGCTTGGCGACCGCGCCGCGCTCGATCAGCCGTTCGCGGCGGCGGCGGTACTCGACGAGGTCGGCGATGCAGCCCATCTTGATGCCGCGTTCGGCACAGAAGCGCTCGAGTTCGGGCACCCGGGCCATCTCGCCGTCGTCCTTGATGATCTCGCAGATGACCCCGGCCGGCCGCAATCCGGCCAACCGGCACAGGTCGACGATGCCTTCGGTCTGGCCGGTGCGCACGAGCACGCCGCCGTCGCGGGCGCGCAGGGGGAAGATGTGGCCGGGCCGCGCCAGGTCCTCGGGACGGGCCGTCGGCGACACCGCGGCGAGGATCGTGCGGGCGCGATCCTTGGCCGAGATGCCGGTGGTGACCCCGGTCGCCGCCTCGACCGACACCGTGAACGCGGTGCCGAAGCGCGAACTGTTGTCGGCGACCTGCATCGGCAACCGCAACTGGTCGCAGATCGCACTGTCGAGCGCCAGGCAGACCAGGCCGCGGGCGTCGCGGATCATCTGGTTGACGAGTTCGGGCGTCGCGAACTCGGCGGCGAAACACAGGTCGCCCTCGTTCTCGCGGTCGGGATCGTCGACGAGCACGATCGGACGGCCACGTTGGAGTTCGGCGAGCAGTTCGGGGATGGGCGCGAAGGTCATGCGGGTGCCAGGGGCCGGACGAAGCCGGGCCGGACAGTGTAGCGGTTCGGGTCGGCAGGATCTGCCGCACCCTGCGGCAACCGGGCCTTTGGCGGTGCCGCACGATCCGACAGTCGGCGCCGGAGTGTGCAGGGTTGCAGCAGTCCACCGCCGAATCCGGCGGCACCGGCGCAGCCGAACCCGCCGTGCCATCGACACCGCCGGAAACCGTGCAACAGTGGGCGTTTTTTCGTTCAGTGGCGTTCGACGGCTCGCCGAAGCCATCCCCCGGCAAGGGGCGGAGCGGCAGACAACCGGGAAGGAAGGCAACGGGGATGAAACGCACCTTGGTGGAAGTGATCTGCGGCGTGGGCGCGCTGGGACTGATGGTCTCGTTCCATCACCAGATCGCGCGGCTGGAGGTCGCACAGCAGGACGTCGCAGCGCTCGAACGCAAGGTCGAGGACGCCGTCGCCGCCCGCCGCGACGACCGGCAGCTGCAGACGCTGCGCGAGCAGATCCTGGCCGAGACCGCGACGCGGATCGCCGGCCTGGAGAGCGAGTTGCGCAACGCCTCGGCCGGCTCGGCGCAAGCCCTGCAGATCGAGCGCGAGCTGCAGAAGGCCAAGCACGAGGTCGCCAACTTCCGCAGCGAGATCTCGACCGACTTCGCGCGCACCAAGGCGCTGGTCGACGCGTACATCGACGAGGTGCGCGCCAAGGAGAAGAACGCCGCGCTGAAGCTCTCCGAGACCCACGAGGCGATCGCGACGCTGGCGTCGCGGCTGCACCGCGACCACGAGTCCCTGACCCAGTCGATGCTGCTGCCGACCGTGCAGCTCAACGGCGACGACACGGTGGGTTCGGGCACGCTGGTGTTCTCCGGCAAGAACCCGAAGAGCGGCAAGGTCGAGTCCTACGTGCTGACCTCGTACCACGTGGTGCGCAACATCCTCGCCGACACGCCGCGCGCCAACCGCGAAGGCTTCGACACGACCGTCTACCTGCCGGGCGAGCGCCTGGTGGTCAAGGCGAAGATGGTGGCCAACAAGCCGAACATCGACGCCGCGCTGGTGCGCCTGCTGACCGACCGCGAACTGCCGAACGTGGCCAACGTGCTGCCGCGCGGCGACGCCAGCCAGGTCAAGGTCTGGGACGCGGTCTGCGCGGTCGGCTGCCCGCTCGGCAACGACCCGGTGCCGAGCAACGGCGAGATCAGTTCGCTGAAGAACGAACTCAACGGCGCCAACTACTGGATGATCAACGCGCCGACCTACTTCGGCAACAGCGGCGGCGGCATCTACCTCGCCGACACCCACCAGTTGATCGGCGTGTTCAGCAAGATCTACACGCACGGCAAGGGCACGCCGGTGGTGGTGCCGCACATGGGCCTGTGCACGCCGATCGGCCTGGTGCACGAATGGCTGGCGGGGGAAGGCCTCGGCCACCTGCTGACGAGCCAGAGCGTCGACAAGGTCGACCTGCGCATGCTCGCCGCGCCGCCGAAGTGACCCGCGGCGCGCGGAACGCCGCCCGGCCCGGCGCAGCGGTGGACTCGGCCCGGCGCAGCGATGAACTCGCCCGGCGCGGCGGTGAACCCGCCCGGGGCAGCGCGGAACCGGCTCAGCGCAGCGCGCGGCCCAGCTTGCGCAGTTCCTTGGTGTCCAACCCGGCCCGGAACGCCGCCTGCACCGCTTCGCGGGCCTCGGCGAGCCGGCCGAGCTGTCGCAGGTACGAGGCCTTGGCGATCACGAAGCGCGCTTCGACGCGGCGGCCGGCCTGCGCCTGCTCGATCAACTCCAGGGCCCGCTTGGCGTTGCCGAGCGCGGCGAACGTCGCGGCCATCTCCAGCACCAGCTCGGGCTGCAGCGGGGACAGTTCGAGGGCCTCGTAGAGCAGGTCGAGTGCGCCGGGCAGGTTGCCGCTGCGCCGTTCGATCACGGCCAGGAAGTACAGCGCCGGCCAGAACTCCTCCTGCAGCTGCAGCCACGAGCGCAGCGCCGGCGCATGCTGACGCGGTTCCTTGCCGCGCATCGCGCCGGCGATCGCGCGCGCGAAGCGCACCTCGAACTGGTCGACGTCGAGGCGCAGCAGCAGTCGGATCGCCGCCTCGAGCGGCCGATCGGCCGCGAGCTCTTCCTCCAGCACCGACTCGACGGTGCGCCCGCTGACGAACACCGCCGAGGCGGTGACCTTGGCGGCGTAGCCGGCGGCGAGCGGCAACAGGTTCGGGTCGAGGCCGGCGCGCGCCTGGCCGCGCAGCGGCGTCAGGGCGGCGGCGAGCAGGCTGGCGGTGCAGGCCAGGTGGAGTGGGCGGCGCATCGCCCCAGCATCGCCGATCGCGACCCAGGAAGCGCGGTGCTTGCAGCCGGTGGCGCGACCTGCTCAGGTGCCGGCATGTCCGTGGTCCGAGGTTGCGCGGCGTTGGCGCCGCTGCTGGCGATGCTCGGCTGCGGCACTGCCGCCGCAGCGCCCTTCGACGTGGCCCCAGGCCGCCTGCCTGGCTTGCTGCCCGCGGTGCGGGTTGCGGCGGTGCCGGCGGCGGCCGCGCCGAGCTGCGAACTGCTGACCAGCGCGGCGCAGTGGCGGCGGCTGGCGGCGCAGTGGGGGCTGGGCGACGAACTGCTGCCATCCGGTGGCTTCGACTGGCGCAGCACCGACCTGCTGGTCGTGAACCTCGGCGATGCCGGTGGGGCGGCAATCCACCTCGACGTCACCGAGGAGGAGGGGGTCGACGTGCTGCTGGTCACCCGCGCACCACCGCCGCCCGGTCAGCCCGGTCGGCCGGCGGTGTTGGTGGCCGAACTGGTCCGCCGCCCGTCCCAGCTCGCGGTCGTGTTCCGCCAACAGCTCGCCGACCAGCCAGGCGTCGAACGCACGTTGGCCGTGTTCGCCGACCGCTGAAGCTCGTGGTGCGGATCGGTCGAAGAGGTCCGGGTGAAGCGCGGCGAACGGCTGGTCCTGGTCGGTATCGTGGTCGTCGTGGCACTGGCGCTGCGCGCGGCCTTCGTCGCGATGGCCGTCGTGCCCGAGCCGCTGCGGGCCGACGCCGGCGAGTACGCGCGGTACGCGCACAACCTGGTCGAACACGGTGTATACTCGCTGGCGACCGTCGAACCGCCGCCGCCGGACTCGTTCCGGTCGCCAGGCTACCCGTGGTTCCTGGCGGTCTGCCGCTGGCTCGGTGGCGACGCCGGTTGGCTCGCGCTGGCACTGTGGCTGCAGGTTGCGCTGGGAGCCGCGACCGCGGCGGCGACCTATGCCCTGGCGCGCGCCGTGGTGCCGTTCTGGGCGGCCCTCGCCGCGGCGCTGGCGACGGCGCTCAGCCCGCATCTGGCGGTCGCCAGCGGGTACGTGTTGACCGAAGGACTGACCGCGGCGGCGCTGACCGGCGCGCTGGCGCTGCTGGCGCGCGCCCGTCCGCACGCGCTCGGCCGACACCTGCTGGCCGGGCTGGCGATCGGCCTGGCCGTGCTGTGCAACGAGACCCTGCTGCCGTTGGCGCTGGCCCTCGCCTGGCCCCTGTGGCGGCGGCGCAGCGGCCGTACCGCGGCCGTCTACGCGCTGGCGGCGTTGCTGCCGTTCGCTGCCTGGCAAGTCCGCAACCAGACCCAGGAACTGGCGCGCGCCGGCACGGCGCGGATCACCGCGTCGATCAGTCACGGCAGCTACCCCGGCATGGTGTACCGCGATCCGCGCCTGGTCGGCTTCCCGTACCGCGAGGACCCGGCCCAGCCGGCGTTCGGCTCGTCGTGGCACGACCTGCGGGCGGTGCTCGGACCACGCATCGCGGCCGAACCGGTTCGCTACCTGTCGTGGTACCTGCTCGAGAAGCCGCTGTGGCTGTGGCGCTGGGATCTCGTGCAGGGGCGTGGCCATCAGGTCTATCCAGCCAGGAACGACCCCTTCGAGAGCCATCCGGTGGTCGGCGCGGTGCGCACCGGCATGGCCTGGCTGCACGTGCCGGTCATGCTGCTCGCGGCCGCGGCCGCGTTGGCGGCGGTGGTTCGGCCCGGGCCGCGCGCCGGTGGCGCGGCTGGCCTGCTCGGCGTGGCCGCGGTGGTCGGCACCTTGGTGTACCTGCCGGTGATCCCCGATCCGCGCTACCTGCAGCCGCTGCGGCCGGCCCTGTTCGTGCTGGCGGCCCTCGCCGCCCACACCGTGGTCGCGCGCCTGCGGCGGCAACCGGCCGATTGACGTCCGGATCGCCGGGTTACGCACAACGGCGGACGCGCCGTGCGCCGAATTGTGGTCCGCTGATGGCATGACGATCCACGCTTCGGCGCCGTCCGCCTGCCGCTCCGTCGCCGCCATCCGCCAGCTGGTCGGCAGCACGCCGCTGCTCGAGATCGTCTACCGTTTCGATGGCCGCGAACGGCGGCTCTACGCCAAGTACGAGTCGATGAACATGACCGGCTCGGTCAAGGACCGCATGGCCTGCCACATCCTGGCCGAGGCCTATGCGAACGAGTCGCTGCGACCGGGCGACACGATCGTCGAGGTCAGTTCGGGCAACACCGGCATCGCCTTCGCCGCGCTCGGGGCCGCGCTCGGCCATCCGGTGCGCGTGTACATGCCGGACTGGATGAGCAAGGAACGGCAGCAGCTGATCGCCAGTTTCGGAGCCGAGATCGTGCTGGTGTCGGCGGCGCAGGGTGGCTTCGTCGGTTCGATCGCGCTGGCGGAGCGCTTCGCGATGGAGCATGCCAGCGTGTTCCTGCCGCGGCAGTTCGAGAATCGCGCCAACGTGCGCGCGCATGCCGCGACCACCGGCCCCGAACTGTTGCTGCAGATCGAGGCGTTCGGTCGCAAGCCGGCCGCCTTCGTCGCCGGAGTCGGCACCGGCGGGACCGTGATGGGGGTCGGGCGGTCGTTGCGGGCTGCGTTCCCGAAAGTGCGCGTGCATCCGCTCGAACCCGCCAACTCGCCGACCCTGCGCACCGGCCACAAGGTCGGCAAGCACCGCATCCAGGGCATCTCCGACGAATTCGTCCCGGCGGTCGTCGACCTGCAGGAACTCGACGACATCGTCGACGTCTGGGACGGCGACGCGATCCTGATGGCCCAGGCCCTGGCTCGCCACCTGGGGCTGGCGGTCGGCATCAGCTCCGGCGCGAACTTCCTGGGGGCGGCCGGCCTGGTCGAACAACATGGCGACGAAGGTGCGGTGCTGACGGTGTTCTGCGACAGCAACAAGAAGTATCTGTCGACCGACCTGTATGGCGACGAACCGGTCCGCGACGACTACCTGACACCACGCGTCGAGCTGCTGGGGTTCCGGGCCGTGCGGTGAGCTGATGGGAGGGAGCGCCGGTCGGACGGGTGCCGTTGCTCTCCGCCGCATCGGGCCGCCGCATCGGGCAGGCCGGACGGCAGGTTCCGGAGCCTCGCCATTGGCAGGCCCCCCGGCCAGCCGTTAGCATGCTGGGGTCTTGCGACCCGCGGGTCCTCGGCTGGGCATCGCCAGGTCGGTCAGCCTGGTGCCAGCTGCTTGCCGGGTTGCGTCGCCCACCATGGACAATCCTGAACTCGCGGTCATCGGTCTCACCTGCAACGTGGTGGGCGTCTTCTTCCTGGCGAACTCGATCCGGTTTCGCGAGCCGAAGAAGGCCATCGAGGATGCGTTGGGTGTTGGCGTGCGCAGCCTGATGCGCGTCCGCGACACCGCGCTCAACAACCTGCAGGTGATCCTCGGGTTCCTGTTCCTGACCACCGGCTTCCTGCTGCAGGTGGTTGCCCAGTGGGATGCCGGTCTGTCGACCCTGGCGTTCTGCGTCGGCATCATCGGTTTCGCCGCAGCCGTCTACGCGATCGGGGCTTACAGCTCGCGCCGGGCGTTCCGCAAGTTGCTGCGCGAGTTCTTCCAGAGTGCCGAGTGGTCGTTCTCGGACGACATCGCACTCACCAAGGAGATCGGCGATCTGCTCGGCGTGCCGCACAGCAAGGAGATGAGCGTCGACGCCTACGTGCAGAAGGTCCGGCAGGCGCTCGGCGTGCCGAACCCGGCCAAGCCGACCAGCGGCGCCGAACGGGCTCGACGCATCGCGCTGCCGGGCCGCTGATCTGCTGCTTCCGTGTTGCTTCGCGTCGCGAGACGATTCGCTGGCTGCGAAGCGTAAGCAGGAGATCGGAAGCAAGTCAGCGCCTGCGGCCTCTTCTGGTCGTCGCGGCAGCGACGCACAACATCTGGTTGCGGCCGCCTGCGCGGCCGCGCAGAGCCTTCGAGAGGTTGCCCTCTCAGCCGCTGCGCTGGCGCGCCGCCGCGGGCCGCGGATTTCGCGGTGCAGCCACGACGAGAACGCACCGCCAGCCGCCACTGCGGTGTGCGCTATTCGCTGCGGCTGCTCAAGCGCGACCTGCGCGAGTCGGCGCGGGCCCTGTTCGACTCGCTGCTGCCGCCGACCTGCCTCGGTTGCCGCGAGCCGGGGGACCCCTTCTGCGGCCCGTGCCGCGCCGGCCTGGCCCGGCGCGGTGGCCCAGCGTGTCCGCGCTGCGGTGAGCGGGTGCTGGTCGCCGGTTCACCGTGCCAGGTCGATCACCGACAGCTCGCCGGCCTGAGCTGGCATGTGGCCCCGTACGCCTACCGGGGCACCGGCGGGGCGCTGGTGCGGCGCTTCAAGCTCGATGCCAACGGCGCCGCCGGCGACTGGCTGGCGCGGGCGATGGCCGCGATGGCCTGCGAGCGGTTCGGCGCGACCTGGCGCCAGGCCTTGCTCGTGCCGGTGCCGTTGCACGCGTCGCGGCGACGCGCCAGAGGGTTCGACCAGGCGGAGTGGTTGGCCCGCGCGGTGGCGCGCCGGCTGCGCTGTGGGCGCGTGCTGCCGGTGCTCGAGCGTCAGGCACCGACCCTGCCGCAGGGCGATCCGCGCGTGCGCTCCCGCGAGCGCAACGTTGCCGCAGCCTTCGCGGTGCGCTTGCCGCGGCCGGTGGTCGGTGCCCGCGTGGTGCTGGTCGACGACGTGTTCACCTCGGGGGCGACCGCGCGGACCTGTGCGCGCCTGCTGCGCGAGGCCGGCGCTGCCGAGGTGGCGCTGCTCACGGCGTGCCGGAGCTGACGGGTGGACTGGCTGGCTTGCCGCGGTGGCGGCCGCCGATCTCGCCCAGCCCGTAGCCAAGGCCGGCGGCGGCCAACGAAGTCAGGTAGGGGTGGGGGATCGCGTCGGGCCACACGTAGCGGCCGAGCACCCAGGCGCTGGCACCCGCGAGCAGAGCCGCGTTCGCCGCCCAGACCGAGCCGCCGCGCCCGCGGGTGGCGACCACCACCAGCACCAACACGCCGGCACTGCCGAAGCCCGAGGCCTGTTCGACGAGGTCGCCGACGTCCCAGTCGCTGGTCGCCAGCGCGTAGGCGAGCAGACCCGCGATCACCACGGCGACCCGCGCGGCCACGAGGTGGTTGCGGGCTCGTACGCCCGCGGGTGCCAGGTTGCGCACCGCGAGCGAGGCGACCACCAGCAGGCAGCTGTCGACGGTCGACAGGATCGCCGCGATCAGTGCGCCGGCCAGCAGGTAGTTGGCCCAGCCTGGCAGGTGTTGCTGGCTCAGCGTCGGCAGGATCGCCTCGGGGTCGGCGAGCCCGGGGGCCAGTTGGGGACCGAGCAGGCCGATGGTCAGCGGAATCGCCCCGACGCACAGGTAGGCGCTGCCGCCGAGCAGGGCGCTGGTCCGCGCGGTGTTGGCACTCCGGGCCGCCAGGGTTCGCGAGATGGCCTCCTGGGCGACGATCGAGCCGAGGATCGGGATCGCCCAGGCCTCGACGAGGTCCAGCAGCGAAGCCGGCTGGTCGTCCGCGGTGCCGGGAACGGTGGCCGCACTGGCCCCTGGTGGCAGCTCGGGCAGGGCCAGCAGCACGCATACCAGCAGCGCGACGAGGCCGGCCACCAGGATGCCTGCTTGCAGGACGTCGGTGTAGACGTCGGCGAGCAGCCCGCCGCAGACGGTGTAGACGATCGCGATGCCGGCGGCGATCGCGATGCCGTGGGCGGGAGTCAGCGCTCCGTCCGAGTTGATCGCGACGACGTCGCCGAAGGCATGGATCTGCGCGGCGGCCCAGAACAACGACGAGGGCAGCAGCAGCGCCCCGGCCAGCCGTTCGGTCGAGGCGCCGAAGCGCTGGGCGAACAGGTCGGGCAGCGTGGTGATGCCGAACCGCCACAGGCGGGCCGCGAACAAGAGGCCCATCAGCAGCAGGCACAGGCCGTACGCGAACGGTTCGGTCGAGTGCCAGCCGACCCCATGTTCGTAGGCCGATCCGGCGGCGGCGACGCAGCTCTCGGCGCCGAACCAGGTGGCGAAGATGCTGGCAGCGGCGAGCCCGGGTCCCAGGCGCCGGCCGGCGACCAGGTAGTCGTCCTCGGTGCGGATGCGGCGGGCAGCCCAGGCGCCGACCAGCAGCTGCAGGCCGACCAGCGTGAACAGGAACAGGATCACCGGCGGCAGGGTAGGCAGGTCGGCCCCAGGTGGGAAGACTGCAGCAGAACTTGCGGTGGTGGGGGCGGTTCGGCGGAGCCAGCGTCCGACCCCGGCAGCGGCACGGAGCTTCGCGCCCATCCGGCCAGGATCTTGTAACTACAGGCGCCACATGAGTTTGTGAGGATGCGCAGGATCTCTCGGCAAGCTTTCGGAAAAAAGTGGAGGCGGGGCTTGACGCCAGCCGACAACTCGCTACCTTCTCCCGCCCTCGCACGCGGAACTTTGACGGTTCCGACGCGGATCCGGAAGGGTTCGCGGGGTGGCGAGCGATCTTTGACATTCTGGGTGGCCTCGAAAGAAAGCGTGTGAGCGAGGCTTGCTGGCCGTGGTGCGAGAGCGCCGTGGTCGAGCGAGCAGCCGCCTGACACCCTGGCGTTGGTCGGGGTGATCAGGTGAAGCGACGCTATGGATGAACACTTCAAGTGAAGGGTTTGATCCTGGCTCAGAACGAACGTTGGCGGCGTGGATGAGGCATGCAAGTCGAACGTGAAAGCCGCAAGGTGAGTAAAGTGGCGGACGGGCGAGTAACACGTAATCAAGCTACCCGCGAGACGGGGATAACCTCGGGAAACCGAGGCTAAGACCGGATGGTTTGCAAGGATCGCATGGTTTTTGCAATAAATGGACGGGATCCTTCGGGACCGTCTGCTCGCGGAGGTGATTGCGGCCCATCAGTTAGTTGGTAGGGTAACGGCCTACCAAGACTACGACGGGTAGCCGGCCTTAGAGGGTGGTCGGCCGCACTGGGACTGAGACACTGCCCAGACTCCTACGGGAGGCTGCAGTCGAGAATCTTCCGCAATGGGCGAAAGCCTGACGGAGCGACGCCGCGTGGAGGACGAAGGCCTTCGGGTTGTAAACTCCTGTCACGAGTTAAGAAGGGGCTGCGACGAACAGTCGTAGACTTTGACGTAAGCTCGAGAGGAAGCACTGGCTAACTCTGTGCCAGCAGCCGCGGTAATACAGAGAGTGCAAACGTTGTTCGGAATTACTGGGCTTAAAGAGCACGTAGGCTGCATCGTAAGTGTCTGGTGAAATCCCACGGCTTACCCGTGGAACTGCCGGGCATACTGCGGTGCTAGAGTGTGGTAGGGGAGAGCGGAACTCCAGGTGGAGCGGTGAAATGCGTAGATATCTGGAGGAACACCGGTGGCGAAGGCGGCTCTCTGGTCCACAACTGACGCTGAGGTGCGAAAGCTAGGGGAGCAAACGGGATTAGATACCCCGGTAGTCCTAGCCGTAAACGATGGGCACTAGCTTGGGGTCTCCCTGTGTGATCCCAGGTGTAGCAAAAGTGATAAGTGCCCCGCCTGGGGAGTATGGTCGCAAGGCTGAAACTCAAAGG
>JRYL01000761.1_pt1 | contig 11997 bp, 12 predicted proteins | sample 235391 | NCBI WGS metagenome assembly JRYL01 (sample SAMN03074223, study PRJNA261481) | activated sludge metagenome | biome: Wastewater Treatment Plant; feature: Wastewater; material: Activated sludge; isolation source: activated biomass of a wastewater treatment plant treating wastewater from... ... | reverse complement strand
ACTTTATGGGATAGTGTCTTAAATCCGGAGATATTTTAATATTCCGAAATATCAGATTAAATGAATTTCGGGTAAAGGATCTGATACTTGATATTCAATAAAAACAGCTGATTGAAAATATATCTTTTGAACAAAAGATTTTAAATCCAAACCATTATTCAGCTGTTTTGTCGCTTTCAGATGTGGAATGAAACTCTTCGTAATGTTTCTTTTTGTAAAGCCAGCCCAAAAATCCGCCAAACAGCAGACCGATGCCGCCACCGTACAAAAGCCCGAGTGCAAATTCAGGCTGGGAAACCAGTTCGCCAAATTCGATTTTTGCAATAAATGAAGCCACCAGACCGATTGCGATCAGAAGGATTCCGATTGTGAATGCGTATTTCATAGCTGAAAAATATAATCCAAAATTACACAAAATTTTCTCAACCGATATCAAAGCCGCCAAAATTGGAAATCAAAAAAAAAGCAGCACCTTTTTGATGCTGCTTTTAAATATTTGATTTTTTAGAAATCAATATCGATTCCGATATAAATATTCGCCGGCATAACGGGCGCATACACCATTCCGCCGTCAAAATAACTGCTGAACGGATTTTGTGCATCTATGATCGGATTTTTCTGTTTGTAACTCAACAGATTGTCGCCGCCCAGATACATTCTGATGTTCTGATTGAAATTATGCGCCAGCTGTGCACTCAGCTGAAAAAATGATTTTCCGTATTCAGGATATTGAAATTCAGCCGGATTGGACGAAGAATCGGGGAGTCTCTGTTTTCCGATCCACTGCAGCGTGGTGTCAAAACTCCACTGTTTGCCCGCCGCATTTTTCATGGTCGAATAGCCGAGATTCAAAAATCCTCTGTTTCTTGCAGTGAACGGAAGTTCTTTGCTGCCCGACAGATAATCGGTTTTTGTGTCGTAATATTTATAGGCCATACGCACATCAAATCTTCTGATCGGCTGCATATCCCACTGAATCTGAAAACTGTTTGCAAATGATTTTCCGTCCAGATTGTAAAACAATATTGTCTGTGGCGAATTGTCCAGATCCATCACCACCTGATCTGTGAAATCGGTTCTGAAGAAATCTGCAACCACGGTGCTTTTTCGTCCGAACAGATTGAATTCCTGAGTCAGACTCAAACCGTAATTCCATGCGGTTTCGGGTTTCAGACCATAGATATCGCCGCCGTTGTCAATGATGCTGATCTGACGGTTGGATGCAAAATAAGCCTGACTGTCCGCAAAAATATTTGCAGTCCTGAATCCTCTTCCCGCCGAAGCTCTCAATATGGTTTTTGGCGCGATGTCATATTTCACATTCAGTCTCGGAGTAAATTGGGTTCCCGCCAAATTGTGAAAATCAACCCTTGCACCGGCTACCACGGTCAGTTTGTCGCCCATATAGGTATATTCAAAAAACGCACCCGGAACGGTTTCATCTCTTTTGTATGAAATCAGATTGTAGAGTTCGTCATAATGGTCATACAAAAAGCTCAGACCGGTTTTGTATTTGTGTCCGGTATGACCGATGATGCTTTCAAAAATCAGATTTGAATAATAGGTTTTCTGTTCCGCATCATAAGTCCTCAAACCAAAATAACTGTCCTGTTCGTGATAGGTGAACTGATTCATCCAGCCCAGACTCTGATAAGGTCTGCCCGGGAAAATATAGCCGGTTTTGTTCCAAAACTGAAAACGCTGAATATCAACTCCGATTCCGTAATGATTGGTCGTCAGTTTGTCATATTTTTCCTTGAAATCCGTCTGACCGCCCAGTCTGTGGTCGTTGACATAATTCAAACCGAAATGTGAAACCAGGCCCGATTTGTCCAGATCGTTATAATTCATCATGTAATTCAGATTGACCGCCCGTCCGATCGGCTGATCCATAAAACCGTCATCGTTGTGATCCTGTCTGTCGGTGGTTGCATTTCCGTGAAGCAGTATCGACTGTGCCCATTTGTCGTTGATTTTGTCGATATGGACAAAGTTTCCTTCAAAACGACTGCTGAGATCACCGTATAAATTCAGTGAAGTTTTTTCTTTGGTGTCTGATTTGTACAGTTCGGTATTGATATGACCTGCAATTGATTCATAACCGTTGGTCACCGAACCTGCACCCTTAACCAGCTGTATGCTTTCGATCCATCTGCCGGGAATGAAATTCAGACCGTATGCATTTGAAATTCCTCTGATTTCGGGCAGCAGTTCTTTGGTCAGCATCACATATTTCTGATCCAGACCGAGCATTTTCAGCTGTTTGGTTCCCGATACCGCATTTGCATAAGACACATCCACTGTGGCATTGGTTTCAAAACTTTCAGCCAGATTACAGCAGGCGGCTTTCAGCAGTTCTTTGTCTGAAATATTGATTTGAAGACCGGCCGCTTTTCTGTCCAGCGCAGATGCAGCCACACTGTTTGAAATATTTGCGGTTCCCAGATCGATGACATCGTCTGTTCCTTCATAATCATCGAAATAATCTTCTGTTTCTTCCACAGCAACATCCTGATGATCCTGATGCGCTTCAGTTTCATTTCCGTCGTGGTCATGACCATCGTGATCGTCATGATCGTCAGATTCGCCGTGGACATGGCTCTCAGCATTTTCAAGATACTGATCCCATGGTGTTTTTCTGTCATACAGACAGCAGTCGGGCAGACGGTTATAGACATCGTCGTCCGCCAGATATTTTTCATTGTCATAACCGACTTCGGCTACTTTTCTGAGAATTTTGTCGAGATTGGTTTCCTTTTCGGAATAAGTGACCGTCAGCTCTTTGGTTTCAATGTTCCAGTCGGCTGTAACATTTGGCAGCTGACCGATCGCAGTTTCGATTTTGTCTTTGCACACTTCGCAGTTTCCGCGCACTTTGGCGGTTTTTGTGACCTGTTGTGCCTGTAATGTGATTCCTGCAATCAGCAGAAATATAAAAATGATTTTTTGATACATTTCATTGAATTAAAAATAATAAATGGTTTGAAATTCGGATTTGTACAATCCGAAGAATCTGAATTATGAAATATATTTGGGCGGATGCCAGAAAGAGTAAATTAATTCTTTCAGAATAAGCGAAGAATAATAAGCGTTGTTTGTTTTTTTGACAGTTGTAATTACGGGTTCGGTTTCTTTTGCACCGGTTTCACTGATCAGTTCTGCACTAAACGTCTGCACCTGACAATTGCTGTTCATCGGACATGAAGTGTCGCTGCAGTCTTTCTTCCGTTCTTTTTTGTGCTGATCTTTTGTTTGTGACGAATCGTGACATGAATGATTCTCGCCGGTACAGCAGCTCATTTCAGCCATCTGATGATCTTCGGAATGTTCCGAAACCATTGCGGGCGAAAGAAAGAAACTGAGGCTCAGTATCAGAATCAGTATGTTTGAAAAAATTCTCACAATCGCAAAGATAATTATTTTTTAAATTCTAATAAGTGATTTAACTCAATCCGCTATCCGCTGTCTGACCGCTTCAAACAGAAATACACCGCAGGCAACCGATACATTGAGTGAAGATGTTTTTCCGGTCATCGGAAGTTTCACATTTTCATCAGATATTCTGAGAATGTCGTCAGAAATTCCGTCTTCCTCACTGCCCATCACGATTGCAACCGGTGATTTGAAATCAGCTTTGTAAATAAAATCAGAAGCTTTTTCGGTCGCGCACACAATCCGAATGCCCGAATCCCTCAGAAATTCAATTGTTTTTTTCAGACTGACTTCTTTGCAGACCGGAATGTTGTAAAGCGCACCCGCAGAAGTTTTGACCGCATCCGCATTGACCGAAGCAGAACCTTTCTGCGGAACGATGATCGCATCTACACCCACACATTCTGCGGTTCTTGTGATGGCACCAAAATTTCTCACATCGCTCACCCGATCGAGGATCAGCAGAAAAGGAACTTTTCCCTGTTCATAGATCAGGGGCAGCAGATTGTCGATTCTGTGAAATTCAACCGGAGAAAGAAAAGCAAAAACACCCTGATGATTTTTTCGGGTCAGCCGGTTCAGTTTTTCGACCGGAACATATTGGGTTGGAATATCATAATCACGAATCAGTTTTCTCAGTTCCGAAAAAATTTCACCCTGAAGACCTTTTTGTACAAACAGTTTGTCGATTGTCTTTCCGGCTTCAATCGCTTCGATAATCGGACGCAGCCCGAATATTCCGTTGTTGTTTTCTTTCATTTTGTAAAGTTAAATTAAGTTTCGCATTTGACGGTTGAAACTTTTAACTGTTGCTGAAATCAAATTTAATAAAATTGCAGCAGATTGAAATTAAGTTTCAAAACCAGGAGAATTTGAGGTTTATTTTTTGAAATTATCAACAGCTGATCAAACAGTTTTGTCTTTTGATAACACCATTCCGTCAATGATTTCAGGAGATGATGCATCAAAATTCCTTCTTATAATTTGTGCTGATTTGATAAGTCAGCCGGATATAAATTAGGCAAATCATTTTTAAAATCCGATTTTTGTAAATCAGTTAAAAGAAAAGATTATGCAGCAGTATTTGGATTTGGCAAAACACGTAATGGAGCAGGGAACGCTGAAAAGCGACCGCACCGGAACCGGTACAAAAAGTGTATTTGGTTATCAGATGCGTTTCAATATGCAGGAAGGTTTTCCGATGGTGACCACCAAAAAGTTACACCTCAAATCAATCATTTATGAACTGCTTTGGTTTCTGAACGGCGATACCAATGTGAAATATCTTCAGGACAACGGTGTAAAAATCTGGAACGAATGGGCAGACGAAAACGGTGAACTCGGTCCGGTTTACGGCCATCAGTGGAGAAGTTGGGGAAAACCGAACGGCGAAACTGTTGACCAGATCAAAACAGCAGTCGATCAGATCAAAAACAATCCGGATTCACGAAGAATTATTGTTTCAGCATGGAATGTGGGCGAACTTGACAAAATGGCTTTGGCGCCCTGTCATGCATTTTTTCAGTTTTATGTGGCTGACGGAAAACTTTCGCTTCAGCTTTATCAAAGAAGTGCTGATATTTTTCTGGGCGTTCCGTTCAATATTGCTTCATATGCTTTATTGCTCAAAATGATGGCTCAGGTTTGTGGTCTGAAAGAAGGCGATTTTGTACATACTTTTGGCGATGCACATATTTATTCAAATCATTTTGACCAGATCAATCTGCAGCTGACACGCGAACCGAGAAAACTGCCGACAATGAAAATCAATCCCGATGTGAAGGATATTTTCAGTTTCAAATTTGAAGATTTTGAATTGGAAAATTATGATCCCTGGCCGCATATCAAAGGAGAAGTAGCTGTCTGATCAGTGTTAAAATTAAACCATAAAAAAAGCCTGCAGAAAAGCAGGCTTTTGATTTTTTGGAATTTCCTGATTAATTCAGGGTGTACTTAAATCCGATGCTGAATCTTCCGGCTTCAAAATCCGATTCATTGGTCAGATTCCACCAGGGTTTCCAGTCAAAATGAAATCCGAGCGGAACGGTCGGAATCTTGTATTCAAGACCCACTGCCGGACGGATTGCAACATAAGTGTTGTCACTGCCCGCATATTTCTTATCGACAAACGATAACTGCGGACCAACACCCACATACCAGCCGAGCGTTGTACCTGCAAATTTCTGATTGTAGGAATAATCAACACCGATGGTGGTGATATTGTCACCAAACAGTACCTGCGCATTGACCGCATTGTCCGAATCAAAAAAGTGTTTAAACTGCGGACCGACCAGTGTCTGACCGTCCCCCAAATCAATACCCAGACCCAACGCATTGTTGTAACTTTGAGCACTTGACTGCTGAATTCCGAAACCGAAAAATAAGCAGATAAGGCCTGTTGAAATCATCTTTTTCATGTTTTTGTTTTTACAGTTAGGCTTGGTTTTGTTCAAATTTCCTGCCAAATGTTAAATTTTGATTTTTATCATTTGGCTCTGACTCTCAATCAGTCTGAAAATCAAAGGATAAAATTTCGTTAAATTTTATGAAAAACCGTCCGCTTTGTTGCAATCCGATTTGAAACAAATAACTTTGTCAGTCTGAAAAATCGTATGATTAAAAAATTAAACTGATGAGAAAATATATCTTTGGCCTCGTTGCCGTTTTTGTCTTTTCGGCATTTTCATTTTCACAAACCCCTGAAACACTTCCGCCAAGCTATCGCGAAGATCAGCCAAAACTCGATATCTATCGGGCAGAAGCAGAAAAAATCAATGATCTGGTGCATACCAAACTCGATCTGAAATTTGATTATGAAAAAGAACAGGTTAACGGTGAGGCATGGATCACGCTGAAACCTCATTTTTATGATACCAGCAAACTGACGCTCGATGCAAAAGTAATGCTGATTCACGATGTGGAACTGATTCAGGGTTCGTCAAAAAAGAAATTGAATTTTAAAAATGATGATTGGAAACTGTATATCGATCTGGACAAAACTTATAAAAAAGATCAGGAATACACTGTCTATATCAAATATACCGCTCGTCCCAACGAGGTTAAAGAAAAGGGCGGTGCTGCTATTTCGGACGCAAAAGGAGTTTATTTCATCAATCCGAGAGGTGAAGATCCAAACAAACCGACACAGATCTGGACGCAGGGAGAACCCGATTCAAACTCGGTCTGGTTTCCGACCATAGATTCACCCAATCAGAAAACTTCGGAAGAAATCTATCTGACCGTTCCCGACAAATATGTGACCCTGTCAAACGGCGAACTGAAAAAACAAACCAAAAATTCGGACGGTACACGAACCGATTACTGGAAATTTGACCAAAAACACGCACCCTATCTTTTCTTTTTTGGAATCGGCGATTTTGCAATTGTCAAAGACAGCTGGAAAGGCAAGGAGGTGAGTTATTATGTGGAACATGAATATGAACCTTATGCCAGACAGATTTTTGGCGACACGCCTGCCATGATTCAGTTTTTCTCCGAAATTCTCAATTATGATTATCCCTGGAACAAATATGCACAGATGGTCGGACGTGACTATGTCAGCGGTGCGATGGAAAATACGACCTCAGTGCTTCATCAGGAAAGGGCACAGCAGAAGCCCGGCCAGCTGATTGATAAGAACATCTGGGAAGGAACCATTGCGCATGAACTGTTTCACCACTGGTTCGGCGATCTTGTAACCATGGAAAGCCAGGCGAATATTACGGTCAACGAATCTTTTGCAAATTATTCCGAATATCTGTGGTTTGAACACAAATACGGAAAAGACAAGGCTGAAGAAGACCGTTACGATGATCTGAATTATTACAGAGACGATGCATCCAATTTTTATAAAAAACTGGTTCGTAAACATTACAATTCCCAACTCGATCTGTTTGACCGTGTTTCTTATGAAAAAGGCGGAAAAGGAGTCCTTCACATGCTCAGAAATTATTTGGGTGACGATGCATTTTTTGCCGGAATGAACAAATATCTTCGTGACAATCAGTATGGGACAGGTGAAGCGGCTCAGCTGAGACTTGCCTGGGAATCGGTGAGCGGAAGAGATTTGAACTGGTTTTTTGACCAATGGTATTTTTCAAACGGTCATCCCAAACTGAATTCGGCTTATACCTATGATTCGGCTTCAAAAAAAGTGAAACTGACTTTGGTTCAGACACAGAGCAATTATTTTGAATTTCCTTTGGCAGTAGATGTAGTCATCGACGGAAAGCCGACCCGTTATCATGTATGGGCAGCTGCAAAAAAGGAAAATAATTTTGAATTTGATGCATCAAAAAATCCGGATACGGTGATTCCGAATGCTGATCAGGTCTTGCTTTGCGAACTCAATGACACGAAATCGACTGAAGCATTTTCGGCTCAGTACAAATACGGAAAAGACAATGTGATTACAAGAATTCTTGCTTTGAAAAAATTGTCTGACGCTCAGGCAACAAACGATCTGGCTCTGAATACACTGATCGATGGTTTGAATGATGCTTATGAAGGAATTCGTGTCCGTTCGATTAATTTCCTGGATCCAAAAGATTCAAAAGTCAAAACAAAAGCAACGCCCGTATTGAAAAAACTGGCAACTTCTGATCCGAAAACACCGGTCAGAGCGGCTGCACTCAGTCAGCTCAATCAGATGGGCGAAACCGATATCAGTGTTTTTGAAAGCGGTCTGAAAAGCGAATCTTACAGCGTTCAGTCTGCTGCTGCGGTAGGAATCCTCAGAATCGATCCTTCCAGAGCAAAAGAACTTTCAAATCTTGATGAAGAAGTGCTTGAGTCAAGTCCCGAACTGATCGGTGAGCTGATCGACGGTTGGATTGCTGCTGACGATAAATCAAAATTCAAAGTCATTTCGGATGTGGTTTCATTCTATTTCTTCACCAAATTTGAGAATCCGACTTTGGGTGCAAAACTCGAAAGAGGTTTCAAATGGATGATGAGTTCGGATGATATGGCTTCGACCAAAAAATTGGCAGACAATTACAAACAGGTGTACAATTTTTACGCAAAAGACAATCCGCAATTGGGTGTTATGCTGAAAAATCTGATCGATGAAGCGATTCAGCTCAAAGTAAATGCAAACCGTGAAAAACCGTCGGCAGGATATGAAAAGCAGATCAAACTGCTCAATGATGCAAAGGATGCAATGAAATAATTTTTCTAACCCTTGAAGGGTTTTTCTCAAAACCTTGTCAAGGTTTTCGCAGTGCTGAAAATTAACCTTGACAAGGTTCTAAAATAATTTAGGCTCGAAAAAAGCTTGATTCAAAAGAATTACAAATTCAGAAAATTAAAAAAATGATAACTCTGGTTGTAGCAAAAAATGAAAAAAACGTAATCGGTGACGACAATCAGCTGATCTGGCATCTGCCCGATGATTTGAAACACTTCAAACAGATCACCAGCGGACATCCGATACTGATGGGCAGAAAAACTTTTGATTCGATCGAAAAACCTTTGCCCAACCGGCTCAATATCGTCATCACTCGAAACAGAAGATGGCATTCGGAAGGTGTAGAAGTTGCACATTCGCTGGAAGAAGCAATTGAAATCGGACTGAAAGCAGATCCGGAAATTTTCATCATCGGCGGTGGAAAGATTTTTGAAGAATCAATGGAAATCGCTGATGCAATCGAGCTGACAGAAATCTACAATCGGCTGGACGGCGATGCACTGTTTCCCGAAATCGATCCTGAAATTTGGCAGGAAGTATCAAGACAGGATCATAAAAAAGACGAAAAAAATCAGTTTGATTATTCGTTTATCAGATATGAAAAACGGAAAATCTGATTTCAGCCGGTTGTACTCAAAAGGGTAAAAGGAAAAACCGGAAGATTCCTGATGATCATAAAAACCAGTAAAACCGCCACAAAAATCAGCGCCATTTTATTCGAAAACCAAAAAGATTTTGGAAACGGCTTTTTTGTGATGAACTGTCGAGCCGTAAAATAAACCAGAATCAGCGCATACGGAAACAGAATTACAAAAAGCGCATTGTATCTGAGCGCGCCCAAAACATCAAAATGAAGCAGTTCGTGAAATGCCCGCTGACCGCCGCAGCCGGCGCAATCCCAGCCGGTCAGATTTTTGAATGTACACGAAACATAAATATTTTTGGTATCGGCCGGATCAAAAAAATAGAAATAAAATAAGCCTGCCACAGTTGCGATGGCAATTGCGGCAGTGCTTAAAATCTTTTTATTGATTGTCAAAATCATTATTCAATTCCCAAATCTCCCATTGACTGCTGTATATATTCCATGTAAGCGTTGACGCCGCCAAAAGAAATGATTGAAATGATGTTTATGATCAGACCCAAAACTCCGAGTCCTATTGCAATATAGCCCATTGTCTTTGCCGATTTGGCTGCCGATGCCGCACCCAAATAATCACCTGCGACAAATTTGCTGTTAACGCTTGATGCCTGAACAATTCCGATAATGCCGACAATAAGTCCGATACAGCAGGGTGAACAAAGACCCAAAACGGTTCCGATGATTGCCAGCGACATATTATTTGCAGGCGGTGTCCCCGGCCGGTCAAATTCATGTAATGACTGTGTTGTTTCCATGTGAATTAAGATTTAATTTATACGAAGATACATTTTTTATTAAAAACTAATGTTTTGTTTTGATCTCTTCAGGTTCGTGTTTGTATTTGAACACGACAGCAAACAGTATCGCAACTATCAACGAATAAATCGCAAAGATTGTCCACGAGATTTTCCATCCTTCCAAATGCAAATGCGGATCGGTCTGTGAAAATACGTAATGATTGACAACCGCTCCGGCGGCAAGCATTCCAAGCGTTGCGCCAAATCCGTTGGTCATCATCATAAACACACCCTGTGCGCTCGAACGAATATCTTTGTCGGTTTCTTTGTCCACAAACAGTGAACCCGAAACATTGAAGAAGTCAAATGCAACACCGTAAACGATCATTGAAAGTACAAACATCCAAACGCCCGAACCCGGATCGCCGGTTGCAAACAGACCAAATCTGAGAAACCAGGCAACCATCGCCATCAGCATCACTTTTTTGATTCCGAATTTTTTCAGGAAATAAGGAATCAACAGTATGCAGAGGGTTTCGGAAACCTGTGAAAGTGAGATCAGCGCATTTGCATTATTGGCACCCCAGGTTTCATCAAAACCCGGAATTTCCTTGTAACTTGTGATAAACGGATTGGCGTAACCGTTAGTGATTTGCAGCGAAACGCCGAGCAGCATTGAAAAAATAAAGAAAATTGCCATCTTTCTTTCTTTAAACAGACTGAATGCTTTCAGCCCCAAAGCATCGTACAGCGATTTCTTTTCTCTTGATTTGCTCACACCGACATTTGGCAGTGTAAACGAATAAACCATCAGTACAAAACCGAGAAATGCGGAAACAAAAAACTGACTGTAACTGTATTGAAAACTTGGAAAACCTTTGTGATTTCCAAAATTAAAAGCGAACTGTCCGTCCTGAATTCCGGCGTAATTTACAAACAGCATTGCGATGATAAATCCGATGGTCCCGAAAGTCCGGATCGGCGGAAAATCGCGAATGGTATCATAACCATTGTTGACCAGTACAGCATAAGCAACCGAATTTGAAAGTGCGATGGTCGGCATATAGAATGCGACACTCAGCGAATACAGTGAGAACAGAATTGAAAACTGAGCATCCTGACCGGCGTTCATTCCGTACCAGGCGGCAGAAAACAGAAACAGAGCAGCAAGTCCGTGACAGATTCCGAGCAGTTTTTGGGCCGGAATCCATCGGTCGGCAACGATTCCGAGCAGAGCCGGCATAAAGATGGACACGATTCCCTGCATCGCATAAAAAAGCCCGATCTGCGGACCGAGTCCGATCGAGCTGAGATAATTCCCCATCGAAGTGAGATAAGCTCCCCATACAGCGAACTGCAGGAAGTTCATCACGGTCAGTCTGAATTTGATTTGCATTTTGGTTTTAGAAATTTTATTTGGTTACCGTTTGTCGAGTTCATCCCTGATTTTGGCAGCCAGCTCGTAGTCTTCATTTTTGACTGCTTCTCTCAGTAATTTTTCGAGTTCTGATTTGGATTTTGATTTGAAATCAACTTTAGATTTGGGTTCTTTTACTTCCTTCTCGATTTCTTTGATTGCTTTTGCCAGATTCTGCTCTTCTTTTTCCTGAACTTCAAGATGAATTCCGGCTTTTTCCATCACAGCTTCCAATGCATAAATCGGTGCATCAAAACGGATGGCAAGCGCAATCGCATCCGAAGTCCTCGAATCGATTTCCTCCTGATGACCGTCGCGGTCCTCAATCAGTATGTTCGAATAAAAAACACCGTCCTCGAGCTTGTGGATATAAACACCCTTTACCCAAAATGAAAAAGCTTTGGCGATCGATACAAACAAATCATGCGTCAGCGGACGCGGCGTATGGATGTCTTTTTCCAACGCAAGCGCAATCGCCTGTGCCTCAAAACTGCCGATGATGATCGGTAGTTTCCGGTGGCCCATGTCTTCTTCCATAATCAGAGCATAGGCGCCTGTCTGGGTCTGGCTGTATGAAATT
>JRYL01000399.1_pt1 | contig 12003 bp, 12 predicted proteins | sample 235391 | NCBI WGS metagenome assembly JRYL01 (sample SAMN03074223, study PRJNA261481) | activated sludge metagenome | biome: Wastewater Treatment Plant; feature: Wastewater; material: Activated sludge; isolation source: activated biomass of a wastewater treatment plant treating wastewater from... ... | reverse complement strand
CCGCTGGGCAAGCCGGTGCAGCGCCTGTGGCTGCAAAGCATGACGCCGCAGGCCATCCGCGACGGCTTCGACAACCTGCGCACCGACGCCCAGATGCAGGGCCTGCACGACGCCGCGCGCAGCCGCAGCGAGGCCGACTGGCTGGTCGGCATCAACGGCACGCGTGCCATGACGGCCTTCAACTCGCGCGACGGCGGGTTCTTCTTGACCACCGTGGGCCGCGTGCAGACGCCCACGCTGGCCGTGGTGGTGGAGCGCGAGGAGCAGATCAGGAAGCACGTGGCGCGCGACTACTGGGAAATCCACGCCACCTTCCTGGCCGAGGCGGGCGAGTACGCCGGCAAGTGGTTCGACCCGGCGTGGAAAAAGGATGCGGGCGATGCGGACAAGCGCGCCGACCGGGTGTGGGACGCCCACACCGCGCAGGCCATTGCCGACGCCGTGCGCGGCAAGGCCTGCAGCGTCACCGAAGAGAGCAAGCCCAGCACGCAGGCATCGCCCCTGCTGTTCGACCTGACCAGCCTGCAACGCGAGGCCAACAGCAAGTTCGGCTTCAGCGCCAAGACCACGCTGGCGCTGGCGCAAAGCCTGTACGAGCGCCACAAGGCGCTGACCTACCCGCGTACCGATTCGCGCTGGCTGCCCGAGGACTACCTTGCCGTGGCGCGCAAGACCTTCGAAATGCTGGCCACCAGCGGCCAGCGGCATCTGGCACCGCATGCGAAGAAGGCGCTGGATGACGGCTACGTCAAGCCCAGCAAGCGCATCTTCGACAACAGCAAGGTGTCGGACCACTTCGCCATCATTCCCACGCTGGAGGCGCCCGGCGCGCTCTCGGAAGCGGAGCAGAAGCTGTACGACCTGGTGGTGCGCCGCTTCATGGCGGTGTTCTACCCCAGCGCCGAATACCAGGTGACGACGCGCATCACGACTGCGTCGCACGAGGGCCAAAGCTACAACTTCCAGAGCAACGGCAAGGTGCTGGTGCGGCCCGGCTGGCTGGCCATCTACGGCAAGGAAGCCGACGCCGAAATGGAGAAGAAGGAAGGCGAGCAGTCAAAGTCGCTGGTGCCGGTGAAGCCGGGCGAAATGGTGCGCAACGAACACGTCGAGCCCAAGGCGTTGCAGACCCGCCCGCCCGCCCGCTATTCCGAAGCCACGCTGCTCGGCGCCATGGAAGGCGCGGGCAAGTGGATCGAGGACGACGAGCTGCGCGAGGCCATGCAGGAAAAAGGCCTGGGCACGCCCGCCACGCGCGCCGCCATCATCGAAGGCCTGATCGGCGAGAAATACATGCTGCGCGAGGGGCGCGAGCTGATCCCCACCGCCAAGGCCTTCCAGCTGATGACGCTGCTGCGCGGGCTCCAAGTGGAAGAACTCAGCAAGCCGGCGCTGACCGGCGACTGGGAATACAAGCTGGCGCAGATGGAAAAAGGCCAGCTCTCGCGCGAAGCCTTCATGCGCGAGATCGCGGCGATGACCGAGCGCATCGTGCTGAAGGCCAAGGAATACGACCGCGACACCGTGCCCGGCGACTACGCCACGCTGGTCACACCCTGCCCCAACTGCGGTGGCGTGGTGAAGGAGAACTACCGGCGCTTTGCCTGCACGGGAAATGGAACCCTCGCCCCCCTGGGGAGAGGGCAGGGCGACGGCCAAGGCTGCGGCTTCTCGTTCACCAAGACGCCCGCCGGCCGCACGTTCGCCGTCGAAGAGGCCGAAGCCTTCCTGCGCGACCACAAGATCGGCCCGCTGGAGGGTTTCCGCAGCAAGGCCGGCTGGCCCTTCGTGGCCGAGCTGGCGCTGGTGCGCGACGAGGAAAGCGGCAACTACAAGCTCGAATTCGACTTCGGCGACGACGCCAAGGCCGAGCAGACCGGCGAGATCGTCGACCTGTCGGCGGAACCCAGCGTCGGCGCTTGCCCCAAGTGCGGCAACCCGGTGAAGGCCTTCGGCAAGAGCTACGTCTGCACCCGCAGCGTGCCCTCGCACGAGCACCCCGCGCCCAGCTGCGACTTCAAGAGCGGCCAGGTCATCCTGCAGCAGCCGGTGGAGCCCGAGCAGATGGCCAAGCTGCTGAACGAGGGCAAGACCGACCTGCTCGACAAGTTCGTCAGCATGCGCACGCGCCGCCCCTTCAAGGCGCGCCTGGCCTGGAGCCCCGACGAGGGCAAGGTGGTGTTCGAGTTCGAGCCGCGCGAAGGCGGCCGCAAGTACCCGCCGCGCAAGACCGCCGCCGCACCGGCCAAGACCGCTTCCAAATCAGGAGCTGCCCGCGCTGAAGGGGCGGGCGCTGCAGCCAAAAAAGCTGCCAAAAAGGCACCGACCAAGAAAACCGCCGCCAAGACCGAAAAGACCCCGCGCGCCGGCAACCTGCAGCCCAGCCCCGCGCTGGCCGCCGTCATCGGCCCCGGCCCCTTCGGCCGCGGCGAGGTGATGAAGAAGCTGTGGGACTACATCAAGGCGAACAACCTGCAGGACCCGAACGACAAGCGCACCATCCTGGCCGACGACAAGCTCAAGCCCGTGTTCGGCGCCGACAGCGTGGGCATGTTCAAGCTGGCGGGGCTGGTGGGCGGGCACCTGAGCTGAGGAGCGCGCGGTTGTCCGGCGGCGATGAATGCTCTAACATACAAGCATTCATTCCGTCCCATGTGGAGCTGCCCATGAGCGCCCATCCCGCCCCCATCACCACCTACACCAGCCGCGAGTTCACCCGAGACGTGGCGGCAGCCAAGCGCGCAGCCGCCAACGGCCCGGTGTTCATCACCGACCGTGGTGAGCCGGCGTATGCGCTGCTCAGCATCGAGGAGTACCACCGGCTTCGGGGTGGCAGCCAACCGCGCACCTTGCTCGAAGTCATGCAATCCATCCCTGGCGGCGATTTCGAGTTCGAGCCGCCCAAGTTGGACGACGTCGCGAAACCGTTCGATTTCGACGCCGATTGAGCCGCACGTGTACCTGATCGACACCAACGTCATCTCGGAACTGCGGGAGGGCAAGCCTCGCCCGGATCCTGCCGTGCTGGCCTGGGCCGGCACCGCGCTGCCGCAAAGCCTGTTCCTGTCCGTGGTCACCAAGTTCGAACTGGAGATGGGCGAGTTACGCCTGGCGCGCAGGGACCCGGCGCAGGCCATCGTGCTGCGCACCTGGCGCCAGCTGGTCCTGGCGCAGTTCACCGGCCGCGTTCTGCCTTTCACCGAATTCACCACACCGTTCTGCGCCGCGCTGCACGTGCCTGATCCGCGATCATTTCGCGACGCCATGATCGCCGCCACGGCGCTGGAGCATGGCTTTACGGTCGTCACGCGCAATGTCGGTGACTTCACCGGCACCGGCGTGCGGCTGCTCAACCCTTGGGATTTCAACGCGTGACGCCGCGCCGCCCCCTGATCGGCCTCGCCCTCGGCAGCGGCTCGGCGCGGGGCTGGGCGCACATCGGGGTGTTGCGGGCGCTGGCGGAGGCGGGGCTCAAGCCTGACATCGTGGCGGGCGCGTCGGTGGGCGCCATCGTGGGCGCGGCCTATGCGGCGGGTGAGCTGGACCGTTTCGAGGAGTGGGTGCGGCGCCTCAGCGCCCGCGCCGTGTGGTCGTTCATGGACTTCGGGCTAGGCGGCGGCATGCTCAAGGGCGAGAAGCTGGTGGCGTTCTTTCGCCGCCACTTTGCCGATCCGGCCATCGAATCGCTGCCGCTGCGCTTTGGCGCCGTGGCCACGGCCCTGCACACGGGTGACGAGGTGTGGCTGCGCGAGGGCTCGGTGGCCGATGCGGTGCGCGCCTCGTTCGCGCTGCCGGGGCTGTTCACGCCGGTGTGGCAGGGCGATCGGCTGCTGGTGGACGGCGGGCTGGTGAACCCGGTGCCGGTGTCGCTGGCACGTGCGCTGGGGGCCGAGGTGGTGATTGCCGTCGACCTGAACGCCGACATCGCCGGCCGCCTGCTGCGCACCGAGCCTGCCGCGGCGTCGCGCCCGGCGTGGGTGCAGTCGCTGCAAAGCCGCGTGAGCGCGCTGATGCCGCACGGCGACGAACCGGCACAGGGGCCCACGGCCGACGCAGCGCTGGCGGCGCGCCCGTTGCCCTCGGTGCTCGACGTCCTGGCCAGCAGCATCCACGTGATGCAGGTGCGCATCACGCGCAGCCGCATGGCGGGCGATCCGCCCGAGGCGACGATCGCGCCGCGTCTGTCGCACCTGGGGCTGCTGGACTTTCACCGCGCGGCCGAGGCCATCGAGGCCGGCCGCGCCGCCGCCGCCGAGGTACTGCCGCTGCTGCGCGCGCGGGGCCTGTGCCCGCCGCTGCCGCCGGATGCGGCGTGATGCTGTCAAACTCCCGCCCATTCACCCGAATCAGACCCATCCCATGAACATCACCAAGGACACCGCCGTCACCATCGCCTACCGCATGACTTCGCCGCAGGGCAAGCCGCTGGACAGCGGCACCACCGCCTACCTGCACGGCGGCTACGGCAACCTGTTCGACAAGGTGGAGGCGGCGCTGGACGGCCAGGGCGTGGGCCACAGCGTCAGCATCGACCTGAGCGCTGCCGAGGCCTTCGGCGAGCGCGACGAGGCGCTGGTGCGCACCATCCCCAAGAGCGAATTCCCGCCCGGCGTGAAGGTGGGCGGCCAGCTGCAGGGCGCGGGGCCGCAGGGTACGCCGGTGGTCTACAACGTGGTCAAGATCAAGGGCCCCGAGGTGCACCTGGACGGCAACCACGCGCTGGCCGGGCAGGCGATGCGCTTTGCCGCCACGGTGAAGGCCGTGCGCGCCGCCACCGCCGAGGAGATCGCCCACGGGCATGTGCATGGTGCGCATGGGCACCAGCATTGATGATTTGCTATGTTCTAGATAGCTATCAGCGCTTGCTGGACGGGCACTGAAGCCCGATTTGGCTTGTAATTGCTTGAAACACCCCGTCAATCCGGCGCAAGCCGGAATCCATGCGGCGCTTCACACCCATGAAGGCGTTTGTCATCGGAAACGCCTTTTGGATTCCGGCTTACGCCGGAATGACAGGGAGGTTTTCAGCCGTGGTCCCCGCGAAGCAGCGCCCATGGGCTTGCGCCGGCATGGGGTGAAGCAGCGACATACCGCATCAGCCGCTTGCGCGACTGCGTGCCTGCCCCGTTTGCGCTAGGCTCGGCGCCGCCATGTCCAGCGCCCCGCCTCCGCCCGCCAGCACCCATTTGCCACCGCGCGTGGCCTGGGCCATCCTGCTGGCGCTGGCCAGCGGCTTCACGCTCAGCCAGTCGTTCCGCACCGTGGCGGCCATCATGGGGCCGCCGCTGGCGGGCGAGCTGCACCTGTCGCCGCAGCAACTGGGGCTGTGGGCGGCGGCGTACCACTTCTCGTTCGGCATCATGCAGCTGGTGATGGGCGTGTCGATCGACCTGTTCGGCATCCGCCGCACCATCCTCGCCGCGTTTCCGATGGCGGTGCTGGGCGCCGCGGTGTCGGCCGTGGCGCCCAATTACACGGTGCTGCTGCTCGGGCAGATGCTGATCGGCACCGGCTGCGCGCCGGCCTTCCTGGTGTGCACGGTGTTCATTGCGAAGTACTTCGCGCCGCAGCGCTTTACCGCCACCTCGGGGCTGATCATGAGCATCAGCGGCCTGGGCGTGCTGGCCACGGCCACGCCGCTGGCCTGGCTGATCGAGGTCAGCCACTGGCGCTGGGGCTTCGGCGTGCTGGCCATCGCCTCGGCTGCCGCGTGGGTGGCCATGTGGTGGCTGGTGCGCGCGCCGCGCGGCATGGGCACCACCCAGCCCGCCGCCGAGCGCCAGAGCGTGGGCGCGGCCATGCGCGACCTGCTGCGCCTGTTCGCGCTGCCGCACACCGCCGGGCTGGTGGCGTATGCGGCGGTGGCGTATGCCGGCTTCATCACGCTGCGCGGGCTGTGGCTGGGCCCGCTGCTGGTGGAGCGCCACGGCTTCAGCCTGGTGCAGAGCGGCAACGTGGCCTTCGTGATGACGCTGGCCAGCATGGTCAGCCCGGCCATCTTCGGCCGCATCGACCCCGGTGGCGCCAAACGCATCCGCTGGCTGCTGGTGTTCGCCGTCATCGCCGCGCTGATGCTGGGCGTGATGGGCCTGGTGCACGTGGCCTGGGTCGACGTGCTGCTGGCCATCGCCTACGGCGCGCTGTCGGGCTACGGCCTGCTGCAGTACGGCTATGTGCGCGACGCCTACCCCGAGCACGTGCGCGGGCGCGCGCTGTCGCTGTTCACCATGGCCATGTTCCTGGGCATCGCGCTGATGCAATGGGCCAGCGGCCTGGCCGCCAGCGTGGCCGCGCGCTGGGGCGTGGAGCCCTTCACCGCCGCGCTGCTGACCATGGGCGCCATGCTGCTGCTGGGCGCGCTGGCGTTCTGGAAATTGCCGAGAAACTCCACCCCCTGAGTCGCCTGCGGCGCCTTCCCCCTGCAAGGGGGACGCACCCAGCGGGCGGGCCCAGCCCTTCCGCGGGTGCCCGCGCATCGCCTGCTCCGCGGCCCCGTAGGGACTCCCTCCCCCGCTGGGGGAGGGTGGGGGTGGGGGCCGGCAGCGTTTCGCGAATACCGACCGTTTGCTTTTTGCCTGAAGAATGACTGGGCACGGCACCCGCGGCCAAGCCCGCCCTGCCGATGCGCCCGCCGTTGCCCCTGGTGACACGCCGCGCGGTGGCGAGGGGCATACTGGGGCGGCGATTCATGTTTGTGCAAGGAGTTTTTGCCATGCGATCCATCCGCCTGTTCCTCACCTGCACCGGCCTGCTGGCCGCCGTCTGGTCGCTGGCCGGCTGCGGCGCCACGCCGCACAACCCGGACACCGCCGGCGCCTCGGGCGTCACCGTCTACGGCACCGCCGATGCGGGCGTGGGGCGTGTGCGGCGGTGAGATGACTTTTATTTTGATAGCTGCCAGCGCTTGATCCGCAACGCTTTCAGCCGTTTTTCATCTGAAATCCAACCATGCGCCGCCTGACCCATGCACCCAACGCCGCCATCGCCCAGATCTGGGCCGATCTGCTGTGCGAGGCCGGCTACCCGGCCACGGTGGAGCGGCGCTTCCTGAGCAGCGTGGCGGGCGAGTTGCCGCCCGACCAGTGCCTGCCCGAGATCTGGCTGCGCCACGACGAGCACCATGCCGCCGCGCGCACCCTGCTCGACCAGCTGGCGGCGGTGCCGCAACGGCGCTGGCAGTGCCCGCAGTGCGGCGAGCAGATCGAGGGCGGTTTCGAGCAGTGCTGGGCGTGCGGGACGCTCATGCCATTTCTATCGAATTCATAGCTGCTTGCGCTTGCTGGGCGAGCGCTGAAGTCCGATTTGGCTTGAAAAAAAAGCTGCGATTCACTTCCAGCGCAGCGGCTCGATGGACACGCTGCCGCCCGCGCCCGACAGCGTCAGCACGCCTTCCTGCACCGTCGCCTGCAGCGCCATGCTGCGCTCGGCCAGCCCGGCCAGCGCCTGGGCTTCGGCGGCAGGGATGCGCCACACGCTGAGCTTGTCCAGCCGCGCCAGCTTGCCCTCGATGCCGCGCCACCACACGTCGGCCGCCGGGCCGTAGGCGTAGAGGATGACGGCGTCGGCTTTGCTGCACGCCTTGGCCAGCGGCTTGTCGTCGGGCTGGCCGACCTCGATCCACAGACGCGTGCGGCCGGTGAAGTCGACCAACTGCACATCCGGCTCGTCGGGGCTGGACAGGCCAGCGCCAAAGCCGATGCGCGCGTCGCCGCCGCACAGGTCCTGCACCTGATGGGCATGAAGCGCCAGCGCGGCCAGCCGCACCATCATGCGTTCGTCGGTTTCGCTGGGGTGGCGCGCCAGGGTCAGGCTCAGGTCGGTGTAGCAGCCGTGGTCGATGTCGGCCAGTTGCAACTCGGCCTTGAAGATGGTGGATTTGAGGGCCATGCAATGAATACCGGACGCAGAGGACGCAGAAGATACGCAGAGGACGCAAAAAATACAGAAAACCCTTTGGCTGTTTCTTCTGCGTCCTCTGCGCAACCTTTGCGTCCTCTGCGTCCGGCTGTTTGGCTGTTCAAACCCGCAGCGCCAGCTCCGCCGCGTTGCCCACGTAGCCAGCGGGCGTGAGCGCCAGCAGGCGGTCTTTCTCGGGCTGCGGAATGTCCAGCCCGCGGATCAGGCCGTGCAGCGCCTCGCGCGTCACGGCCTGGCCGCGGGTGACGTCTTTCAGCTTCTCGTACGCACCCGGCACGCCGAAGCGGCGCATCACGGTCTGGATCGGCTCGGCCAGCACTTCCCACGAGGCGTCGAGGTCGGCGGCCAACGCCGCCTCGTTCAGCTCCAGCTTGTTCAGGCCGGTCATCAGCGACTGGTAGGCCAGCACCGCGTAGCCCAGCGCCACGCCCATGTTGCGCAGCACGGTGCTGTCGGTCAGGTCGCGCTGCCAGCGGCTGATGGGCAGCTTCTCGCTCAAATGGCGCAACACGGCATTGGCCAGGCCCAGGTTGCCCTCGGCGTTCTCGAAGTCGATGGGATTGACCTTGTGCGGCATGGTGGACGAGCCGATCTCGCCCGCCTTGGTCTTCTGCTTGAAGTAGCCGACGCTGATGTAGCCCCACACGTCGCGCGCCAGGTCGATCAGGATGGTGTTGGCTCTGGCCACCGCGTCGAACAGCTCGGCCATGTAGTCGTGCGGCTCGATCTGGATGCTGTAGGGCTGGAAGGTGAGGCCCAGGCCCGGCTTGGCCGCGTTCGATCCGGGCTCGCCGGCGGCGGGCGCCTCGACCACGCGGCGGCTGAAGGCTTCCCAGTCGAAGTCGGGCCAGGCGCTCAGGTGTGCGTTGTAGTTGCCCACGGCGCCGTTCATCTTGGCCAGCAGCTTGACTTGGGCGATGCGATCGCGCGCGGACGCCAGGCGCACCACCACGTTGGCCAGCTCCTTGCCCACCGTGGTGGGGCTGGCCGTCTGGCCGTGGGTGCGGCTGAGCATGGGCACGGCAGCATAAGCGTGCGCCAACTCGCGCAGCTTGGCAACGACGGCATCCAGCTGCGGCAGCAGCACCGTGTCGCGCCCCGCCTTCAGCTGCAGGGCGTGGCTGGTGTTGTTGATGTCCTCGCTGGTGCAGGCGAAGTGCACGAACTCGGCGGCGGCCTGCAGCTCGGGCTGGCCGTCGAACTTGTCCTTGATGCAGTATTCGACCGCCTTCACGTCGTGGTTGGTGGTCTTCTCGATGGCCTTGATGGCGGCGCCATCGGCTTCGGAGAAGTCGCGCAGCAGTTCGGCGAGGTAAGCGCGCGCTTCGCCCGACAGCGGCTTGAATTCGTCGAAACCGGCATCCGACAGGGCGATGAACCAGGCCAGCTCCACCTGCACACGGCGCTGCATGTAGCCCAGCTCGCTCATGATGGGACGGAGGGGCGCCAGCTTGGCGGCGTAGCGGCCGTCGAGCGGCGAGACGGCGGTGAGAGAGGTCAGGTCCATGCCCCGGATTGTAGAAGCCGCCCCTTGACGAGACCTTGATCCACCGCCCATGCAACGAATGGCGCGGGGCTGGCCTTCGCCTAGAATGCCGCGACCCCTGTCACATTTCGAAGCAGTTCAGCCATGTCGATGCGATTGATCGGTGCCGTGACCAGCCCCTACGTGCGCAAGGTGCGCGTGGTGCTGGCCGAGAAGAAGCTGGACTACCGCTTCGTGCCCGAGGACGTGTGGGCCGACGACACGCAGATCGCCGCCGCCAACCCGCTGGGCAAGGTGCCCTGCCTGGTGATGGACGGGCAGGACGCGGTGTTCGATTCGCGCGCGATCGTGGAATATCTCGACATGCTGTCGCCCGTGGGCCGGCTGATCCCGCCCTCGGGGCGCGAGCGGGTGGAAGTGAAGACCTGGGAAGCGCTGGCCGACGGCCTGATGGACGCCGCCATCCTGGCCCGGCTGGAGCGCACCTGGCCCGGCCGCGCCGACAGCGAGCGCAGCGAGGCCTGGATCGCACGCCAGATGAAGAAGGTGGACGATGCCCTGGCCGCCATGGACCGCGGCCTGGGCGACAAGCCCTGGTGCTCGCCCGCCGTGCACATCACCCTGGCCGACATCGCCGTGGGCTGCGCGCTGGGTTATCTGGACTTCCGCTTTCCCGAACTGGACTGGCGCGAGCGCCACCCCAACCTGGCGCGGCTGCTGGACGACAAGCTGATGCAGCGCCCGACCTTCGCCGAAACGGCACCGGCCTGACGCAGGCGGCCGCTGCCGCGCCACTTTCCGACACCTTCAAAAGCGAAGCGCCGCCGGGGCCTGAAGCCCGGGCGGCGCGTTCTGAATAAAAAAGCTGCCGAAGCGGCCTGAAACGAAGGAGGAGGAGGGAGGGAGGAGGAAGTGCGCTTCAGGTTTTCAAATCGGCTGGGCCGTCAGGCTTGGCAGCGTAATGCAATCAACGGGTCAATCCCACTCATCACGTTGATTGAGAGGGCATGTTGCCGGGTAAGTTCCGACGGCAACAGCCCCTCGAGGTAAAGAAGTGTGAACCCGGTGTGACGTATTGCGCAGAGCGTGTCCTGCACGATGCCGCGCGCCACGCCCGTCACATCCAGTCGGCCAGTTCGTCGGCATGTTCCTGCTCGTCGGCCAGGATTTCCTCGAGCATGCGGCGCGTGGTCGGGTCCTTGTCGCCCACCAGGTCGATCATCTGGCTGTAGGCCTCGACGGCCACGCGCTCGGCGATCAGGTTGGCCTTGATCATGGCCTTGAGGTCGGCCGAGTCGTCGTAGTCGGCGTGGCTGCGCGCCAGCAGCGTGGCGGGGTTGTAGTCGGGTTCGCCGCCCAGCTGCACGATGCGCTCGGCAATGCGGTCGGCGTGGGAAGCTTCCTCGTTGGCGTGCACCAGGAATTCGTCGGCAATGGCCGGCGAATTGATGCCCTTGGCGGTGAAGTAGTGGCGCTTGTAGCGCATCACGCACACCAGCTCGGTGGCCAGCGAATCGTTCAGCAACTTGATGATGTCCTTGACCCAGGGGCCATCGATGTGCGGCGTGACGGCGCCATCGTCCAGGCTGGACTTGGCCTTCTTCAGCGCGGCCTCGTTCAGGGCGAGGCGGGTGCTTGCGGGTTTGGCGGCAGATGCGTTCATGGGATCCTCGGTGTCTGTTCTGGCGCGGGTCTGGTTGTGGCGCCCGACCTGCTGAACCGACACCTTAGGCCGCCCCGGTGGTGGCCGTTAGCAGCCACGACGCCTTCGCGCTGTCAGACACGTCCTACGACGCGCACGCGTGCTGTGGCGTTGACGCCCGGCCGCACGCGGCGTGCGCGGCGGCGTGAATTCGGCCGAACGCGGCCAGCGAACCCGCTGCCGGGCGCTCAACACAGGGGGGTATGCATCGCCAACGCTTACTGGACGGGCGCTGGCGGCCAGCATAGCGGGGAGTATGCTGGCCGCGCGCGTCAGCGCGTCATGCTGTTCTTCATGCGCGCCAGGGCGATCATCAGCGCGCCGGCACCCAGCGTCTTCACCAGGTCGGGGTGTTGCGCGTAGAAGTCACTCACGCGGTCGAACACGCCCGGCTCGTCGGCGGTGCGGGCGGTGGTGACGACGTCGCGCACCTGGTCGGGCGTGATGGTGGTGGCCTTGTCGACCGTGACCACCGGCGTGTCGGGGCCTTCGTGGCCGGCCAGCGCGCCGCCGGCCACACCGGCCAGCGCGCCGGGGCCGAGCTTTTCGACCAGCGTGTTCAGGATGTCGGCGCGGTCCTGCGGCGAGGCGCGCTCGAACATGTCGGCCACGATCTGCGACAGCTGGGGTGTCTCCTTGGAGCGCAGGGCCTCGCCCACGCTGCTCTTGAGTTCGTCGCGCGAGGCCTCGCGCGAGATCTGGTCGATCTGCTGCGGCTCGGGCGCCTTGGCGCTGTTCAGGATCTGCTGCAGGACGTCGAAGAGGGCCATGGGAAATTCCTTTCTGGAGGCGGAACGATCGTGGCGCGGGACCATTCAGAGGCCCGCGACGGGGGGTGAATCGGTCATGGTAATAGCGCCCCGATGGCAACCGCATGACGGGCCGCCAAGTCGCGGCC
>JRYL01005539.1_pt1 | contig 12030 bp, 19 predicted proteins | sample 235391 | NCBI WGS metagenome assembly JRYL01 (sample SAMN03074223, study PRJNA261481) | activated sludge metagenome | biome: Wastewater Treatment Plant; feature: Wastewater; material: Activated sludge; isolation source: activated biomass of a wastewater treatment plant treating wastewater from... ... | reverse complement strand
AGATGCTCAAGACGACTATTACCGCGCCCTTGGCCGTATGGTTGCATTTGGGATGCTGCGATCCGTCGAGTCGGACACCATCCAAGTCGTTAACGCAGCCATAACAGCTCGCCCCCTTGAGATCTGCGCGACGTACCACCCTCCGGTGTCAGCTCAGCCCGAGCAGTACGCCGACGGCCACCGGAAATATCTCGGCAGCCCAAGTGAACGCACCGACCAACTGATCACAGCCATGCTCGAAGACGCTCGAAAAGAAGGCAGTCCTTTCGTGATGGCGGCTGTTAGGCACGGCGATGGACGCTGGGGCTTCCATAGTTAGACGGCAAACGTCCACGTACCGTAAATCCCCAACCTCCCGATCCATCGCGACGGGAGGTTTTTTCTAGCTACATAATCATCAAAAGTGTTCTCAAACCGTTCGGGTCATGAGCCGAAGCCTCATTCGTCTTTGAGTGCGCCGCTTATACCGTTTGTGTGCACCGTCGCTCCTTCTGAGCATCTTATCTGGCCACGTCGGGCCATCTAGAAGCAACGCTTTTGCTCTATGACCACTGCCTTCATAGCGCCCATATCTAAACCCAGACAGCTAAGCTGTCGAAGTTCTAAAGGATTTTGCTCATGCTTCAATCTGAAGCCAGCCCCCGTGTCGTTCGTGATCCTGACGTCCCTCACATCCATGCAGTCATTACAGACCCTATCTTGCGCGCCTTCCCATGCGATCCTGAGCGAACCCCTCTGGTTATCACGCTCATCAATTCGATTGCTCCCGACGAGATCATAGACGGCCATGTTTTCGAAGGACGAGAAGGGCTTCTCAAATGGTACACAACCACTGTTGGGTACAACCCTGACGAAGATAACCGCGGTCCGATACCCATCTTGGAGCTTGTCGATCTTGTCGCATCCATGCTCATTCTTTACGAATGGGACCGCTGCAGTGCTGACGATTAAAGGCATGTTGCAATGCCCACGAGCATCTATACATGCTGGTTTGCCGATCTGGCTTCAGCAGCTGCTGGCTCATTATGTTTGCTGCGATCCAGAAGACCGCCTGCAGCAGACAGACTCCACTCGATTGCTTGGCTGCGATCGAACACAACTCGAAGGAGATAATCATGCTCAAACAACGCTTGAAGCTCGAAAAAGTCGAATCCGGCCGCTGGCTAGTGCGTACCCACACAGGCGTTCGAAAAGGGGAAGTATTCGGCCATTCGGGGCACTATCAAGCGCAAACAATGCGCGGAACTTTCGTCGGGAACCATAAGACGATTCAAGGTGCTGCGGATCTCTTGCTTGAAGGAGCCTCCGATGCCTCTTCTTGAGCCAGGTCTGGATCATCCCGCCTATCACGGACGAATCCAACTTCGTTACTACAACCATCCGGTTTCTATCTTTCAAGCAGTCAGCGACCAAGATGCCGCCCGGATCTTGCGACGTCTTTGCCCTGAATGGTCCTCTACAGATCATGCTGAACTCGCAACTCGGCACAGAGAGGCTGCAGACCGCCAGGCCGCAGCCTGGAATCGACTCGTCGAAGCCGCGGCTTTGGAAACGTTCGGACGGTCCTTTCATTTCACCGATTACAGAATATCTGGCATTGCATGCGATGAATTTTCTGATCTGAACAAGGAAAGGCTGCGCTTCGCTGCACAGGCTGCGACCTATCATTCACTTGCGAGCCGCGCTCATCGCGTAGCAGCGAAGAGGCAGCCACGACAATAACGGTTTGCCATACAAAAGCTCACCATAGCTGCAGTATAGGTGGCGCTCATAACGTCACCGCGCTGACCGAGCAAATCATCCTCCCCCCCCAACCCAGCTTCCTCGAAGCTGGGTTTTTTGTTAGAGCTTCCTCCGATTCTTACCTTATTAGCTCCCTGTATCTCCTTTGTGCTATGTGGCTCGAGCTTCTAAGCGCCACATCTAGTCCAACTCCCGACGCTATCAATTTGACGATAGCGCATTTGGTACGTCAGGCATGAATCGTTTTAACAAACCTATGAATCCATGACCAATGGCAGATCAATACAGCAAATCAACGGCTGCTCCATATCTGAACCCGTTGTTCCAACGAACTGCAACGTCCTTGGCCTCATTCTAAGTTTTCACCCTACATCCGATCCCTACCCCGTAGGCCGAAGCGATAGAGCCGTTGCGTTACACTTTAAATAAGGAGTTTTCGTCATGAACAGCAGTGCCCCTCAAGCAGCCTTCGAAGTTATTGACCGTGTGATTTTTGATTTCAGTGGATCTGGGATTAGCTCGGATGGCTGCGCCGCAGCCCTCAATGCCATGCGGCAGCACTGGGTGCGCACCTTGGGTTGCACCGAGCGACCTAACGCTCTCCTTGCCCAAGATCTAGAAGAAACCATCAAGCTCCTTGAGGTCATGAGTTCTGAAATCGCCAATCGGCTTTCAAGCGAGCCCGTTCAGAAACAAACCAACATGGAGCCGCCGGCTCTGATTGCAGATCATCCGGAAGAATCCGGTTCGGACTTCATCCTTCGTGCTGATGCAAAGTCAGCGTGGGTAGCTGTCGACAACATCTCCATTCACATCATTCGCCAGGAGGACGGTGTCGAGATCGTGACGTACCCCAAGGCTTGCGAAGACGAGGACCTCGAGCACAGCTATACGTACTTCGACGACGCAGAAGAAGCTTTTGCCGATTTTTACGACGTGGATCTGGATGATGTCGCAGAGTGGGTAGGGCTGCACTACCGACGAAACTTCGACGCAGAAACAATCGCGCAGCGTCACGAATGGATCCGCCGGTATCTGGATAGCAACGCGTCCTCAACTTCTGCTGATCTCCAACTGGAGCAGTAGAACCAATCCCCCCTGTAACCGCTGAGGCTTGAACCTCAGACCCTAGCCCTGTCCGCTTCGCGCACAGGGCTTTTTTATGTCTGCGCGACATCATCAAGACCCATCGCCGGCGGGAATCGCCTCATTTTCGATTTGGGTTCAATTTCCATACACTGACCTCATACCCACGGAGCATCCTATGCGAGCCTGCAAACCGATTCGATATGTGCCAGCAAATCCATCCGGCCGAGACTTCGTTGTCGGTGATATTCACGGCGCCTTCGATCTCGTCATCGCCGCCATGAAAGCGGTGGCGTTCGATCGCAATGTCGACCGCCTCTTCACGGTAGGCGATCTGATAGACCGGGGCGCCGGGTCCCACCGCGTTCATGAATTTCTCGCCCAGCCCTACGTGTACTCGATCCGCGGCAATCACGAAGACGAACTACTCAACCTGTATGAGGACGGCTCTCCAAGCGAAGATGTTCTCGAACTCGCTTGCCAATACAACGGTCTGCAGTGGTGGCTCTCGGTTGAGCCCGCCAGGCGGACAGAGATAATCGACGCACTCTCCCGCCTACCCCTCGTCATCGAGCTGGAGACACCCCGCGGTCTGGTCGGCTTCCTTCACGCGGATGTTCCTCAAGGAATGAGCTGGGGCGTCTTCCGTCGCGCATTACTCGCTGGTGACGAGCGGACCCGAGAGACGTGCCTGTGGGGACGATCACGGATCAAGATGCGCGATCAAACGGGGGTGCCCGGGATCGGCCGCATCTTCGTTGGGCATACCCCTAACTGGAAGGGCATTCAACGGTTCGGCAACGTGTTCGCGATCGACACAGCAGCTTGTTTTGGTCAAAACGGACTCCTGCCGGACGGCCATCTTTCGCTCGCGAACGTCATCATGCGGACCACCTCCCTCACTGCTCCGCGTCAAATGCCCCAGCTGCTCATTGAGATCAAAGACTGGGACCTTGTCCCCGATCTCCCATTCGGGGCCTCAGGCCTGCTATCTCCCGCTACCTGATCCGGTCCGTCCCTTCTTCCTCGCCCCGTCGACCTCGTCGCCGGGGCTTTTTTGCGGCGTCTATCGACACGCGTTGCGCCACCTCATGGCAAGTCTTCGCTCGACTTATCGGGCATTCCAGCCGGCAGCGTGAAGCCGCCGACCCAACGTTTACTTTTCTCGAAAGGCCAGTCTCATGCAGATCTCTCTAGCCACACTTCTTGAAACTCTCCGCGATGCCGAATGTGTGCTTTCAGTACATCAAGGCATCCTCACAACTCCCGAAGGGCACACGCTCGACATCGAGCAAACCCTGCAGGAGCTCGCCCGTGCAACCGACAGCACGTCCCAGGATTTTGTCGATCACGTCGCCAGGCTAAACATCTGGGCCTACGACAAGAACGACGGTAGCCCCTACCAGGAGTGCAAAGAACCTTCGGACGGCTATCTCGATTCCCATTGCTGCCTCATGGAGCTGATCGAGCAAGCTCGAACACTGCACGCCTCTCAAACGATACTGCTTTCGACCAGCCCGGCTTCGACGCAACAAGGGGAGGGCGCCCAATGACAACGCATGCCTACGACGACGCCGTCGTCATTCCGACACTCAAGCAGTCCCTTCTCTGGGAGCCCCAAGAAACCCCAGCCTGCAACTCTCGGCCCGGCGCGTTCTTCACCGCTGAAAATGTCGATCTCGATTTTTATGATGTAATCGTGTTGGGATCGTCGGGGGGCAAGGATTCTCTCGCGTGCCTGCTCCATCTTTTCGATATGGGTGTCGTTCGCAGCAAAATCGAACTCTGGCACCACCGTGTCGATGGCCACCCTGACGAAGGCAGCACCTTGATGGACTGGCCGTGCGTCGATGCGTACAACCAGGCAATTGCCGACACCTTCAATCTGCCAATCTACTACTCCTGGCTTGAAGGGGGGTTCGAAGGGGAGATGCTCAAGGAAAAGGCGATCAGCAGGCCTCACAAGGTTGAAACGCCGAGCGGGCTTCTGGTTTTAGAGCGCGACCCTAATCGTTCCAAGATCGCGACACGTCGCAAGTTTCCACAAGTCTCGCCATCGCTCACCACCCGCTGGTGCTCGAGCGCTCTCAAGATCGATCCTGCGCGTAGAGCCGTCAACAACCAGGAACGGTTCAACGGCAAGAAAGTGCTTTTCATCACCGGTGAACGCCGGCAGGAAAGTGCTTCGAGATCGAAATACTTCCAGCTCGAGCCGCACGCCTGCGATCGCAGAAAAGGGCGCACCGCGCGACTGGTTGACGCCTGGCGGCCGGTGCTCGGATGGGACGAAGACCGCGTGTGGGATGCTCTGCGCAGACACCGGGTCATTGCGCCTGTGCCATATCGACTGGGATGGGGACGGTCGAGCTGCCAAACGTGCATCTACAATGGACCGCGCATCTGGGCAACGCTGAAGCACTACTTCCCGGAGAAGCTAGAGCCAATCGCTCGGTACGAGCACGAGTTCGGCGTGACCATCTCGCGCTCACGGCGCGACGTCATCACCATCGCACAGGAAGCTCGACCCTTCGAGATCAACGACCTCGACGCGCTTGAGCAGGCCATGCGTACGTCCTACACCCTCCCGATCCTTGCGGAAACGGATGCTGAGTGGAAACTGCCACCCGGGGCCTTCGCACGAGAAGGCTGCGGTTCCGACTAATCACCAACCCACCAACCCCGTTCGAGCTTCGCTCAAACGGGGTTTTTCATTTCTCACAGACTCGAAAAGATACCTTCTATTGGACGGGGTGCCGCCACCTTCCACGCAACGCCCTCGACCCTCAACCCTCAAGCGAGCATCCATCATGCAAATCGAAACCGCCCCCGAACGCGAGGTCGCTCCTTCTCCTGCCTGGCAACCTATCGCTACCGCTCCAAAAGATCGCTACATCCTCGGCTGCGAAGCCGGGATCAAACGCCCTTACATCATGATCTGGAATGTTCCCGATCAGTGCTTTTCAGTTTCACATGGCATGGATGACGAAACCCCTAGCCATTGGATGGAACTGCCTGCTGTGCCCCGATAACCCGGGCGCAAGTCACCGGGCACGCTTAAGTGCTTGCCCACTATCGAAAGGACCTCTCATGACCTACAACATCGATCCCGCAATCCACGAAGCCATCCAGCACACCATACGGCAGGGGGCTACCGATTACCGAATCGGACCTGGCAGGCTCACGCTGCACTACCGCAGCGGTGAAGAAGCCCTTCGGCTGCCCATGTTCTCCGCGGACCCCGCAACGAACAAGGCGCACGCCCGTCTAGTCCTCGAAGAGCTCGCCTGGGACGAGTACCGCAAATTTCAAGGGAAGATCGTCCTCGTAACCACGCTGTACGGCAACGAGCACGATCGAAGCTACGAAATGCGGTTCGATGCACCAGTACGCGTAAAGATCAGCCCAAGCACCCATCCCGAGGACATCATCCGATGGACCGATGCCGAGTATCTTGACCCGGCATGGGATGTGACCGTGGTGGATACACACGTTACCGAAGTCACTGCGCTTAAGTGGCCTTGGATCTACGGCACCTCGCGCTCCCTATCGGGCGAGACGCAACCTGGTGACATGATTCGCGAGGAATCCCTAACCGAACGAATTCACCGATTCGCAAGCAACATTGGGCTCCTCAAGCCCCGCGCACCCGAATTGTTGGTTCGCCTTTAACCCCCACACCCCGATTTGACTTCGTCATTTCGGGGTTTTCCTCTTCCGGCGTGGCTTCCTGCAGTAGTGCATAAGCCTCGGCTGTGCTCCGATGGCTCCCGCTCGTTCATTCGGGATCTTCGTGCACATTTCGTATGCTGTACGAAAGCCGCCACGACAGCCCTCATGAAAACCATCGGCCTCATCGCCTGTTCAAGCACCAAGCAGTCCGGTACCCATCGTGCTGCAGACCTCTATACCTCGCATCTCTTTCGCCTCTCGCGTGCGTGGGTAGAGCACCACTGCCCCGACGGCTGGTACATCCTTTCAGCAAAGCACCATCTTCTCCATCCTGATGCTCAAGTGGTCAGTTACGACCAGGCCCTAAGGGATCTGCCAGCCGCACAGCGCGCACTCTGGAACAGAGCCGTCGCCCAACAACTTGAAACGCTCATGCCTTGCCGTTTCATCGTGCTCGCTGGCGAACTCTATCGCCAGGCACTGACAGGGCTCACGTACGACACGCCCCTCAAAGGGCTCGGCATCGGCCGCCAACTCCAATGGCTGAAAAGCAACACCGATACCTTGGCCATCGCTGGCACCACCTGCTCCTTGAATACAGAGCCCACCACACAGCGCGCCATATAGCCCCGCGTCCGGTCACCGTAGCGCATTGACTTACCTGTGATGCAAGTCATCCGCGCTAGGCGCTCAACTCATATTGGAGATGGTTATGCACCCCAACGAACGTGCCCTTATCGAACGCCTCACAACCGCCCAGTCCGTGACGCTCGACAACAAGTTCATTCCGACCTGGACAATCGATCAATCCGATCCACTCAATGCCGGTTGTGAATGCCAGATCATCAGGCTTCAGTGGATCGATGACGACGGTCAAGCATGCTCCACCAGCATAGACCGTGGCAGCGTGCAGAAGGGTGGATTCTTGCCCGGCTCCGTCTTCGTTTGCACCGACACCGAAGACACCGGAATTCATTTGCGCTTCACTCCTAAGACGACCTCACACCCGACCGTCGACGACTTTCTAGACAAACAGCCCCTCTACGCACATCAGGCCTTCTCGCCCGAACTTCTGGAGATCGACCTCACCAGCATCCTCGGACAGCGTTTGGCATTCATCCTCGACCCTGTTCGCATCTATGCCTGCTCAGAAGACGAATGGCCCCGTCTCGCCCTTCAGGCAATCCAGTCTGCTCACGCGGTCCTGCTCAAAGCCGATCCCTCGGAGAAAAACACACCGTACGAAACCGCATCCTCGCCCCACAACGCAATCACTCACCCGCTGATGGATGAGTTCAAGCGCCTGCTCATGGAATTCGAGGGTGCCGCTCAACTCTACGGCGCAGCCTGCTGTGGTGCGAGCGCCCCCGACAACGCCTATGACGAAGTCGATGCAGCAAGAAATCACCTTCTCGCACTTTTCGCCTCAGCCACCAGCCGGCACGCCTTTGTCGGATGAAAGTTCAGTAAGTAACTGTTCTTTGGCATCAATCAAGCATCTGGAATCACAAACATGAAACGTTCATTCCTTCGCGATCAGCGATATCGTCTGCGTGTCGCAGATACAACCTTTCTCGTCGGTAATGCACACGACACCGGAGCGCTGTTCTCAAAACTGACCGGTCGTGACTTTCTTCGTCGCCCAAGCCCGATAGCAAAGCATCAGTCCTGGCTCCGAGCCACCGAGCGCAGCTCCGTCACGCAACTTCCTGAGGGTGAATCCATCGAGCTGATCTCCCCAGAAGGCAAGATCATCCAGAAGAGTGCCATCGGAGCCTCGCTCATCAACTAGCGCCTCCGCTTCGGTTCAATCAGTCACAGCATCGTAACTGCCGTGAACTGCGAATCCTGACGCAACACCCCCCCAAGGCCGCCACGACTTCGTCGTCTGCGGCCTTTTTCATTTCTTGCATATCGCGCCGCGTCGGCAAATCTCCTTCGCAATGGTTTCTGCCCATCTATGGGCTCGAATGGCGCCTCTCCCTTGAGGCAGCCGCTTACTTGCAGGAGATTCCTCATGACATCAACACTCAATCGACAGAACTATGTCCCAAAGTCCTACGTAAAACTCGAACTTCCAGACCTCCCGAAAGGATGCGAAGTTTTTAGAGATCCGAGCGCGCTGTCAGCCATAGCATTTGGAGGCCGGCGAACAAAACCCGATTGGCACTTTCGCTTTCACTCCGAGGACCGCCTGCTCGGGAAGATTCGCGAATGGTCAGACGGCATCAAGAAGCGCTACGAGCGCGTTGCCGAACGCCAAGCAGAACGCAGCAAACCGCATGACCTAAAGGTCGGAGATGTAATGGTATGTAGTTGGGGTTGGGAGCAAACCAACATCGACTACTACGAATGCACTGCAATTCGTGGAAAGCGGCAGGTAGTGATTCGGCAGATTGCAGCCGAAAGCATTGAAACCCAAAGCATGCAAGGGCAGTGCGTTCCCAAGCCGGGTCATTTCATAGGCGACGAGGAAATCAAGGCCGTCATTACCTACCGTGATGAGCCTAGCGTCAGGATCAACGGATACGCCGTCGCAACCCGAATCAAGCCAATAGCAACCGTGGCCGGCGCGAAGATCTATCCCGTCGCGCACTGGACCGCCTACGCCTGAAAGGAATAAGCCATGACCACCACGATCGAACAACTGGTCGACCAAGCCGAAGTACGCATTCACGAGCGCAAACTGCGGCTTACCTCTCTCATGGAGAAGACGAATAACGATCCAAGAGGCCTCGAGCTCGAGAATCGCCGCGGAGGCTACCTAACCCTGCTCGAAGAACCCGGCAAACCGGATTCCGTTCGCCTGCTTCGGTTCGCCGCACGCGGATTCATCGGTCACTCCGTCTATTCCGACNNGGCGCACTAGACCGCCTCTCGGCTACTCCACTCTGGCAGCACTCAACCGCAATGCTCGAACTTTTCCATGCTTTGAACGATGGAACCATTACGGACGAAGAGGCCCGCATACGACGCGCCGAAATCGACCTCCTTTACAACATCGGCGACAACGGGCTCACGCTTCCAAATTGCCCCGCGCCACAACCTGACCAGGAAGAACCATGAACACGCAACGAATTTCCCTTCCCATCATCTTCATTGCGATTGTCGGCTGGATCGCAGCAGGAATCATGACCTTTGCGGTCGTCAGATTAGAGTTTCGTACCGAGCTCGCGTTGTATTCAGCTAGAACATGGCAGATGTACGCTTCAGTCCTGCATACGCGGCTGATTGAATACGGCGACTCAGCCCGAGCTGATACCGTGCTGTTGCCGCCTCACAACAACGACGGCCGCAAATTGCTTACGTCCGTCGTCGACGGCAAAGATCGAGCTCCATGTGACGGATACCGCTACTACAACTCCGACGCATTCTGATCGACACAGTCAACCCTCCCCCCAAGACCCAGGCCTCGCCTGGGTCTTTTTATCTACCGGGGCACTAGCACCGCATTCGCACCGACTGCCGAACAGCTTGTACGGGCCGGCTGGTCGCCATGGAGCCTCCAGTGCTACGCGACTTCACGGTTCACGCGCCCGAAGCCCATCTTGGTACATTGGCATCGTTCTATACGTCCTTGTCCTGCCACCCTGATGCAAATGCCTTATGCGCTCAAAGAGCGACACCCGCTGGCTCAGACGCATGGCAAATTGCTAGTCGCCACTATTGGTCCGTCAACCTTGCCTTCACGGCAATTCAATTCCATCGCTTTCACCGGAGCTAAATCATGCAAACCCAAGACCCAGCCTGTTATGGCCAGCTTGCTGCACAGTTCGGCTATGCGCTCCCGCTGCGTGTTCTTTCGTCAAATGCAGGTTTCTATATTGGAACTGCAAACCATTCCGGCCCAATTACCCGCGAGAGTCAGGAGTATTTCCCTTCAGAAGAAGCAGCACTCAAGGCCCTCGAGACAAGCGGCTGGACTCAACGCACACACGTTTGAAAGGAGCACTCATGCCCAAGCCTACCGGCCCCCTTCACATCGAGAAAATCATCTCCGAAGCTTCTTCAAAACTGTCTGTCACGGGCACTGTTGTGGTTCGCGACGCGGCGGGGATTCAGTGGAGCTTTCCTGCAACCTGCTTTGCTCACGATCTCAAGCCCTATGCAGAGCCTCAAGTCCTGGACTTCATGCAATGGACTAGCGCAGTTACGGACGCTGTCCTTCCCCGCTATAAAGGATCTCCAGAGGCAGGACGGTTCGACTTCGAGGCCGCCTATCGAGCTGGCGTGCCCGCTGAAGTTGCCGCAATCACCCTCACGGAGTTAGTGCAATCAGAATGGGAGAAAAACTGGAAGGAGGGCGCTTCAACATGAATCCTGCCGAGACGCCAGAGATCATGGCGGCGCTTATCACTGCCATCGGCGGTATCGTCGCCGCACTCATCGCTGCAATCGCTGCAGCAATCATCGGAAACCAGGTTCTTGGCCGTAAGCGCATCCAGGCACGTCTCAACCTTGCGCTCCACGACATCCAGTTTCTACTCGAGGTGGAACGTCAGCATTGTGCTTTGCATCGAGATCGTGAGGAACAAAGTTATAAAATCCTAATGCGCCGTCATGCTCGCAATAACGGCTATCGATGGAGCGGGAAGTTCACCGCGCCTCCTTTCGATCCAAGTCCTTAACCCCAAAGAGCCCCGTCATCGACGTGGGCTCTTTCGCTTTTTTGTCCTTATAGCAGTCCCGCCGGCGTGCCATTGCATACTCACGCAGTAAAATTTACTTTCTTAGGTGGCTCCCGCTAACATCAATGCAACATACATAGCTTTCAATCCAAGCTAAAGGCAAAAGGACCATCGCGATGACTAATGCAACGCTTCCCCCCTCGAATCTCGATCAATTTAAAAAAGAAGTGCTCGATCGCTCCCCAGATGCTGCGCTCCCCTGCAACCTCTCTGAGAACTGGCTTAATCTGCTTGCCCGCGATCTTGAATGCTGTGTCGGTGAAAACGTCGCAACCACGAGCACTAACGACTACATGGCGGTTCCGATAGCTGCCATCCTGCATCTACTGAGCGGGAAAACAGATCGCGCAGCAGAAACTCTTCGGATTGAGGATATTTACGAGTTTTTCAAGGACTATCGCGTCGAAATTGCGCTTGAGCTCGTGCGCCGCAATACCGAGATTCACCCAGAGCCTGCAACAATCGAGACAATCTTCACCTCGCGGCGAGTTGAATTCACGCGGCGCTGAGTATCTGGAAACGCTGTTTTCTGAGCCTACGCTTGCCAAAACGGCAATCTGTTGGGCATCACTCCATGGGGGTTTCCGTCCGAAAGCTGCAAGCGCCGCGGAACGAAAACACGCTCAGCGAAAACGTGACCGCGCCTGGGATGGGCGAAAAATTACCGCAGTCCCAGTATCGGCGTTGAACGAAGAGGTTGCCCGAGCGTTATCAAAAGGCGGTCTTGCCGCGGTTCGTATCATCTGCGGAACGAGCATCCCCACAGTAATCGGTATGGGCTCGGATCGTTTAGCTGCTGTCATGTTTCCCTGCAAACTATACGCGCACCCACTTCTCAACCAGG
>JRYL01001054.1_pt1 | contig 12037 bp, 11 predicted proteins | sample 235391 | NCBI WGS metagenome assembly JRYL01 (sample SAMN03074223, study PRJNA261481) | activated sludge metagenome | biome: Wastewater Treatment Plant; feature: Wastewater; material: Activated sludge; isolation source: activated biomass of a wastewater treatment plant treating wastewater from... ... | reverse complement strand
CGATCCATCTGGGGCAGGAAGACCTGCTCGCCCTGGGCGACGCCGGCCGCGCCGAACTGGCTGCCACGCTGCTGCCGCTGGGCATCAGCAGCCACAGCCTGTGGGAGCTGGCACGCGCCCGCAGCCTCAGCCCTTGGTACGTGGCCTGCGGCCCCGTGTGGCCCACGCTGACCAAGGCCATGCCCTGGGTGCCGCAGGGGCTGGACAACCTGGCCTGGTGGGTGCACATGGCCGGCGTGCCGGTGGTCGCCATCGGCGGCATCCTTGAACATGCCCAGGCCGCGCAGGCGGCCCAAAGCGGCGCCAGCGGCGTGTGCGTGGTGCGCGGGCTGGGCGACGACCCGGCGCAGACCCTGCCCGCGTGGCAGGTGGCACTGCAGGCCGGCCGCGCCGCACCGCGCCTGCCGGTGCCGGCGTGGCCGCACCCGTCGCTGCACGTGACGGCGTGAGCGCGTTGTGTCACGATGCGGCAGGTCAGGGCAGCGCTGCCGGTTGCTCTTTTTAACATAGCTGCTCGCGCTTGTGTGACGGGCGCTGGAGGCCATTTTGACCATGAAGAAGCTCGACCACAGCCAGGAATACCTTCGCGTGCTGACCATCGCCGGCTCCGATTCGGGCGGCGGCGCCGGCATCCAGGCCGATCTGAAAACCTTCGCCGCGCTGGGCGCCTACGGCATGAGCGCCATCACCGTGCTGACGGCGCAGAACACGCTGGGCGTGGCCGGCATCCATGCCGCGCCACCCGACTTTCTGGCGGCGCAGATCGACGCCGTGGCCAGCGACATCGGCGTGCACGCGGTGAAGATCGGCATGCTGCATTCGCCCGAGCTGGTGCACACGGTGGCGCAGGCCATCGACCGCCATGCGCTGCCGCACGTGGTGCTCGACCCGGTGATGACCTCGGCCACCGGCGCGCGCCTGATCGAGCCGCCGGCCGTGCAGGCGCTGGTGGCCGAGCTGTTTCCGCGCGCCGCGCTGATCACGCCCAACCTTGATGAAGCGGCGCTGCTGCTGGGCCGCCCGGTGGAAAGCGCGGCCGACATGCCCATCGCCGCGCAGGCGCTGCTGCAGATGGGCGCGCGCGCCGTGCTGCTGAAGGGCGGGCACCTGCCGGGCGAGCAGGTGCTCGATCTGCTGATCGAGCGCGGCGCCGAGCCGCACGCCATGCAGCATGAGCGCGTCGACACGCGCAACCTGCACGGCGCGGGCTGCACGCTGTCGTCGGCGCTGGCGGTGTTTCTGGCGCAGGACTTGCCGCTGCGCCTGGCGGCCGAGGCGGCGCGCAGCTACGTGCTCGACGCGATCAAGGAAGGTGCGCTGGTGACCACGGGGCAGGGCGTGGGGCCGCTGAACCACGGCTTCTCGCCCCGCGCCACGGTGCTGCGCCAGCCCAAGGCATGAAAAAACCCGCCGGTGGCGGCGGGCTCCGGGGCGGGTGGGGCGCCGGCGCCACGGCGCCAACGCCCGGGTGAGCATCACTTGCCGCGAATGCGCTCCACCGCGGCGTCGTAGGCAGCGCGCGCTTCGCGTTCGCAGCGGTCTTCGGCCTCGCCCTGCAGGTCGTCGCAGCGTTCTTCGGCGACTTCGTAGGTGGCCTTGGCCTTGGCCAGTTCCACCGCGCGGGCGTTCTTGTCGCTCGGCTCGCGCTGTTGCTCCAGCTCGGCGCGCGCGATGTTGCGCTTGCCCTTGGCTTCTTCCTCGCAGATGTCCTCGGCGTTGCCTTTCAGCTTGTCGCACTGGGCCTTGGCCGCTTTGTAGTCGGCGTTGATGCGGTCGCGCGCGGCGCTGTATTCGGCGCTGGTCAGCGCCAGGCTGCTGCCGGCAAAGGTGCCGGCGGCCAGTGCCAGGATGAGCGCGGGGGTGAACTTGTTCATGTCGGTACTCCTTGGTAAGCGATGTCGCCCGGTGTTGAGCGATGAATGAAAGTCTAGGAGCATGAACTTAAGTTGCCCTGAACGCTGAGCCCGTCGGCCAGCGCGCGGAATTGCTGTGAGACCAGTCCGACGCACCTTGCAGCGCGCACCGCATCCTCCACAATCGCGCCATGCTGACCTACCTGAATCCCGCGCAAAGCCAGCACGCGCCGCGTTTCGAGTTCTTTCGTGGCGAACGCGTGCCCTGCGTCGAAGGGCCGGCACGGGCCGACTTTGTCGTGCAGGCCTTGCGCGCACACAGCCATGCGCTGTGCCTGCCCGAGGTCGACAGCACGCCGCAGCTCGAACGCATCCACACGCGGCGCTACCTCGACTTTCTGCGCACCGCGTGGGACCAGTGGCTGGCGCTGGACGCCGCGAATGCCGACGTGCAGCCGTTTCCCTCCGTGTGGCCCGTGCGCACGCTGCGCAGCGATGTGGAGCCGGCCAACTTCACCGCGCGCCTGGGCCTGTATTCGATGGACAACGGCAGCCCCTTGTCGGCCGGCACCTGGGCCGCAGCCAAGATGGCCGCCGATGCGGCAGTCAGCGCCGCGCAGGCGTTGCAGGGCGGCGAGCGCGCCGTGTTCTGCGCCACGCGCCCGCCCGGCCACCACGCAGGGCCGGACTTCATGGGCGGCTACTGCTTTCTGAACAACGCCGCCGTGGCCGCGCAGGCGCTGCGCGACGGCGGCGCGGCGCGCGTGGCCGTGCTGGACGTGGACTACCACCACGGCAATGGCACCCAGGCCATCTTCTACGAGCGTGCCGATGTGCTGTTCGTCAGCATCCACGGCGACCCGCGCACCGAATACCCGTTCTACCTGGGCCACGCCGATGAAACCGGGGCGGGCGAGGGCGCCGGCTGCAACCTGAACCTGCCGCTGCCCGCCGGCAGCAGCGCGGCGAGGTGGTTCGCCGCGCTCGAAGCGGCCTGCGCGCGTGTGGCGCGGCACCGGGCCGATGCGCTGGTGGTGTCGCTGGGGCTGGACACCTTCGCGGGCGACCCGATCAGCACCTTCCAGCTGCAGGCAGCGGATTTCACGTGCCTTGGCCAGCGGCTGCGGCGGCTCGGCCTGCCGGTCATCTTCGTGCTGGAAGGCGGCTACGCGGCGGCCGCCCTGGGTGAGAACGCCGTTTGCGTGCTGGAAGGGTTCGAGACATGAGCGCCGAGCAGGTCGATACCGTGGTCATCGGCGCCGGCGTGGTGGGCCTGGCGGTGGCGCGCGCGCTGGCCCTGGCTGGGCGCGAGGTGATGGTGCTGGAGGCTGAACACACCTTCGGCACCATGACGAGCGCGCGCAACAGCGAGGTCATCCACGCCGGCATCTATTACCCCGCCGGCTCGCTGAAAAGCCGGCTGTGCGTGCAGGGCCGGCAGATGCTGTACGCCTACTGCGGCGAGCGTGGCATCGCGCACCGCCGCTGCGGCAAGCTCATCGTGGCGTGCAACGACGCCCAGGTGCGCGAACTGCGCGCCATCGAGGCGCGCGCCGTCGCCAACGGCGTGACCGACCTGCGCTGGCTCCCGCGTGCCGAGGCGCAGGCGCTGGAGCCGCAGCTCAGCTGCCAGGCCGCGCTGCTGTCGCCTTCCACCGGCATCGTCGACAGCCATGGCCTGATGCTGTCGCTGCTGGGCGACGTGGAGAACGCCGGTGGCGTGCTGGCGGTGAATTCCAAGGTGAATTGGCTTGCAGCGCAGGCAGGATCGGCGCTAGCAGCTATCAAGATAGGAGTTTCCGACCCCGGCCAGAGCGGTGACGAACTGGTGCTGCAAGCCCGTCAGGTCGTCAACGCCGCCGGCCTGGGCGCCATCGCGCTGGCGCATCGAACGCAGGGCCTGGCGCCCGAGCATCGCCCGCCAATGCCGACGCACTGGGCCAAGGGCAACTACTTCACCCTCGGCGGCCGTGCGCCGTTCGCGCACCTGATCTACCCCGTGGTCGAGCGCGATTCGCCCAGTCTGGGCGTGCATCTCACGCTCGACCTGGGCGGCCAGGCCAAGTTCGGGCCAGACGTTCAGTGGCAGGACTCAGGCGACGACTACCGCGTCGACGCGGCGCGCGCCGACAGCTTCTACGACGAAGTGCGCCGCTACTGGCCCGGCCTGGCCGACGACGCGCTGCAGCCGGGCTACGCCGGCATCCGCCCCAAGCTCACCGGCCCGGGCGAAGCGGCCGCCGACTTCATGATCCAGGGCCCGCGCGAGCACGGCGTGCCGGGGCTGGTCAACCTGTTCGGCATCGAGTCGCCTGGGCTGACGAGTTGTCTGGCGCTGGGCGCCGAGGTGGCCCGATGCCTTGAGCCATAGCGGCTGGGCGCGGCTCACGAGCGCAGGCCGAAGCAATGCGTCCGCTTCTTGATTCTGGACAAGTGGCCACACTGCCGAACGCATGGGCAAGGCGTTTCGCCAGCGCTTGCCTGTCTACACTTTGGCCGGCGCGAGGACCGGTCCTTGCCGCCGCCCCAAGGACGACCCATGACTTTCAAGACGCAATACCAGGCCAGGCGCTGCAGCGCGGCCGATGCCCTGCGGCATGTGCAGGACGGCGACACCATCGTGGTGCCCACCGGTGTGGGCGAGCCGCCCGCGCTGCTGACGGCGCTGTCGGAGCAGCGCACGCGCTTCAAGGGCGTGGAGGTGTCGCAGATTCTGCCGGTGCGCAGGTTCGGCTACTTCGACCCGGCCACGGTGCAGCATGTGCGGCACACGGCGTATTTCTTCGGCAGTGCCTCGCGCGCGGGCGGGCAGGAGGGCTGGGTGGATTACCGGGCCTCGTACTTCTCGGAGATGCCGCAGCTCATCGAGCGCGGGCTGATGCCGGCCGACGTGGTGTTCACGCTGGCCTCGCCGATGGACGAGCATGGCTACTTTGCACTCAGCCTGGGGCCCGACTACACCATGGCCGCCATCAGCAAGGCGCGCGCCGTGGTGCTGGAGGTGAACCCGCACGTGCCGTTCGCCTTCGGGCAGTGCCACATCCACGTGTCGCAGGTGGCGGCGCTGGTGGAGGACGAAACGCCGATCACCGAAGTGGGCCTGCCCACCATCGGCCCGGTGCAGCAGACCATTGGCAAATACGTGGCCGACATGATCGACGACGGCGCCACGCTGCAGATCGGCTACGGCGGCATTCCGGACGCGGTGGTGATGCAGCTCACCGACAAGCGCGATCTGGGCGTGCACACCGAGATGATCGGCGACGGCATCATGACGCTGGTGGAGTCGGGCGCGGTGACCAACCGGCGCAAGAACCACCTGCCGGGCAGGATCATCGCCACGTTCGGATTGGGTTCGCGCAAGCTGTATGACTTCATGCACCGCAACCCGGGGTTGGAGATGCACCCGGTGGATTTCACCAACGACCCGTACCTGGCCGGCCGCAACGACAACCTCATCTCCATAAACGGCAGCATGCAGGTCGATCTGTTCGGGCAGTGCGGCTCGGAAAGCCAGGGCTTCAAGCCGTATTCGGGCACAGGCGGGCAGACCGACTTCGTGCGGGCAGCCAACCGCAGCAGGGGCGGCAAGTCGTTCATCGTGCTGCCGTCCACCGCCAAGGACGACACCATCTCACGCATTGCCCCGGTGTTGAGCCCGGGCACCCACGTTTCGACCAGCAAGAACGATGTCAACTACGTGGTCACCGAACACGGCGTGGCACAACTGCGCGGCAAGACGGCGAAGGAGCGCGCACGCGCGCTGCTCGGCATCGCGCATCCCAGGTTCCGCGACGAACTGACCGAGGCGGCGCGGAAGATGAAGCTGCTCTGATTTCCGTGCCGATGCGCGTTGACGCTGGCCAACGCCTTGTCATACAATGCATGACAAGGAGACGATGCCATGCGAGTCAACGCCCGATTCGACGCCGAGGCCGAGCAGCAGGTCACATATCTGGCCGAAGTGACGGGCATGGGCGTGAGCGAAGTGCTGCGCACCAGCGTGCAGCACTACTACGACATGGTGCGCGCCCGGCGCGGCGGGCTCAGGCATCTGTCGGCCTTCGTCGGCCAGGGCGACAGCGGCCGCAGCGACGTGGCCGGCACCTACAAGGCGCGTCTGGTCGACGGCTGGTCGGCCAAGCATGGCGCGCCAATTGATGCGCCCCACGCCGTGCACGAACCCGAGGCAGCCTTCGAGCGCAGCCAACCGGCGGGCGGCGCGTGATCATTGCCGATGCCGGTTTCTTCTATGCGCTGATCGACCGGCGCGACGCTTGGCACAGCCGCGCCGTGAGCGCGCTGGATACGCAGGCCGAAGGCTGGATCACCACCTGGCCGGTGCTGACCGAAGCCACGCATCTGCTCACCCGCTGGATTGGCACCGACGCCGCGCAGGCGCTGTTGCGCGAGGTGGCCGACGGCGCCATCGCCGTGTGGAGTTGGCCACTGGCGCACACAGAGCGTATGGTGCAGTTGATGGCGCGCTATGCCAGCCTGCCGATGGATCTGGCCGATGCCTCGCTGGTGCTGCTGGCCGAAGAACTGGGCCATGGCCGCATTCTGACGACCGATGCGCGCGACTTCGGCGCCTACCGGTTCAAGAGCCAGCAGCCGTTCCAGAACCTGCTGCTGGAGAGCGCCCATGGCTGAACTTGCGGTAACCGAGCCGCCCAGTCCGCCCGCGGGTGCGCCCCAGCCCCTGCCACCGCTGCCGTCGTCGACATCGCCGAGCCGCCGTGCGTGGCAGCGCTTCAAGCGCAACCGGCTGGGCTTCTGGAGTCTGGTCATCTTCTGCACCTTGGTGGCGCTGAGCCTGCTGGCCGAGGTCCTTTCCAACGACAAGCCGCTGGTCGTGCGCTACGAGGGACAGTTCTACTTTCCGCTCGTCAAGACATATGCCGAGAAAACCTTCGGCGGCGATTTCGAGACGGAAACCGACTATCTCGACCCCTTCATCCGCGATCGGTTCTCAAAGGACGGCAACTGGGCTGTTTATCCGCCCAACCCCTATGGCAGCAAGACCATCAACTACTTCGCCAGGCAGCCCAACCCCAGCGCGCCCAGCCGCGACAACTGGCTGGGCACCGACGACCGCGGGCGGGACCTGCTGGCGCAGCTGATCTACGGCTTTCGCGTCAGCGTGCTGTTCGCGCTGGCGCTGACCACGGTGGGCGTGATCCTGGGCGTGGCGGCGGGGGCGGTGCAGGGCTTCTTCGGCGGCAAGACGGACCTGGCCTTCCAGCGCTTCATCGAGGTGTGGGGCTCGATGCCCGAGCTGTACCTGCTCATCATCTTCAGCGCCATCCTGGCGCCGAGCATCGGGCTGCTGCTGGTGCTGCTCAGCCTGTTCGGCTGGATGGGGCTGTCGGACTACGTGCGCGCCGAGTTCCTGCGCAACCGCCAGCTCGACTACGTGAAGGCGGCGCGCGCCCTGGGCGTGCCGAACCGGCAGATCATCTTTCGCCACATCCTGCCCAACAGCATGACGCCGGTGGTCACCTTCCTGCCGTTCCGCATGAGCGCGGCCGTGCTGGCGCTGACCTCGCTCGACTTCCTGGGCCTGGGCGTGCCGCCCGGCACACCCAGCCTGGGCGAGCTGCTCAGCCAGGGCAAGAACAACATCGATGCATGGTGGATTTCGCTGTCCACCTTCGGCGTGCTGGTCTTGACGCTGCTGCTGCTGACCTTCATGGGCGATGCGCTGCGCGATGCGCTGGACCCGCGAAAGGCCGATGCATGAGCGCCGTCCTACCGAGTAACCCAACAGCCATACGCAGAGGGCGCAGAAGTCACGCAGAGGGCGCAGAAGCAAGGCGAAGATCACTTTGGAGTTTTTTGCGTCTTCTGCGAAATCTCTGCGTCCTCTGCGTCCGGCTGTTCAAGCCGCGCTAGAACCCGATGTCGAATCTGCTTCAAGTCCAAGAACTGCACGTCGCTTTCGGCCCCAAGACGGTGGTGGAGGGCGTTTCGTTGTCCATCGCGCCGGGCGAAAAACTGGCGCTGGTGGGCGAATCCGGCTCGGGCAAGACGGTGACGGCGCTGGCGCTGCTGCGCCTGCTTCACGGCGCGCGCATCAGCGGGCAGGCGCTGTTCAACGACGGGCGGCAGACACGCGACCTGCTGGCGCTGCCGGAGCGCGAGCTGCGCGGCCTGCGTGGCGACGACATCGCCATGATTTTTCAGGAGCCGATGACGGCCCTGAACCCGCTGATGACGGTGGGCGAGCAGATTGCCGAAGTCATCCGGTTGAAAAGGGCGGTAACGTCCGCCGAATCTGTGCAGTCAGCTATCGAATTGTTGGCAAAGACGGGCATCCCGGAGCCCGAACGCCGCGCCGGCGCGTACCCGCACCAGCTGAGTGGCGGCCAGCGCCAGCGCGCCATGATCGCCATGGCGCTGGCCTGCCAGCCGAAGCTGCTGATCGCCGACGAGCCGACGACCGCGCTCGACGTGAGCCTGCGTGGCCAGATTCTCGATCTGCTGGGTGATTTGCAGCGCGACAACGGCATGGCCGTGCTGCTGATCACGCACGACCTGAACCTGGTGCGCCGCTTTGCCGACCGCGTGGCGGTGATGCAGCACGGCCAACTGGTGGAGCTGGGCGCCACGGCCGACATCTTCCACGCACCGCGGCACCCCTACACGCAGAAGCTCATGGCCAGCAAGCCCGAGCGCGATGTCGACGAAAGCCCACCCGCGCCCGGCGCCACGCCTGCGCTGGCGGCGCAGGGGCTGCGCGTGGTCTACCCCACGCCGTTGCCCGGCATCCGCGGCTGGTTCAAAAAGGGCGAGTTCGTGGCGCTGCACGGCGCCGACTTCGCCATCCCGCCCGGCCGCACGCTGGGCGTGATCGGCGAATCGGGTTCGGGCAAATCCACGCTGGCGCAGGCCGCGCTGGGACTGCTGGCGCGCACGCAGGTCACGGGCGACGTGCTGGTGTCGGGCCAGCGCTGGCAGCTGAAGGCCGCGGCCGACAAGCCGCTGCGCCGCGTGGCGCAGGTGGTGTTCCAGGACCCGTTCTCGTCGCTCTCGCCGCGCCTGACCGTGGAGGAGATCGTGGGGGAAGGCCTGCTGGTGCACGCGCCCGAGGTGGCGGCGCCCGAGCGCGCTGCCCGCGTGCGCGCCGCGCTGGCCGAAGTCGGCCTGACAGAGCAGCAGTTTCCCCACCTGCTGGCGCGCTACCCGCATGAGTTCTCCGGCGGGCAGCGCCAGCGCATCGCCTTGGCGCGGGCGCTCATCGTCGAGCCGCAGCTGCTGGTGCTGGACGAACCCACCAGCGCGCTCGACGTGACGATCCAGAAGCAGGTGCTGGCGCTGCTGCAGAAGTTCCAGCGGGAGCGGGGCTTGAGCTACCTGCTCATCACGCACGACGTGGATGTGGTGCGCGCCATGGCGCACGAGGTCATCGTGCTGAAGGACGGCGCCGTGGTCGAAGCCGGCCCTGCCGGTCAGGTGCTGACGGCTGCGCAGCACCCGTACACGCAGAAGCTGCTGGCCGCGGCTTGATTCAACTATCTTTTATGTAGCTGATGGCGCAATGCACACGGGCGCTGGAGCCCAAAACGGCTTGGAAATCAATTCTGCCCGGCCGCCAGGCGCCTCAGGCGCCTCGGCGCGCGTAGGTCCTTGTCAGCACGGCGCTTTTCGTACTATAATTCCATGGATTAGACGACGACCAAATGGGCGGCTTCCAACCCGCCCATTTTTTTTGCCCATCGATTTTCAGGTGGGCCGCGAGCCATCAGGATAACGTGACGCTGCAGCAGACGACAGAAGACACCGTGCGAGGCCTCGGCTTCGAGTTGGTGGAACTTGAACGTTCCGCCGGTGGATTGCTGCGCGTCACCATCGATTTTCCCTGGTCACCCGGCGATCTGGCCGATCGCCTGATCACGGTCGAGGACTGCGAGCGCGTCACGCGTCAGCTGCAATACGTGCTGGAGGTGGAGGGCGTCGATTACGCGCGCCTCGAAGTCTCGTCGCCCGGCATTGATCGTCCGCTGCGGCATGCGCTGGATTTCGAGCGCTTCGAGGGCGAGCTGGTGGATGTGGCGCTGAAGGCCCCCATCGGCCAGGCGGCGGCGGGCCAGGTGCATGCCAACCGCAAGAAATTCCGCGGCACTTTGCACAAGGCCGAGGGCGAGCAGTGGCAGATCGTCTGGCGCGACGAGCCCGCCCCCGCCAAGCCGGGCCAGCGCGTGAGCGCCAAGCGCCCGCCCGCACCCGAGCAGGCCCTGACGTTCTCGCTGGATGAGCTGCAGTCGGCGCGGCTGGCGCCGGTGGTGGACTTCAAAGGCCGCAAGTCGGCCCCATCTGGGGCGAAAGAAGATTGACTAACAGATGGAAGGCGCGGCAGGCGCTTTCGTTTTAAGAGCATTTGGAACAGGTAGAAATCATGAATCGCGAACTGTTGATGCTGGTCGAAGCGATTTCCCGCGAGAAGAACGTCGAGCGCGACGTGGTGTTCGGCGCCGTCGAGGCGGCGCTGGCGCAGGCTGCCAAGAAGCTGTACGAGGGCGAGGTCGACCTGCGCGTGGCGATCGATCGCGACAGCGGCGAGTACGAGACCTTCCGCCGCTGGCACGTGGTGCCCGACGAGGCGGGCCTGCAGCTGCCCGACCAGGAAATCCTGCTGTTCGAGGCCAAGGAGCAGATCCCGGACATCGAGGTCGACGAGTACATCGAGGAGCCGGTCGACTCCGTGCCCATCGGCCGCATCGGCGCCATGGCTGCCAAGCAGGTGATCCTGCAGAAGATCCGCGACGCCGAGCGCGAAATGCTGCTGAACGACTTCATGAGCCGTGGCGAGAAGATCTTCACCGGCACCGTCAAGCGAATGGACAAGGGCGACATCCTGGTCGAGTCCGGCCGGGTCGAGGGCCGCCTGCGCCGCAGCGAGATGATTCCGAAGGAAAACCTGCGCAACGGCGACCGCGTGCGCGCCATGATCATGGAGGTCGACCTGACCCTGCGCGGCGCGCCGATCCTGCTGTCGCGCTCGGCGCCCGAGTTCATGATCGAGTTGTTCCGCCAGGAAGTGCCCGAGATCGAGCAGGGCCTGCTGGAGATCAAGAGCTGCGCGCGCGACCCCGGCAGCCGCGCCAAGATCGCCGTGCTGAGCCATGACAAGCGCGTCGACCCGATCGGCACCTGCGTCGGCGTGCGCGGCACGCGCGTGAACGCCGTCACCAACGAGCTGGCGGGCGAGCGCGTCGACATCGTGCTGTGGTCCGAGGACCCGGCGCAGTTCGTGATCGGCGCGCTGGCGCCGGCCAACGTGTCGTCCATCGTGGTGGATGAGGAAAAGCACGCCATGGACGTGGTGGTGGACGAGGAGAACCTGGCCATCGCCATCGGCCGCGGCGGCCAGAACGTGCGCCTGGCGTCCGAGCTGACGGGCTGGAAGATCAACATCATGGACGCCAATGAATCGGCCCAGAAGGAGGCCGAGGAAACCGGCGCCACGCGCCAGCTGTTCATGGAAAAGCTGGACGTGGACCAGGAAATCGCCGACATCCTGATCGAGGAAGGCTTCACCAACCTGGAAGAGGTCGCCTACGTGCCGATCCAGGAAATGCTGGACATCGACGCCTTCGACGAAGACACCGTGAACGAGTTGCGCGCCCGCGCCAAGGATGCGCTGCTGACGCTGGAGATTGCGCGCGAGGAAAGCGTGCAGTCGGTGTCGCAGGACCTGCGCGACCTGGAAGGGCTGACGCACGAGCTGATCGCCAAGCTGGCCGAGGCCGGCGTGCAGACGCGCGACGACCTGGCCGACCTGGCCATTGACGAATTGACCGACATCACCGGGCAGTCCGAGGAGGACGCCCGCGCCCTGATCATGAAGGCGCGCGAGCACTGGTTCGCCGATCAAGAGTAAGGGTATGGAGACAAGCACCGAATATGACGAACATCACCGTTGCCGAATTCGCGAACGAACTCAAACGCCCTGCTGACACCCTGATGGAGCAGTTGCAGGCCGCCGGCGTGCCCAAGCAATCGGCGTCCGACGCGCTGACCGACGCCGACAAGCAGAAGCTGCTGAACTACCTGCAGGGCGGTGACGCCGCGCCGCGCCGCAAGATCACGCTGACCAAGAAAACCACCAGCGAGATCAAGCAGGCCGACGCCACGGGCAAGGCCCGCACCATCCAGGTCGAGGTGCGGGCCTTGCCCGTGGC
>JRYL01004244.1_pt1 | contig 12038 bp, 10 predicted proteins | sample 235391 | NCBI WGS metagenome assembly JRYL01 (sample SAMN03074223, study PRJNA261481) | activated sludge metagenome | biome: Wastewater Treatment Plant; feature: Wastewater; material: Activated sludge; isolation source: activated biomass of a wastewater treatment plant treating wastewater from... ... | reverse complement strand
GTTTGTGTATAAAGATTATCCGCCTGCAGGAAAAAATTTACTTTATCCTTTCTGTAATTGAGTGATATCGATGGATTAATTTTTGGCGTGAAAGTATATTGTGGTCTGATGGTCGGCAGGTTCTCTTTTCGCACCCATAATGAACCGGTTCCGTAAGTAAAACCAACTTTTCCGTTAAAACCGTTTTGGGTATTTTTTTTCATGATGATATTGATGATTCCGGCATTACCGTTGGCATCATATTTAGATGAAGGATTATTGATAATTTCTATTTTGTCTATGGCTGAGGCGGGAATATTATCTAAACCTGTTTGGCTTCCAAAACCAGTTAAAGCCGTTTGTTTACCGTCAATCAGGATGGTTATTTTATCACTGCCACGAAGTTGAATTTTTCCATCCTGCACTGTTACACCGGGCAAATTTTGCATACTTTGCAAGACGGAACCTCCGCTTTGGCTGATATTGTCCGCAATGGAATAGATCTTTTTGTCCAAACCACTACTCAGACCTGTTCTTTCTGCCTTGATAACAACACCTTCCAAAGCGATTGAATTTTCTTCCAGTTCAATAACCGGTATTTCTAAGAATTCTGAAAGGTGACCAACAAATAACGGTTGTATCTTGTCTTCAAACCCGATTGCCGAAACTTCCAAACTATAATTTCCCGGCTCAATATTCTCAATTGAAAACCTTCCTTCTTCATTGGTAATGGTTCCGGCTACAAAGACATCGTCGTTTTCGGAATTTATAACAACATTTACATAAGGAACTGCAGATTTGTCCAATTTACCTTTAACAATTCCTGAAATGGTTACTGATGATACTTGGGCAGATATAACAGAAGTCATTATCATTGAAATAAAAACGAAAGGCCACCGTATTTTATTCATTATCTTGATCTTTAACCGTTTTTAAAAATTTACCTGAATTGTCAAAAATCAAATCCAAATCATTCACTTCTGCTTCGTATGTAACAATTCCTTTTGTATCTGTAATTTTTGCAGCTTCTTTAATTTTTTTGCCCGGATAATTTTTGGCAACATAGTTTTTGGCATTGGCGGGAAGTGCATCAATTTTAATTTCCACTTCGGTTTCAAGAATGTTTCCCGAAGCGTCAATCAATACAGAATAATCAGTTTCATCAACCTCAAATTCAGCTTCATAATTCTCTGCCTCTTTTTCCCATTTTAGATTACCCGCATCCGGATAATTTCTTTGCAAAATTGATTTGACACCTGCCGGAACTTCTATTTCCAATACTTTTTGTGCTTTGGTAATTGTCACAGTTACCAATGCAATCAATAGAAAGATTAATTTTTTCATTTTTAATTTTTTTGATTTGTAAGCCACAAAATTCAAGAGTGATTTTGAAGAAATTCTGTTTTAAAGCTTAGGCATTCTCTTTTCTTTTAAGATTGCTTTGAGAAATGGCAATCATTATTGTCATAAGAATTATAGAAAGAATAGAAGCGTTTAATGTACCGAGATCAAACCCTCCTTTTGAAACAGGTTTGGTAAGAAAATCTCCGAATGTTGCGCCGAATGGTCTTGTGAAAATAAAGGCAATCCAGAAAAGGGCAATATGGTTTTTAGTTTTGTGATGTAATGAAGAAGAACTACAATCAAAATAATTAATCCCGTAATCAAAGCACCTGTTAAATAATTGAATCCTAAATTATCACTTAGGAAATCACCAAAAGCGGTTCCTAAACTATTCGAGAATAATACAGCAATCCAAAAGTAAAGCTCTTTTTTCTTTTCAAAAATTGGATATACTTCAATGGATTTGTATCGAAGAAACCATAGAAAAAGTGTCATAATTAAGCAGGAAAACAATAATAAGCTACCCCAGAAATATCCGAAATTTAAAGTTCTGTCCAAAAAGTCTGAAATCTCGGTGCCCAAAGTAGTAGTTCCAACAATAACGAACCAATATTTTGAAGGTAAAAACTCCTTGGAAGAAAGCTGAATCCAAAGACCAAGAACAAAGATAATTGCAGTAATTAGGATACCCATTAAATAACCGTAATTAAGGGTCATTGAAATGAAATCTCCAAGTGTTTCTCCTAACGTAGTAGCTACTATTTTTATTAACCAAAATATCAATGTAATAGGTGCGACTTTATTTAAATAATTCATAATTTTTACACTAAAAGTATTCTATGATTTTAAAGAGAATTTGAATCCTTTTAAACTATTCTTTCATCCTCCCATTCTTAAATCGTTCGCTTGCGGTCTGATAATAAGAAATGGTTTCAGTCACTAATTTTTCATTTCGGCTTTCGGTTTCAGAGAGGGATTTATCGCCTTCTGAAACCATAAACTGTTTGACACTTTTTCGGTCGTCAATTTGAGTAAACAAGTCATTTTTCAGCAATCCCAATGTTCGGTAATTACCTATAAATGCCCGTTCATCTCCGACTTTGGTTTGATTGATATCTTTTCCGTAAAATTCGGATTTGTATGTCCAATTCAAATAACCAAATAAAGTCGGCATCAGGTCAATTTGGGAAGTAAGCCGATCTATTTTTTTCGGTTTTTGTGGAAGATTATAAATCACTGCCGGAATATGGTGTTTGTCGATATTTATTTCCCATTTTCCCGCACTGCTGGCACAATGATCGGCAACGATTACAAAAACCGTGTTTTTAAACCAGGGTTTTGTTTTTGCTTTTTCAAAAAATTCACCCAAAGCATAATCCGTATATTTAACCGCAGCATTTCTGGTTCCCTGTGGCAAATCAATTTTCCCATCGGGAAAGGTATAGGGCTGGTGATTGGAAGTGGTCATAACGAATTGAAAAAAGGGAGTTTTATCGGTATAATTTTTATCTGCATATTTAATGATCTGACTGTACAAATCCTCATCACAGATACCCCAGGCATTCTCAAAACTGACTTCATTATCCTGAATATTATACCGGGTGGTTTCTATTTTGTCCGAAAGCGGATTACCCCGGTTTCTGTCCACAATATCAAATCCCTGACCACCAAAGAAATTATTCATATTGTCAAAATAACCGTCACCGCCATAAATGAAATATGGATGATAGTCCTTTTGTTTCAAAACAGTTGCAACAGAAAAAATATGGTCATTGCCGGGTCTTCTGACAATACTGTTTCCGGGGGTTGGCGGAACGCTTAAAGTCAGCGCTTCCATACCTCTTACCGTTCTGGTTCCAGTGGCATATAAATTGGTAAAAAAGATGCCTCCTTTAGCCAGATTTTCATAATTGGGGGTCAGATTGTCTTTATTACCGAATAGGCTTAAAAAATCGGCACTGAAACTTTCAATGGTAATCAGAATAATATTGGGGTGAGACTCTATATTTCCATTGGTAATCCGATTGATATCGTCCCATTTCTTTGTGTCATATTTTTGGTTTTCCTGTAAAAGATTTTCCTTTAATGTGGAATAAGCATCTTTTTCATCCACAGTCATATAGAAAGTGTCGTAATCCAATTCATTGGATCTGTAGGCGGAGAAAAATGAAAACACGCCGTTTTTGCCAACTTCATTAACCACCATATTATTGCTGAAATCTGCCATTTTGTTTTTCATAAGAAAAAGCAGTAAAACTGTTACGATTACCATGGGAAAAGCATACAAAAACCGGCTTCGGATTGAAGGTTTTACGGTAAACGTGTTTTTTGAAATTCCTGTTTTATAAAGCAGAAAAAAAGTTAAAGCCACCAACAGAATTAAAACTGTTATTATTAATGGCAATGGATAGGATTGATCAATATTTGAAATCACTTCATAGGTGTAAATCAAATAATCCACTGCAATAAAATTAAATCTTGCCCCAAATTCTCCCCAAAATGGAAATTCTGCTATCAGACTGAAAAAAATAATGATGAGCAGGACAGTCAAATAAAAATAAGTGAAAGTTTTATCGATTGCTGAGCCTATCCATTTTTTTGGAAAAAACAGAAGATAAATGGCATAAAGCAACAAAAATGACAGGGCAACCGTAAGATCAAAAAGGAACCCTGTGAAAAATGCCCTTAAAAGAAAAACCGGCTGTAAAACAGCGTCTTTTATTGACCAAATAAGGAAGATTACCCGTGTAAAAAATGATAAAAAGAGATAAATTAAGCCAATCGAGAACAAAGTTGCAAATCGGCCTTTAAAATAATTTTTCATAAACATAAGGATAATAAATAATCAAAACTATGGCAGCCGAAGAAACAGCCGCAAAAGTAACCGCACCGGCAGAGATATCTTTTATAAACCCGATTTGTTTATGGTAATCCGGATGGATGAAATCACACAGTTTTTCTATTGCGGTATTAACACCTTCTATGCTCAAAAGAAGCCCAATTGCAAATACTTGAAACATCCATTCGGTTTTTGTCAGACCACAGATGAATCCGAAAATAATGAAAATTACCGCTATCAACGACTGTGATATAATTGCGTGTTCGGTTTTGAGTAACAGACAGGCTCCTTTTAAGGCGTAATTGATGCTCTTGATCCGATCGACTAAAAAGCCATCATTTGATTTTTCCATTCAATAAACTCGCTTAGGAATTAGACGAGCCAAAAATAGCAGACGATTTAGAAGAAATTTTGAATTTTAAGGAAATATGGAAAAGTTGTGGTATTGCCCATCGAATTCATACCTCACAATCCAGCCGTGGAAATTGCAAATTTCTCTAACAATGGGAAGTCCTAATCCACTGCCACTGTTGTCAGACGACAATCTTGAGAATCGTTTAAATAATAAATCCTGATTGAGTGGTTTTACCCCGGTATTACTCACCGAAAATCCAGACTCGGACACTTCCACTTTTACATCACCTCCCGGTTCAGTATGCCGGATAGCATTGATCAATAGGTTGTTAATTAAAGTTTCAGTTAAAATAATATTGCCTTTTAAGATCGAACAAGATTCAATATTTGTTTGAAGACTTATCTTTTTTTCTTCAAAATGCTCTTTTAAAGCTTCCAACCGTTGAACTGCTAAAGTATCGAAATGAATATCTTCTGAAATGTCAAATTGATTGTTTTCAATTTTCGCCAACAATAAAAGTCCTCTATTTATTCTGGAACTTCTTATCAAAGCTTTGTTCATCTCTTCAGCAATATGGTATTGATTTTCTGTCAAATCATTGCTTTGCAGTAAGAGGTCTAATTTATTCTTGAGTATGGCAAGCGGCGTTTGTAACTCGTGTGATGCATTTTCGGTGAATTCTTTTTGCATTTTGAAAGCCGAAATATTGTGAGTTATTAATTTTTTTAATGATTCATTTAATTCCTCAAATTCTTTTGTATCTGTTTTCTCAAACTCAATTTCAGTTTGCTTATTGAGATTAAATTTTTTCAATTTATTGATTGTGTCTTGAAATGGTTTCCAGATTGAATAAGAAAGTTTGCGATTGATAATTAATAGACCACCGGCGATAAACCCGAAGAAAATTATCGTAATAATAGTCAATGCCAATATTGTGTCTGTGGTCTCCTCAATATTTGTTTGAGTAGTGAAACGATAAGGTTTGTCATTGATGTAAATAATTGTTGAGAGAACTCTAAAACGGTCGATCTTTTCAGGAGGATAGTAAGGGGTGTCTTTGTATATTGTATAAGTGCTGTCTTTTAAATTATCATTTTTCCCGACTTCAGTAATGCTTGTTCCCGGCTGGATTTGATTCCACACTTTAATTCCGGTTATTAATTCTTCTTCAGAAAACCTGCTTTGATTAAGTTCATAGGCAACTTTAGCAGCAATAATTTCGTTATGACTGTCCAGCTCCAAACTCCAGATTCTGTCCACCACCAGATAATAGATTGGAATGCTTATGATAAAAACCATAAGTACATAAATGATAAATGGCTTTGTAATTTTATTTAATAAAGGCTTCATATACGTTAATCAATTCTCATTTTCCCATTTATATCCTGTTCCATAAATTGTTTTTATATTGGTTTCGCATCCTCCATCATTCAGTTTCTTTTTTAAATTTTTGATATGCGCATAAACAAAATCATGATTATCCAGCATATCCGCAAAATCACCCGATAAATGTTCAGCCAGCATACTTTTTGAAAGTACCCTGTTTTTATTTCCTATAAAATACATCAGCAGGTCAAATTCCTTTTTTGTGAGCAAAATTTCATTATGCTTAAAAAAAGCCGTCCGGGCCTGAAGATCAATTTTCAAACCATCCTGACTGATGATATTTGAATTCTTAAATTGTTTTCTTCGAATTAATGAAAAAATGCGGGCAGTAAGTTCCGATAAGTGAAATGGCTTTGTAAGGTAATCATCTGCCCCGATTTTCAGACCTTTTATTTTGTCATCCAAGGAGTCTTTGGCAGAAATAATTATAACTCCGTCCTCCCTGTTTTCCTCCTTTAAACTTTCCAGGATTTTTAGACCATTCCCATCAGGTAAAGTTATATCCAATAATATGCAGTCGTACTCATAAGCACCTATTTTGTTTATGGCCTCTTCAAACGTGTCGGCTGTTTCACAAATATAGTTTTCCGCAGAGAGATATTGTTCAATACTTTTGGCTAATTCTTTCTCATCTTCAATTATCAGGATTTTCATTTTCTCTGCCCATTTATTCCACAAAGTTAAAGATTCAATTTTGAAGAAATTTGGAATACCAATTATAGCTTCAAAACTAACTTATGCCAAGGTTACAAAGTTTAATATCAAAGCTTGAAGAAAATAAAGTATTATAGCGCAGGACCCTAATGGTCATCTGATTATCTATCTACCATTTAAAACATTTAATAAAAACGTAATCTTTTCGTCACCAAATCGTAACACCGCAAAAGGACATTTGCACTGAAAATAAAAATGGAAATTTTCTATGCAAAATGATAAAGAACGGCAGACGACCGTGAGAAGACTTGGTACCGCGTGTATGACTTTGTTGGTGTTTCTGAGTTTCAGTGCTTTTGCGCTGAGCCAGGACGGAACCATCAAAGGCCGGATTACGGATGCACAAACCGGGGAACCTCTTTTTGGGGTTACGGTAATTGTGGAAGATATTTTTTATGAAGAAATGACCGACGAAAACGGTGAATTTATCATCTATGATGTGCCGGTCGGGACTTATTCGGTTACGACCGAGCATTATTCTTATGAGCCGGTAACCCGGGAGGGGATTGTGGTTAAAGCAAATGAAACTACCGAGTTGGAATTGCAACTGGAATCAGAGAGTATAGGGCTGAGCACAGCAGAAATCGTGGTGCGCATCAACCGTGAATCGGAAACGGCTCTGCTGCTTGATCAGCGAAAATCCATTGTGGCAAGCCAAAGCATCGGCGCACAGGAATTGTCGCGCAAAGGTGTGGGCGATGCCGAAGGTGCAATCGCCAAAGTTTCAGGTGTATCCAAACAGGACGGTGTGAAAAATGTGTTTGTCCGCGGATTGGGCGACCGTTACAATGCGACTTTGCTGAACGGACTGCCGATACCGTCCGAAGATCCGGAATACAAGAACATTGCACTGAGTTTCTTTGGTACGGATGTGATTCAAAACATCGGTGTGAACAAGGTTTTTTCGGCCGGAAATACCGGTGACGCTGCCGGTGCCATCATCGACATCACCTCAAAAGAACTGTTCAACAGTTCGGCTTTCGGCTTGGATTTTTCTGCAGGATTCAATACCAATATAAAAGGTGTGGATTTTTTGAAAGCCGATGGCGCCAATCTGTTTGGATTTGCCAAAAAGAACCGTCCGACAGCCGGGAAATTTAATTTTGCCAATCGTCTTGATCCTTCGGTGGCGAAATTTCCCATCAACCAAAGTTTCAAACTTTCGGGCGGAAAGAAATTCAGAATCGGTAATAATCCTTTGTCATTCTTTATGGTTGCAAGCCAATCGTCCGATTATTCCTATTCGGAAGAAATCGTCAGGAATATGAATACCGCAGGGATCATTTATCAGGATCAGACCGGGAAAAAATATTCGCAAAACATCAGCCAATTGGTTTTGGGGAATCTGAATTACGGATTTGGCAATAAAAATTCCATTGCCTACAACTTTATGATGCTCCACGCCAGCGACCAGTATGTAGGTGAATACAGCGGAAAACATTCCGAAAAGCATCAGGATGGTGATCAGGATATGGGCTATCTGAGAAGACAACAAATCAATGACAATCTGCTGATGACCCATCAGTTACTGACCCAATGGACGCTGACTAACAGATTGGATTTGCACATCAACGGTTCATACAATTCCATCAAAGGTTATGAACCTGACAGAAGAGAAAATTACCTTTCCCGAAAAAGCGACGGCACTTTTGGTCTGACCGGAAGCAACCGTCAGAAAAGATTTTTCTCAGAATTGAGCGAAAACAATTACAACGCACAACTGATACTGAATTTAAAACTGAATGATGCAACAAACAGCGGTCGTTCCAAAATTTCTGCAGGTTACAATGCTTATTTGTCGGATAATGATTTTGAAGCGGTGGAATATAACTTCTCGGCCATTCCTGGCGCATGGAGTATTGACAATATACGATTGGATGAATTGTACAATCGGCAAAATTACAACCAGGGTTTGTTCACCATTTCGGAAGGCAGTCCGAACAGCTACAGCGTGAACAAAAATATACAGTCGGCATTTGCGGAAGCAACTTATCAGTTTTCAAAAAGATTTTCAGCCAATGCAGGTTTGCGCTTTGACCATGTGAATATGGATGTGGAATATGATGTCCCCGGCAGAGCGGACAAAAGCAACAGCATTCAAAAATCCTATTATTTGCCGAGTCTGAATCTGAAATATGATTTGAACGACAAAAACGCGCTGAGATTGGGTGCGAGCAAAACCTATACGCTGCCGCAATCCAAGGAGATTTCGCCTTATCAGTATGTGAACATCGGTTTTGCGAGTGAAGGAAATCCGAATCTGAAACCGTCCGACAATTACAATTTTGACCTGAAATGGGATTTTTATCTGAGCAATGCAGAACTGCTTTCAGTGGGTGCATTCTACAAAAGAATTGAAAATCCAATCGGTCGTGTCGATAAAGGAAATTCAGCCGGACTGTTGACCTATGACAACATCAGTGATTTTGCAAATGTGACAGGTGCTGAAGTCGAATTAAGAAAAAATATTTACAGCCGCGGAAACGAAAACGGAAATCAGCACAAGCTTTCCTTCGGGTTGAATGCTTCGTTTTTATATACAGATCTGCTGCTGAAATTGGAAAATACACCCGAAAGAAGCTCGGGATTGGAAGGTGCGGCGCCCTTTATTGCGAATTCTGATTTGACTTATTATTATTCAAATGAAAAGAACAGTTGGACTTCGTCTTTGGTTTTCAATTATTTCAGCGACCGAATTTACACCAACGGAACTTTAGGATTTGAAGACATCATAGAAAAAGGTGTTCCTACTCTGGATTTTGTTTCATCATTCAGTTTCAATAAAAAAATCAGTCTGAAATTCAAGGCATCCAATATACTGAATCCGAATTTCAATCTGACAAGAGAAAGCTCGCTGACCCATGAAAAAATAGTATTGAACCAATACAAAAAAGGAATCAACCTGAGTTTGGGTATCGGTTTGGAATTATAAAATCAAAAATTGAATATAAATATTACACAAAAATTAAACACTTTTAAAAATGAGAAAACAAAGAAATTTATTTAAAACAGCCTCTATCGCGCTAATGTTTGCAGCAGCCGCATTGGTTTCCTGTAACAGCGACGATGACAATGGCAACGGCCCTCTACCTGTCAGCGAAGACGAACTGGTGGGAAGTATTGACGGAAACAAAACGCTGGATCCTGCCATTACCTATACCATTACCGGCCCGGTGATTGTGGAAGACGGCGGTGTACTGAACATTCCGGCTGGAACCATGATCAAAGCCAAAAAAGGTTTTAACAACTACATTTTGGTGCTGCAGGGCGGAAAAATCAATGTGAACGGAACTGCAGAAAAACCGGTAACGATGACCGCCGATATTGAAAATGCAGAACCCGGGCATTGGGGCGGATTGGTTATCAACGGTCGTGCTCCCCTTTCGGGCGGAACCATCGGAAGTACCGAAATCAGCTCTGCACATCAGTATGGCGGAAACAATCCGAATGACAGCTCCGGTTCAATCACTTATCTGATTTTGGCCTATACCGGCGCGCGCTCAAGTGCAGATGTTGAACACAATGGATTGACTTTGAATGGAGTAGGGAGCGGAACCGTAATTGAAAATATTTATATTCCTTACGGCGCAGATGACGGTGTTGAGTTTTTCGGCGGTTCGGTAAATGTGAAAAATCTTTTGGTGGTGGACAGCGACGATGATATGTTTGATTTCACTCAGGGTTATACCGGGACCTTGGAGAATGCTTACGGAATCTGGCAAAACGGTTATACCAGCACCGAATCCGATCCGAGAGGTATTGAAGCCGACGGAAATTTGGACGGTAATTTTCCGGATCAGGACGGTCAGTCAAACTTTACGGTGAAAAATGTAACCTTCGATCTCAGACTGGCAGCAGCAACCGACGGTGATGTGCAGAACCTGACCAACAAAATGCAGGATGTCATCAAAATCAGAAGAGGCGCAAAAGTCAATATTACAAATGCTTTGGTGAAAGGAAGCGGTACGGTTATCGATTTGATTGACTTTACCGACGGAAAAGGGACCGGCAATCCGACTTCGACCATCAATCTGACCAGCGCATTGAGCCCTTCTCAAATTTTGGGCAAACAAATTAATCCGACAGAAGGATTTCCCGGCGCTCAAATTGAATCCGGCAACGCAGGTTGTCCGACTTCAATTTTTGCCTGGACAAATTACAGTTTCTAACCAACACAATTTAATCAACTGCCTTAACTTCTTTGTCCCTTTTTTATCCTCAATTCCGCTGTCTGACGACCCGACTCTCACGGTTCTCAGGCAGTGGATTTTGTATTGGATCAAACCCTCACCAGTCCCCTGAAACCTCTTGATGCATAATAGGATTCTGCGCCGTTGTGATAAGTAAAAATTCTTCCGAAACGATAATCACAAAAGACAGCACCGCCCAAGGCTCTGACTTCGTCCGGTGTCAGAACCCAGCTCGAAGTTTTGGCGTCAAATCCTATCAAAGGATGGTATTTCCGGTATTGTTCTTCGGTCAGCATCCGAATTCCGATTTCGGCTGCGAAATCCATTGCGTTTCCGGCAGGCTTATTGGCTTTTCGTGCTTCCAAAGCTTTGCGGTCATAACAAAGACTTCTTCTTCCGGCCGGGCTCTCTTTGGCGCAGTCGATGAAAATATATTCGCCTGTCTTTTGATCAAAATCAACCGCATCGGGTTCACCGCCGGTCATTTCCATTTGATAAAGAACATTGAGTTTCCCGGAATTGTTTTCAAGTCTTTTCAAAACATCTTCCCATTTCAAATTTTTGTGTCTGTCACTGTTTTGGTCAAATCTTTTGGCCAGGATTTCCAAAATTTCGGTCTGATTCTGAGGATTGAATTCTTTTTTCATCTGATTTGAATTTGTTTTGCCGAAAAAAATCAATTTCATTGGCAGCAGAACAAAGATAAAAAACTGTCAGTTTTTTCGAAAAAATTCAAAATCAAAAAAAACGTTGACAGATTCAGGCTCATAAAAGTTAAGGCAATCAGAACTTTGTTTCGTATATTCGTATTATGAATTTTTCAGCAGGTTTATTTTGGGATACTGACGAAACTAAATTTGACTACGACAAACATGCCGGTCATATAATTCCGCGAGTATTTATGAAAGGCAAACTTGATGACATACTTCAGGTAATTCGATATTATGGGAAAGAAAAAGTAAAGGAAGTTTTAACCAATACAAGATATCTTGATAAAAAAACGCTGTCCTTTGCCATTGCACTTTTTGATCTCAAAAAAGAAGATTTCAGATGCTACAAACTCAGTCAATCTACCCCGCAACACTGGAATTACTAAGAAAGCTTATGGCTTTTGAATATCTAAATTCCTTTAACCTTGTTGGTGGAACTGCACTCGCTTTACAAATTGGTCATAGAATTTCAATTGATTTGGATTTGTTTTCAATTTCAGAATTTGACGAGAAAGATTTAA
>JRYL01003131.1_pt1 | contig 12055 bp, 14 predicted proteins | sample 235391 | NCBI WGS metagenome assembly JRYL01 (sample SAMN03074223, study PRJNA261481) | activated sludge metagenome | biome: Wastewater Treatment Plant; feature: Wastewater; material: Activated sludge; isolation source: activated biomass of a wastewater treatment plant treating wastewater from... ... | reverse complement strand
GCAGCGCCTGCGCGAGGCGCTGGAGCGCCTGGGCCCGATCTTCGTCAAGTTCGGCCAGGTGCTGTCGACCCGGCGCGACCTGCTGCCGGCCGACATCGCCGACGAACTGGCGCTGCTGCAGGACCGCGTGCCGCCCTTTCCCGGCGACGAGGCGGTGGTGATCATCGAGCGCGCCTTCGGCCATCCGATCGACGCGCTGTTCACCAGCTTCGACCGCGCGCCGGTGGCCAGCGCTTCGATCGCGCAGGTGCACTTCGCCATCACCACCGACAAGCACGGCCGCGAGCGCGAAGTCGCCGTCAAGGTGCTGCGCCCCGGCATGCTGAAGGTGATCGACCAGGATCTGGCGCTGATCCGCATGATGGCCGGCTGGGTGGAACGCCTGGCGCCCGACGGCCGGCGCCTGAAGCCGCGCGAGGTGGCGGCCGAGTTCGACAAGTACCTGCACGACGAGCTCGACCTNNATCTTCTTCACCCAGGTGTTCCGCGACGGCTTCTTCCATGCCGACATGCACCCGGGCAACATCATGGTCAGCGTGGAGCCGGCCACCTTCGGGCGCTACATCTCGGTGGACTTCGGCATCGTCGGCACGCTGACGCAGGTCGACAAGGAATACCTGGCGCAGAACTTCGCCGCCTTCTTCCGCCGCGATTACAAGCGCGTGGCCGAGCTGCACGTGGAAAGCGGCTGGGTGCCGGCCGACACGCGCATCGACGAGCTGGAGGCCGGCATTCGCAGCGTGTGCGAGCCGTACTTCGACCGGCCGCTGAAGGACATCTCGCTCGGCATGGTGCTGCTGCGGCTGTTCCAGATCTCGCGCCGCTTCAACGTCGTCATCCAGCCGCAACTGGTGCTGCTGCAGAAGACGCTGCTGAACGTGGAAGGCCTGGGCCGCCAGCTCGACCCCGACCTGGACCTGTGGGCCACGGCCAAGCCGTTTTTAGAGAAGTGGATGCTCGAGCAGATCGGCCCGCGCCGCTTCTGGACCGAACTGAAGGACCAGGCGCCGTATTACGCCAAGATGCTGCCCGACCTGCCGCGCCTGCTGCACGGCTACCTGCAGCAGCGGCCGATGGACGATCTGCGGCAGGAGCTGCGCGAGCTGGTGCGCGAGCAGCAGCGCACCAACAGCCTGCTGCAGAAGATCGTCTACGGCGGCATCGGCTTCGCGCTGGGGCTGATCGTGATGCAGATCGTGGTGCGCGTGCGGCTGTTCTAGCCACCAGAGCTGCAATCAAAATAGTAGCTGCTTGCGCTCGTCCACAAAGGTTTTCAGGTTGAAATGACCCTGAAACCCTTGATGGACAAGCGCCGGCANNCCTGTACCTGATGGCGTCGATCGCCATCGGCCTGTACGCCGCCACGCGGGTGAAGAACACGGCCGACTACGCCGTGGCTGGCCGCAGCCTGCCGCTGGCCGTGGTCATCGCCACCACCTTCGCCACCTGGTTCGGCTCCGAGACGGTGCTGGGCGTGCCGGGCCAGTTCGTCAAGGAGAACCTGGGCGGCATCGTCGAAGACCCGTTCGGTGCCGGCATGTGCCTGATCCTGGTGGGCTTCTTCTTCGCGCGCAAGCTGTACCGGCGCAACATCATCACCATCGGCGACTACTACCGCCAGCGCTACGGCGCGCTGATCGAGGTGCTGTGCTCCATCATCATCATCTTCAGCTACCTAGGGTGGGTGGGCGCGCAGGTCACGGCGCTGGGGCTGGTGTTCAACCTGCTCAGCCAGGGCGCCATCAGCGTGGCCTGGGGCATGGCCATCGGCACGCTGGTGGTGCNNCGGCGGCATGTGGTCGGTGGCGCTGACCGACTTCGTGCAGATGATCGTCATCACCGTCGGCCTGCTGGCCATCGCCTGGTTCGCGGCCGGCATGGCCGGTGGCGCCGACAAGGTGATCGACTACGCCGCGCGCGAGGGCAAGTTCCAGTTCCTGCCCACCGGCGGGCTGAAGGAGTGGCTGTTCTTCATCGGCGCGGCCATCACCATGATGCTGGGCTCGGTGCCGCAGCAGGACGTGTTCCAGCGCGTCATGTCGTCGAAGGACGAAGACACCGCGGTGCGCGGGCCCATCATCGGCGGCTCGCTCTACATCCTGTTCGCCTTCGTGCCCATGTTCGTCGTGGTGGCGGCGCTGATGGTGCTGCCCGAAACCCAGGGCATGCTGGCCGACGACCCGCAGCGCGTGCTGCCCACACTGGTGCTGGAGCACATGCCGGTGGTGCTGCAGGTGGCCTTCTTCGGTGCGCTGCTGTCGGCCATCATGTCGACCGCCTCGGCCACCATGCTGGCGCCGTCGACGACCTTCGTCGAGAACATCCTGCGCAACCTGCGCCCCGGCATGAGCGACCAGCAGACGCTGAAGGCCATGCGCATCAGCGTGCTGGTGTTCACCGCCTGCGTGCTGGCGTATGCCATCACCATGGAGGGCTCTTCCATCTACGAACTGGTGGCCGGCGCCTACCAGGTGCCGCTGGTCGGCGCCTTCGTGCCGCTGGCGTTCGGGGTGTACTGGAAGCGCGCCACCACCCAGGGCGCGCTGCTGGCGGTGGTGCTGGGCCTCGGCGTGTGGCTGCTGTGGGTGGCCAGCCCGATGCTGCACGAAGCCTTCCCGCAGCAGCTGGCCGGCGTGCTGGCGGCCATCACCGGCATGGTGGGCGGCTCGCTGGCGCCGCAGTTCGTGGCCGACCACAAGGGGCACACCCACCATTACGAAGGCAGCCCGGCCGGCAGCGCGGTCTGACGCGGGGGCAGGGGCGCGGCTCGGCTAGGCGGCGCCGCAGCGAGGGGCGGCACCTATAATTGAGGGTTTTTTCCCGGATGCTCCCGCCATGCCTATCTACGCGTACAAGTGCGCATCCTGCGGCTTTGCCAAGGATGTGCTGCAGAAGATCTCCGACGCCCCGCTGACGGTGTGCCCGTCCTGCGGCGAATCCGCGTTCAGCAAGCAGCTCACGGCCGCGGGCTTCCAGCTCAAGGGTTCGGGCTGGTACGTCACCGACTTCCGCGACGGCGGCAAGGGCGCCAGTGCCGGCGCCGGCACGTCCGCTGCGGCCGATGGTGCCGTCAAGTCCGATGCCCCGGCGCCCGCGCCGGCCCCCGCGGCCAGCCCGGCGCCGGCCTCGGGCGGCAGCTCCGGCAGCGGCAGCGCCGGCAGCTGATCGCCGCGTCGCACCACCTCATCCCATGATGTCCCGCCTGCGGCAATACTTCATCACCGGCCTGCTGGTGTGGTTGCCCGTGGGCGTCACGGTGTGGGTGCTGCTGTGGCTGGTCGGCATCCTGGACAGCATCTTCCTCGGCGTGCTGGCGGCGGTCGAGGCGGTGGTGCCCGGCCTCACGCCGCTGGCCGATCAGCTGCGGCGCATCCCCGGCCTGGGGGTGATCCTGGTGGCGGTGGTGGTGGTGAGCACGGGCCTGTTCGTGGCCAACATGTTCGGCCAGTGGTGGCTGCGCCAGTGGGAGCGGCTGATGCACCGCATTCCGGTGGTGCGCAGCATCTATTCCAGCGTCAAGCAGGTGTCGGACACGCTGTTCTCCGGCTCGGGGCAGGCCTTCTCGAAGGCGCTGCTCATCCAGTACCCGCGCCAGGGCGCCTGGACCATCGCCTTCCTGACCGGCAAGCCCGGCGGCGAGGTGGCGCGCCATCTCGACGGCGACTACATCAGCGTCTACGTGCCGACCACGCCCAACCCCACGTCCGGCTTCTTCCTGATGGTGCCGCGCGCCGACGTGGTGGAGCTCAAGATGTCGGTGGACGAGGCGCTCAAGTACATCATCTCCATGGGCGTCGTGGTGCCGCCGCTGCGCGAGCCGCGCCCGGGCGATCCGGTGCCGGCCCCCCAGGTGCCGGGCGTCACGGGGCCGCTGCATCCGCCCGCTACAACGCCCCCGGCGGCGCCTGATGCCACCACCACCTTGCCGGAGGCCGCGGCCGCCCGGCCCGAACCCTGAACATTCTTTTCGAAAGCCAGCCATGTCCATGCGATCCCATTACTGCGGCCTCGTCACCGAGGCACTGACCGGCCAGACCGTGACCCTGTGCGGCTGGGTCAACCGCCGGCGCGACCACGGCGGCGTGATCTTCGTCGACCTGCGCGACCGCGAGGGCTACGTGCAGGTGGTGTGCGACCCCGACCGCCCCGAGATGTTCAAGATCGCCGAAGACCTGCGCAACGAGTTCTGCGTGCAGATCACCGGCCTGGTGCGTGCGCGGCCCGAGGGCGCCACCAACGACAACCTCAAGAGCGGCAAGATCGAGGTGCTGTGCCACGAACTGAAGGTGCTGAACGCATCGGTCACGCCGCCGTTCCAGCTCGACGACGACAACCTGAGCGAGACCACGCGCCTGACGCACCGCGTGCTCGACCTGCGCCGCCCCTACATGCAGAACAACCTGATGCTGCGCTACCGCGTGGCCATGGAGGCGCGCAAGTTCCTCGACGAGCACGGCTTCATCGACATCGAGACGCCCATGCTCACCAAGAGCACGCCCGAGGGCGCGCGCGACTACCTGGTGCCCAGCCGCGTGCACGACGGCCACTTCTTCGCGCTGCCGCAGTCGCCGCAGCTGTTCAAGCAGCTGCTGATGGTGGCCGGCTTCGACCGCTACTACCAGATCACCAAGTGCTTCCGCGACGAAGACCTGCGCGCCGACCGCCAGCCCGAGTTCACGCAGATCGACATCGAGACCTCGTTCCTCGGCGAGCAGGAAATCCGCGACCTGTTCCAGCGCATGATCGCGCACGTGTTCCAGCAGGCGCTGGGCGTGGACCTGGGCGAGTTCCCGGTGATGCCCTTCGCCGAGGCCATGCACCGCTTCGGCTCCGACAAGCCCGATCTGCGCGTCAAGCTCGAATTCACCGAGCTGACCGACTTGATGGCCGACGTCGACTTCAAGGTCTTCAGCGGCCCGGCCAGCACGCCGGGCGGCCGCGTGGTCGCGCTGCGCGTGCCGGGCGGCAGCGAGATGAGCCGCGGCGAGATCGACGGCTTCACCGAGTTCGTCAAGATCTACGGCGCCAAGGGCCTGGCGTGGATCAAGGTCAACGACGTGGCCAAGGGCCGCGACGGCCTGCAGTCGCCCATCGTCAAGAACCTGCACGATGCGGCGATTGCCGAAATCCTCAAGCGCAGCGGCGCGGCCAACGGCGACATCCTGTTCTTCGGCGCCGACAAGGCCAAGGTGGTCAACGACGCCATCGGTGCGCTGCGCCTGAAGATCGGCCACGGCGAGTTTGCGAAGAAGGCCGGCCTGTTCGAGGACCGCTGGGCGCCGCTGTGGGTGGTCGACTTCCCGATGTTCGAGTTCGACGAGGACGAGAACCGCTGGAACGCCATGCACCACCCCTTCACCAGCCCGAAGGATGGCCACGAGGACTACATGGATTCCGACCCCGGCAAGTGCATGGCCAAGGCCTACGACATGGTGCTCAACGGCTGGGAGCTGGGCGGCGGCTCGGTGCGTATCCACCGCGCCGAGGTGCAGAGCAAGGTGTTCTCGGCGCTCAAGATCGGGCCCGAGGAAGCGCAGGCCAAGTTCGGCTTCCTGCTGGATGCGCTGCAGTACGGCGCGCCGCCGCACGGCGGGCTGGCCTTCGGGCTGGACCGCCTGGTCACGCTGATGACCAAGGCCGAGTCGATCCGCGACGTCATCGCCTTCCCCAAGACCCAGCGCGCGCAGTGCCTGCTGACGCAGGCGCCCAGCCCGGTGGACGAGAAGCAGTTGCGCGAACTGCACATCCGCCTGCGCAATCCGGTAGCGTGACATCCCCCTGAGCGGCGGACGCCGCTTCACCCCTTCTTGCCGCGCGAAGGGGGGCAATGCCAGCGGCCGGCGCAGGTCGGTCCGCGGCGTTCGCTGGCCGGCCTGTTCCACGGCCTTCGGACTGCGCGCATGCCTGGATGGGGTGCTTTCGGCGCCGTCCTACGCGGGTGGTCCAAGGCCTCTGTTACGATCATTTTTCATCCACTGGAGAACACCATGTCCTACTCTGACCTGGCCGAATCGGCCTCCGAAACCAAAGAGCAACTCGTCGCCAACCTGCGCCGCGTGGTGTCCGATGCCGAAGACCTGCTGGCCGCCACGGCCGGCCAGACCGACACCAAGATCACCGAGCTGCGCGCCCGCGCCAAGGAAAACCTGCACCTGGCCCGCGAGAAGCTGGCCGACGCCGATGCTGCCCTGCGCGCTCGTGCCCGCCAGGCCGCCGAATACACCGACGAATACGTGCACGACAACCCCTGGTCGTCCATCGGCGCCGCCGCCGCGCTGGGCCTGCTGATCGGCGTGCTGCTGGGTCGCCGTTGACCTGTTCCGAACGCTCGCCACTGCGCCTGATCCCGTCATGAGCCTGCCCTCTGCCGACGCCAGCACCGCCGCGCGCGTGCGCGGCCTGTTTGCCGACGTCATCGAACTGGCGCAGGTTCGCTTCGAGCTGTTCACGGTCGAGGCGCGCGACGAGCTGTCGCGCCTGGCCCGCATGGCGGTGATGGGGGCGCTGGCGGTGGTGTTCGTCAGCTTCGGGCTGATCTTCCTGGCCATCTTCCTCACCGTCCTGCTGTGGGATTCGCAGCGCCTGCTGGCACTGGGCATCTTCACCACGCTGTTCCTGGGTGGCGGCGCCGTGCTGGCGCTGCTGGCATGGCAGAAGGCCAGGCGGGGCTTCCGCATGTTCGGCGCCACGCGCGACGAACTGCGGCGCGACCAGGAAAGGCTGCGCGCCTCATGAGCGACGAGCCCGCCGTCGACCTGGCCGTGCGGCGCGAGCAGCTGCGCCTGCGTTCGGCCCAGTTGCGCGAGCAGATTGCGGTGCGCACGGCGGTGTTCCGCCCGGTCTTCCATGCCACCGACCGCGTGCGCGGCGGCGTGCGCAGCGTGCAAAGCGCGCGCAAGAGCCATGCGCTGGCCTTGCTGGCCGGCTCGGCCGTGGTGGGCGCCATGCTGGTGCGTCCGCGTGCGGCCATGAACCTGGGGCTGCGCGTGTGGTCGGGCTGGCAGATGTTCAGGCGCGTGCAGCCCCTGGTCAACAGGGTGCTGCGCCAGCTGGGCTGAAGGCGGGCGGCGCCGTCGCGCGGCTGAACGTGGACGCGGCCATGCCCACCCCATCCGCTGCCCCGGCGTTCAAGATTCCCGAATCGGTGCTGGTGGTCGTGCACACCGCCGCGCTGAATGTGCTGTTGATCCGCCGCGCCGACACCGCGGCCGACTACTGGCAATCCGTCACCGGCAGCAAGGACCATGCGGACGAACCCTTCGCGCAGACCGCCGCCCGCGAGGTGCTGGAGGAAACCGGCATCGACGCGGCCGGCGCCGGCTGCGCGCTGAGCGATTGGGGTCTTGAAAACGTGTACGACATCTATCCCCGCTGGCGCCACCGCTACGCGCCCGGCGTGACGCGCAACCGCGAGCACGTGTTCGGCCTGTGCGTACCCGAGGGCGTGGCGGTGCGCCTGAACCCGCGCGAGCACACGCAGTTCGCTTGGCTGCCGTGGCGCGCCGCGGCCGGCCGCTGCTTCTCGCCCTCGAACGCCGAGGCCTGCCTGCTGCTGCCGCGCTTTGCGGCCGAGGTGTGCGCATGAGCCTGGATTCCACCTTCGGCCCGCACGACGTGCTGCGCGTGGCCACCTACAACATCCACAAGGGCGTGCAGGGCATGGGCCCCGCGCGCCGGCTGGAGATCCACAACCTGGCCCTGGCCATCGAGACGCTGGACGCCGACATCGTGTGCCTGCAGGAGGTGCGCGCCGCCAACCGCAAGGAGGCCAGCTACTTCACCGGCTGGCCCGACCTGCCGCAGGCCGAGTTCCTGGCGCCCGAGGGCTACGAGGCGGCCTACCGCACCAACGCGGTGACCAAGCACGGCGAGCATGGCAACGCCCTGCTGTCGCGCTGGCCCATCATCGCCTGCAAGCACGAGGACGTGTCGGACCACCGCTTCGAGCAGCGCGGCCTGCTGCATGCCGAGCTGCTGGTGGCCGGTGTCAGCGTGCACGCCATCGTGGTGCACTTCGGGCTGATCCCGGCCAGCCGCCTGCGCCAGACCGCGCGGCTGAAGGCCTACATCGCCCGCGAGGTGCCGCCGGGCGCGCCGCTGGTGGTGGCGGGCGATTTCAACGACTGGGGCACGCGTGTGCGAACCTTGCTGAACGTGGATTCGCTGCACGCCTTCGAAGGTCCGCGCACGCTGACCTACCCCTCGCGCCTGCCGGTGGCGCAACTCGACCACATCTATGCCCGCGGCCTGCGCCCGCTGAGCCTGCAGGCGCCACGCGGCCGGGTGTGGAGCCGCATGTCGGACCATCTGCCGCTGATTGCCGAGTTCAACCTGCCCGGCGCGAGTGCTACATAAAAAATAGCTGCCTGCGCAATGCGGTCGGCGACAACGGACCGATTCGACTCGGATGCTTTGCTGATACCATCGCTTCGCCCATGAAACCTCAACCTGATCTCCCCGTGGCGCCGAGCGCGGCCGATGACGAGGGCACGCCCGTCTCGGTCAAGATTCGCGAGCGTCTGCAGGCGGCGCGCAAGCGCTTCAACGCCAACGACAACATCTCGGAATTCATCGAACCCGGCGAGCTGGAAAAGCTGCTCGACGAAGTCACGCAGAAGATGGAAGGCGTGCTCGACAGCCTGGTGATCGACACCGCGCGCGACCACAACACCAAGGACACGGCGCGGCGCGTGGCCAAGATGTATGTCAATGAGGTGTTCAAGGGCCGCTACGTCAAGCCGCCGGCGATCACCGAGTTTCCCAACGCCGAACGGCTGAACGAGCTGATGATCGTCGGCCCCATCACCGTGCGTTCGGCCTGCAGCCACCACTTCTGCCCGGTCATCGGCACGCTGTGGATCGGCGTGCTGCCCAACGAACACACCAACGTCATCGGCCTGTCCAAGTACGCGCGCGTGGCCGAGTGGATCATGGGCCGTCCGCAGATTCAGGAAGAGGCCGTGGTGCAGCTGGCCGACCTGATCCAGAACAAGACCAAGCCCGACGGCCTGGCCATCGTGATGGAAGCCACGCACTACTGCGTGGCCTGGCGCGGCGTGAAGGATCTGGACAGCAAGATGATCAACTCGGTGATGCGCGGCGTGTTTTTGAAGGACGCCAATCTGCGGCGCGAATTTCTCTCGCTCATTCCCCGGAAATGAAACACCCCCTGAGTCGCTGCGCGCCTTCCCCCTCCAGGGGGACAACGCCAGTGGCCGGCGCAGGTCCGTCCACGGCGTTCGCTGGCGTGGCCTGCTCCGCGGCCGGCTGGCTCTCGGCGTTGGACGTGATTCGACTGGCGCATGGCGCCGTGGAGATTTGAAAATGCTCGTTCGCCTTCTGTACGCCAGCCGCGCCGTCGACGCGTCGCCCGCCGCCATCGAGGCCATCCTCACCTCCGCCCGCCAGCACAACCACGAAAGCGGCATCACCGGCATCCTGGTGTATGGCGGCGGCGTGTTCATGCAGGGCATGGAGGGCGGGCGCCAGGCCGTGAGCGACCTGTACGGCACCATCCAGCGAGATGCGCGGCACAAGGACGTGGTGCTGCTGCACTACGAGGAAATCGTGGAGCGCCGCTTCGGCGGCTGGACCATGGGCCTGGTGGATGCCAGCCGCGTCAACGCCAGCGTGCTGCTGAAGTATTCGGAGCGCGCCGTGCTCGACCCGTACAGCGTGTCGGGCAAAGTGTCGCTGGCGCTGCTGGAAGAGCTGATGGCGACGGCGAGCATCGTGGGGCATACCTGAGCGCCGGCTGGGCTTGAAGGCAGATACTCCCTCATAGGATGGCCGCCAGCGCCCGCCAGTTGGGCGCAAAACACACATACTCCCCTGTTTTCCCTTGTCGGCTGATCGGCCGACAGCTCTGTGGGAGCGGGCTTGCCCGCGATGCGGCGCTTGCTGTGGCGTATGCGCTGCCATCGCGGGCGAGCCCGCTCCCACATCGTTGGTGACTGCATACTCCCTGTTGATGTAGCACCCAGCGCCCGCCAGTCGGGCGCAAGACACGCATACTCCCCTGATCTGCCGATCAGATCACCAGCGCCGCCAGATCCGCCGGCTCGGCGCGCTGCTCGTCGGCAATCGCCCGCAGCGCCGCCAGCGCCTCGGCGTCGGTGCGGTAGGTGTGCAGCAGCGGGTGCGGCACCAGCGCGCCGGCGGCCTGCAGCATCTTCTCCACCGGCAGCTTCATGCCGGCCAGGTGCAGCGTCACCCGCCGCTGGTGCAGCTGGCTGACCAGCCGCGCAAAGGCCTCGGCGCCGGTGGCGTCCATGCGGTTGATGGCGTGGGCGAACAGGCACACGTGGCGCGTGTGGGGGTGCGCCGTCAGGTACTCGGTCACGTTGCGCTCGAACTGGCTGGCGGTGGCGAAGTCCAGCCCCGCGTCCATGCGCAGCGCGTAGGTGTGCGGCGCCAGCGCTGGCAGCGCCCACAGCTGGCGGTCGCGCAGGCTGCCGTCGGCGTGCAGGCCGACCTCGATGATGCGCGGGTGCAGCCGCTGGTACAGAAAGTACGACAGTGCCATCAGCACGCCCGACAGCACGCCCCAGTACAGCGCCGGCGCGGCGGCGATGGTGATGCCGAAGGTGATGGCGGCGATGACCGCCTCGACGCGCGAGATGTGCCACAGCCGCACGAACTCGCGCGGCTTCAGCAGCCCCACCACCGCCGCCACCACGATGGCCGCCAGCACCGCCTGCGGCACGTGCCGCAGCACCGGCGTGAACACCAGCAGCGCCACCAGCACCACCACCACCGAGAACACCGTGGCCCAGCCGGTCTGCGCGCCGGCGTACAGGTTGAGCGCCGAGCGCGAGAACGACGAGCTGGTGGCGAACGCGCCCGAGAAGCCCGATGCGATCTTGGCCAGACCCTGGCCGATCAGGTCCTGGTCCTGGTCCCAGCGCTCGCCCTTGCGCTGGCTGTCCACCTTGGCGCTGGCAGCCGTCTCCAGAAAGCTCACCAGCGTGATCACCAGCGTGGGCAGCAGCAGCTGACCCAGCATCTGCCAGCCCGGCCAGCCGGGGATGTAGGCCGCCGGCAGCCCGCCCGGCAGCGGCCCGACCACGGCGCCGCCGCGCGACTCATGGCCCAGGGCCCAGCTCAGCGCCGCCGCGGCCACCACGATCACCAGCACGGTGGGAAAGGTCGGCCGCCAGCGCCGCGCCAGCACCAACAGCGCCAGCGCCGCCAGCCCGAAGGCGGCGGCCAGCGCGTCGACGGACGGCGCCTGCAGCATCTCGGCCCAGCCGACCCGAAAGCCCAGCAGCGCCGGCAACTGCGAGCTGATGATGAGCACCGCCGCCGCCTGCGTGAAGGCCATCAGCACCGGTGAGTTCACCAGATTCAGCAGCCAGCCGAAGCGCGCCGCGCCCAGCACCACCTGCAGCCCGCCCGACAGCAGCGCCAGCCACACCGCCAGCTCCACCCACTCGGGGCTGGCCGGCGCGGCCAGCGGGCTGAGCGAGGCGTAGATCAGCAGGCTGGTCAGCGCCGTCGGCCCCACCGACAGCCGCGCCGAGGCCGAGAACAGCACCGCCACCAGCGCCGGCAGCATCGAGGCGTAGATGCCCGTCACCAGCGGCATGCCCGCCAGCTGGGCATAGGCCACGCCCTGCGGAATCACCATCAGGCCGACCGTGAGGCCCGCCATCGCCTCGCCGCGCAGCAGCGCGGTCGACGGGCGCGGCCAGCGCAGAAAAGGAAGCATGTGCTGGATGCGGGGCGGCATGGGGCGTGATGGTACGGCAACGGCGCGCGCGCTCAGGCGCCGGCGCCCGTCGGCGTGCCGGGGGCCGCGGGCGTTGTAGTGAAGTTACGATGCCCCTGCATCGCGCTGAATCCGAAAGGCAACCCATGAACCGCACTGTTCTGCTGGCCGCCCTGCTGAGCTTGCCACTGCTGGCCAGCGCGCAGGCCATCCGCTGCACCGACCCAGCCACCGGCAAGACGCTGTACACCGACCAGCCCTGCCAGGGCGGCCAGCTGGTGGTGCCGCCGCGCACAGCCGAAGAGCAGCGCCGCGACGCCGAAAGCGCCGCCGCCGCGCGCGAGC
>JRYL01001874.1_pt1 | contig 12080 bp, 10 predicted proteins | sample 235391 | NCBI WGS metagenome assembly JRYL01 (sample SAMN03074223, study PRJNA261481) | activated sludge metagenome | biome: Wastewater Treatment Plant; feature: Wastewater; material: Activated sludge; isolation source: activated biomass of a wastewater treatment plant treating wastewater from... ... | reverse complement strand
GCCAGCGCGATGGCGCCGCTGCCGGTGCCCAGGTCGAGCACGCGGCGCGGGGCATCGGCCGGCAGCAGGGCCAGCGCCCAGTCGACCAGCGTTTCGGTGTCGTCGCGCGGGTCGAGCACGCGGGCATCGACGCGCAGCGTGAGGCCGTGGAAGGCCTTCTCACCCGTCAGATAGGCCAGCGGCTCGCCCGCCAGCCGGCGCGTGGCCAGCGCCTGCAGGCGGTCGGCCGCGGCTTCAGGCAGCGGATCGGTGTCGTGCGCCAGCAGCCAGGCGCGGGCGTGCGTGGGCTGCTCCAGCACGTGCAGCAGCAGCATCTGCGCCTCCAGCCGGGGCAGGCCGCGGGCTTGCCAGTGGCGCAGGGCATCAGACAGGGTGGTCACTGGTTGCTATTGAAAAGGAAGCTGCTTGCGCTGTAGGGACGGGCGCTAGAGGCTTATTTGTCTTGAAGGAAGCGGAGGAGGGATCAGCTTGACAAGCAAGCTCCATGGGGCACTTGTGGGAGCGGGCTTGCCCGCGATAGGGCGTCTCATTCTTCGACGCGCCGCCATCGCGGCCAAGGCCGCTCCTACAGTGTCAGCATGGCGCAAAGCCCACGAACATTACGGCGCGCTCATCCGATCCACCACGTCGCGCACGCCGGCCACGCTGCGCGCGGTCTGCACGGCCAGGGCGCGGTCGGCCGGGTTGGCCAGTTGCCCGCTCAAAATCACCACGCCGCCTTCGTAGGTGTCGACGCCCAGGTTGCTGCCGGCCAGCGCGGGCTGTGCCGCCAGCGCGGCGCGCACCCGGTCAGCCACGCGTTGCGCGCCGGCGGTGGAGCCGGAGGCGCCATCCCACACCTCGGGCGCCTTGCGCAAATCCGGCACCGGAATCTCGATGCGCGTGGGCGTGGCGCCCCAAGGCGTGCCGCCGGTGCCGCAGCCGGCCAGCAGCGACAAGGCCGCCGCGCCTGCCAGCAGCAGGGCAGGGCGGTGCGAGGAGGTGGCGTTCAGGGGCATGGTGTCGGTCCTTTGCTGTGTGAAGGGGGTTGTGGCGTCCTGATTCCAGTTCCAGTTCAATGCGTCAATCGCCGTCGTCCCGGCGAAGGCCGGATTCATGTTGCTCCGCCCACGGCGTCTGGATCGCGGCTTGCGCCGGAATGACGAGCTATGGCAGCTTCGATCTGGAATTGGAATGAGGCAGGTCTTCGGCACGCAGGGTGGAGGATAGGGATGCCGGAGCCGGAATCAAATCAAGGGGAGTATCGGTTGTTTGCGCTTTATTCACGGGCGCTTGCGGGTTTCATGCAGTGGAGTATGTGATTCATGAAGGGTTGCGTGGCAGCGCCTTGGCGCCAAGCAGCGCGTTCACCCAAGGTGCCGTGCCAGCGTAATGGCCCATGGTATGCGGCCTGGCGCGGCGGCGCAGCCACCCACGGCTTTCCAACGCCGGAACGGCTCAGGCGTTGACCTCCAGCTCGGCAACCTGCTCGGCCTCGCGCGCGGCCTGCAGGGCATCCAGCACGTCGGCCAGGTCGCCATCCATCACCATCGCCACCTTGTACAGCGTCAGGTTGATGCGGTGGTCGGTCAGCCGCCCCTGCGGGAAGTTGTAGGTGCGGATGCGGTCGCTGCGGTCGCCGCTGCCGATCAGGCCCTTGCGCGTGGCGGCCTCCTTGGCGGCGCGCTCGCTGCGCTCCTTCTCCTGCAGGCGCGCCTGCAGCACCTGCAGCGCCTTGGCCTTGTTGGCGTGCTGGCTGCGGCCGTCCTGGCATTCGGCCACGATGCCGGTCGGCAGGTGCACCACGCGCACCGCCGAATCGGTCTTGTTGATGTGCTGGCCGCCTGCGCCGCTGGCGCGGAAGGTGTCGATGCGCAGCTCGGCCGGGTTCAGCGTGACGGCCGCCGCCTCGTCCGGCTCGGGCATCACCGCCACGGTGGCGGCGCTGGTGTGGATGCGGCCCTGCGTCTCGGTCACCGGCACGCGCTGCACGCGGTGGCCGCCGGATTCGAAGCGCAGGCGGCCGTAGGCGCCGTCGCCCTCGATGCGCAGCACCACCTCCTTGTAGCCGCCCAGCTCGGCCGGCGACTCGCTCATCACCTCCACGCGCCAGCCCTGGCCCTGCGCGTAGCGCGTGTACATGCGCGCCAGATCGCCCGCGAACAGGGCCGATTCGTCACCGCCCGTGCCGGCGCGGATCTCGACGAAGGCGTTGCGTGCGTCGTCGGGGTCCCTGGGCAGCAGCATGCGCTGCAGCTCGGCCTCCAGTGCGCTCAGCTCGGCTTCGGCGGCGGCGATCTCCTCGCGTGCCAGCTCGGCCATGTCGGGGTCGGCCAGCATCTCGCGCGCCGCCGCCAGATCCTGCTCGCGCTGCAGGTAGCGCGCCCAGCGCCCCGCCACCGCCGCCACCTCGGTGTGCTCGCGCGACAGGGCCATGAACTGGCCCATGTCGGCCATCACGTCCGGCTGCGCCAGCAGAAAGTCCAGCTCGGCCAGGCGGTCGGTGTGGCGGGCGAGCTGGGTGCGGAGGAAGGGCTTCATGGGGCGGCGAAACCCCCGATTGTCGCCGGTTCAGCGGGTCACTTGCCCCAGCAGTCGGGGTCGTACCCGGACTGGCCGGACGTCTTGCCGTTGGCGCCGCGCAAGCCGGTATTGGCCAGGGTGAAGGTGCCGCATTTGTCGCCAGCCTGGGGGCCGGGGTTTCTTGGGATCGCTGTCAGCGTGAATGCCGCGTTGGTATTGCCGGCCGCGAAACCAATGTCGTAGCGCTTGCTGGTGTCACCCGACCAGGTCAGGGCGGCCGGCAGCGTCGTCGGGTAGACGCCCGTCGCCGTCGCCGCGCGTTCCAGCCATTGCTGCGCCTGCAGCAAGCCGGCGCGCGCGTCTGCCCGGTGCCCACGCCGGACGTACTCCGTGTAACTGGGCAGGGCGATGGCCGAAAGGATGGCCACGATGGCCACCACGATCATGACTTCGATCAGGGTGAAGCCATGGTGTCGAGCGTGAGGGGATAGGGACATGGATGCGCTCCTCATTTCACCTGGCGCCAGCTGGGGCGCAAGGACTGTTCGGGCATGCGGGCCAGGCGCTCTTTCTGGTTCTTCACGTCGATGTCGAGCACGTTCTTGCCTTGCGTGACCACGGTATGCGAGCCAGCGGCCACTTCCCGGCGCGAAACGCCGGCATCGGCGGCGTTGTAGAGGTTGTCGCCGTTCATGTCCACCAGCTGCACGGACGGACGCTTGCCGTCCATGATGTTGATCAGGGTGCGGAACTGGCGCTCGTTGAGCGCAGTCGTGACGTTGCAGCTCTCGATGTTGGGGTCCACATCGGAGCCGCGCCCCGGTACCTGCGAATACACCGTGAGGATGTTGCTGCCGTCGAACAGCTCGATCGGCTTCAGCACGCGCTCGCCCACGGCCGGCAGGTCCAGGTACCAGCCCTTGTAGTTGTTGTTCCAGGCCGTCTGGTCCAGCGCGTCCACCGCATCCACGGTGCCGAACTCGGTGCCCACGGCGGTGACCTCCTGTTCGGCGAGTTGGCCGCCGCCCGTCAGATTGCCGGTGTTGCCCATGGTGCCGAGCGCTGCAGGCGCAGGGACGCAGTCCGCACCGCTCGGGCACGAGCCGCCGCCGGGGTGAACCTCAAGGCGCCGGCCCATGGTCGCCGCCGGCGTGCGGTAGCGGTAGCGCGTGTTGTCGAGTACCGAATACAGGGTCTGCACATCCTGGCTTTCGGCGTCGTTCACGGCCAGGTTGCGGCCGGTGCCGAAGGCCACCATCATGCCGCCCACGGCGCGCAGGATCGGGTTGGCCGCGGTGCCGGTGTTTTTCATGCGGTCGTTGGCGCGCACAGTCGGCGCAGCGGAGATGGGCTGCACTTTGGGGCGGGTGGAAGCGCTCAGCGAAGCCGGGCCGCGCGCCGTGAACAGAGGTTGGGCCCCTGCAGGGTTGCCGCGCACGCCGTAGTCGGGCGTGGCCACGTTGGCCGTGCCGCCAAAAGCCACCTGCCACTGGCTGTCGTCCGAACTGGTCAGGTCGAACTTCCACATATTGCCCTGGTTGTCGCCCGCATAGACCACGTCCGGGCGGCTGTCGCCATTCAGGTCGATCAGCCGGGGCGATGCCAGGCCGTTGTCCGTGGCGTAGCCGGTACCGGCGGGTTCGTTGGTTGCCGGGATCAGCCTCAGGTCACGTGCGCCATCGAGGTATTGCACGATCAGCACCGGGCGCTGGTTGGTGCTGTTGATGCCATTGCCCAGCACCACGGCCCAGCGGTTGTTGTTCATGCGCACGATTTGCGTGGCGCGCATGCTGTTGCCCTCGTCCTTCACAGGCTTGACGGTGATGTGGCCGATGTCGGCATCTTGCTGAACCGCGCGGTTGCAGGCGTTCTGCTCGGCCGTGTCGGTGATGACGGCGCAGTTGGGCGCGGGCTCGGCGCTGCCGCGCGTGCGGTCCAGTTTCACCATCGACGGCGCGTTGATTTCCGTGAACGTGCTCGGGTCGGTCACGTCCAGCACGAAATAGCCTTTGCCACCCGCGCCCAGGGTGCCGACCAGCATGGTGCGCCAATTTGGGGTGTGGGTACTTTCGTTGTCGTCACCGCCTGGGCTCAAACCGAGGTCGATGTCGCCCGTCATGGGCGAACCGTCGACAAAGTAGCGGTGCGCGCTGTTGTACGTCGGGCTGGTCAGCTGGTTCAGCGTCGGGATCACGCCGCGCGGCACGTAGGCCAGCAGTTCGGTGCCATCGGCGGCCGAGAAGCCGTGCAGCATGCCGTCGTTGCCGCCCACGTAGATCATGGGCGTGCGCAACTTGTGGGCGCTGGTGAAGTCGAGGTAGCCCTTGAGCGCATAGTTGCTGGCCGGCGCACCGACATACCACACATCGGAGTTGACGATGTCGCCTTGGCGGCTGAAGCGTTCGCGGAAGGGCTTGGCAACGGTGTAGCCGGTGGAGTCAGAGCCCTCCAGGCTGCGGTCGCCGCGGATGAAGTCGAGCCGTTGCTGGCCCTTGGTCGCGCCCTGGTCGGCATTGTCGGCCGGGTTGATCTGCAGCCAGAGCTTTTGCGCCGCGCTGAGGTTGCTGTCGTCGCTGGTCCACTTGAAGGGTGTGCCGCCCTTGGCGCCGCCGGGCGCGGGGCTGCTGACCCAGGTGTCGTTCCAGGTCAGGACCAGACGGTTGCTGATATTGCTCGCATCCAGCTTGACGGCGGTGCTCTGGCCGCCCCAGCCGGGGTGTGATTCGATGGTGCCGTCTTTGAGGACCCGCTGCGCCGCGACATAGCCCTTCCAGCCGTCCTTGGGGCTGTAGGCCGCCGTGAACAGGCCCACCTCGTTGCGCGTGATGCTGGCGCCGCTGGCCGCCGTGGAGCCGGTGCCGGGCTCCACCAGGTTGCCGATCTGGTCGAAGATGTCGCGGAAGGCTTTCTCCAGGTCTGCCGCGGCGTTGACGGCATAGAAGTTGCCTCGGCCGTTGAGGGCGGCGTGCCAGAGGTCGAGGGCACGCCTGTCTTCCGAACCCATGGTCGGCCAAGTCTTGTTGCCTGTGACCAGGTCGGGGAAGCTGCCGTCGTAACCGAACGGCACCTTGCCGGTGGGGGCGTCGATGGTAGGCGCTCCCGGCCAGGTGATGGCATCGGAGCTGAAGCCGATGGTGTAGGTGACCATGTGGGCCCAGGTGGCCGGGTTGTAGCGCGGGTTCCAGAAGCGGGCGAGGATGGCGGGCTTGCCGGTCAGGTCGTTGCCGAAATTTTCGGTTGCTGGCGCCTTGAGGTAGGCCGCCGTCGCGCTCATGGCGCCAGTCAGTCCGGTGGTCTGCAGTGGGTCGGCCCAGCTTCGGAAGGCCCAGTCGGCCAGCGTGTTGGACACCGAGTCGCTGTAGAGCTCGTTGTTGGGGCGCGTGGCGGCGCTGGTGCTGCCATAGACCGTGCCGTCAGGCAGTGTCTTGTTGACGGTGTTTCTGTCCTGCGACCCGCCCGAGGCCGAGCTGTTCCAGCGCCCGTCGGTCATCATGATGTGGTAGTTGCGGCGGCAGGCCAGATACGGCTCTGCCGTGTCGCCCGGAATGCTCGCCCATGGGCTGTTGACGCCGAGTGGCTGCCGCATGTAGCCGTCTGCCTGCTCGAACATCCAGTGCGATGGGGTGTTGCCGCTGGCTTTCAACTTATTGACGAATTTCAGAAACTCTGTCCGGTGTGCGCTTTGCAGCACCTTCATTGAATTGGCACCACTGGCGGCGCTGTTCACGCTGGTGGCGCCCGCATAGCTGCTGGAATTGCCGCTCTTTTTGTCTCCCACGCCAGGAGAATTGCCGTTGTTCCACATCGCCTGCCAGGCCAGCCGAATTTTCTTGTCGGGCAGCAAGGTCGTGTCGTTGAACACCTGCGTGAGCGCGTGCTTCAGGATGTTGATGCGCGGCGCGGCTGGATCCCATGTCCCATCGGGTTTGGGCGCGGTGATGCTTGACGTGCCGTTGGACGAGCTGTTGAGCCGCCATCCCATACTGCCCGAGTCGTCCACCGAAATGATGACGTTGGGCGCGACATAGGGCTGCTGCGAGCCGGGCGGTGCCTGCACCAGGCTGAGGGCCCAGGCGCCCTGGGGTACCAGGGCCGCCGCAGCGGCCAAGGCGATCAGGCTTATGCGGCCACGCGGGGGCGTTGGGGGGGCGTTGTACATGGTGGGCTCCTCTCCTGACGGCGATTCTTGAGGGTTGATTGCGGTGTTTGCGCTTGCTGTGCTTGCGCAAGCAGCTTTCAAAAAGATAGCGAAACTCAATCTTTGCGCCGCGTGGGTGCATAGGTTTCCTGCAGCACGACCACGGTCACCGGGTTGCCGGCGATGTTGGTCTTGCGGCCATAGGCCAGCGCCGTGATGCGGTACACCACACTGGGCGTGAGGTTCAGGGGCAGCAGTCCGGTGCCACTGCCCTGAATCAGGTTGGAGCTCTTGCTGCTCTCGTCATAGGGCAGCACCTCGATCCAGTACCAGCCGCCGCGGTTGGCGGCGCTGGTGTCGGCCAGGATGGGGTTGGCGGGCGAGGTGCTGCTGCCCGTCAGCGCGCCGGTGTATTGCCCGTAGCGGGCGCCAACCCGGTCGGTGGGCGTATTGACCGTGAGGCTGGTCAGCGGAAACTCGCCGGCTGCGGCGTCGGTGACCGTGGTGTTGTTCCAGAAGTCTTGGCGGCCGGTGCGCCGGGTACAGAGGCCGTGGCGGCAGTGCACGGGTTGTGCTTTGAGGTCGGCCAGCAGCGGGCTGAGCTCCTGCGCTTCGAGCGGGAACTTGGTGACGCTGCCGCGTCGGCAGACTTCGTCGGGCAGGGTGCTCACGTCGCCGGCATCGCAGGCGTAGCCATCGGCCCGCTCGCCCCGGATGTCGAGTTCGGCGTCCTGCAGCAGCGCTTGCGCGGCTTCGAAGGCGCGCTGGTAGTCGGCGTCATTGCCGACCACCAGCTCGTTGAACATTGAGGTGCGCGAGGCCCACAAGGCCAGCAGCATGGACATCAGCACGAACACGATGACGACGAACAGCGCAACCCCGCGCTGGCCGCGGCGACCGTGGTGCAGGCTGCGCGCCCGCAGGCGGGCCGGGAAAGACGGATGGATCACGGCGTCACCTTTCACATCAGGCCTTGGCTGCGCAACTGGAACACGTTGCGGAATACCAGGTGCATGCGGTTCTGGCGTGGATCGGGCGCGGTGGTCATGTCGACCGAGGTTGTGCCGTCGCAGTCGAGGTAGGAGCGATCGGCGGCGGGCACACCACTGAGGTCCACCCGCTCGTTGCCGTAGAGCACCAGACAAACCTCGACGCCCTGCACCTGACCCCAGTTGCCGCCGGGCGGGGTCGCCAGGCGCTGCAGCGTGGGGTTGCCGACGGTCGTGGTCGCGTCCTGTACCAGGTAGGTCAGCTGGAAGTTGGCCACGTTGTTGACGATGGGTTGTTCGGTGGCGTTGTTGCCCCGGCAGCGCAGATCGTTGCCGACCAATCTGAAGATGCTCTCGATGCGCTGGTCGCCGCTGCTATTGAGCGGTGAGCCCAGGCAATTGCGGGCCAGTGCCATCAATGGGTCGGTTGGCGTACCTGGGTCACGGACAAAGACGGGGTCTTTGTGGCGGCGAAAGCCCACGGTCAGGTCGCTGCTGCCCGTGCTGCTCAGCAACTCCGCAGAGTTGTCGAGGTCGAAACTGTTGTAGGTGCCGGACGCGGGGTCCGCCTTTTTCTCGAAGGCGACGGGTGTCAGCGGGTCTAGGCCGCCGGGGGCGTTGCTGGGGTTGGGGTTCAGGTACAGCGAGGCTGTTTGACGCAACTGCCCACCGATGACGCGCATGGCGTAGGCGGCCTGCTGCTGAATGTTGCTGGCGTCGCCCACACTGCCGGTGACGCCGCGCGAGACCATCAGTGCGCCCGTGGCGACGGCAACGACCATCAGCCCGATGGCGATGCCGACCAGTAGCTCGACGAGGGTCATCCCGCGCTGGGCGCGGACTGTTTGCCTGTGTTTTGCGGAGCGGCCTGTCGCAGCCCTGGTGCCTGCCCGGACAGCACCGGCAATGAAGGGTGTCGATGTCATATCAGGACCCCGCACAGAAGTATTGGGGGTTGGCGGTGCCCGCACGCAGGTCTGGCGCGCAGCGGGCGGCCACTGGGATGTACTGCAGCTGGCAGCTGAAGCCAACTGGACAAGCGTTGGCGGGGTCGGTACCAGCCCCGGCGCTGAGCGTGCCGTCGTTCGCCCGCACCTGCGTAGCGTCGGTGTTCTGTCTGTCTGTGGCGCCAAGGTCCGCCCGCTCGTTCTCGCGCCAGCTGATCATCACGCCAAGCTGACGGCGGTTGTTGAGCGTGGCGCCCTCGCCTGGGGGGATGAAGATGTTGGCGTCGCCCAAGGGCAGGCTGCGCTGCACCGTGCGCTTCCACTCGGCCACGTCGTAAGCGGCGAGCTGGGCCGGGTTGCAGGCGACGGTGGTGCAGTTGGTGCCTGCGGGGGGCGTTGGCAGGCTGGCGGTCCAGCCGCTCCGGTAGCTGTCCAGCACCATGAGCGAATTGGGGTGGACCTTGAGCCGTTCGCCCAGGTCGTCGATCAGGCGCACGGCCTGCGCGCGCCGCACGCTGGTCTGCGTGTCGGTCAGCGTGCGCATCTGCACACCCAGAATACCCAGAATGCCGAGCGCCGTGACGAGGATGGCGACCAGCGATTCGATCAGGGTGATGCCGCGCTGGCGATAAAGGCGCGAGGGGTTCTTTAGCATGGAAGATCCTCTTGAGGAGCGATTCGAACGCGGCCGCCTGAACTCATGCAAACACCACGTGCAGCGGGGGCGCTGATGGTCTTGTCCTTAGGCATCACGCTGAAGCCTAACCCTTGAGGCCCCGTCATTCCCCAGCGATCGAATTGGATGCTGGCTCCATTCGTTGATCGTTGGACATGGATATTTGACGGAGCGTCGAAGCGTTGAAGTACGGGTTCGCTAGCAATGCAAGTTCCGTTGCCATTGGTGTCTTCACAGACGTACCACCCGCAATCCCAAGCGCTAGTGCCGCTGGCTGTGTTGCAGCCATTAGTGTTGTTGGGTAGTTTTTGCACAACCACATTGCCCCCACGCTTGATGGCCTCGGACCGGGCGAAATACAGCGTGGATTGCAGCCCTTCCACCGTCTGCTGTACGCGCCAACGCTCGATCAAGGGCGTGAAGCTGGGCGCGGCCAGCGCGGCCAGGACCGCCAGGATGGCGACGACCACCATCAGTTCGATGGCGGTGAAGCCGCGCGGCGCCGGGGGCCGGCGCCAGCAAAGGGCAATGGGGGGGCTTTCCATGCCCGGCATGCTAGAGGGCCGCGCGGGGCCGCGCATGGGCCGCAAGACGAGCGGCGGCCCGGCGGTGACCAACGGTTACACAGGCGACTTGGCCCGGCGGGCTGGGTGAGTCCGGCTCAGGAGCTGGGCGTGATCTTGCCGCGCAAAAACAGCCGTTCGATGGCCTGCGTGGTCTGCTCGCGGTGCGCCGGGTCGGCGCCGTGCAACTCGGCCATGGCGCCGTGCAGCATCTTCTGCGTCAGCCCGCGCGACAGGGCTTCGAGCACGGCGTCGACGTCTTCGCCCTTGGCCAGGCGCTTGCGGGCGCGGGCGAGTTCGAGGGCGCGCCATTCGTCGGCCTGGGCGTTCAGCTGCTGGATCAGGGGCACCACGCCGCCGGCCGGGTCGCGCTGGTCGATCCAGTGCATGAAGCTCTGCACGCCGGCGTCGATGATGGCCTCGGCCTGCGCGACGGCGGCCTGGCGGTTGGCCTGGCCGGTCTGCACCACCTGGGCGAGGTCGTCGACGGTGTAGAGGTAGACGTCGCCCAGGGCCTTCACCTCGGGTTCGATGTCGCGCGGCACGGCCAGGTCGACCATGAAGATGGGGCGGTGGCGGCGCTTTTTCAGCGCGCGCTCGACGGCGCCCAGGCCGATGATGGGCAGGGTGCTGGCGGTGCAGCTGACGACGGCGTCGAATTCGTGCAGGCGCTCGGGCAGGTCGGCCAGGCGCATCACCTCGGCACTGAAGCGGGTGGCCAGCTTTTCGCCCCGCTCCAGCGTGCGGTTGGCGATGGCGATGGCCTGCGGCTGGCGCGCGGCGAAGTGGGTGGCGGCCAGCTCGATCATCTCGCCGGCGCCGACGAACAGCACCTTGATCTGGCGCAGGTCCTCGAACAGGTTGCCGGCCAGGCGCACCGCGGCGGCGGCCATGCTGATGGAATGGGCGCCGATGTCGGTGGAGGTGCGCACCTCCTTGGCGACGGCGAAGCTGCGCTGGAACAGCTGGTTGAGCGTGGTGCCCAGCGCGCCGGCATCCTCGGCGGCGCGCACGGCGTTCTTCATCTGGCCCAGGATCTGCGCCTCGCCCAGCACCATGCTGTCGAGCCCGCTGGCAACTCGGAAGGCGTGGCGCGCGGCCTGGTCGTTCTGCAGCACATAGGTATGTTCGTGCAGGGCGGCGGGCGATACGTCGCCGGCCTTGGCCAGCCAGCCCAGGGTGTGGTCGATCTGCACGTTGTCGGACGCGCAGTACACCTCGGTGCGGTTGCAGGTGGAGAGGATCGCCGCCTCGGGGTGCCGCAGGTGCGACTGGCGCAGGCCGTGCAGGGCCGGCGCGATCTGGTCGATCGCGAACGCGAAACGGCCGCGCAGATCCAGCGGCGCGGTGTGGTGGTTCAGACCCAAAGCCCAGACAGCCATCTCTCGGATTATAAAATTTGTACGCAATTCGCGGTTTGTGACGTCTCGCGAACTTGACTGGCATCAAGAACATGGACCTGATCGACTTCATCTGGCATCTGGCGGGCTTCGTGGCACCCGCGCTGTTCGTGGCGCCGGTGGTGGTGGGGTTGTCGCATGTTCTGGATCAAAAAAGGGCTGCAGCGCCCAACTGGCGGGCGCGGATAGCTATTAATTTTGCAGTATGCCTGGCGGTGCTGATGCTGGGCCTGGCGCTGCTGGGGCAGGACGGGCGGATGCTGACCTACGGTGCGCTGGTGCTGGCCAGCGCGGCGGCCGGGTGCGTCATCGAGCGGACCCTGTCATCGGGCGCCAGGCGTCATCGGGTCAGTACAGGATCCGGCAACGGATGGTGCCCTCGATCGCGCTCAACTCGTCCAGCGCCACCTGGCTCGCGTCGCCGTCGATGTCGATGACCACGTAGCCCACCAGCGCGGTGGTCTGCAGGTACTGCGCGGCCACGTTGATGCCCGCGCGCGAGAAGCGCTCGTTGATGTGGGCGATGATGCCCGGCACGTTGCGGTGGNNCCTGGCGGCCGGCGCGCGGCTGAAGGGCCCGGTGCGGCTGGGTCAGGTGCTCAGGCTGGGCTGAACAGATCGACCCGGTCGGTCACGATGCCGTCGGTGCCCAGCGCAATCAGGCGCTCGGCCGCCCATTCGTCGTTCACGGTGTAGCTCAGGGCGCGCAGGCCCATGCTGTGCACGCGGGCGACCAGGGCCGCGTCCCACAGCGCGTGGTTGCAGACGATGGCGGCGCATTGCAGGCGCGTGGCGATGTCGGCCCAGCCGTCCCACAGTGTGTCCAGCAGCAGGCCGCGCGGCAGGTGCGGCGCCACGGCCAGCG
>JRYL01003079.1_pt1 | contig 12088 bp, 8 predicted proteins | sample 235391 | NCBI WGS metagenome assembly JRYL01 (sample SAMN03074223, study PRJNA261481) | activated sludge metagenome | biome: Wastewater Treatment Plant; feature: Wastewater; material: Activated sludge; isolation source: activated biomass of a wastewater treatment plant treating wastewater from... ... | reverse complement strand
CCCTGGAACAGGTGGGCGAGCTCGGCGGTTTCCCCGCGCGACTGCGCGCGCGCCGCCCAGGCGATGCCGGCGTAGAGCGTCGGTGAGATCACCGCCAGCACCAGCGAGCCCAGGATCGGCAGGGTGCCGATCAGGGTGACGATCAGCCCCATCAGCAGGAAGGCGGCCGGGTTCTTGCGTATCAGCTCCACCGCGCCGGTGAGCCAGGCGATGCCGTTTGCGGCGGGTACGTTGCGTGCGGTCATGGGATTCTCCGAAAAGTGCGCAAAACGGGCGGGATGATGGCAGGACGCGATGACCGGACGCTATTCGGGCGGCGGCAGCACGTCCAGCACTTCCGCAATCGTGGTCAGGCCCTGCGCGACCTTCTGCGCGCCGGAAGCGCGCAGGGTCTGCATGCCCTGTGCGATCGCGTCGCGGGTGAAGCTGGCCAGGTCCATATCCTTCTGTACGCGGCTGCGAAGGACCGGGGTGATGAGCAGGAGTTCGTACAGCCCGACGCGGCCAAGGTAGCCGCTGTGGCGACACTCCAGACAGCCGCGCGCGGCGAAGCCGGAGGTGGGCTTGGGCAGCCCCAGGCCGCTGGAAAGCACCGCCCAGCCGTCTTCGTCCAGCGGCGCGGGCTTCTTGCAGTGCGGGCAGAGCGTGCGCACCAGGCGCTGCGCCAGCACGCCGTTGAGGGTGGATTGGATCAGGTAGTGCGGCACACCCAGATCGAGCAGGCGGGTCACCGCCGAGGGTGCATCGTTGGTGTGCAGCGTGGANNTGATGTCCGGGTCCTGCCGCAGCAGCGAGCGCACGCCCGAGGCGAAATCCAGGTCGATGGCGTGGTGCACCTGCATCTGGTTGAGCTCGGGCGCGATCATCTCGATCGGATCTTCCACCGTGCACACGTTCACTTCCGGCGTGGCCAGTCGCTTCAGGGTGGAATAGAGCGTGGTGGTCTTGCCCGAGCCGGTCGGGCCGGTCACCAGGAGGATGCCGTGCGGGCGGCTGGTCAGGTCTTTCCAGGCGTCGGCCTCGGCGGCGTCGAAGCCCAGATCCTTGGTCGATTTCACCGCGGTGTCCGGATCGAAGATGCGCATCACGCACTTCTCGCCGAAGGCGGTGGGAATCGTGGACAGGCGCATTTCCACCTCGCGCCCGCCCGGCGAGCGGGTCTTGATGCGGCCATCCTGCGGGCGTCGACGCTCGCCCAGATCCATCCGGCCCAGCACCTTGATGCGGCTGATCGCGGCGATCATCACCGGCGTGGGCAGCTCGAACACCTTGTGCAGCACGCCATCGATGCGGAAGCGCACGTGGCTCAGGTCGCGGCGCGGCTCCATGTGGATGTCGCTGGCGCGCTGCTCGTAGGCGTACTGCAGCAGCCAGTCGACGATGTGCACGATGTGGCGGTCGTCCGCGCCCACCTCGCCGGTCCGGCCCAGCTCCACCAGCTGCTCAAAGCTGGGCATCGAGACGCTGGCGTTTTCCTCGCGCTGGTCCCTGGCGCCGCGCACCGAGCGCGTCACGCCGAAGAACTCCATGGTGTAGCGCGCGATGTCGAGCGGGTTGGTCACCGTCACGGTGATCTCGCGCCGCAGCACCTGGGTGAGGTCGGCCATCCAGCGCTGGTCGGTCGGCTCGCTGGTGGCGATCACCACGCGCTCGGCGCTGACCGCCACCGGCAGAATGCGGTGGCGCTGGGCGTAGGCGTGGGAAATGAGCGCGGTGACGGCCGGCACGTCGATCTTGGTCGGATCGATGCGCAGGTAGCGCAGACCGACCTGGGCGGCCAGCCAGCGCGTCAGCGTTTCCAGGTTCAACTCGCTGCCGGCGCGCTTGCGGTTGGCGAACTTGAGGTTGGCGACCAGCACCAGCGGATGGATGTCCACCCCGGGGCGCTGTTCACGCACCGCCTGCTGGGCGCGCGCCAGATCCGCGTCACCGATGAACCCGTCCTCGGCCAGCGCCGCCAGCACCTGCGAAGCGGCGAGCCGGGCTCCCTCGGGAAAACGGCGGGCGGGCGCAGCGCTGCGCTGTGGCTGGTCGTGGCGGGTCATGGCGGGTCACAGCATGACACGGCACGGGAGGATGTTCAGCCGCGCGGGTGCGCGCGCGCGCCGCTGCGCCTGTCGAGCAGGGCCGCGTCGTGCCGAGGCAAAACCGCGGCGGCGGGTTGTCCGTATAATTCCCGGTTTTCACCCGATGCGCAGGCCCATGACCGGTCCCACCTTCCAGCAGCTGATCCAGTCGCTCAACGCCTACTGGGCGAATCAGGGCTGCGTGCTGATCCAATCGCTCGACCTTGAAGTCGGGGCCGGCACCTTCCATCCCGCCACCTTCCTGCGCGCGCTCGGCCCCGAGCCGTGGAATGCCGCCTACGTGCAGCCTTCGCGCCGCCCCACCGACGGACGCTACGGCGAGAACCCCAACCGCCTGCAGCACTACTACCAGTATCAGGTGGTGATGAAGCCCAACCCGGACAACATCGTCGAGCTGTATTTCGACTCGCTCAAGGCACTGGGCATCGATCCGCTGGTGCACGACCTGCGCCTGGTCGAAGACAACTGGGAATCGCCCACGCTCGGTGCCTGGGGATTGGGCTGGGAGGTCTGGCTCAACGGCATGGAAGTCACCCAGTTCACCTACTTCCAGCAGGCCGGCGGGCTGGAATGCAGGCCGGTGCTGGGCGAGATCACCTACGGACTGGAGCGCCTGTGCATGTATCTGCAGGAGTGCGACAACGTCTACGACCTGATCTGGACGGTTGGTCCGCAGGGGCCGGTCACCTACGGCGACGTGTTCCTGCAGAACGAGCGCGAACAGAGCGCCTACAACTTCGAGCACGCCGANNCGCTACATCCTGCGGGTGCGAAAGCTGGCCCAGAACGTGGCGCAGGCGTATTTCGAGCAGCGCGAGAAGCTGGGTTTTCCCGGCCTCAAGGCCGCCGCGCAGGAGGCCGCCGCATGAGCCTGCAACCCCTTCTGATCGAACTGGGCACCGAGGAGCTGCCGGTCAAGGCGCTTCCCGGCCTGGCGCAGGCGTTTTTCGACGGCGTGATCGCCGGGCTGGAAAAGCGCGGCGTGGCGGTGGAGCGCGGCGATGCCGCGCCGCTGTTCACTCCGCGTCGCTTGGCCGTGCGGTTGCCGGGCGTGGCCGTGCGGCAGGCCGAGCAGGCCAGCGAAGTGCTTGGCCCGTACCTCAACATCGCGCTCGATGCGCAGGGCCAGCCGACCCGCGCGCTGGAGGGCTTCGCCGCCAAGAACGGCGTCGAATGGACCCGGCTCGAACGCCTCACCGACGCCAAGGGCGAGCGCTTCGTGCATCGTGCCGTCAGCGCCGGCGCGGCGACGGAAACGCTGCTGCCGGAGGTGCTGCGCGAAGCCATCGCCGCGATGCCGATTCCCAAGCCGATGCGCTGGGGCGCACACGAGTTCGCCTTCGCGCGCCCGGTGCACTGGCTGGTGCTGCTGCTGGGCGGGCGCGTGGTCGAGGCCGAACTGTTCGGCATCCGCGCCGGCGGGGAAAGCCGCGGGCACCGCTTCCACGCGCCGCAGGCGGTGGCCATTGCGCATCCGGACGAGTATGTGGCGGCGCTGGAAAAGGCCTTTGTCCTCGTCGATCCCGCCGCGCGGCGCGAGCGCATCCGCGCGCAGGTGTCCGAGGCCGCGCGCGCCGCGGGCGGCGTGGCGCGCATTTCCGAGGACAACCTCGAGCAGGTCGTGGCGCTGGTCGAATGGCCCGCGCCGATCACCTGCGGCTTCGAGCGCGACTTCCTCGCGGTGCCGCAGGAAGCCCTGATCGAAACCATGGAGATCAACCAGAAGTTCTTCCCGGTGCTGACCGAAGCCGGCGCGCTGACCGAGCGCTTCATCGGCATCGCCAACATCGAGTCGGCCGACGTCGGCAAGGTGCGCGCCGGTTACGAGCGCGTGATCCGCCCGCGCTTTGCCGACGCGCGTTTCTTCTTCGACGAAGACCTGAAGCAGGGGCTGGAGGCGATGGGCGCGGGGCTGGCCACCGTCACCTATCAGGCCAAGCTCGGCACGGTCGCCGACAAGGTGCAGCGCGTGGCCGCGCTGGCGGAAATCATCGCCGCGCAGGTCGGTGTCGATCCGACGCAGGCGCGGCGCGCGGCGGAGCTGGCCAAGAACGACCTGCAGTCGCGCATGGTCAACGAGTTCCCCGAATTGCAGGGCATCGCCGGGCGCCACTACGCCGCCGCCGCAGGCGAATCCGACGCGGTCGCGCTGGCGATCGACGAAGCCTACCGCCCGCGCTTTTCCGCCGACGACATCGCCGCATCGCCCCTGGGCAAGGTGCTGGCCATTGCCGAACGTCTGGATACCCTGGCCGGCGGCTTCGCCGCGGGCCTGAAGCCGACCGGCAACAAGGATCCCTTCGCGCTGCGGCGCAATGCACTGGGATTGGCGCGGACGATTGTGGAATCGGGGTTCGAGCTGGATCTGATTCGCCTGCTTGATGATGCGATGGATGCCGCATACGAAGACATGGGCAGGTTGGGCACCGTGGTCGAACAAGGTGCCGCGCCAGAAAGCGCCTTCAAGTGGGCAGTCAGCCAAGACCTCTACGCCTTCATCCTCGACCGCCTGCGCGGCTACTACGCCGACAAGGGCGTGCCCGCCACGCACTTCAACGCGGTCGCCGCGCTGGAACCGGCCTCGCTGTACGACTTCGACCGCCGCCTCGACGCCATCGGCCAGTTCGCCGCGCTGCCCGAGGCCGATGCGCTGGCGGCGGCGAACAAGCGCATCGGCAACATCCTGCGCAAGGTCGAAGGCGACGTGTCCGATGCCATCGACCCGGCCGCCCTGGTCGAGCCGGCCGAGGAGCGCCTGGCCGAGGCGCTGCTGGGTGTCGAAACGGCCGCCAATGCCGAATTGGCGCAGCGCAACTACGTCACCGCGCTCAAGCACCTGGCGCAGCTGCGCGANNGCATCACAGAACCTTCGAGGTGCGTCATGGCACGCGTGTGTCAAGTGAGCAAGAAGGGTGTGCAGACCGGCAACAACGTCTCGCACGCCAACAACAAAACCCGCCGTCGCTGGCTCCCCAACCTGCACGAGCGCCGCTTCTGGGTGGCGAGCGAGAACCGCTGGGTGAAGCTGCGTGTTTCCAACCATGCCCTGCGCACCATCGACAAGAACGGCATCGATGCCGTCCTGGCCGAACTGCGCAAGCAGGGCGAGAAGGTCTAAGGAGCTGCGACCATGGCATCCAAGCGCGACAAGATCCGCCTGACCTCCTCGGCCGGCACCGGACACTTCTACACCACCGACAAGAACAAGAAGAACACCCCGACCAAGATCGAGATCAAGAAGTACGATCCGGTGGTGCGCAAGCACGTGATCTACAAGGAAGGCAAGATCAAGTGACCTGAGCGGCCGCTGCGGCGGGCGCATGTCGGAATCAGAAAAGCCCGCCGTCCGGCGGGCTTTTCTTTTGCCGCGCGTGGCCTGCCCACCCGCGCCATGCCGGCACGCGGAAGCGGTCGGCATGCGGGTGCTGCGCGGCCTGCCAGCCGACGACCGGCAGTGCGCGAAAATGCTGCGGTGCGGTACGATTCCGGGTCGCCCGAAAGAATCTGACGGCCGGATTCCCGGTCCCGATGCGTTCCGCGCAGGCCGTTCCGGCGACCAACGCCGCGCCGGATCCGGGCACGCCGGATCCGCGCAGGCTCCCGCCCATCCATGCCACGGAGTGCCCATGTCGTACGAACAGGTCGAAAAGCTCATCAAGGATCACGCGGTCGAGTTCGTCGACCTGCGCTTCGTCGACATGAGCGGCCGCCAGCACCACATCACCTATCCGGTCCGGGCCGCAGGCCCCGCCCTGTTCGAGGACGGGCGCATGTTCGACGGATCTTCGCTGGCCGGATGGAAGGGCATCAACGAGTCGGACATGGTGCTGCTGCCCGATGCCGCCAGCGCCTACCTCGATCCGTTCACCGCCGATCCCACCCTGGTGCTGGTCTGCGACGTGCTGGAACCGGCCACGATGCAGGCCTATTCGCGCTGCCCGCGTTCGGTCGCGCATCGCGCCGAGGCGTTCCTCAAGGCCAGCGGCATCGCCGATACCGCCTACTTCGGTCCGGAGCCGGAGTTCTTCGTGTTCGATTCGGTGCGCTGGGGCAACGAGATGGGGCACGCCTTTTTCGAGATCGATTCGGAAGAGGCCGCCTGGTCCGCCGCGCGCGAGTACCCGCACGGCAACAGCGGTCACCGCCCCGGCGTGAAGGGCGGCTACCTGCCGCTCCCCCCGAGCGACACCCTGCACGACCTGCGCGGCGAGATGGTGAAGGTGCTGGAGTCGCTCGGCATCGAAACCGAAGTGCATCACCACGAGGTGGCCACGGCCGGACAGTGCGAAATCGGCGTGAAGTTCGACGCGCTCCTGACCATGGCCGATCGCCTGCTTACGCACAAGCACGTGGTCAGGAATGTCGCCCACCGCGCCGGCAAGACGGCCACGTTCATGCCCAAGCCGCTGGTGGGCGACAACGGCTCGGGCATGCATGTGCACCAGTCGCTGTTCAAGGACGGGAAGAATCTTTTTGCCGGCGAGGGCTATGGCGGGTTGTCGCAAATGGCGCTGTGGTACATCGGCGGCATCTTCCGGCACGCCCGCGCCATCAATGCCTTCAGCAACTCCACCACCAACAGCTACAAGCGCCTGGTGCCGGGTTTCGAGGCTCCGATCCTTCTGGCCTATTCGGCGCGCAACCGCTCGGCCTCGTGTCGCATCCCGTGGGTATCGAGCCCGAAGGCGCGCCGCATCGAGATCCGCTTCCCGGATCCGGTGCAGAGCGGCTACCTGGTCTTCTCGGCGCTGCTGATGGCCGGCCTCGACGGCATCCGCAACAAGATCGATCCGGGCGCGCCGAGCGACAAGGATCTCTACGACCTGCCGCCGGAGGAGGAGAAAAACATCCCCACCGTCTGCCACTCGCTCGACCAGGCCCTGGAGGCACTCGATGCGGACCGCGACTTCCTCAAGGCCGGCGGGGTATTCAGCGACGACTTCATCGACGGCTACATCGCGATGAAGATGCGCGAGGTCACCCGATTCCGCGCCGCCACCCATCCGCTGGAATACGCGCTCTACTACGGGCTGTGAGCGAATGCTTCAGGGCCGGCGGATTCAGCCGCCGGCCATCGCCAGATAGGTGTCCTTGAGCCGGACGTAGTGCGCCGCGCTGTAGCGCAGCGACTCCAGCTCGCGCTCGCTGAGCCGGCGCACGCAGCGCGCCGGGTTGCCCAGCCACAGCTCGCCCGAGCCCACGGTCTTGCCCGAAGGCACCAGTGCGCCGGCACCGACGAAGCCGTAGTCCTCCACCGTGGCACCGTCCAGCACGGTGGCACGCATGCCGATCAGGCAGAAGCTGCCGATGCTGCAGCCGTGCAGGATCACGCCGTGGCCCACCGTGGTGTCCGGACCGATGACCGTGGGGAATCCGCCTGGCCGGGTGTAGGGGCCATCGTGGCTGACGTGCACGATGCTGCCGTCCTGGATGCTGGTGCGCGCGCCGATCCGGATGAAGTTGACGTCGCCGCGCAGCACCGTGCCTGGCCAGATCGAGGCGTCGTCGTCCAGCGTGACCTGGCCGATCACGGTGGCGGCCGGATCGACGTAGACGCGCGCACCGAGCGCGGGCGTGGCGTGCAGGAAGGGGCGAACGGGCGTCATCGGATCGTGGGGCGGATGGACCAGGCGGTGCAGTTTAGCCGCGCGCGGCCGCGCCACCATCACCCGCCGGTCGCCGAGCTGGATCGTGGCCGGCGCGTTCACAGCCAGCCCCGTTCGGCGAAGCTCGTCACCTCGTCGCCGATGACGAAATGATCGAGCACGCGCACCCCCACCAACTTGAGTGCCTCGCGCAGGGTCACGGTGAGCGCGCGGTCCGAGGCGCTGGGTTCGGCGATGCCGCTGGGATGATTGTGTGCGAACACCACCGCGGCGGCGTTGTGCTCCATCGCGCGCCGCACCACCTCGCGCGGATGGACCTCGCTGCTGTCGAGCGTGCCCATGAACAGCTCCTCCATCGCGATCGGGCGGTGCCGGGTGTCGACGAACAGGCAGGCGAAGACCTCGCGCGTGCGATCCCGCAGGCGGGCGCGGAAGTACTCGCCGGCGTGGCGCGGATGGGTGATGGCACCGGGGCGATCGAGACCCGTCGCCAGGTGGCGTGTGGCCAGTTCCAGCGCCGCCACCAGGCGCGCGGCGCGCGCCGGCCCGAGCCCGGACTCACGCACCAGTTCCTTGCCCGGGAGCGCGAGCAGGCCGCGCAGGCCGCCGCGGCGCGCCAGCAGCTCGCGCCCCAGATCGATGGCGTTGCGCCCCGGCAGCCCGGTGCCGAAGAACACCGCCAGCAGCTCGGCGTCGGACAGCGCCTCCGGCCCGCGGGCCAGCAGTTTTTCCCGCGGCCTTTCTTCGGCCGGCCAATCGCGCAGGTTCATGTCGTCCTCCCATCGGTTCAGGACCATCCTTCATGATCCGGTGCGCCGCCGGCATCGGTCCGGAGCGGGTTTGAAGTAAGCTGGTCGCCCCGTTCTGGCATAGGACTTCTCCGATGCGGCCACGCCTTCGTCGCCCCCTCGCGCTCGTTCGCGGGCATCGGGCATGAGCACGACGCCGCAGCGCATCCTGCTCGGCGTGAGCGGCGGAATCGCGGCTTACAAGGCGGCCGATCTGGTGCGTCGCCTGCGCGAGCGCGGCGCGCAGGTGCGCGTGGTGCTGACGGAAAACGCCGAGCGCTTCGTCACCGCGCTGACCTTCCAGGCCTTGTCCGGCGAGCCGGTGCGCACCTCGCTGTGGGACAGCGCCGCGGAAGCCTCGATGGGCCACATCGAGCTGGCGCGCTGGGCGCAGCGCGTGCTGATCGCGCCGGCTTCGGCCGATCTGATCGCGCGCCTCGCCCAGGGCCAGGCCGATGACCTGCTGACCACGCTGTGCCTGGCGACCGAGGCACCGCTGTTCCTCGCACCCGCGATGAACCGGGTGATGTGGGAGCACCCGGCGGTCCAGGCCAACCTTGCCATCCTGGTCGAGCGCGGTGCGGTGCTGCTCGGCCCTGATGCCGGCGGCCAGGCCTGCGGCGAAACCGGCGCGGGGCGAATGTGGGAACCGGCCGCGATCGCCGATGCGGTCGTGGCGCCCGATCCCGATCCCGAGGCCGCCGCTGTCCTCGCCGGACGCCGCCTGCTGCTGACCGCCGGGCCCACGGTGGAGGATCTCGATCCGGTGCGCTACCTCGGCAACCGCAGCTCCGGCCGCATGGGCTACGCCGTGGCCGCGGAAGCGCAGCGGCTGGGCATGCGCGTCACCCTGGTGTCCGGCCCGGTGAATCTTCCCGTGCCGGCCGGGGTCGAGCGCATCGCGGTGCGCAGTGCCGAACAGATGCTGGCGGCGGTGACGGATCGCGTCGCGCAGTCCGACCTTTTCATCGCCACCGCGGCGGTCGCCGACTTCCGGCCGCGCGAGGCGAGCCTGGAGAAGATCAAGAAGCGCGGCGACGGCGGCCTGACCCTGGAGCTGGTACAGAATCCCGACATCCTTGCGGAAGTCGCGGCGCGGCAGGATCGGCCCTTCGTGGTCGGCTTTGCCGCGGAAACCCACGACGTCGAGCGCTACGCGCGCGACAAGCTGGAGCGCAAGCGTCTGGACATGATCGCCGCCAACCGCGTGGGCGAGGAGGGCTCGGGCTTCGACGCCGACTGCAATGCCCTGACCGTGCTGTGGCCCGAGGGCCGGCACGAGATCGCGCGCGCCGACAAGGCGCAGGTGGCACGGGAGTTGCTGGCGGTCATCGCCCAGTGCTTACGGAATCGCCCATGACCCTGCCCGCCGCCCCACGGTCGCCGGAGCGAACCGGCTTTCCCGACGTGGCCGTGCGGCTGCTCGATCCACGCCTGGGCGTGGAGTTTCCGCTGCCCGGATACGCCACCCCCGGTGCCGCCGGGCTCGACCTTCGCGCCATGGTCGAGGCACCGCTCACCCTGATTCCCGGCCGGAGCGAACTGGTGCCCTCCGGCCTTGCAATCCACATCGCCGACCCGCGCTGGTGCGCGGTGGTGCTGCCGCGCTCGGGCCTGGGGCATCGCCACGGGCTGGTGCTGGGCAACCTCACCGGGCTGATCGACGCCGACTATCAGGGCCCGCTCCTGCTCAGTCTGTGGAACCGCAGCGACAGGCCATTTACCATCAGCCCCGGCGATCGCGTCGCGCAGCTGGTGTTCATCCCGGTCGGCCGGGCCCGTCTGGTGCCTGTCGATGCCTTCGCGCCCAGCGCGCGCGGCGAGGGCGGGTTCGGGCATACCGGCACGGATTGAGCGCGCGATCGGGCACCCAGGGGGAATCAATGGCAAAGCGCAACAAGAACGAGCCACGCGAGGGCCTGCCGCTGCCGCCGCAGGTCAGCATCGGCATCCTGGGCGTTTTCGCGCTGCTCGCGCTGCTGGGTGGCGCGGGCATCCTGTGGCAAACCTGGCGCGCCTCCAGCACCGAATCGATGGGCCCGCGCCTGGAGCAGTTGCGCACCAGCACCGCCGCCGCGATCACCCGGGACGTCCTCCGGATGCAGGAGCGTCTGGATGTCGCGATCCAGGAACCGCGCCTGCGCGCCGACGTGGCTGCCGGCGAGTTCGAGGATGCCGTCGCGCGCCTGCGCACCGACTGGCCCGACGTCGGTGATGTCGCCCTCTACGCCTCTTCGCTCGACGGCCCGTTCTCCGAAGAGTTGGCCGCGGTAGGTTTCGGCAAGCTCGCGCTGCTGACAGCGGCGGTGAACGAGCGCGCCAGCCGGGTTGGCGTCGTGGGCAAGGATGCCGCGCTCTTGCTCGGGCTTGCTGCCCCAATCCCGGGCGATGACGGCGTGCCGCTGGCGGTGGCCTATGGCACCGTGCCGCTGGACACCATCACCGGTTCGGTCAGGGCGGTCAGCCTTCCGGGCGGCTACCTGGAGTTGCGCAGCGGGCAGCGGGTGCTGGTGCAGATGGGCGATTCGAACCTTCGTTTCGCCACCCAGTCCACCGCGATCGAAGGCATCGCGCTGCAGATCGCTACCGCCGCCCCCGAATTCGCGTCCACCCTGCCTTATTCGAAGACCACCCAGCTGGGTCTTGGCATCGGTGCGCTGCTGATGGGCGCGCTGCTGGTGTGGAAGCTGCGCACGACCCTGCAGCTCGCCGCCAGGCGTGGGCGGGAGGTGGAACCGACGTTTGCCGAAACCCTGCGCCAATCGGACCTGGAGGCAGAGCGCGCACCGGCCGCCGCCGTGCGCCGCGCGCCGCCCGGGCCCGCCCCGGAACCGGCCGCGAAGAAGCCCGCGCTGGCGCTGGATCGCAGCATCTTCCGCGCCTATGACATCCGCGGCGTGCTGGGCAAGACCCTGAATGACGACATCGCGCGCCTGCTGGGCCAGGCGATCGGTACCGTGATGGCCGAGCGCGACCTGCACGAGGTCGTGGTCGGACGCGACGGACGCCTCTCCGGTCCCGAGCTGTCCGACGCGCTGATCGAGGGCCTGCGCCTGGCCGGACGCGATGTCATCGACATCGGCATGGCACCCACGCCGGTGGTGTATTTCGCCAGCTACCAGCTCCACACCGGCTCCTGCGTGGCGGTGACCGGCAGCCACAACCCGCCCGACTACAACGGCTTCAAGATCGTGCTGGGCGGTGAAACCCTGGCGGGAGAAGCGATCGAAGACCTCTATTTCCGCATTGTCGACGGCCTGCTGGATCGCGACGGCGGCGGCGGCCTGCAGAGCATGGACGTGTCGTCCGAGTACATTTCGCGCATCGCCTCGGACGTGCAGCTCGAGCGTCCGATCAAGGTGGTCGTGGATGCCGGCAACGGCGTGGCGGGTGTCATCGGCCCGCAGGTGCTGGAGGCGATCGGGGCCGAGGTGATGCCGCTCTACTGCGACATCGACGGCGAATTCCCCAACCATCATCCGGACCCGAGCGATCCGGAAAACCTGCGCGACCTGATCCACCTCGTGCAGAAATTCGAGGCCGACATCGGCCTGGCCTTCGACGGCGACGGCGACCGCCTCGGCGTGGTGACGCGGGAAGGCGAGGT
>JRYL01007769.1_pt1 | contig 12180 bp, 12 predicted proteins | sample 235391 | NCBI WGS metagenome assembly JRYL01 (sample SAMN03074223, study PRJNA261481) | activated sludge metagenome | biome: Wastewater Treatment Plant; feature: Wastewater; material: Activated sludge; isolation source: activated biomass of a wastewater treatment plant treating wastewater from... ... | reverse complement strand
CTCAGGCGCCCGGTGCTTCGACACGGATCGCCTCGGCGGGGCAGGCGGCAGCCCCCTCGATCGCGGCCTCTTCCTGGCCGGCGGGGACGAACTCGCTGTCGAGATAGACGATGCCGTCGCCGTCCAGCTTGTACACGTCGGGGCACAGGGCCGCGCACAATCCGTAACCGCAGCAGCGGCTGCGATCGACAATAACCTTGTGAAGTTTTTCGTTCTGTTCGCTCATGGCGTGTCTCCTCATCTGCTCGGGGCCATCGAGGCCTGCGAGATGATTATGCACAGAAAACGAAAAAGTGTCACTATTTTTGCGGGGCGTGTCGCGGGGCCGCAAAAAGGGTTGTTCAATGACCGCCGGCAGCCCTCGCGACGACCCTCAAAACAGCAGGTTCGACAGCTTGTCTGCGAGTTTGCGCACCTCGCCCCCGAGCTTGTCCGCGTCGGCCCCGATGTACTGGCCCCGGAACATCACCGCCGATACGGCAAAGGCAATGGCACCGGCGCGGTCGCGCACGGGGGCCGCGATAGCCATGATGCCGGCGGAAAAGTAGCCGTCATCGATCGCCCACTGGTGTTCCCTGGCGAACTGCACCTGCTGGCAGTACTCGTCGAACTCCAGCGGTCGGGCCCAGCGGATCTTGTCGAATGCGGCGCGCATCGCGGTCGGGTCGAGATCCACCTCCGCCGCGAACAGTCTGCCGCTGGCGCCCATGAAGATGGGCAGGCGCTGACCGATCGCCATGTCGATGCGCAGATCGCTCGGGCTTGCCTCGGAACTCACCAGCACGATGCGGTCGTATCCCATCTGGCGCCACAGGGTGACCGTGACATGGAAGCGGGCGGCGAATTGTTGCAGGAGTGGGCGCGCGATATCGAGCCGCTGGCCTTGTGTTACGAGGTGTCCTACGAGTTTGGCGAGCCCCAGGCCGGGCGAATAGGTCTTCGACGCGGGATCGAAAGCAACCATGTCCTCGGCGGCCAGTGTGCGCAGGATGTTGAAGCAGGTACTGGGGTTGATCGACAACTGCCGGGCGATGTCCGCCGCGCGCTCCGGGGTGTCGGTCTCCGTCAGAAAGCGCAGGATCCGCACCGCATTGACGACAGGCTTGACGGTGACCCCGCTTGAAGACCGGCCCTCGGTTTCATCCTCTTGTGTCGTGTCCATCCCTTGTCTCCTCCGTCCGTCGTGCAGGCGTCCCGGTCGGCAAGCGGGAGACGTCTTCCTCGCGTGCGCCCTAGGCGAGGCTCCAAGGAATCGGGGTGTCCATCCGTGAGCCGGAGAATCTGCACGCAAAACGGTTTTGTGTTTGCGTATTAGAATTAAATTCTGTCCGCAGAATACTACGGCGACGACGAAAAGGCGACAGCCGGGCGGGCTTAGGACAAGGGGAAATGGCTCTCAGGGTTTGAAGTAGCCCACCGCGACGATGTGGTCGCCAACGACTTCGAACAGCGTGTGCTTTTCCTCTGTTCTTTTCGTGACCGGGTTTTTCCACAGGTAGTCGAGTTCGCCTCGCGGTCGGTTCGCGGTCTGCTCGAGCATCTTGCGAACGATGGGCGTGCCGGCCTGGTCGTACAGGTCCCGGCCGTCGGAGCCGACCAGGCGCGGCATCGTGCCGTGGGCGACGAAGCGTCCCGATTTCCGGTCGATTACGAACACGTAGAGATCGTCCCGCACGAAGCGGCCTTCGATGCGGTTGAATTCGGCAATTGCGCTGGCGGGCGCGGCCTTCATCGCCGCAACGGCCTGTTCCAGGAAGGCCTGCGCCTGGTCCGGGGACGAGCGGCTGATGTAGTAACCGACCGCGACCACTCGTTCGCCAACCTTCTCGAAGAACGCATGCTTGCGCTGAACAGTGTTGTCGGTCCAGTTGACCCAGCGGTACTCCACTTCGCCGCGGCCATCGGCACGCGCCTTGTTCAGCATCTCCGCGAAGAAAGCCTTTCCGCTGGCGTCGCGCATCTCGGAAACCTTGCGGCCGACCAGGGTCGTGGACGAGCCCCCGCTCGTCAGCATGGTGCCGTCCATGTCGAGCACGTACACATAGAGCTCACGGTCGATGAAGTCGCCCTGCCGGCCGAATTCCGCCAGTGCCCGGTCGCCGACGGCACGAAGTCGGGCGGTGGCCTTCTCCAGCAATGCCTGCGCGCGCGTGGCGGAATCCGGTGCTGACACCGGGCTACCCGAAACCGCTTCGGCCGCGCTTGCCGGCGGCAGCCAGGTGCTCGCAAGAATGAACAGTCCCAGCGCGAGTGTTCTTATTGCCATGCTTCCCCTCCGAATAGTCGAAAATTGGACAGTAAATCTGATTGTGAAGGAATCCGCCTGCGACCGTGGCCGGGCTCAGTCACGGACCAGCAGCACACTGCCGCCCAGCGGTCCACCGCCTGCCGCAACCACTGAAACGTGATGGGGCGCGATCTGTCGTTCGCCCGCGCGTCCCCACAGCTGCGAGCAGGCTTCATGAACGTAGCCCAGACCGTGCGTGCGCCCACCGGAGAGCTGGCCGCCGTTGGTATTGATCGGCAACTGGCCGTTGCGGGCGATGCGGTGGCCACCTTCGACGAAGCGGCCGCTTTCGCCGCGCGGGCATAGCCCGAGTGCTTCGAGCCAGATCATCGTGAGGATCGAGAATCCATCGTAGAGCTGGGCCGAGCCGACGTCCTTGGGCTTGAGATCGGTGCGCGCCCACATCATTTCGCCGACATCGCGCGCGGCGGTCGCGGTGAGGTCGATCTGGTCCCACGACCAGGGTTGGTGCAGTGCGGCGCCGATCGCTTCGAGGCGGATTGGTGGATTTGGCCCGTCCCTGGCGACGTCGGCACGCGAAAGGATGATCGCGGTCGAGGCGTCGCAATGGACGTCGCAGTCGAGCATGCGCAGTGGAGTCGAGATCATGCGCGAGGCAAAGTAGTCATCGAGCGAGAGCGGCGTCCGGTAGATCGCCTTGGGGTTCAGCGCGGCGTTGGTGCGGCAGGTGAGGGCGATCTGGGCGAGTTGTTCGGGCGTCGTGCCGTATTCGTGAAAGTGGCGCTGGGTGTAGAGCGCCATGAGGTTGATCGCGGAGAGCACATTGAATGGCGTGTACCACTGCCAGAAGAAGCTGCTGTCGCGTCCGATCGTCTTGTTCGTCAGGGCGCTGGCATTCTTGTCGACCTTGCGGCGGCTCGCTTCCGTGATGGTGCGGAAGACCAGCACGTGGCGGCACAGGCCGGATGCGATCGCCATCGCGCCGTTGATGATGCCTGCGAGCGGTCCGGGGCCTTCGTAGCCCCCACCGTACCAGTTGACGTGGAGGCCGAGGGTGCCGATCAGCGCGTTGGGGCCGACGGGCGAGAAGGCATCGCCATTGTTGTTGTCGCCCGGCCAGCACGCCACGCCGTCGATGTCCGCGCGCGTGAGTCCGGCGTCGGCGATGGCTTCGAGGCAAGCGTCCAGCGTGAGTCGCATGCCCGATCGGGCAAGCGGGCGTCCCACCGCGGACTGGCCGACACCGGTGATGGCGACGTCTTTTTCAAAGATTCGGTCGAACATCATGCGTCCTTCTCGAAGAGGGGGAGCCACACGTCCTCGTGCTGCTCGAAGCGCACCCTGACGGGCATGTCGATATGCACCGCCTCGGCGGGAAGTCCCACGATATTCGTGACGAAGCGCAGGCCGGCCTGTTCCGCGAGTTCGACGATCGCCACCACATAAGGCTCGGTGAGGTCGGGGCGCCATGCCTGGTGATTGATCGTGTAGCTCAGGACCTTGCCCTTGCCGGAGACCGGCCGCGGTGCCACCTCGAAACTGCCGCAGTGCGGGCAGATCGGGGCGGGCGGATGAAAGAAGCGCGTGCAGTCCGCGCAATGATGTATGAGCAGGCGCCCCTGCGCGCCGCCCTGCCAGAACGGGGAGTTGTCCTCGGTGAGGAGGGGGAGTTTTCGGGTCATGGTCTGCGCGCTCTCGACGATTTGACGATCGGTCAAGCGGGATTCTACATGCACATATAGACAGAAGTGCAAAATCTGTCTAAAGTTTGTCGCAAGGACCTGCCTGCCAGCGTGCAACGACGCGGAGGCAATACAAGGAACTCTGATCCCATGAGTACTCGACTCGAAGCTCGAAGTATCGTCGTAACCGGTGGATTCGGCGCGCTTGGCCGCGCGGTGGCGCAGCGCCTCGTGGAAGACGGTGCGCACGTCACGCTTGTGGACCGTGCGGCGGCGCCCGCTGGCGGCCTGCCTGCAGGCGTCGCGGTTGTGCTCGGCGGGGTCGACCTGAGCGACGAAGCGGCCTGCGCGGCAGCCTATGCGCGCGTGCGTGTGGCTGCTGGTGGCATCGACGGCGTGGTGAATGTGGCCGGTGGCTTCGCGTGGGAGCCGATCGAAGGCGGAGCGCTCGAGACCTGGGATCGCCTGTACACGATGAATGTGCGTACCGCCGTAGCGAGTTGCCGGGCGGCTCTGCCGCATCTGCTGGCGCGCGGGGCGGGGCGCATCGTGAATGTCGGCGCACTGGCCGCGCAGAAGGCCGGAATGGGGATGGCGGCGTATGCCGCATCGAAGTCCGGCGTCGCGCGGTTGACCGAATCACTTGCCGAAGAGCTCAAGGACCGTGGCGTCACCGTGAATGCGGTGTTGCCGAGCATCATCGACACCCCCGCCAACCGCGCCGACATGCCGGACGCCGATGCCAGCCGCTGGGTGGCGCCGGACAAGCTCGCCGCGGTGATCGCTTTCCTGCTCTCGGATGACGCCTCGGCCGTCACCGGAGCCTGCGTGCCGGTGAGCGGCCGGGTGTAGCAACCGCCAGCGCCTCTCCCATGGGGGAGGGGCAGAACTCGAAGAAGAGAGGATTCGCCCGCATCGAGCGGGACGAGTCCCCGACAGGAGACAATAGATGCGACTCGTCACATATCGTGACTCTCACGGCTTTCAGCGTGCCGGCGCGCTGATCGAATCGGATTCGGCGATCGTCGACCTCGCCACGGCTTGCGAAGTCGCCAACGGCCATGGGTCCCCCACCTTCGCGAGCGTGCTGGGTTTGGTCGAGGCCGGTGAAGAGGCTCTTGCAGCGGCTCGCGTCCTGGTGCGGAAAGCTCCGTCTGCGGCGGTCATCGCGCGTGAGGGCGTGAAGCTGTGCGCCCCCATCCAGCCGCCGCCGCAGATGCGCGACTGCTCCTGTTTCGAACTGCATCTGCGACAGAGCTTCGCTGCTGCGCGGCGCGCGCGCGTGGCGCACTTGCCCGACCCCGAGGAGGCGCTGCGGCAGATGAACACGCGCGCTGACGAGCGTGTCGTCGAGACTTTCAATCGCCAGCCGATCTATTACAAGTGCAATCGCTTCGCGGTGATCGGTCCCGACGACGACGTCGTGTGGCCGGCGTACAGCAAGGCGATGGACTTCGAACTCGAGCTGGCCTGCTACATCGGCCGCAAGGGGAAGGACGTGCCGCGCGACAAGGCGCGCGATTACATCGTTGGCTACACGATCTTCAACGACATGAGCGCCCGCGATGCGCAGGCCCTCGAGATGCCCGGCATGCTCGGCCCGGCGAAGAGCAAGGACTTCGACACCGGTAACGTGATGGGGCCTTGCCTCGTCACTGCGGACGAGGTACCCGATCCTTACGACCTGCAGATGATCGCGCGCGTGAATGGCGAGGAATGGGGGCGTGGCACCACGCGCGACATGCGCTGGACCTTCGAGGACGTGATCGCGCACATCTCCCGCTCGGAAACGCTCTATCCGGGCGAAGTGCTGGGCTCGGGCACGGTCGGCAACGGCTGCGGACTCGAGCAGCTGCGCTATCTCAAACCGGGCGACGTCGTCGAACTCGAGATCGAGGCGATCGGCACGTTGCGCACGCGCGTGACGAAGCCGTGACGGGAAGACGCAGTCCTTCGCAACGAGGACGTCAGCCGGTGGGCAACGGCTACCGAAATACAGGGTGCCGAACACCGGTGCCCGAGCAATTGAACAACCCACAAGAAGTGGCCGTCAGGCCCATCGAACGAGAGTCGTCCTTAGGGACGGCTTCACTCCACAGGAGATGACAATGTTGACCAAGGCAAGCTACACGTTGGCGGACGGCACGCCGCTGTCCGATCTGGTTCGCGTCCCGACGCGGGAAGTCCAGATGCGGGCCCTGTCGGATCCGGAGATCTATCAGTTGGAGATGGATCGCGTCTTCGGCAAGACCTGGCTGTTGCTTGGGCACGAATCCGAAGTGCCCAACTCCGGCGACTTCGTCGTGCGCGACATGGGGTCGGACTCGGTCATCGTCGCGCGTGCGAAGGACGGGAACATCCACGTCTCGCTCAACGTGTGTCCCCACCGCGGCATGCGCATCTCGACGGTCGACGCGGGCAATACCCAGATTCACAAGTGCATCTACCACGGGTGGGCATTCAAGCCGAGCGGCGAGTTCATCGGAGCGCCTGTCGAGAAGGAGTGCATGCACGGCAAGATGATGCCGAAGGAGGAGCTGGGCCTGCCGCAGGCGCGGGTGACGCTCTACGGCGGCATCATTTTCGCGACCTGGGACTTGGAAGGACCGTCGTTCGAAGAATTCCTCGGTGATGCGAAATGGTACTTCGACACCCTGTTCGAGCGCAGCGATAAGGGGCTCGAAGTGCTCGGCCCGCCGCAGCGTTTCATCGTGCGCGCGAACTGGAAAGCCGCGGGCGAACAGTCCGCCGCCGACGGCTACCACACGCTGACCCTGCACCGCTGGCTGGGTGAGGTCGGCAACTACTCCAAGAGTGGCGACGGCGGCAGCGCGGACCTGTCGCCCGAGATGTACGGCGTCGAGGTGAGCTCGCCGCATGGCCATGCGCTGCGCTGCATCGACCTCGGACGCAAAATCAAGAAGCTCTCCGGCCTCGATCCGGCGGAGCTGACGGTGGATCAGAAACTCGAAGCACTGCCGCCGCCGGGGATGACGCGTGAAATGTTGCCTCAGCTCAGGAAGCACCTGAGCGAAGATCAGCTCGAAGTGATGGTGTCGATGCCGCCGCAGGTGGGCGGGATTTTCCCCAACGTGCTGTTCGCGTTCGTGTACATCCCGCAGGCCGACGGCTCCGTGCTCGGCCTCACGCTGCTGCACGCCTACGTGCCGAAGGGGCCGGATCAACTCGAGTTCGTGAACTGGGTGCTCGCTGAGAAGGATGCCCCGCAGGAGCTCAAGGACAGGATGCTGATGCAGAGCATCCAGTTGTTCGGCACCTCGGGCATGGTCGAGCAGGACGACTCCGATACCTGGCCCCACATGACCCTCGCCGCCAAGGGCGCGCGCGTCATCACCCATGCCGAGGGCGTCTATCTCTACGACTCGGAAGGAAACCGCCTGATCGACGGCATGGCCGGGCTCTGGTGCGTGCAGGTGGGCTATGGCCGCGAGGAACTCGCACAGGCCGGCTACAAGGCGCTGAAGGAGCTTTCCTACTACAACAACTTCTTCCAGACGACGAACCCCTATGTCGCCGAACTCTCGGAGAAACTCGCGGAGGTCTGCCCGGCCGGCATCGAACGCTTCTTCTTCGCCAATTCCGGTTCCGAGGGAAATGACAGCGCGGTCAAGATCATCCGCTATTTCTGGAACCTGCAGGGCAAGCCGAACAAGAAGCTCTTCATTGCACGCAAGAAGGCCTATCACGGCGTGACCATGGTCGCGGCGTCTCTTTCCGGCCTCACGCATATGCACCCGCAGGCCGATCTGCCGCTCCCCGGCTTCCATCATGTCGACTGTCCGGACTGGTTTGCCGAAGGCGGCGACATGACGCCCGAGGAATATGGTCTCAAGACCGCGCGCAGCCTCGAGGAAAAGATACTGGAACTCGGAGCGGAGAACGTCGCGGCTTTCGTCGCCGAGCCGATCCAGGGCGCCGGCGGCCTCATCATTCCGCCCAAGGGTTACTGGGAAGAGATCCAGCGCATCTGCCGCGAAGCGATCCAGGCGGTGGTCGTGGAGATGACGCCGGAGGGCGACGTGCTGTCGGTCTCCGACAAGGCGCGCCTGCTGTTCGGCATCGAGCCCGACATGATCAACATGGCGAAGGGTCTTTCATCCGGCTATCAGCCGATTGCAGCCGTTGGCCTTGGCAAACGCGTTGGCGACGCCGTATTCAACTCGGATAACGAGTGGTCGCACGGCTTCACCTATTCCGGGCATCCCGTGGCCGCCGCCGTGGCACTCGCCAATCTTGAGCTGATGCAGAAGGAAAAGCTCGTCGAAAAGGCTGGCGGCGCTACCGGGAGCGTATTTCCAGAAGAAGCTCTCGGAGCTCGCGGATCACCCGCTTGTCGGTCAGACGCGCGGGGTCGGCCTTCTCGGCGCCATCGAACTCGTGAAGGACAAGAAGAACAGGACGAAGTTCGAGAGCGATCTCGACGCCGGAACGCGCTGCCGCAACCACTGCTTCTCGAACGGCCTCATCATGCGGGCGATCGGCGACACGATGGTTCTGAGCCCGCCCCTCACCATCACCGAAGGAGAGATGGACGAACTTTTTGCCCTTGCGCGGAAGTGCATCGATCTGACGGCGAAGGATCTGGGCGTCGCCTGAAAACCGGCCGGGCGCCTTGCGGCGGTTTGACGCAGCAGGCTCCCGGCTCTTCAACCCTAAAGCTAACACATTGATTCGGAAGTGTTTTTACTCTCCGGGTCAGGTCTTTATCTACAGCTCATACTTGTAAACAGACTGTATTGAAGCGGCGGCATACCAGACCTATCTACTTGGTCATGAGGGCCGAGCAATAAAGCCGCCCGGGTGACCTGCCCCCCGCTCACCCGCGACGGCGCTTCGAGCCCCCTTACGGCGCCGGTCTTCCCCTCCCGGCGCCTCGCGCAAGACGCGCGGTTGCGCCTCGCCTCCCCCCGGCGGGGCGCAACTTTTTTGTGCCCCGCGTTTGCCCTTCGGACTTTCGCCCGCCCATGCCGAGCGACTAAGCTCCCGGCTCCCGCCAACCGACCGTGCGAAACATGCCCCGGCCCTTTGACGACAATCACGAACCGCAGCTGCTGATCTCCGATGCGGAACTCGACGCACTGGAGAGTGAAATTCCGATCCTCGCGGGGCTTCGCCGCTTCGCCGAGGAAGCGATCAACATGCCATGGTTCTCGCGGCTCGGGCGGCCGCTTGACCGGGAAGAGAAGGCTCTGGCCCGCGCCTATCTCGATGGTCTGGGCTTTCCGGACGCGGAGTCGGCCCGTCTGCGCGACTGGACAGAGGCCGCCGATGCCGCGCTGACGCTCGACATCGATCCCGCCCATTGGGAAGCGGAAGAAGGGTTGCGCGCCGCGCTTGTGGCCGAAGCGCTCGACCATCTGAGCGAAGACGCGCTCAACATCGCCATGACCCATGTCTCGGCATTGCTCGGCGAGCGCGTGCGTGCGGCCGTTCACGAAGCAGCCGATTTCTGGGAAGTGGAGGACGAGGAGCTTCTGAATGCGGCCGCAGGTGCCGCTCTCCATGCATCGCATGGCGCCGCCCTCTCCCTCATCGCCGGCTCCGGAGACGACCATCCGTTCCGGCGCAAGTTCTCTCTCTTTACGCGGGGACGCTGGCCTATCGGCATCGCTGGCCTCACCTTCAATATCCTCTGAGCCCCTGCGGCCGGCAATACAGGAAACGGACAAGACGTGGATCTGAAAATCGCAACCTGGAACATCAATTCCGTTCGTCTGCGGATCAACCTCGTCGAGCGGCTGCTTGCGGAAGAAAAGCCGGACGTGCTCTGCCTTCAGGAGATCAAGTGCATCAACGATGCCTTTCCCTGGAAGGACATTCGCAAGGCAGGTTACGAACATATCGCCGTGCATGGCCAGAAGGGCTACCACGGCGTTGCCACCTTGAGCCGCATTCCCTTCAAGAAGACGGAAAGTCTGGATTTTTGCGGCAAGGGCGATTGCCGGCACATCTCGACCGATCTCGATGTGCCGGGCGGCTTGCGTATCCACAATTTCTACGTACCCGCCGGCGGCGACGAGCCCGATCCGGATATCAATGAGAAGTTCGCTCACAAACTGGCCTTCATACGCGAGATGACGCGCCTCTATGAAAAGCACCGCACCAAGTCGAAAAACCGGATGGTGCTCGTGGGCGATCTCAATATCGCTCCACTGGAGCATGACGTCTGGTCGCACAAGCAGCTTCTGAAGGTCGTGAGCCACACACCCGTCGAAGTCGACCTCATGAACGAGCTCTATGCCTCACACGATTGGGTCGATGTCATGCGACGCTTCGTACCGGAAACGGAGAAACTCTATTCCTGGTGGAGCTACCGGGCGAAGGATTGGGAAGCTGCGGATCGGGGACGCCGCCTCGACCACATCTGGGTCACACCCGCTCTTTCGGAAGCGCCGGTCGGCATGAAGGTCCGCAAGGATGCGAGGGGGTGGGAGCGGGCGTCGGATCACGCGCCGGTAATCGCGACGCTGAGGCTTTAGCTGGGGGGGCCAGCTTTCGGGGGTGAAGGGCCTCCCGCCGCCCGCTCCTGGGGTTCCTACCGGTATCGCCGCCGTCCGGACAATTGGGGGACATCCGGGGCAGTTCTTGTTAGGGTAGTCGCCCTATATTAGGGTATCGCCCCTATTCGTGCAAGGGGAGCGCCTCTCGCCTCCCGATCATCCACAGCCCCCTGGCGAAGCACGAAACTCACGGCTTTGTGAAGCGGCGCCCCGGCAGTTACAAAGAAACCCGCATAAGGGCGCGTAGTCCTGCGGCGGCAGGGCCGAAACGAGAATAAAGACAAGGCATGGCACCCAAGACCAAGGACAGGATTCTTGCGACGAGCCTTCGGCTCTTCAACGAGAACGGTTACGACGCTGTGACCACTGCGAAGATTTCCGAGGAGGTAGGCATATCGGAGGGCAATCTCTGGTACCACTTCCGCACCAAACGCGACCTGGTGAGCGCGCATCAACTCTCGCTGTTCGTTCTTATCGACAAGCGGCTTGCGATTCCCTCTTCTCCAGAGACGGTTCTTGAAAACTATGCGCTCTTCAATCGCATGGTCTTCGAGGAGGTGTGGAACTATCAGTATCTCTATCGGGACCAGGCCGAATATGGCCGCGCTTCACCGGAACTTGAGGACCGGGTCCATCAGATTTACGAGATGACGACCAATATGGTCATCCGCTTCTTCCGTCACATGATCGAAGCAGGGCATCTCGATCTGCCTGAAGACGAACTGGCGCCGCTTGCCGACAACATCTGGATGGTCATCCGCTACTGGCCGAGCTTTCTGCGAGAGACGCGCCGTGTTGTGAAACTCGACAAGGCCGCGCTCAACGCCGGCATCCGTCATCACTTCGCACTATTCGAAACGCATCTGACCAGGGAAGCTCGAGGTTATTTCGACAAGAATGCCTACGCCTGAGCGCCCTCTCCGTCTGGAGCCTTCTTTTTGAGCGTAACGAATGTCGCGGTGGAGCTTCCCGTTGCAAGGAGCTTTCCGCTGGCTTCATCGGTGAGCTCGCCCTCGATGAAACCCACGGATTTTCCGCGCTTGATGACGCGCCCGGTTCCGATGATGCGGCCCGGACGCGCCGCATTCAGCATTGAAACCTTGAGTTCGAGCGTCGGCGAAATCTGACCCCATTCAAGGTCGAGGCCGACGGCAAGACTCATCACATCGTCAAGCATGGCCGCCACCATGCCGCCCTGGATACCGCCCCACATATTGCAGAGTTCCGCGGTCGCGTTGAAAGCGACCTTCACGGTGCGGCTTTCCTTGTCGGCTTCCAGAATTTCGAGCCCGAGATAGCGGCTCGCGGGCGCCATGCGTTTGAAGACCGCCTGAATGTTCGGCGGCCAGTCTCCCGCCAGTTTCACATCACTCATTTTTTCCGCCCTCTGGCTCTTCCCCGCCAATCTGCCTGCTGCGCGCGAGCCTTGACTGCAGCGCCCGCAGCTCCGTTCCCGCATCGTCCAGCCGCTCGGCAATACGCGCGGCAACAGCGCCCGCCATTTCCGGAAACTCGCCAAGCAGGCGCTGAAACATATCCCGGCCGATACGAAGCGTCTCAAGCCTCGTGACGGCCCTGACCCTGGTCCGCCGCCTTTCGCGATTGAACAGCGCCGTTTCGCCGATGAGGTCCCCTGTGTCAAGCCGCAACGCGCGAGGCTGACCGGTATCCTGATCGGCAAGCATGGCCGCTTCGCCGTGAAGGATCAGCCAGGCGCAGTCCGCTTCCT